>ERZ507512.1-NODE-1-length-192043-cov-9.37651_pt1 | contig 192043 bp, 217 predicted proteins | sample MGYA00248647_ERZ507512 | MGnify/ENA primary metagenome ERZ507512 (study PRJEB26165, sample SAMN02676193) | human gut metagenome | isolation source: stool | host: Homo sapiens | place: USA | study: EMG produced TPA metagenomics assembly of the C.diff FMT (human gut...
ATAAATAAATTTTCCGTTTGGGTCTGAAAACTGCATTCTGCAACAGACCCTTTTTCATGCTCTGCTCTTTTTCACTCGAAGTAAATACGATATCTACGCATCTGTTCAAAAACAATTCGCTCCACCCGCCGAAGTACTTTGGTGGGGTACAGGGGCTCCATGGAGTCCAAAATGGCAGTTACATCGCTATGTTTGAAATAGCACTTCAAGAACGAGCCATAAAGCCGGTTTGCAGCCTCAGTCTGCTCCTCATAGCTTGGGAAAAAAGGCTTGGCCTGGACCCGCTTTATGCAGTTATAAAAATCCTCGTCGAGCAGATACGATTTGGTATCAGAGAGAAGGGAAAGGCCATTATCAAATATTGGACAAAGCCGGTAACTCTCAGTTTTATTATTCCAAATAACCGCAATGTTATTAGTGTGCCGGTCCTCATTCAAAAAAAGTTGGTCCAGCTCCAGGATAGTTGTCAAATAAGCCCCGAAATCAGTCAATTTTGTTTGCTTTTCAATAAAATCAACCGTATATTGAATTGCGCTCTCAACGGACGGGGCCTTTCCGAGCACCTGCGCCAGTCCAGGCCCACAATATGCCCGGTGCAGGCGCTCAACAGGTATCAGCTCTTCATGTTCTTTTCGGAAATTGTCGCTGGCACACCCAGTCAAAGTCTTGTCATGATACTGTATCAATGCTGGCTGATAGGAAACAAACTCGGGCACATTTGTCTTTTCCAGAAGAGAAGATATCAATACTTCGGCCAGAGCTTCATATCCCATATGGTCAGCCTTGAGCCATTTATTTTTTACTTGCCACTTTGGCTGATTACCTTTGGATGTATGATTGGTTGCCTGGACTCGGGCAACTTCAGTCACGTCAACATTCAGAATTTCCATAGTTTATCCTTTCGCCTTTTGATATTTAATCTTCAGCCAAAGGGAGTCATCCGCAACCCGCCCCCGTGTTATTTCGATAATTTGGAGGGGGTCATAAGAGTCTACTCCAAGGTCAGCCAGCGTCTCTTTCATCATTCCTCGTGTAGGCGGGATACAGCGGTCTTCGAGGAACTGCTCAAAATCAGCCCAAGTAGGGGATTCATTTACACCAAAGGCACGATGCAGAATATTGGGCGTCTGATTCTGAATGCGAATTTTCCGATGCTGAAAGTCGACGTCGATGGTAGTGCAGGGTGTACGGCCAAACATATATGTGAGCCGCATAGTATAGCTCCCGGTGAGGGGGGTGGAGAGATACTTGCTGATGAGCTGGCGAGTAGTATGATATTTTTCAGCAATATCCTGAATACGTTCACCTTGAGCGCGGAGACGCTTGATGTCATCAATATCCTTTGCCGTGAGTTTATTTTTCCGCCCAGCATGACGGCGATTCTTAGCGTGTAATGCCTCCGCAATTTGCCGAAGCTCCGCTTCACTTTCAGTACCAAACAGGTCGAGACACAGTTTCTTGTAATCAGTGGACTCCATTTTGCTCACCTCCATCTTCATATATGTAATTTTTTAATTTAATTACATTATAGGAAGCCAGATTGTAATTGTCAAGATACCATAGCGAAACATCCATCTTCATCCATTTCTTCATCCGAATACATTCTCCCCAGAAGGCTCCCTTGAATATACCCGAAGTGTTTCAGAGGAAATTTGACCTGAACAAAAAGAGATGGTATAATACAACATCACATAAAGAACTATTTCAATACAATATCTGTAAAATACCAACCACACCAGATTCATTTTGAATGGTGTGGTTGTTTTTATATACACAAACACCAAAAGAGGAGCACACCAAGTAAGGAGAGTCTATATGAAACATGATATGCCTGAAATCAAAGAGCGGACCATCTTTGGGGACCATTGCTTCGTTGAGGTCTTTCACGGCGGCAAGATGCGATTTTTAAGCACCGGAACGCTGTGCGCAGTCTCCAAGTTGGACATCAAAAAAGCGAAAGAAAACGGAATCTATGTAGAGCGCTACCCCGACATGTGCGCCGATTTCTCTATCCAATGTCTGATTCCGTGGGAAACCAAGGATGAAGACATGGCGGCGCTGCATGATGAGATGCTGAATCGCATTGAACGAGTCCTTGGACTTGAAGAGAGTTCTGTCTCCAGCTCCGCTTGGAATGCCGGACACTCTGATACCAAATGGGACCACATCATGACGGAAGAGGAGCAGCGCATCGTGCAGCAAGGAGGAACAGCAAAATGAAAACAAGTAGACGGGCCCGCGCCTTTGCTCTGGTTCGGTTTTCAGACCCGGGTTGGGAACCTGAAGTCATGCCAGTTGCGAGCAGCAATGGCGTCTGCATCCGCCTGGTAAAAACAGACCCCGGTACTGGCCAGAAAATGTACGGTGAATCGCTGGCAAAATACAAATACCGCAAAGCTGCGGAACGACTGTGCAAGGAACTGAGCGACTTTAAGCGCCAGGTCTTGGCAACAGCATTTCCATAAGCACGAGAAGAGGAGGCACCATTTATGAAAGTTTTCACTGATGGTATGGACTACCCGGTCACCCTTTACAGCAATGATTCCGGGCTGTTCATTGATATGGAACACAGCCATGAGACACTTGCTCTTACCCCGGACATCAATGTGGTCCCGGAGCAGCTCCATGGCCTATACAAGCGCTTCGTCAGGGCGTACAGCAATGTAACCGTGTGCCTTGCCAAATGCAATGGACAATATGGCTTGTCGATTGGGGCCGATGCTGAGTTCGATAAACGTGGGACAGCATTCTCAAAGCTCATCATCGCCGGAGCCAAGCTGGAGGAGGCAATCAACGCGCTCCACATCGACGGTGAAGTCTACTTGGGATTTGAATGGTTCCCGTTTGGATACCCGCATGACTTTTTCGTCTTTGTGCCTCAGAGCGAAGACGATGAGTGCATTCAGTACGTCATTGGGCTTGTCCACCTTCTGATGATGAATAAGAAAATCACGAAGGACCTGCCCTTGCCTCACAGCAGAAGTGAGCTTGCTAAGGAGCCGAAATTCATTGACTTCCTGGAGAAAAACGACTTTTTCGCGCTGCGGGAGTATGAGTGCCCCGACTTATCTGGCCTGCATCTGTACCGGCGCACTCTGCCTGAGGGCTGGGTAACCAATGACAGCCGGTGCGTTGCTCTGGATATATTCTTTGAGGCCGTCTCTTCGAGATGTGAATATAAGAAGGGAGTGCCTCACGGGATAAAGCCGAGAGTATTCCTGCACCCCCAAGCTGGCACGAAAGTCTACGAGGTAGAGCCTACCATGGACCAGACAGACGGGACCTGGTACATTGACCTTCCTCCCGCTGGTGAGCGTTCTCTGAAGCGGCTTTATGTTACGCGATGGGAAACGCCCATGATGATTTTCGAGCTGAACACCTTTGCCAATCACTGCGGATACTTCTACAACGCCGACAAGGCGTGCGACTTTGAGTCGTCCGTCAACAACGGATATAACTGCAAGCACCCGGAGCAGGGAGAAGGCGAAGAGATGTCTGACGGAAATTTTGTTGGGGCCTGTACTTCCTGGTGTCCCCTTGGATATACCCCGGATGCCAACGACTTGGCGGTCTGGGGCATTATCAGCAGGGAAGAGGCTGAGACCTATTACGACAGCCAGTCGGATGACTATGCCTCTATGAAGGACTATGTGGTTGTTACTGACAAAGAAACCATCCTGCGGCTTATGAAAAACGGAGTTAAGCCGCTGAATGAAAAACTGTACGCAGACTGACAAAATCAGGCCCCACTCCCGTTTGGAGGTGGGGCCTGCCTCAAAAGAGAGGTGAAGTATGAATATGCCAATCAAATGGCTCCGCTGCCAATGGTGTGGAGCTGAAGGACCACCGGAGAATTTTGAGCTTGATGAAGCAAATGGCGATGGATTCTGGTGCCCGGACTGTGATGGCCATACCTACTATGATGAGGAGCGGAACAGGCTGCGCCGAATCCTTCTCATTTTGGAAGATAAGCATGCTCCTGCTCCAACTACGGTGTCATCCCTGAAACTGAAAAAGAGGATGTCGCCATTAAGATATCCTGGGGGAAAATCCAAACTCATCGACTACCTTGCCGGGAAGTTTCGCAGTGAGCAAATGCAGACCTTTGTGGAAGCCTTTGCCGGTGGAGCCTCGGTCGGCCTTGCTTTGTTGGATGCTGGCCTCACAAAACACCTGGTCTTAAACGACACAGACCCAGGTGTATACGCCTTTTGGGCCCAGGTGGTATCAGACCCCTCGGACATACTGAAACGGCTGTCTGGACGCGCTCCAGGCCGCGCAGACTACCAAACTGCAAAGGGAGTGCTGGATGAGCCGAAATATTGGTCTCAATCTGAGCTTGCTTGGTCTCAGCTCCTGGTCAACAGGCTTTCGTTCTCCGGCATATCCAAGGCATGTGCAATGGGAGGGAAGAACGGGGGAGAGGAGCAATTCCTTGCCCGCTGGAATCCGAAGGAGCTGAAACGGCGCATTGAGTGCATCCACGCTCTGGCAGACCATATTGAAGTCACATGCTTGAATGCCGAAGACCTGATTGAAACCTCTGCCTACTGGGACAGCCAGACCACACTCTTTGTGGACCCGCCTTATGTGAAGGAGGGAAAAAGGCTGTACCGGCGATACTTTGACGAGGATGACCACCGGCAGCTTGCATGGCTTATAGAATCCCTGTATCAGGGGATACCAGGGGCAGACATTATCATCACCTATGACGACTGTGAGCTCATCAGGTCAATCTATCACTATGCTGATATTGTGACGATAGGGCGAAATTATTCCATTCGTAACCAAGGGACATAAAAGGAGGACTAATTTATGTGCGCAAAAAGAACCCGAAACACAAAGAATACTGCCGAGGAGCGAGAAGCCTTCAGACGGTCTTGGGAATTGGCAGAAGCAAGAGAGCGGGCGGGCCGACTCGGTGAGCCCACATACCACTTCCAGGTAGGCGACCAGGTCCGTTACGGCGGCGTGGTCAATGCCACCATCGCGGAAATCGTCGACGACGGCAAGGTCTATCTGGTCCACGGCGAGAGTCCCAACAAAAAAGGCGAGACTCAAGTCACGGACGTTTATGTGAGTTGGGATGCTGTCCGGCCGCTGAAGGTTGGAACCACTGAATTTTCCAGCAACGATGACCTCCGGCTGTATTACAGCAATCGAAGCCTTGAATCCCTCCTGTTTTCTGTTATCGCATTCGGCGTCGACTTCGAGCCGGACTACCAGCGCGGATATGTTTGGGAGGATTGTGACCGGGAGTCGCTGCTGGACTCAATTTTCATGGGTGCTGATATCGGGCGCTTCGTTCTCCGCAAGCGCGGCGATGAAGAGTGGCATGAGGATAAGATTGCGTTTGAGATTGTGGACGGCAAGCAGCGGTTACTCACCCTGCTGGCATATTATGAGAATCGGTTCCCCTATAAGGGCGCATTCTACAATGACCTGTCGCCCAGAGACCGGAGAAAATTCGAGGACCTTTCCGTTTCCGTGGCTGAGATTTCAAACCTCACCCGGGCGGATACGCTGCGGCTGTTCCTTCTGCTGAACCGTGGTGGACGCCCGGTGTCGGATGCTGTCATCAAAAAGGCCCAGCAGATGCTCTCCGCCAGCAAAGAATCTGAGAACTCTGGAACCTGAGAATCAAAGAACCGGAGGAGCGGACGTTTCTTACAGTCTCCGGCCATCCATAACCGCTCAATTTGACCGTGTCAGAAAAGCATGGTATAATGACTTTACTTATTAAAGAACTATTCAATCAATAACCCAGATATCCTCTTGAAATACAAAGCGTCACACAAACAGTGTGGCGCTTTTTTATATTTTAATCACAGACCAAACAGGTGCCTGGGTTCGACCCCAGAGAGAAAGGAGCAGAAACATGTCAACAACCAGCGAGCGCATGCAATTTGCGGATTTTACCCGCACATTTCACAATCTCTGGGGCGGCACAAGAATCGGCATGGACACACATGCCTTACGGAGAGGCTGCCAGCGGTTTTACCCGCTGCTGTCTTACGAGTTGCTGGCAGAGAACATCCGCGCCATATTCCTGTCCGGCGGTGCAGAGCTGGAAGAACTGGTGATGGGAGTAGAGTTCGGAGGAATGTTCACCGTCTACGACGAAGCGAGCCGCATGGCAATTCTCGCCTCCATTGATTTCAACCAGACGGTTGGAGTAAACGAGGTATTCGTCAATACAATCTATGTGCGAGAATTCCATGAGCCCGTATACTGTGAACGAGAAACCAAATTACGTTGCAAAGTGAACACGGACGGTAGCGTGACTGAAAATCCGCCCGAGTTGGTATTAAAGTCGCCCAAATAACTGAAGCCCCGGGGTGTGTTACACACCCCGGGGCTCTTCCGTTTTATGAAAAAGTTAATTCAGGCCGCTCTGGAGTCTGGCCGCATCTGCCGCCAGCTCAGCAGCGTACCACCGCATCTTGTCCAGAAGAGCAGAGGAGAGGGCATCCACCTCCACATTCTGGAGTGTGCTGACGGCGACCGGGAGCTTCCCGACCAGGTAGCAGTAAGAAATGCCGCTGCTTTCGGCAATTTCACGCAGACGAGTAGCGTTTGCCTGGTCAGCAATCCAGGCGTCAGCCGCACGAATAACGCTGGGGGTCACGGCGGTCTCATTCTTCAACGCCTCAGCAGGCATAGAGTTTTTCATGCGAACCAGACCGCCCTGGCTGGTCTCGGAAAGAGTCAGCCCAATGTGCATCAAAGCGTGCAGGACCTCGGTAGGGCCATCCTGGGGCATCCAGGTGATAGAGGAAAGCTCTTCGTCTGTGAGCAGGGCCACATCACCAGCCGTCTTGGCCCCAGCACGAATCAGGGCATTATAAACACGGGTAGATAACCCGAGAGGACGCAAGGGGAGAGAAGATACCTCATTTTTCATAAATATCACTCCTTTGCCTTTGATGGGTATATTATACCACAAAACATCATTTAAGTCAACGAGAACTCAGGAACCAAAGTTCTTGAGTTCCCGAGAACTGAAGTTCTTTACTTCTTGGCCACCAAACAATCCTTTGCTGTTTCTTTTCTTGCCCCAAATTTGACCATATACAAATAGCGTGGTACAATAAAACATCAGTATAAAGAACTATTCACACACCACAGAAATCATACACACAAGCATTCAGTCAGCACACCCACCATGGGGGCGCTGGCTTTTTTATATATACACAACACTGCCGCAATGCGGCCAAGGAGGAAATGTAATGAACTATTACAGCCAGAGAGAGTTCCCGCAGCTTTTCCATGTGCTTCCCTTTGAGGAAAAGCACATGGCGGACGAGATTCTGAATCGCATCCGGGCAAAGGATAGGGAGCTTCGAGCAAATTTAATCTGGGAGCTGGAGAGCCTGATGCCCCACACCACGACCAAGTATCGTAAGGACCTGGTGGTTGGACGCCGGTACGGCGTATTCGGCATCTCTCCGTTTGCCAACGCATGGCGGAATGGCGTCCTAATGCAGCGACATGGCGAGGTCTATCTCTATGTCTGGACGTTCTGTGAGGACGGCACCTTCCGCTCGGACAGTGCCTGGGACGGATATATCTTCGACGCTTATCCCGGCAGTGGAGCGGCAAAAGGTATCCTGGTAGAACTTTGAAGGAGGGTAGTGCTTGTGAACAAGAAGCGGCGCAAGTGGTTGGCTGACTTAATGGCCAAGTGCGAGGACATCAAGGGCGAACTGGAAGATGTGCTCGCGGAAGAGGAAGAGTATCGGGACAACATTCCCGAAAATATGCAGGGCGGTGAGCGCTACCAGCAGGCGGATGATGCCTGCACAGCAATCAGCGACGCCGTTGATAACCTCCAAGATGCTATCGACAACATCGAGGAACTCACCTGAAAGGAGAATTTTTGTTATGGAAAACACGAAAAAAACTGGAGATATCAAGGAGCTTCTCTCCTGGGATTCGACCACTCTGCTGAGAGCCTGTCTGGTCAAGGAAATCATGGAAGAAATCACTCCCAGTATCAAGGTGGCTGAAGCCGAGGCCCTGGTCAATCGCATCTTCGACCTCACCAGCACCTGCGACGACGCCAGTTTCTCCACCTATGACTACGTAGATGCCTTCATCTATTGGCCCCCTGCCATGCAGACAATCCCTCTGGATGCGCTCATGGCACTCCCTGACGATGACTTTCGCCTGGTCATGCTGGCCATCGCGGAGCAGAAGCGGGCGACATACAGCGACGATGTAATGCCTTTGAGCAGTTTGGCGACCAAGAGACTCCAGGCCATCGCCGCGCAGACCAAGCAGAGCTGAAAGGAGAATTTCAAATGAGCAAAAAGCTGAGCACTTTCATCCAACAGTGGATGGGGTTCCAGTTCTCCAGTGGTGGCGAGACTGGCGCTGACTATCTGAAGTTCCAGACCGGATTTCGCCGCATCCTGACGGACATCGCCAAGGAGTCTGGATACCACGTTCACCGTTTTCTGAAAAACCACTATTGCTGTTCCGCAGTGCTTCAGCAGGACGAGACCGGCGCTTTTGCCTATGTCAGCATTTCCGATGTGCGTTTCTGGCCGGAACAGTGGTTTACCCACGTTCTGTATCGGCAGATGCGGACAGCGGAAGACTGGGTTGGCAGAAGCAATCACTACTGCTCGCTGGACGAACTCGGTGAATCGCTGAAAAGGCTATACGCTTAACACAAACCAAATAAGGGGAAAAGGAGCTTAACACAATGAAATGCAGAATTTGTGGCAATGAGACCTTTTACGGTCATCAGACGGTCCACGTAGACATCATCTGCGATGGGGACGGAGAGTTTATCGAAAACGCCAACGGGAGCATGGGCGCGTCTACTTATGAGGCAGATTCCTCCTTTGGCCCGTTTACCTGCACCTGCTGCGGTGCAGTATATGACGAGCTGCGGGACGGAGAAGCCCTGGCCGACTTCAGTGTGCTATACGCACCCATCAAGGACCAGCCGGGCCAGCTTGCTGTTATCGACTCATTCCTGACCACCACAGGCGATGGATTTGTAACGGTTGAGCCTTCGCCGTTGAAGGCGGAAAGATTTGCTCCCGGCTGCTGCAAGCCCATCAGCGCTTTGGAAATCCAGATGGCCATTGCTGACCACCGCATTGTGCGGTCCTGGCTGGTCGCGGATGCCGCCGATATGCAGACGGTAGCTGAACATGCTCTCATCCAGCGGGATGAACTGGACCAGAAGGAGACCGTCATCCATCCTGTAACTGGTGAGACCATCCATATCGAGATGGCTGAAGCCAAGTATGGTTTTTGCAACTATGTGGACCACTGTGGCAAGCCGCAGGATTTTGTTCTCCTCGGCTTACCGGAAAAGGCTGGCGGGGACAGCGCATTCCTCGGCGTCCCCGCGCTCTGCTGCGCCTATGGCGTCCCGGTAGAAGCAGGCAAGACGTTCGCATGTGGGGAACCGGTTCTGCTGGTCTGGAGCAGCCAGACTGAATATGAGTCGGGGACCTTCCCCATGGTCGTTGAGATAAACAAAAGAGAGGGGTGAGGGCATGGAATTGAAACGGCGTATGTTGGCCGGAGACCCCTGTACGGTAGCTGTCTACGGCGGGATGATGCGGTTCCTCGTAACCGGATGTCTGTATCATTCATCCCCCTGCACCGTTGCCGCGCTCAATCAGCTCGGCTATGGCGTCGAGTCGTACCGTGACCACAGCCTTGATGTTTCTATCCAGACCATGGTGCCATGGGACCTTCCCGATTCGGAACTGGAAGAAGCCTGCGACAGAGCCTTGAACCGGATGGAATGGCTCGCCGGTGGTGCCCAGGTCAGCAGCTCTGCCTGGTATGCCGGACAGAGCGAGTCCCGCTGGGACTGGGAGATGTCACCGGAAGACCAAGCTCTTTTAAGGGAGGGATGACCAATGGCAAAAAGTAAGAGAGAACTTGCCTTTGCACGGCTCCGGTTTATGGACCCCGGCTGGCACACCGGAGTCATCCCTGTTGCCGGAGAAGGCGGCTGGGCTGTATGTGCCCGCCGGAACGACCGGTACACTGGACGCACGCTGTATGGCCAGGTCTTTGCCACATATACGCACAGACTCCGGGCAGAGCACCTGTCTGATGAACTGAATGCTGAGCACCAGCGTCGTATGGTACTCCGGTGCCAGGCCATGACTTAATTCTTTCTGCGGCCCCAAGCATCTCCGCTTGGGGCCTATCCTTTTCTTGAATTTTACCATAATAGAATAAAGTGGTACAATATAGCATCTTATAAAGAACTATTCATGCTGATAAAAGATACATCCACGCAAATTCAGCCAGCAAGCCTTTTTATGGGCGAGCTGGCTTTTATATATGCACAAAACAAGAATGAGGAGGACGACTTATGGACAGAGAGAAAGCCATCATAATTCTGGAACGGAGTAATGACTTGCTCCGACACCACATGGAAAGGCTCAGAACATCGCTGAAATTGGCGGAGGATAGCGGCATGGCTGACAGCCCCGTCAATTTCTACGAGAGCTTGGCCAACTGCCAGGAGGAATATGAGGCAGTGGAAATTGCCATCTCCGTTCTGAAGGAGCAGCAAACGAGGGCTCAGCAAAAAAGCGGTCATTTTGAGTTTGAACATGCACAGCGGGACATCGTGAATTTCCTGTCCGACCTCTCCGTACATGAATTCGGCATTGCCGGGCTTAAAAAAGGGGAGGTCCTAGATGACCATGAGTTGCTGTCTGAGCTGGCCTGTAAGTATCAGAAACTGGTCAACCTAAACGCCATCAAACGACCCGATGCGTGCAGATTCATTTGTGAAAGCTACCTGCTGAAAAAAACCGGAGGGAAATAACATGGAAAACAAGACCGATTTTGACATTGAAACCTTTGATGCCTGGACGTCCACTTTACGGGAAGGATGGAACCGGCTGGACAGTGTCCTATTCTATTTGAACGAGAATGGCAAGGAGCGGTATAGAGCGTATCGCACCTTGCTGGACCTGGCCGCGTTCTGCAACTCTGCCGTGGAGATGCTGGAGATGTTGGAAAAGAAGGACGACATGAGCTTGGGGGACCGTGAGCTCCTGGAGAGCAGTCAGCTTGTCCTGCCGCTCAGAAAGCTGCACCGGCTGGCCGAACTGGAACAAGGCAGAGTAAAGCCGGTTGTGCGCTGTGAGACATCTATGAACGGGCATAAGTTTATCGAAGGCAATGCGGTGGGGCTGTTTGGCCGGGAGGACTACTGGAAAGACTCCCAGGGCATGGAGCTCCACGCCGTCAAGCTCTGGGGTGAGGCTGGGATGATGTTCACCCTGCCCCTGGACATGGAGTGGGTGCAGTTACGGACCACACTCAATGTTCTGGAGGCTATTCGGAATGTCGGAACCAGGCTTGCCTTATCGAACAAATTGCCCAAGGGCTGCGCCATCATCCTGATGGACCGCGAATGTGACGGCGGATACGACATGGGCTTTTTCTTCCCCAAAAGCCTTTGCTGTGAACTGCCCGAATTCGCCAGTCATATTCACGAGTTCAGTGATGATGTCTTTGCGATGTTTTCGGAGGGCACCGAAAGCGTCAAGAACCCGTAAAATCTTTGACATGAAAGGAGAAGAGGGCTGCTACCCCCCAAGGCTTTAACCGTGGGCAGGTAGGAGCCTGCTTTTATGAGCGAGTGGACAAGCGAAAGAGGGGACAAGGCAGAGAAGGGGCTTGTCAAGACCCTTTTCTGGAATGAAATATCCCCCTCTGTTATACTTTCGGGCATGCCCATCGGGAGAGATGAACGCGCTATTTATTTTCTTCATGGCGTCTGTGGTGTTTTTGCTATCGCACTTTACGACCTGTTTGGCTACCAAATAGAAGTGGCCGCAGAGGAGAACGTAGACGGCTCTTCTTGGGAAGACAGGCTTGTTCATGTCTATTGCCGGGATGACAACCAAAACCTAGTGGATGTGCGGGGTGTAATTGACGATGAGGACTTATTTCTGGAAGACTTTGAGGACTTCTTTGACCCCAGACATGGGGAATTCTTCGAGCTTCCGGCCAGCGATTTACGGAGCTTTCTGAACTCCTGTATGAGTTCAGAGGACCTGGATTGGCTATACGCCGCCGCCACCAAACTGATACACGATAACATACAGGGATACAAAGTTTAGGAGGATGCTTTATGGAACATAGCAGCAAATTAAGTCAGGAGAAGTTTTATCGCGCAAAGCTGCTTCTCCCGGACAAACAGTTTCAGAAAGTGACAGAGGCCATGGGCCGTTCCGCGTCTGAGATTGGGCTCACCCCAAAACAGGTGCTCATCTACACGGTTACATACCCGGATAATTCACTGGTTCAGATTAAGTGTGAGCGCCAGCCAGACGGCCACTACGCCTGCGAGGCAGACCTGCTCGTCTTCGTCTGGGGGCGGTATCGGCTCATGGACAAGGTCGGACCAAGGACTGCTTTGGCAGGGGTCTGGACGCTGGAATGGTGTGGCTCATCCTATGCCTTGAATGTGATGAGCGACGCTGCTGCTGTCGAAGCCACTCTCGTCCCGGAACTGCCGGTGACTGGCGAGGACTGGCGTTGCTGCGCTGAATAAGAAAAATGCGGCCGTCTGCAAAATTCTCTGTGGACTGCGCGACGGACAATAGAAGGAGGACATCTTATGGCATATATTTGCGAACGGATTGTGCCATGTTCTGCGGAATGTCCCAGCTACCGCTGGGATGACAAAAAGGGCAAAATGGCCTGTTTTGCTCAGCAGGATATGGAGGCCCGCCTTGAGCGTAAGGCGGCGCTTGCGAGCACACCCCCTGTGGCTCACTCGAACAACTGTGATAACAACACTTTCGACTGTGATGCCTGCATTAAGAATGGCGACTGCCCATCTCAGGGAATGGATGGCAAACCATTTTGGATGGAGCCGTGCGACTATGATTGCTGCATCTGTGTGTACCGCCGCCTCTGTGAAATGCCGCTGATTGAACGGCTGGTCAAAGCCGGGGTGCCGCTTGACGAGTTGGACCACCACGAGTCCGACCTATATGTCCTGGACACCGAAAAATCTCGGCTCATTATTGAGGCGTATTATGCCAATCAGGACATGGATGTGGACACCATGGCACCGACTTTCATGAGCACGGAAGACAAGCCCCGCAAGTGGTTTGACTGTGCCTTTGCATACAAACCTGGTTACGGCGTGTAGCCAATATGAAAAGAAGGAGGAAAACACAATGACATATGAAGCCAGAGTTCTGGTGCCCAGCAGCCTGATGTCCGTCATCAACGGCTATCTGAACGCAAAGTCCGAGAGTGAGTTCCAGGGTGAGGATAACACCATCTCCATCACCGTACACTTCCCGGACGGGCACGAGGCAGATATCAAATGCTGCGGGGCCCAGGAGGAGTCGTCTTGGACTGAAGCTGTGCTGTTCGCCCCCACAGGCGGAAAGAGCCACGGGCTCGGCCAGGTGGCCTATACGGACCCGGCCGAGAGCTTTGATGGCGAATGGGAGCTGGAGGACGGCAATAGCACTTATAAGCTGACCGTAGAAGACGGCGGCAATATCGAGCAGCCCATTTTGGCCAATACCAGTGTTGCTGGTGAACCGATGCCCGATGGCTGGGCCATAAGCTAACCTAAAAAATCCCCTTCTCAATCGAGAAGGGGATTTTTTTGCGGCAAGCGTATCTACCACCGCACTGTCTATTCATAGTAGTTGCATAAAATCGAATAATGTGGTATAATATACTTATGAAACCGACTATCTAAGAGTTCCATCGTCGGTCACTCCCTATACGGGAGTGCGAATTGAAATTACTCCCTGCTATTGGATAAGGATGTGCCTGGTGGCAACCGCCCATACGGGCGTGAGAGTTGAAAAATAATGTCGTCTTGCCCCCAATTAACTCTTTACCACTCTCACTGAGAATCTGTTCGCTCCCGGTATGGGAGTGTGAATTGAAATTATGCCCTACTGCTGGAGAAGAATGTCAAGTTATGCCACTCCCTGTGTGGGAGTGAGAATTGAAAACTGTACCCCCATATTGAATTAGAGGAAGAGAGGCACCTTCCCGAGTGGGGGTGCATTGTGCCATGGGGGAAAATAACCCCTCAGTTTGACCACGAAGGCGTTAAATGGTATAATAGACCATCTTATAAAGCACTATACAGGTCGACAACAATATCAGTCCACGCAAATTCAGTCAGCAGCCCCATCTGGGGTATGCTGACTTTTAATATATACAAACACAATAATCAGAAAAAAAGGAGAATGAACCATGACTGTATTGCAAAATGGATTTGTGCTCATGACTACCTACGCCAAATATGAGTGCGAAGCCGAATATGAGCTCTACAAAAACGACCCAGAAACTCCGGTGGCGGTTTTAGCCATTGACTTGGACTTTCTGGACCACTATTTGGAGACGGAAACTGACTACGAATCCTTGGAGGATTTTTTCAACAACTATACCTACGACGATATTGAGGACCTCCAGGACCGAGCCGAGGCCGCCAGCGCTCTGGCATTCGCATATCGACCTGGAATGGACCCGCTTTATCAGTTCCCTGCGGTGATGACCCGAGAAATGGCACAGGCGCTGGTCGACTTCACTGAAAACTTTTCTCTGTTCGACCGGCTCAAAAACAACCTTTCTGCCGATGTCAAGCAACCGTATGCCGAGTTTGGGGACGGCATTTTGACCCCATCTTTTGATGCGGCCGCGATTCTGACCGATTTTTTGTGCGCTGCGGGTGAATCGGTGATGGCCGCCCCGACCTCCGATGAACCTAACGCTCGCGGCATTGTCAACTGGAGTGACCGGGTCAAAGAAGAAGTGGCTATCCCTGACTGCTGGAAGAGAGTCGTCTCCGCGCTGGAGGAGCTGGACCTGAGCCGATTCCCGATAAGATATTTGGCCGGAAGCACTCAGAACCCTCTGGACATGGACATCGTCACTTATGACTACGCAAACTTCAGAGATGCGTGGAGTGCTTTTGCGTCCTGGGCAATGAGCGTCCCCTGTGCCGTACTCTATGGGCAGACTGAGGATGGGGGAGATATTCCTCTCTTTATCGGCGGTGTAGGCCCTGGGTTGCGCACAGAAGGCGATTATGTCGGGCATTCGCTGTTCGATACCGCCGATACCGGCTTCGAGGCAGATGCGGGATTGGCCGCTTGGCTGTTGGCGCTGTCTTACAAAGCAAATACCGAGCTCTTCCGAGAGGGGCCGTACAGCAACTTTGTTACAGTGCTGTCCATGGAGCATTCGATGAGCAAGAAGCTGTCTGTGGCCCTGGAACGGGAGCTGGATGATGACGGGAACCCATCCAAGGGGCCATTCCAGTTCCATTTCCATGCGTTCAATGAGCTGGTGGACTCAGTCCATGAGCTCACGGTCATATCTGACCTGAGCATCACCTCTATGGCAGCCACAATCCAAAACATCATCGTCCAAGATAAGGACAATGCCAAAAGTGCCTATGATGCCAGGAAAGCTAAAGAGGCGGAGGAGCATGATAGGCTGGCAGAGACATTGCGCAATACCACTATCATCATCAACTATATTCTTTCCTCCGGCAAAGATGAGGTCGAGGCGCAGATTACCCTACCCATGTCGAGTGATAAGGTCTGTGATATCCTCACAAGCCAAGGAGAGAGTCAATACGTAAAAAATACGGGCGACCAGGTGTCCCTGGTTCAGCAAATCCTTAACAATCTGGCTACTCTTCAGGGGTTTCAAACCGCGAGATTTTCCAATGCGGAAGAAACTCTCCCATTTTAAGTGCAAAGCCCCTTCTTCTTAACGGAGAAGGGGCTATTTTTTGCCGAGAACCGGAAATCGCAGGAACGCAAGAAGTTAAGCACTAAAGAACCTGAGAACCTGAGAACCTGAGAGTTTGAGAATCAAAGAACTCGAGAACACTGCTATTTGTCTTCCTAAACTCGCTCTGATTTGACCAAGTCATTATTGCATGGTACAATATATCAACTTATAAAGAACTATTCTTTATCATCTCAGATGATAACCAAAGGTACAGTCAGTACACCTGCATAGTGGGCGTGCTGGCTTTTTTATATACACACAATATACCCCAAAAAAAGAAGACAAAAAGGAGAAATCAAAATGAACATGAAGTCTATGAGAATTCGCCGCCTTGGTGTCATGCTGGCCATCGCCATTATGACCGCTTGCCACTGCGCCATCCCTGTAGAGGCCGCCTGCAATGTGCAGATGCAGGAATTGGTCCCTGCGCCCGCAGGCTATGTGCAGCCTGATGTCACCTATACCGCTACCGATGTCGATGCCCCTGTGAACTATGAGGAGCCTGTTTTGGGACCTGCCATTTGCATGGATGAGTTCGGAAACATCATCACTGCATACAGCGACGGCTTCTCTTACATCATCGCGCTGGGCCCCGTATTCTCCACGAATGAAGACGGGAACATCATTGACGAGCACGGCGACATCGTGGCCTACGCCCCCTTCATGGTGGGTAAGATGGCTGAAGATGGTGCCATCACTTTGGTTGACAACAGAGGAGTCGCGGTTGCCTTCCATCTGGAAAATGGTCTGGCTCGGTTTGACTACGCACTGGCTCCCGCTGCCTATATGGACGAGTTCGGGCGTGTTGTCCTTGTCGACTACTTCGGACGGGAGACCTTTCTGACCAGTTCCCTCACCAACGAGGAGGTGAACTGAGATGACTCAGGAGAGAACCAGAGAGCTTCTTGACCTGCTCATCAATAACATGGTCGAGGAGCATGGCCTGGACGCAAGGGAAGTCCTGGAGGAGCTCATCGAGTTGGGGTTCCAGAAGGATGAGCTGATTGAGCTTCAGTTCCCGGAAGACGATGTGAACGACTTGATGGAGGAGTGTCCGTCCCGGGAAGATGATGCCGATGACAACACCGACGATGACGACCGGCCGGAAGAGTAACGGAGTCCTTCTGAATAACATCATGTTTCCTACAAGCTAACATATGCCAGAGGAGGGGAGCGGCCAACGTGCCGCCCCCCTCCAAAATATTGAAAACTTAATTTGGGGGGCAAATCATGGTACATCCGAAGAATTCATGTGCTGGCGGTTATGGTAACTGCCTAGACGTTAAAATTACAAACTCCTGTAATGCCAACTGCGCTTTCTGCATCGAACGAGGTGGCTACTGCCCTGAGTGTCGGCCTGTACGCGAGCTGGCTATGGAGACTATCAAGTCAAACGCCGAAACGGTTCTTATCCTGGGCGGTGAGCCATCCTTATATCCGCACCTGACTGAATATCTGACTCTCATCCGTCCATGGAAAAAGAATATCTATATGACCACCAATGGCAGCAAGATGACTGCTGACTATGCCGAGGAAATTGGTCAGTATCTGGACGGCGTGAACATCTCCATTCATCACTACGCTGAGATGCGCAACGACGCTGTCTATCGCGGAAACGCGAAGCACAGCGACTTCCATGTTGACTTTGAACAGCTCAAGAAGGCCATTGCTGCATTTCACAAGTGCGGTACGTCGGTGCGCATCAATGCAAACCTGGTCAATGGCCTTCTGGACAACCGGAACGACATCGACACGATGGTATCGTTTGCCCGCAACTACTTAGGCGCTGACCAGATTCGTTTCGCCGAGCTCCAGAACTGCGAGGATATGTGGGTCGATGCCCGTGCCATCTGGCCCGAACTCACGGATGACCCGTATCACGACGGCTGCGAGCAGTCGCTGCCCCAGTACACGGGCATCGACGCAAAGGTCAAGATGACCTGCGGACGTGTTAACCGCTTACGGCCTCGCGTTGACGAGACTCCTAAGCGCACCGGGCACACCGAAGTACTTTATCCCAACGCCAAGCGGACCGCAGGCTGGCTTACCACGCATGCTCCGTCCGGCAGTTGCCACACACCTGATGGCTGTCATCCGCAGAAGAGATTTCAACCAATCGACATTCTGGGGAACGGTTGCCACCGTTAAAATACAAGTTCAACAACTATCTCAAAAAGGAGATGTCTTTATGAAAGTGAAAGTTATGCGGTTTCCCATCTGCCACTGTAGAATAGAGCGAGACACCAAGGAGAACGCCACCCCTGAAGACATTGAGCAGTGCGTCAATGAGTTCTGTACGTCGGCAAGTGTACTGAGGGTTTTGAGCATTAGCTGCACCCAGGTTACCGTTCGGCAGCACAACAATGGCGGCTTCGACCAGGTTGAACTCTGGTATAACATCTTCTATGAGGAAAAAGCTCCTCGTCGTGCCGTAACCGAGGCATCCCAGTAAACCACCAAGGGGGAGCGGCATTCGCTGTTCCCCCTTTCATACCACAAAAAGGGAGGACCGCTCCTATGAGTACAAAGAGAGTCATCGAATTGGCCAGCAAACTCCAACTTGCGCAGAATGAACGGCTCCGCAGCCAGACCGCCATCTGGGTATCAGAGTCTAAGGACTGGGCCAGCCTCTTGATTAAGAAATATGGGCTGAACGACGTGCAGGCAAACGAAGAAGGATATCGGCTTCTGTATATCATGAACCTCTTCTGTCCCGCACTATATCAATTTCACCCACTGCCTGACCCGAAGCAGTTTGGCAGTGACATTGAAGGGTGTAGACGAGCCATGGTGCAATACGGTATTGAGAATACTCCAGTCGAGCTGCGGGATAAAAACGGGCAGCTTATCCAGGAGGGCGTTGAGTATAACGCAGAAAATTTCGCAGCGTTCATTGCTGAGGCAGCAAAATATTGCAACTTAGAGGAGGGAAAGTAATATGACTTTACAGAAAATCACTGATGACTTGAATAAGCTGATTCAAAAACGGCTGGAGGAGGGCGACCCTAATACTCTGCTGGGACACCCCCACTTTCTATTGAGCCGGTTCCAAACGCTGCTCTGCACTTCCGCCGAAGCCGTAAAGTCCAGGAAAAAGTATGGCATTGGGATATACTGCTACTTAAAAACGGAAGGTTCCCCAACATTTGAGGTTTATGCCTCCACAACGGAAGCAAATCCATACCACATTTTGAGCAGTCGTGAAAATCACCTTACCTGCAAAGTCTTTACGATTAAGCGCAAGAAGTGCAAGAACATTGGCAATACCGGCGTGTACGGTCTGGTGCCTGACAGGGCAATCCTGAACAGTGCTTTTGCCCCTGAAATCAGCGTGGATGAGTTTTACCACTTGCTCGCGCAATCCATCGCAAGAAATAATCAGCCTCTGCTTCAGGCGATTCAGTGCATTGACGGCCTCGCCAAAGAGCTTGGCCAAGACAAGCTGCACGAGCTTAATCGGGCTTTCCGCTATGTGGAAGAATCGACCCAACTCAATGCGATGCTCCCGATGGGTACTAAGAGAACGGGAGATGTCATTTGGAGCCAGTCCATCTTCAATCCTGAACTGCGGGCTAAGCTGCTGACGCTGTTGAATGAGGAGGAGGCGAAATGAGACTGCAAGATGTCAAAAACGACCTCAATGCCATCATTCAGGAGCGTCTGACTGAAAATTGCACCTCAGAGCTGTCAGGCCAGCCATTTCTGCTTTGGAAGTGCTTCAAGGACAAGTTCCTTAACCCTAAAGAAAAGGCGGTCGCTGAAGCGAGATACAGGCTGCACCTGGAGTCTTATTTTCATGGGCAGAAACTTCCCACCGTTTCCCTGTATGTCCGCCTTGCAGCAAATCATCCGGCGGCTATCGTGTTTGGGGACCGGGTCTTATTCGCTCAGGATATTCTTTATGTCCATCGGAAAAAGGTCAAACACTCTGGGCCGAATGGATACAGTGGTCTACTGGCTGACCACGTTGAGCTGGCTGCTGGTATCCAGCCTGTGTTCGACCTGGATGGTCTCTGTTCCTGGTTTTCAGAACAAGTCGATGTGCGCTGCAAACCTATTCTGGATGCAGTTGAGACAATCGACCAACTAATGAAAAAATTGAGTGTAGATGAAGTCGTTGCTCTTCTCCAGGCCAGTGAGAAGGTCAGCCGATATTTTCCAATCAATCTCTTATACTCGGAGGCGCTTATCAATCGGAACCCTCGTGTCTGGGCGACCTCTGTCCTGAACCCGGAATTCCGAGCTGAACTTCTAAATCTGAGAGGGGATGGAGAAAAATGAAGCAGGACGAGAAATATATCTACGCCTGTCCCAATGGCTGCAACGCTCGACTTGTCTGTGATTTTGATGTTACAGAAACATGGGTCGTGACCGCTACCGGAGAGCCAGTCGAATTGGAGAGTTCCGATGGCCCTGGCCTCACAACGGATACGCCGCGTTGCTCCAAATGTCAGGCTAACGCCGAGGAATACAAATGCCGGTTGCTCCCGGTCTGGTCTGCAACGCAGGAACGGTTGGGCACCGCATATATTCCAGTCAATTTGAGTGGGTTCGTGTTCTTTGAGAATCTGGCCAACCCCAGCTTCACAAATGTGGCGCGGCTGGCCATCACCAAAAAAGACAATGTGGACGCCATCAGCATTGACGGCGCAATCTATCTACTGACTGATGATGGATTCCGGCCCAGACAGGAGCTGCCGGGCCAGGAGTCTCTGTTCTCTTCATGCTGAAATTGGGCCCCGGGTTCAAAGGATTTCATCTCCTTTGAGCCTGGGGCCCTTATTTGACCTTATCTCAATAGCGTGGTATAATCTATTATCTTATAAAGAACTATCTGAATCAACGTAAATATCACTCCAACACTTCAGACAGCAGGTTCCGAATGTAGGACTGTTGTCTTTTTTATATATACACAATCACACAAAAGGAGAATGCAACATGAGAAAAATCGAGGATATGTACGACCTGCGGATAGCCTACAGCGAGACCCATCCCAATGGCCACTTTTTTGACAGGGATACGCTCAAGTTCTTTGGCGAGCGGTTTTCTGCAATGCGCCTGCTAAAGGGAACCGTCCAGGTAACGGACAGTCTCGGCGTCACTCACACCTGCTACGTGGTGAGCTCCACGCAGAACATACCGCTTGTAGGGAAGAAGAAGGTCTATCACCACTTCGATGTGGAGACATTGGATGACATTTGACTCGGCTGATAATATTCCGTGTCCAACAATAAACAGTACAGAGGAGGTAATTTTCTATGTGCGCAAACAAAGCAGAGGTTCATACCATTTGGAATAGCGCTCCCGATTTTGATGACTGGAAGGATGAGCTCCAGAGCGAACATCCCGACTACACGGAAAACGAATTGCGGACACTCATGTATGAAATCAATGGAGACTACCTGGACGATGAGCGCCGGAACCTGGGTGACATCGAAATTCCCAATGGCATCTGCTGCATGGGCGACCTGGGTCTCTGGTACGGCCGCCGCTCGGGCTATCCAAAGGACCAGTTGAATCAGGTGTCCGACTGCCTGCGGTCTTTCTGCGACAGCATGTCTGATGTTCACATCTATGTAGACGACAAAGGCGAGCTGCGAACCCGAGAGGCCCATCATGACGGGACCAACTTCTACTGGTTCCGGGCGTACAAGCCCGAGGTCAGCGAGAACCAGAAGGAGCGGCTCAAGGACCTGCTCTACTCTGGCCAGACTGAGAAGGCCGAGGCGTACATGCGCCGCATCACCTACCGGCTGGGCGACCTTATCGGTGACGTATACGGCTGGAGCTTCCCGCACCGGCCCAAAATCTCCATCAAAAAAACCGCCTGATTTCTACTCACCGCGCCGGTTCTGTCCATTGAGAGGGCAGAACCGGCGCTTTTTATAGTCTCTTTACTCTTTGCGGGTTCCTCTGTTCTTCAATTCTCAAGAACCCAGCTACTCAGGAAACAATCATGCTGTTCAACAAGACCCGCAATTTGACCATGACCGTTATGGGTGGTACAATATACTATCAAATAAAGAAGTATTTCCAATTACATCACGAGAAGATTCAGTTGACGGGTAAAATGCCCGTCAGCTTTTTTATATACACAAACACTTTGACAAGGAGGACAAGTCATGTTGAAGAAAATTGAGATTGATGAGCTGGTTCATCGGATTGAGAACTTGCCTGCAAACCAGACGCTCTATCTCTACGGAACTCAGGATATCACCGAGGGTGAAGTCTATGGGGTGATGGTCACTGAGGCGTTCGAGACCAGAATGTACCTGATGTGCTTCCTGGGCTACAACCACTGCAAGGCCATCTCCTGCAATGATTCCATGCGGGGCCAGGCGGAGCGGAATGCCATCAAAGAGATGCTCCAGTCCTGCTGGCATGAAGCCGGTCTCAGCAGCTACTTTCTGAAGGATGAAGAAGAGGCCGCAACGGATGACGTTATCCCTGTTCTGACCACGTTGGTTCGCATCCGCGAGGAAGGTAGACACCGTGAGGTATTCACCGATATCTTTGTGGTGACCGTGCCTAAAAGCATGGGACACTATCAGTATGACGAGTATATCAAGAAGCAGCTCCGCGCTGCGGCCCAGGCTCTCCTGACTGGCGAATCCGGCGATGAAGCCATCAAGCAGTCCTGCCGGGACTTTAACTGGGGGGATTTCAGCATGTGGTTTGAGGGCAATGAAGCCCTTGGCATTTATCTGCCCGGAGCCGTCTCGTATTGGATGAATAAGGCAGAGAGCTTGGACATCAGCGTGAATCAGGATGAGGTCCTGTTGGAGGATGATGTCGACGCTACTCTGCACATCGACCGGCATGATGGCAACGAGCCGGTCTCTCTTCCTGTTCTCGTCTGTATGCGCAATGGGCTTGTGGATTGGGCTGAGCCGAATGACAGGACGGACATTGCGGCGTCCGATACGCTCTGGCTTGACTTCGGCAACGGCGTTCACCATCCTGTGGCTCACGACCAGTTGGAGATGGAGAAAGATGAGGAGCGCTTTACGTACTTCATGTACCGGGAGGATTTGTAATGGCAGGCAAAGTGAACTTATGGAGCAAGACGGTCAGAGAGCTTACCAGAGCCGAACTTCGGGAGCTGAAGCAGCGTATGCTCTGCGAAAAGGGCGAGGGCCTCTCTTACGGTGAGATGGCCAATATTGACGAGAGCATCTCCGATGAGCAGGTGTTCGCAGAATACGAGGGCGTCAAATTTGGCCCGGAGGACTTTTTCTGCAATCTGTAACCTTACCTTTTGGCACAACATGGAGGCGAGTGTCTGCACTGCGCACTCGCCTCCGCCTTTTGAAAGGGGAGTCGACATGCAAGAAAATTTTGAACATAAACTTACCTCGTTTGCCAAGCGCCACAATCTGATTTTGGAGTGGCAGCCATTGAAATTTGGATACAAGCGAGCAAAAATCCATTGTCACAGCCACTCAGAGTTGAACGCTGTGGCGGCAAAACTTCGCCGCGCCAAGAATGTGGATGTCACCGGAACGTGGTTTTGCTCAGTCGGTGAGTTTGAGGGATATGTATTCGCCATGGAGCCGCAAGAAAAAGCCGACTATGAGGCGAAAGCAAAAGAGGAACAAGCCAGATTGGACGATTGGTGGTTGCGCTATCACTCTGCTGACACGCAAACCAAGCGCCTGATGGCCTGCGGAGCTCTTACATAATTGAGTAAAGGAGATTAGGTATGACAAGGAAATGCAGAAGTGTGAGTGGCCTTTTGAATGCTATGAGCCGACACCAGCCCGCGACATTGCGTGTCTACGCCTATGGCATGCAGGACCAGGAGTACCCGGGAGCCTGGGCAGTGTGCGGAGAAGCTGTCACCCTCAATCTGGGTGAAGGCCGCTTCGCCACCATCTCCAAGCAAACCTTTAACCGAATCAAGGACAGACTGTCTATCTCTGCCTAATTCAGCATAGCCGGAAGGGAGGCTCAGTGGTGCTTTTTCTTTCATGCGAAAAAGCATCTTTGTATATGAAAAATTCGATACTAACGGCGATTATTGTCTGTGAAGATAATCTCACGGCACAGAAAGCCGTAGATAAACTTCAAGCCGACGGTGTATCCGCTATTGCAGCAGGAAGGGCCGTTCAGGCTATAAAGAGATTTCAGGTCGTAGGTGAGCTGCCCCGCACAGTGCCAGAAAAAGATTGGACGCAGGCACTATTCCAAACTTTGATGGGGGAGATAGTTGCAGAAGAGCAGCTTCGTGAAGCCCTGGATGCGCTGAATGAGCCATATATTATCTTGGACAACATCGAAACGGACCCCAGCGTCTCTATTCAAAATATGGTTGAAGGAAAGGGCGCTGAGAACCTTTTTTCGGCTATCATCGAGGTATCAAATATCCGTACGGAGCTGACCGAACAGGCTGCGGCCAAAGAACCGGAATCCGATGAAGGAAGGGACAAGGCATTGGCCCGTGCGGAGGCGCTGTCAACGGTTCTGGACTTTGCAAAGAAGTCCCTCGCTATGGTTCTGATGGGGCAATGAATTATAGACACACAAAGAAAGGAGAAAGGGGCTGTCTAAGCTCCGTGGGTAACCCCCACGGAGCCGTCAGCCATGAGCCTATGAGAAGCACTTTTCTTACTGCACTTATTTCATGCAAAGATGAGGACAATGCCAAGAAACTGGCCAGTCATCTCAAAGAGCACGGACTGACAGCCTCTTACGCGGGCCGTGCGGTTCAAGCTGTCAAAAAATATAACATTCCTGCTCTGACACCCCAATCAGAATTTCATGTGTTCGCCGCTCACAGCAACGCAATGAATGAATTATCCGACATCCTGCTTCCTCTGGAAGTTCCGTTCATCATACTGGACGATACTGAAACCGACCCGAACATCTCTATGCAAGATATTGTCGAGTCCTGTGGAACGGACAATCTGTTCAATGCTATTTTCGACATGGAATGCTTTTGCGGGGAACTTGCTATGCAAGGCATGGGGCTTGAGGAACCAAGAGGTGAACCGGCGGAGGAACAACAGGTCATTCTGCAACATGTGAGTGCATTAACCACTATCATGAGCTTAGCCAAGAAAGCCCTGGCCGACTCCCTCATGGGGAAAGGCCGGAGCGAATTTGACTGTTGAGCAATAGCGTGGTATAATACACCATCTTATAAAGAACTATTTATTCCAAAGTACAATATCTACCAAGCAAATTCAGCCAGCAGACCCAACATGGGTATGCTGGCTTTTTTATATATACACACACACCAATAAGGAGGAATACACCATGTTTGAACGAAAAGGGTCTGCCCCTGTGCTCATGCCAATGGGTGCAACTAAAAGGGGCGAGTACTACCGTACCGTTGAAATGTTGGTACGAATGACCCACTGCTCGAAAGCTGACCTCATGTTCGCACTTTACCTCATGGCTGATTCCGGCTATGGCAACGGGGATTTGCGAGCAATGGCGAAGCTCATTGAGGCAGAAGGGAAGGGGGAAGACGAGCCATGACAGAAAAGACCATCAAAAGCAGCCGCCGTGGACTTACCTTCAGCTTCCCGTCTGAAGGAAAACTGGCTGTTGGGAACCACTACGACTATATCATCGAACGAGCCCCATTCCGCATCCGCATCGTAGCTGCCGAGGACGGCCGCTATAAAATGTCCAGAAAGCGGAGCGGAACAGGATGGAACTCGCTGGTAGACCTGCGGAGCCGCGATGTACTGGACGCCATTGCTGCCATGCAGAAAATTTCCATTCACATCGGAGAAGATGAGATTCTGGTCTCCGATGCCTGCGCAAAAGCCGCCGTAAAGGTCATTCACTTTCCAAGGTCTGAGCTGTCTGCGCTTCGGATGGCCGCCGGACTGGATGACTGGTCTGCTGTCAACAGCGTTCTGGACTATGCACAAATCACTCTGGACGAGTACCTGGCCTCCCGAGAGCCGGTGTCTATCCAGACAGTCCAAAAGGACCTGGCTGACGTTTATACGATGGTATCCCTATTCAGCGGTGCGGGTATTCTGGACTGGCCATTCGCCAAGGACGACCGATTCCGCATTTTGTATGCCATCGACTACGATGCTGCGGCCTGTGAGACATACCGGAAAAACATTGGAATTCACATCGTACACGGAGACATCCATCGGGCTTTTACGAAAAACGGCTATCCCCTGGACACCACGGTGAAAGCCCCCGACGTCCTCATTGGGGGGCCGTCTTGCAAGCCGTTCTCCCAGGCAAACCGCCATACAAGGCTGGCAGACCACCCGGATAGTGACCTGGTGGTACAGTACATGCGCATTCTGAAGGTGCTCCAGCCAAAGGTGTTTGCCATGGAAAATGTGCCAGAAATCCTCACCGCCAGTGGCGGGGCATATTTCGCAGCTATTCAAGAGGCGGCGCACGAGTCTGGTTATAGCATTTGTGCCAAAATCGTTCAGGATAATATGGTCGGAGGCTATACCAAAAGACGCCGGGCAGTTGTACTCGGCAGCAGAGTTGGCCAGGCAGTGCTCCCAAACGCCACGCTGGTATCTGGAAGCCATACAGCCGGAGAGGCTCTGAGCCTTGTGGACCAATCTTGGACCAATTTTTCCGATGTAACGCTCCCCAACGCGGACACAAAACGGCGGATGTCGTTTGTCCCTCAGGGCGGGAACTACAAGGATATTCCGCCGGAATATCGGACATCCAGCAAAAACCGTCATTCCTGCACCTATAGACGTCTGGCCTGGGATGAGCCATCTCCGACCATTGTGAACTGGAGGAAACCGCCACTCATCCACCCGTTGGAGAATCGCACTCTGACAGTTGCGGAAGCAAAAGCTCTGCAAGGGCTTCCTGGAGACTTTCGCATTTGCGGTTCTCTTGGGCAGAAGCAGCAGCAGGTGGGAAATTCGGTTCCGGTTGCCATCGGCCGATACATCAAAAACGCTGTCCTTCGCGCCTTACGGAGCATAAGAAAGCCGGGGCTGATTCCCTGCGCTGTTGGAACATAAGGGGGAATATAAAAATGCGATTTACATACGCAAAAAAACTGAGAGACGAGGACCAGGTCACCGTTAAAAAGACGGGACAAGTCCTTCAGGTCCTGGGCGACATCGAAGTGGACGGAAAGGATATTTTTGTGCGTTGCAGTGATGGGAAGCTGTACCATCACACTGCATTGCTTTGATGGGGGAGGATATTATGGCCGACTACAGTCGATATAAGACAGAAACCCTCAAAAAAATGAGGGAAAAGGCATTTAAGGCGTACTATGACGCGACAACCAAGCCCTGTGGTAATTGGGGTGATGGTATGCGGCTGGCCAAGCTGCCGAGCATCACTTCCTGGGAGCGGGCAAAAAGCAGGTATGACGCCATCTGTGCCGAACTGGAACGGAGACGTGAACTGGAACGGATGGGTATTGGATAAAGCCGCCAGACTATTCCGGTGCCGGAACTTGTTTTGTGGGGGTTCCAGAATGCGAACCGCATTTCTGGACCCCACTACAAGCTGCCTTCGCCCCCTTTGTACTAAATTCCGTGTCATCTGAACACCGAGATTTAGTACAAAGCAAATCAAACTTTTGGGGCCCGATTTTCTGGCAGACAAATTTGCTTAATTTTGTTCAATAAGGCCCCCAAAAAGGTGATTATAGCGCATTAGATGGCCTTTAAGTAATTTTGCTTGTACCAAATTTCTCTGCAATTTCAATCCAAATTTGGTACAGCACCGAAATATGAAAGGAGAACGACCCTATGGAAATTATTCGAGATGGGATTTCTTACACCCTGACCGCTGAAGAACTGGAGTCCGCATATCGTGAGCAACAGAGGGACTACCGGAGAGCCGACGCCGCCGACGCGCTGGATGGGTACTGCGCCAGCCTGCCCAACTACAACGATGTGCTCGTAGCTAAGTGCGGCAGAGCATATGACGAACTCATTCAGGATGTGGCCCTGTTGGACTGCATTGTGTCCATCTTCGAGGAGGACTTTACCTGCGACAGCGATGAGAATACCATGTGGAGAAATGCCGTCGAGAAGGCCCTTGACGGTTTCAATAAAATGTACGAGGTTATCACCGCGAGCGAAAAGCCTCAGGTTATCTTCGCCAACGAATTCAGCATTTACGAAGATAAGGTCTGCATGGTCATGGGCCAGCCTGCCGGGAGACTCACTTACTGGTGTAATTGTCTGGGCGAAATCAATGTGCCGGGCAAGTCTTTGTCCTATTCCGGGTGCGTTGACGAGCTGCCGCCTGATGTCCAGGCCCTATACACTGCCTACCAGGAGGAGGTAGATGGGTTGCACCTTTACACGGTTACCTTAAACGGCGTGAATGGCATGCTGTTCACTGCTCTGGTAGACCAAGAGTGGGTGAATGATGTCCTGGGTACTGATATGGACTCTGCCTACGATGCGCTGAAGGCTGCGGCCTTGCGGCTGAGAGATTCCAGGAAACTTCATTCGGATGTCATCATCCTGGCCATGAAGAATACCGACCCGGACGGCCACGAACTGGGTATTTTCTTCCCGGCTGAGATTTGCGAGCTGATTCCGAAGTTCCTGACGGAATCCGTACGGTTCAGTGACCAAATCTATCAGTGGGTAAAAGATGAGGGGCAGAGTGAGGCCAAGGCTGAATCCGAGAAAAAACACGCGAAGGATGCTATCCATTACCTGCGCCTGCGCTGGACTGCGTGCTACATGCTCTACGTGGATGACCGTTTTGAGCGTGCCGATAATGCTTTTCATGCCATGGCAGACGACATTTCGGCCCAGATGTCCAAATTGGATGGCTTTGAAACCGCGTCTGAGCTGAACCGTTCTGAGCAGTTCGTAAAGCTCCTGTCTCTGAACCTGGACAGATTTATTGGACGGGCCCGGGAAGAGGACAGTCTCATTGAGATGAACTTGACCCAAAAGGTGATTGAGATATCTACGCTGTTTGAGAGCAAATAACGCTACGGCGTAATACAGAACAGGAAGGAGAGAAAGGGGCTAATTCTCTTGTGAGAAACTGCCTCCACCAACTATGAAGAGCTTGAATTTCGATATTCTGAACCTGGACGCCATCTTGGTAACACTCCCCATCGGAACTGGTATGCGTCAGGAAGTGCCTGCTACGATTGCGGCTATGTTCCCCCAAGGCACCGACCTGTATCCCCTGAAAGCAGAAGGGAAGCGGAACTGGGCTTTCGGCTATGTTCGGCAGAAAACGACACGCCTGAAGAAAGACCTGGTATATTTTCTTACCAAGACAACGCGCTGGATTCTGAACGGCAAGCCTGTCTGGGCCAAGACGGCCATAGCAGAAGGCGTATATCTGACCGAGTGTTTTGGGGTCAGAGTTTTGCTGGTTCAGGACCTGTCGTACCTGCCCACTGTGTTGCAAATGACCTGTCCGAAGTGCGGCCGAACCACATGGTACGAGTCTGCGGAGACGGACGACCTGCCCAAGTTCGAGTGTGCCTGCTGCCACCAGGAAGCAGTTGCGGAGCAGATGGGCGTGTTGGTTGGTTCTCCTGGAGTGACAAAGTCCGCTGAGCCAGTCCGCAGCTACGGACTTTGGGCCAGACTCGGTGTGACATTCCGGCTGGAAAGGGAAGAGCTGGAGACCATTCTTAAACACGGAACCAGCATTGAGACGACCGAGGTTATTCGGAAAGTCCTGGCTGAGGGCCGGTTCTATGCCAATGGCGACAGTTACATTCCCGAGTCGATGGCTGTCATCGCCGGAGACACGATTGATATGAAGGTCCCCTACGAGTCCATTGACTTTGACCTTTGACACAAAAATAGGGGAGGGGCGCATTGACGCCTCTCCCTCCAAAAAAGGAGTGCTTTTTATGGCAGAATTCAAAAATTTGGCCCCGTTTCATGTTCACTTCGCTCCCGTTGAAGTCCGTAAGGCCAGAATGAAGGGCGAATACCTGGTATGCTACCCCGAACAAGACAATACCGAGTACATCCAACATGGTTCCGCTGACTACATCGAGGGATGGCTGTACGGCGCGACAATGGCTGCCTGCGGCCAAATCCGTCGGGCCCGCTCGGAGTACCCGGAACTGGCGAAGTACGATGAAGACCACCAGTACGACCTTGACCGGGAGGATGATGACACGCCGGTGGATGAGCTCGGCCGCTACGAAATCGTTTTTGAGGCAGCGGGGGAGAGGTTCTATTGCTTCGTCGACGCACTGAATGTCGATGAGGCGCTGGGCCAATTCTTCTGTTCCCACCCGCATATCACATTCAATATGGTTATTGAGCAACTGGAAGTATAAAATCTTGAAAGGAAGACGCCCGCCCGCTCCGACAATGGAGCGCGGCGGGCGTCTTCCTTATGAGTAGGGTATGGACCAGACACAGCCTTAAAAGTATGGCAAAAGGAAAGCCGTCGGAGCAACGCACCGACGGCTTTATATTATTCTGGCTGTTTGGGGTCCAGCAGTTCCAAAATGGCTTTCTCCGACCAGTACTCATTGGGACAGACCTCTGCATTGCGGCCAATAACCGTACAGATTCTTGCCGGTTCATTCCCTGAGTTGTCGATGATGTAGGTCTCATTTGAAATGCGGACCAGTTCAGGCAGATTGGCGAGCGAGCGGTGATATCTGGAGGTGATTTTCTCAATCGGAACATCATGTCCTCCCGCTGAAACACGCTCCATCACACGCTGAACATTTATCTGTGGGTCATTCGTGAGAACAAATATGCAAAGCACATGGTATCCAGCCTCTTTCGCCCGTCGCAGAAGGTCCAAATTTCGCTTGGTTGACAGTACGGTCTCGAAGGTGAAATCCAGGCGAAATTTCAGACTCAGCTCTCGGAGCTTTTCCGCCTCCTGTGCTGCTTCTAAATCGGTGCAGTGCCTTTCGGCCTTTATGGCATCCGCGTTGATATAGGCCCCTACCATCTGAGCCTGCTTGGTCACGGTGGACTTACCAGAGCCGTTTGGCCCAGCAAAGACAAGGATTCGAGGAGCTTGGCCTGAGAAATCAGGTGAGAACATACTCAACTCTCCCATCCTTATACTTTTTGATGATTCGGCCGCTCTTCTCGTCCAGTAAGGTCACATAATCCATGGTGGGATTTCCTTCTCGTTCGGCAACCGCCTTTTTGCAGACGGCCTCAATCTCTGCCGGAGTCATGTCAAAGAAGGTTTTCGGACCTTCCGTGGGTTTCTCGCTTGGTGCGACCCGGGGTGCTACCGCAAAGCCCTTGTCGTTCGCAAATTGCCGAAGCAGGACATTCATCACGGCACTAAGGGAAAGCCCCATCTTTGCCGCGACCTCAGATGCGTTTTTCTTGACATCACTGTCCAATCTCAGTGTAGTAGAGCTTAACATCATAATCACCTCTATGTTTATTATACAAAAGGAGGTATCGGTCTGCAATACATTCGACATACATTTGCAGTAAGTTTGAAGCGGTATTACCGCTTCATTTCGGCTCCCTCTTAATTCTTTTTGGCCTGGTCATCAAATATGCGTTTCAAAATACCTTCCATGATTTCCTCAGGCGGGGCAAGCCTGGAAACGCTGGCACCACGCCATTTCCCCTGGGTTCCATTGATACCGTTCAAGAGCTTTACACCTTTTGCACCTGTAATCAAGGCGTCGGACTCCCACTCAAGCAGGTTCTTAGAGTAGTCATCCAGAAGGGTATCGTGCAGGCGGATGCCATCAGGTGCAGCACTATGCTTAGACACGCCGTTCCAAACAAATAGGCGATGGCTCAGGTCAATAAACGGCAGATAGCGGTCGAGCCACTCATTTTTTTCTGGGATGGCATGCGGGCTGTCAGGGAGCACGCAAGAGAGAATGAACAGCTCTACAAAGGGAGCCTGTTCATCAATAAGACGAACTGCGTCCACCACTTTCTGATATGGCTCCATGGAGGAGAAAAACCCCTTTACATACAGCTCATCGTAGCTGGCAACAGACCGCCATTCAGCCACAGTTCCATCCATGTCTATAAACAGCCGACGCGGGTTGCGGTAGAGGTCTCGGACTTCCATCAACAGCTTGCCGAGCATATTCTGGCCCACACCGTTGCAGACACCCCAGTATGTATCGTTCCACCGGTTGCCCTCGACCAGCTCAGCATCGCCAGTCCCAAGCAGCAGAGTCCTCAGGCTCGGGTTGCTGAACTTGGCAATCAGGACCTTTTTCATAACCGAGTTCTTTACCTGTTCCCAATCCTTCCGCAAAGGAACTTTGCGTCCAGCGGCCTTGGCCTGCCGAGCAGTCATCGTGCAAAAGCTGGCTCGTATCTTAGGTTCAACGGTTTTCATAGCTTGAAAAGCAGCTTCTGCATTGCAGAACGTCAGCCCATTGACGCAGACCTCCGTGTCGGCAAAGTTGCTGAGAAAGTAATATTCCTTTCGGAATTCAGCGATTTGGTTCATCAACATAACGCCCTCCTTGTAATCATTTTCCATTATGGAATCACTCATCGTCTTCGCCATAAAAAGGGCCCTGAGGCAGGTTGCCGGAACGAATGTACCGCTTGCCGTCTCGGTCCATGGAGACCAAGTGATAGCCCATGTGCTTTGCAATTTGGGTCAGGCTGCGGTACGGCGTTCTGGCGGCCAGATTCTGTACCATAGTTCGCTCCGCATCGTCCCTGGTCTTCCCGCCAAAGTGGTAGTCCTGGACGATATACTCCCAGCCGATGGTAACAGGTGGCTCGTCCAGCTCAATTCCAATGAGATTTTCAAATTGGTCAATAAGTGTATAGCGCATAGTCAGTTCCTCCTTGGCCGCATTGCGGCAGTGTTTTGTGTGTATGAGTTCGATATATATAAAAAGCCAACAAGCCTATTACTGACTTGTTGGCTGAATACTTCTTTGAGATAGTATATATTACCACATTTTATCAAGACAATCAAATCCGCTGTCTCTGAAGAACCGTCTCAGAGGTCCACATGAATTTACAGTTCCTCACTTCTCCAGTGTCTGAGTTCTTCAGTTCTCAGGTTCTCAAACGCCTGCCAGCATTGGCTGGATAGAGGCATAAGCTGCAAATAGCCTGACCCCACACCCCAGATTTGACCAAATAAAAATAACGTGGTACAATACACCATCTTATAAAGAACTATTCACACTGAATCTCAATATCGTTCGAGCAAATTCAGTCAGCAAGTCCACCATGGACATGCTGGCTTTTTATATATGCCAACCACTAGAAAAAGGAGGAGTAGTGTATGTCCAAACGAAATCCCGTACCCAAGAAGCTGAGCACCGCTGAGCTTATCCGGCGCGTACGGGGGTCTTGGAATGGAGTAAATCCGGTCACCCGGGTCATTCCCGATAAGACCAAATACCGTCGCAGGCCCAAACATCCCAAACGCAACCCGGAATGGTAGGGAAGGGGTGCTTCTGCAAAATCAATGCCTCGGTTTGAGAGCTGCGAAAAGTTCACCTGACATGTCGACATCATGCAGGCTGAAATTGACTGTCTGGAGATGGTGCTGGCGGCATATGCCAAGTAACCATCTACACACATTGAAAGGAGACTGTTGTAATGGAAAAGCGTTTTGATGACTACGAGGAAATCTTCTTCGACGAGAGCGAGCTGCTTCACGCGATACAGGACATGGAGACCAATTCCGAATGGCTCCCCGGGGTCCCTCGAACGGCCCTGACTGTTCTGCCGCTGGACGCGCCCATGTACGTTCAGGAGGCTGTGGACAAGTACAATCTGGACCTGGAGGTGGCAATGGACACGGTGGATGATACCCGGTCTGGCACTCATCTTCTGGTACAGTACCAGGACAAGGTTTGGTGTCTGCGTGACACCGGCCGCAGTACGCTCTACACCTCCGCCGGGCAGATTGGACCCGCCAATGCCAACATGGTCAAAGCCCAGGCATATTCTGACCTGGCTCAGAGCATGAACATTGGTCTGAAATACGCCAAAGGGAACGCCCTTCTGTTGGTGCGGTACGGGAAACTGTCTGCTCTTCACAGCGGCGCAGCCGATGGCTATGCGGTCATGCCCATCAGCGAACTGCTGGCGGCTACCAAGCGGATGCTCAACCGGCGCTTCGGAGTACCCAAATTTGTCGGCGGACTGAACTCCCACTCCTATACCTATGCAAACTGGGAGTTGCCCGAGGTGCAGAGCACCCTGGTGGAGAAGTACCAGAAAGCCCTGTCCAAGGCGGTGAGCCGTCACCACAGTACCAACTGGATGCCTATGGTGCGGTTTTCCTCCAGTGATACGGCCACCAGCTCCGCCATTCTGATGCCGAAGCTGCGTCCCACCGGCGGCGGGTATGCCTTCAATATCAGCAAGGGCATCCGTGTGGAGCACACCATCAAGACCTCCGGGGCGATTTTCGGCCTTGATAAATTCATTGATGAGGCCGAAGGGCTCTATTCCCTGTTTGAAGATGGAGCAAAGATGATGGAGGAGCTGGGCAAGAAGGAAATCGCCAATCCGGTCAACTGCCTGGTAGGCATCTGTGCTCAGCTCAAAATCCCCCGCAAGTATGCGGACCCCGCCCGGGACGAGGTTGAGACCTTTGCCATCAGCACCCCGCGCATGTCCGCACTGGACATCTATCTCTCCCTCGCTCAGGTCCCCGCCTACGCGGAAAAGGCTGGCGCGAGCCAGATGAAAATTCTGGAGTTGGAGGAGACGGTCGCAAAAATCCTCAACATGGATATGAGCGACTACGATGTCGGCGGCACGGTCGCATGGTAATACAATTTGAACTTAATGGAGGCCCCGCAGTTTCACGCTGTGGGGCCTATGGTCAAGAGGAGATGTTTGTATGAATCTGTATTGCATGGAGACCGAGCGGGGATTCCGGTATTGGGTAACCGCTGAAGGCAATATCTCAAAAGCCTTTGACCCCTTCACGCAGGAATGGGTACAGCCCAAGAACGCTGCGTTTTCTCAGCAATGGAAGTTGGCCGGGTTTGCCCCTATTCTTCCGTTCGGACGTGTGGGAGCCATCCAACCCGCTATGGAGCTGGTGGACCATGATATGCGATATCAAAACGGCAGGGGACGCTACGCTGCGGTTGACGTAGACCACGGGACTATGCGCCTGTGGAGTGACCGCATCGTGAACTTTTCCCTGTCGAGAGAGGAGATTTGAACAATGAGCTATTTTGAATGCAATCTGCCGGAGGTTTGCCCGGCCTATATCCACCCCAGCAAGCAAGAGGAATTCACCAGCACGCTGGCCCGAGTCAAAGCACGAATGGAAAAGTTGGATGACGCACTGGAAATGAGCGGCATGGATGAGGCCGTTTTTGCGAAAACCGCCAAGGTCCTGTTCGACAATTTCCAGGCAAAGTTCGACGCCTGCGGTGCAGAGACTCTGGCTGTCTGGGTTCAGGACTGCGATGATGGCCAGCCTGTTGAGCACCGACTGGAGTGGCCCAACGCTGTCACTGTCGTAGATTGCGCGTTCTTGACCACCAAGGAATGGGAGTTGCTCCGGCACCTCGGTCTGGGCGGTTCGGATGCTGCGGCCGTACTGGGCCAGAGCGTCTACAAAAACGCGCAGGAGACTTACCATGACAAAGTGTGGACGCCGAAGAAGATGACCCTAAGTGAAACATCCCAGGGCATTTTCGACCGGGGCCATTTCATGGAGGACAAAGTCGTAGATGCGTTTTTGAATCTGACTGGATTCAAGAGAATCCCGGAGACCCGGATGTTCCGCTCCAAGACGCACCCCCACGCTACGGCAGATATCGACGCCATTATTCAGGCCCCGGATGGGCGGCTGTTTGTTTTTGAGGCCAAGACGACGGTAGCAGAGAACTACCAAGCCTGGGCCCAAAGCAACATTCCTGTCTCCTACATCCCCCAGACAAGACAGTACCCTGCCGTACTCAACGATGACCGCATCTGCGGGACTTACATCGGCTGTATTTTTACGGTAGACCTGCTTGCAGGCGGCATCTATGTTGGCAGCTCCTTCGCTTATGAGCAGTTTGTGGCCAGAAGTGTAGACCGGAACGCCGATGCAGAGCGCTATCAACTGGATATGTTGGAATCCTGGTGGCAGAAGTATGTAGAGGTCAACGAGGAGCCGCCCGTCTCTCACATTGCGAAGGACGATATCAGTGTGTTTCGTGAGTTCCACTGCGGGCCCGCAAACCCCAAAAAGCCTGCTCTGGACCTGACAGACGAGCTGGAAAAACTCAACCCCATTCTGGAGAAATACTTCAAGCTCATGGAAGACAAGTCCGCAAAGCAGAAGGCCGTGGATGCCCTGGATAACGACCTGAAGAATCTTCAGCTCGCATTCATGGAGCTGATGGAAGACTCAACAGAAGCCCGAATTGACCTGCCCGGCGGTGAAGAGTACGTGGAGATTAAATGGGCTCCCAGGGGACGAACTGAGACCGACCTGGAAAGGCTGGCGGTTGCATTCCCAGAAGCGTACGCAGCCTGCGTCACCAGAAACGGCGAGAATTCTCGCGTGTTTACGATGAAAAAAAAGAAGGTGGGAAAGGGCCGAAAAAAGTAATATTCCAGCATCCTTTCTTCGTATCTGAAAGGAGAACACCATGAAATCGACAATCACAGCTCATCGTCCCTCTGGAAGGGGGGACATCTGATGTGTTCAGATAATACCGAACAGCGACTCAAGCCGGAAGTTACTTGCAGCCACAGCTATACCGTCTTCGAGAGTAAAGATTGGATGGTTGTAAAGTACATGGATGAAGACACCGGCACTGTGTTCACAGCCTGCGGCACCAAGCTGCCGACCAGTAAGAACACAGTCATCCATCTGCACGGCTCCTGGAGAGAAAATCCTAAGTATGGCAGACAGTTCAACGTAGACTACTTTGATGTGGAGCTACCATCCAGCCAGGATGGTGTGATTGCCTATCTGGGAAGCCTTCGCGTTGGACTTGGCAAACGGAAATCCCAGAAAATTTATGAGCGATTTGGCGACCGTGTCTGGAGCATTCTGGAGACGGACCCTGACCAGCTTCTTCAGATTCGCGGTGTATCCCGTCAAATTCTGTCCAGACTCAAACGCAAGCTGGAGGAAACAAAGATACAACGACGTATCATTGAAGTGTGCGGCGACGCAGCAAACGTCCTCACATCGCTACTTCTCAACCGCATTGTTGAGTATGGAAATCGGATGGACTGGGATATCCTGGATGTCGTAGAGAACGACACCTATAAGCTCATGGAGGTCCGAGGCATTGGATTCGAGATTGCTGACACCCTGGCAAGACATATGCCGGGATTCCAGGCGGACAGCCCCGCTCGCGTTGTCGCATCTCTGAGTTGCCTGTTCAGTGAGGCAGAAAGCCAGGGCCACACATGCCTCCCCAAAGATGAGCTTATCAAGCGTATGCTCAAGTTGTTGAACCGTGGACTGGGCGATGTGGTCTGCGAACAGACCTGCCGCGATGCACTCAATACAGCTTTCAAAGATGGGCTCATCCATGTAACATCCGGCATGGTTTATTCCAAGTCCTCCTATGAGCAAGAGACTGGCATCGTGAAGAACCTAAAGCGCCTTATGGACATTTCGGAAGGCCAAATCACCGAGGTCAACGAACTCATCAGCGAATATGAAACCGAGAACCAAATCGAACTGGCCAGCAGTCAAAAGGAGGCTGTCCGAAGCACATTTCTTCATCCGGTCAATATTATCACCGGCGGGCCTGGTGTAGGAAAAACAACTACTATCAAGGCTGTGCTTTACCTCCATGAGCAGGTTTTCGGAACCAACTCGACCCCCATGCTGCTTGCCCCTACAGGCCGAGCAGCGCGGCGGATGAGCGAGGCAACCGGATATCCTGCCTCTACCATACACTCGGCAGTAGGCTATACCGGCGTGCCGGAGTTGGATGAACGGCTGTCTGACCATCTTGAGGGAAACCTCTTCATCATAGATGAGTCTTCCATGGCTGACCAGTATATCATCAACGTCCTGCTGGAGCAGATTCCAAACGGGGCTCGTGTCATCTTTGTTGGCGACCCTGACCAGCTCCCGTCCGTGGGAGCCGGGAATGTGCTCAAAGAAATGATTCGCAGCGAGGTTATTCCCACCGTAAAGCTGAACGTCATCTTCCGGCAGGCACAAGACAACCCCATCGTAGAAAATTCGGTACGGATGCAGCAGGGAAATACGAACCTGATGTTTGATGGTCACCGGTTCGTGCTCTGTGAAGAGCATGACCCGACCGCCATCATGAAGAAAGCGTGTTCTCTGTATGTAAAATCCGTGCGAAAATTCGGCATTGACAATGTCATTCTGCTGAACCCGTATCGCTCCAAAACGCCGTTGAATGTCAACCGGTTCAATTTGAACCTCCAGCACCTGCTTAACCCAGGACGGGAGGGCGACTTGACCATTCGGCTCCACGGCATTGAGTTTCGAGCAGGGGACAAGGTGATGCAGACCAAGAATACCAATATCGCCATGAACGGCGACATTGGTTATATTCAGGACATCCAGCAGGTCCCCGACCCGGACGACCCGTCTGAGTGGGCCTATGTGGCCAACATCGAATTCAACGGAGACGGCGTCATACACGCCTACACCCAAGAAATGATGCAGGACCTGGACCTTGCGTACTGCAACACCGTCCACAAATCCCAAGGGTCTGAGTATCAGACCGTTATCATCGTGGCTGCCAATGCCCACGAGCGGATGCTCCGACGTGCCGTGTTCTATACTGCTATCACAAGAAGCAGACAGAATGTGGCCATTGTGGGCGAGGAGAGTGCCTTGAAAAAGGCCATCGCCAACAACGAGTCTGATGTCCGCTACACATTGCTGGGCGACCGGCTCCACTGTACGTTCCGCATTTAATGCCATATCACCCCGACTTGCTTTGCAAGTTGGGGTGATTCTTTTTGACCACATACGCATTGCGTGGTATAATATATATGCTCTTGACTGGGCGATAAAAATGAGAAAAGGAGGAAAATCCCATGAGGAGAAAGCGAGAAATCTCCCTGCTTCTGGCGGTTGCAGTATCGGCTTCTCTGACGACGGTTCCGGCCCTCGCGGCCAGTCCGCAGGACAGCACCGGACCGTCGCAGAGTTACGCCTATACCAGTCAGAAGCTGCTGTACGCGGGCGGCTCGCTCAATGTGGAGAACATCAGTAATGTGACCTACAATGGCAGCTACCAGACGCCCAAGCCGGTCGTCACGGACAGCACGGGCATCTACCTGAAGGAGGGCCAGGACTATGTGCTTTCCTATCGGGACAACAAGGACGCAGGGCAGGCAAACATTCACGTGGAGGGCATTGGAGCCTACGAGGGTGCTTCGACGGATATTTACTTCAATATCCGCAAGGCAGACCTCTACATCAAGGTCAACGATGTGACCTGCCGGGTGAATGAGTCTCCCTCTTTCAGCTACGAGCTGGTTGGGGGACAGCTCTATGGCAGTGATAAGCTGCCGGAGCCCCAATACACCCTGTCCGAGAAGGTCGACAACAAGGCTCAAATCAACGCAACCTTCGCCGGAATGCCCAACTACAACATCGTCGTGAACAAAGGTACTCTGACCTACACCAGCGCAAACGTCGGGGCAGTAGAGGATGTAACCTACAACGGCAACTACCAGACGCCCAAGCCGGTCGTCACAGACAGCGATGGTTCTGTTCTGGTTGAGAACTACGATTACACACTGAACTACCGCAATAACCGTAACGCCGGTACGGGTTATGTGGAGGTTCACGGCATCGGCCGGTATGCCGGACAGATTGATGAAACCATCAGCTTCACCATCAAGCAGGCCCCGCTGACGGTCAAGGTTGGAGATGTGGTCTGTAACAGCTACGAAGACCCGAAATTTACCTATACCATCACCGGCGGCCAACTTTTTGGGTCCGATGACCTTGGCACGCCGAAGTACAAGACCACCTCTCGAACCAACCATGCCAATGGTCCTGAGTTCGATATTGATGTCAGCTTCTCCAGCGCGGACTCTAAGAACTATGACATCACGGTCAAGAAGGGTCTGCTGACCTATGCAGATATCGACTACCAGACCTTCATTATCGACGTCAATTCCAGCAGCGGCGGCAGCGTCTCTCCCTCTGGTCGCACCTATGTCTATGACGGAGATAACCAGACCTTCCATTTCAATCCGAAGCCCGGCTACGAGGTTATCGCTGTGTACGTAGATGGCGAGGACATTGGCAGCCGGAGCGGCTACACCTTCTACGATGTATCCCGCAACCACAAGCTGTACGTTGATTTCGCACCGATCAGTGAGCGGTACGACATCGACGCGGATTGTAGCTCTGGCGGCCGCATTTCTCCCTCCGGCACCGTTCATGTGGACTGGGGCGACAATCAGACCTTCCGGGCCATTCCCAACGACGGCTATACGGTAAAAGCGGTCTATGTCGACGGACGAGATGTAGGGGATGTGGACAGCTATACCTTCCGCGATGTGCGTAAGGACCACAGAATTTATGTGGAGTTTGTCCGCACCAGCACTCTCCAGTACCGGCTGGATGCCTCTTCCGATTCCCATGGCACCATCTCCCCGGACGGTTCCGTATGGGTGAAGGAAGGCAGCTCCAAGACCTTTACTTTCAAGCCTGATTCCGGCTATCGAGTAGATGCAGTTTATGTGGACGGCAAGAAGCTGAGCACAAGACCCAGCTCCTATACCTTCAGCAATATCCGCGAAGCTCACAGCATCTATGTGGAGTTCACCCGTGGCAGCTACGAGGTAAAAGCTGATTGCAGCTCCGGCGGCCGCATTTCCCCGAGTTCGTCTACGACTTCGGTGTCCTCCGGTAGCTCCAAGACCTTTACCTTCACCCCCAATTCCGGCTATGGCGTTTTGGGTGTCTACGTGGACGGCGAATATGTCGGCAATTCCAGAAGCTATACTTTCCGGGACATGTCCGATGACCATGAGCTGTATGTCAAGTTCGCCAAGACCAGCGAAATTCACGATGACTATGACATCCGTGTTATCGCTTCCACCGGCGGCTCTGTATCCCCGTATGGCGGCGGAAAGGTGAGCGTAGACCGTGGTGAAGACCAGCACTTCTACATTACCCCTGACCCCGGTTACCACATTGCCCGCGTTTATGTCGATGATGAGCGGGTGACCGTGGACAACGGGTACACCTTCAAAGCAGTCGTAGAGGACCACACCCTGCGCGTAGAGTTTGAACCTGGTATGGCGCTCCAGACCCCCGGCAACTGGAGAAATCCCTACTCGGATGTCAGAACCAGCGATTGGTTCTATGATTCCGTTCGGTTCATGTCTTGGAACGGGCTGGTCAGTGGCACCTCCGCCACCACATTCTCTCCTCATGAAATGACGTCCCGTGCCATGCTGGTCACTATTCTGTACCGCATGGAGGGTTCGCCCAGTGTAAGCAATTCCAATATGTTTGCGGATGTCAGTTCCAGTGCCTGGTTCGGCAGTGCCGTAAACTGGGCTGCGAGAGAGGGCATTGTTGCTGGCGGTGAGGATGGTCTGTTCCATCCCAATGATGCCATCACCCGCGAGCAGATGGCCAGTATTCTGTACCGCTACGCCCAGTACCGTGGTCTGAATACCAACGCCACCAGCGACATCGCCAGCCGCTTTATCGACTATCCCCGTATCTCCGGCTATGCTGTTACGCCGATGAGTTGGGCCTATGCCCACGGCATTATCTCCGGCACCAGTGCCTACACGCTGTCTCCCACCGGGACTGCGTCTCGTGCCGAGGTAACCACCATGCTGGCGCGTTTCTGCCAGAACTTCTTGATGTAAGGTTCTCCGGCAACTCTTGCATCATCCTCAGCAGAGATTGGAAACATAGTTAGAATCTTTGCCGAGAAGTATTGATATTTTCACCTCAGGGCAGGGGAGGGGGGCGTCAGTTCCCACCCCTGCCCCTTGATTTGACCTGAATCAAATATCGTGGTAAAATATAACCATCATTAAAGAACTATTCAAACCGTTTCTACGGTTCACTGTCGACATTGCCAAGGGCACACATTTGGGAAGGAATGTGAGCCGTTGGCATGTTCTTTAATGGTCTGTCCATACCGGCTGTGTATCAGCCCAATTCTTTCATATCTGTGTGGATGGTTGCGCTCTTCGCAGCGCAGAAAGGAGAACATCATGTCCGAAAACACTTTCACCAATCGACTCACTGTAGCCAGAACCTTTAAGCAGGACAACGGCGGCGTCCGACTGCTCGGCACTTTCTGCGGCGGCCTGTATTTCCCCAAGGACGGCGGCAAGCCCTTCAACATCGTGGAGCGCAACTCCAAGAACGGGAAGACCTTCAAGCAGGTCCGAGCCACCCTGGTCATTTCCCCCGACAACCGCAAATCGGACAAGGGCTATGCGGCCAGCCCGATTTTCTACGATGGGAAGAACATGACCTTCAAGGAGTTCCTGGATGCCACGGGCGTCGAGCTGGTCAAAGACAAGCTCTATGTCACTGTTTCCATGGACCGTGGCACCATGGGCCTGTACCAGCTCATGGCTGACCCCACCCTGGACTTCAAGGCCAACATTTTGTGCTCCGGCGAACTCAGCATCTACGAGGGCAAAAACGATGGGAAGATGCACGCCGCTATCGGCAGCGTATCCCTCTTTGCCCGCGACCATGTCTTTGACGACAAGGTCGACAAGGCCAATGCCGGTTGCCAGTTGAACGACTCTACGGGCGCGAACAGCGGCGGAGGACAGTCTCAGTCTGCTCCTGCCTACAATGCTCCTGCTGGCGGCGGATACAACGCTCAGTGTTCGGGCGGGTTCGTTGAAATCGACGATGACGACGGAGAGCTGCCCTTCTAAGATGGGCCCTATACTTCACCATATGTGGCGGCGTGGAATCACCCACGCCGCCACACACGTATAACATGAGGAGGACTATTCTATGACATTCAATGTCGTTGCTAAGAAAGACGCACCTGACCGAAGCATTCAGGAACTCTGGTCGGAGTATTGCAGACTGCTGATTGACACCGGCCGCCCCGGCGTGAAGCGCCTGTTGAACTGGATGCAGTCGGATAATATGCCCAACGGCACGCTGAATTTTGTCAATGCACCTGCATCGACCCGCTACCACGGCGCATATCCCGGGGGACTGGTGGAACACAGCCTGAATGTCTACACCAGACTGTGCTGGTTCGTCTCTCAGGAGAACATCCTGCGGGATGAGTCGGAAAAGCTCACCTCGGAAGAGTCTGCCCAGCTTCTGAACTCCTGCGCTATTGTGGCTTTGCTCCACGACCTCTGTAAGGCCGGATTCTATACCGAAGAATGGCGCAACCAGAAGGTCTATTCGCCCAACGGCTCCAAGGAAGACCCGGGCGGACGGTTCGACTGGCAAGTCGTTCGCAGCTACAAGGTCATGGACACCCACTACTTTGGCCACGGAGCTGCGTCTTTGGAAATCGCACAGCGGTTCCTGGGCGTCAACGGACTGACGGAAGAGGAAAAATACGCTATCCGTTACCACATGGGCGACTTCGCCAACGAGCGGGAGACCGGCGACATCTACAATCGTTACCCCATGGCAACCATGCTGCACATGGCGGACCTGGCGGCAACCTACCTGGACGAGCGGAACTGCGGCAGCGAGATTGACGACTTTTGGTCTCATCTCAATGCCTTTGCCCGCCCCTCTAAAGACAAGCAGACGAACACCTAATCGCACATATTCCTGCGGGGACGGCTTCTGCCGCCCCCGCTTTTTTATGCTTTTATACCTCGACGCCATGCCTGCTCAGTCAATTTATACTTGACCAAAATACTGTAAAATGGTATAATATACGCAGTTCAAAAATGCAGCCTGAATAGAAAGGATGTGTCTGTTTTGGAAAAGATTACTCGAACCGTCACCGCCACTACCGTCCGATATTCTGAGGCGATTGTCGAAAATGGCGTGCCCACTTTCCGCCAGTGTGCGGACGAGGTCATCCCCGGCGAGTGCAACGACACTGCGAAGCTCCTTCAGTATCTCCAGAAGAAGTATGGCGCACACCGGTCGTTCCTTATCACCGGGTTTTCGACCGACACCCAGAAATATGAGATGGACCTGGTCACGTTCATGGCGAACGCCACGCCTATCGTGGTTGACCGCGAAGAGGCTTCCAACGAGACTGTACTTGATGTCCAGCTTCCAACGAGCCTGTACCTGATGTCCAGCCCGTAGACCCCGCGCCGCAGACACAGCCTGTGAATGGCGCTGTTCTCCCCGGCTTTGAGGCTCCTGCTCCTGCTCCTGCGCCTGCTCCGGCAGCCCCGGTGTCCGCACAGCCCCAGGTGGTTCAGCCTGTGGCCGCTGCACCCGCAGCCCCGGTTACCCAGCCTGACTATTCCAACCCCGCTGCCCCGGCGGCCCCCACCCAGGCCACGGCCGTTGTGAATCCCCCCATGGGTTGAGTTTCTTCATTTCTCTTTTCTCCTCTTCTCTTTGTAGCCGTTCAATCTCATCGTTGGGCGGCTACATAAAAACGCTGATGTAGCTCAGCCGGTAGAGCGGCTGCCTCGTAAGCAGCAGGCCGTGGGTTCAAGTCCCACTATCAGCTCCATGGCACAAATCTGGAGGTGAACTGGAAAAGGAGGGAGGCAATGAACACTCCAACGCTCTATCTGCTTACCGGTGTTCCCGGGGCAGGGAAGACCACTTGGGCAAAGCAGCACTCACAATATGAGTACATTGGTTCTGACGAAATTCGCCGCGAGCTGTTTGGAAAAGAACTGACCCTGAGAGGATACAGAAAAGTCCATAAAATCATGCTCCAGCGAGCAAAAGAGTGCTTGGCCCAAGGAAAAGATGTGGTTATTGACTCTGCCCATATCTCCATTCGTTCCAGAAGAAAAGTCCTTGCGGCGATACCTGAAGGCATTATCAAAATCGCAGTACATATTGACACCCCTGTCTGTCAGGCTTTGGTCCATAACCGCCGCCGTGAACGCCATGTGCCAAGACTCGGCATTATTATTTCAGGAAAGAGACTGGTTCCTCCAACCGTATCTGAAGGCTTCGATAAAGTCATTCATGTGAAAATCGACCCAGACATAGACGCCTCATTCCAGGTACTCACATAAGAACGAAGGGTCGTTCAATCAGGATATGGGCCTTTAGCTCAGCAGGTAAGAGCAGGCAGCTCATAACTGCCCGGTCCTGGGTTCGATTCCCTGAAGGCCCACCAAAATTTTAATTTGGAGGGATTCATTTGGCAAAAGGACTTTCCTGTATTGCAGCAATCGCCTGCTTTGCCGCCATCATGCTGACCTCGTGTACCAGCCTCAACAAATCAGGGACCTTCGAGGTCGAGACCGGGGACAGCGTTAAGGTCACAGTCGATGCGAAAAGCGGCTACGACCTTTCTCTGGATGTTCCGTTCGTCATCTCCAAGGATGGAGACCAGATTTTCTCTGGCACATTTCTCTACCAGGAGTATTACGATGACTACCGCGACGCATTCGACGCTGAACCATCTGCCGAACTGGTGGCCGAGGGCGAGAAAGACGGCAACGAATATTTCGCATTCACGGTCGGCGGAGAGTGTGACTATCTGGTCAAAGTCGCAGACTCAAACACTGCCATCATGCTGAGCTCCACAGCGGGCGCTGATGCCGCTCAGCAGACCTTCGAGTCTATTACCATCGAGAAGACCTGCGCCAGTGAGGCCATATGGCTATCCTGGCGCAGGCCGAAGACATATTGCGGAGTGGAGCAGGGATAGCTTACCTGGCAAACAACTAGGTGGACGCCGGTTTGAGTCCGGCCTTCGCAACCAGCCCCATCTGGGGCAATCATCTCTCTCCGGCGGCTTGGGCCCCCAACCTCCCAGCCGAGCCGCCACGTTTCTTCTTCTCTGGCGGCCTGGCTCCAGTCTCCAGGGCCAGGCCGCCGCTCCTCATAGTTTCGTTATTATATTGGGGTGTCGCCAAGTGGTAAGGCATGGGACTTTGACTCCCACATTCGCTGGTTCGAGTCCAGCCATCCCAGCCAAGCTCCGAAAGGAGCTGAAAGCTGAATCAAGGTGTCCATTCAACTATGACTGAAAACTCCTTAGTAGCGATTTGCTGGTCCTGCACGATTGGCAAGGAGAACGGGAGCGAAAGGCCATGTTGGAAGAGCACAATCTTGAGCTCAGCGGCAAAATTATGCGCGGGTGAGTCCTCGCGCCATAGGCCGTGAATGCGCTTAAACGGTCGAAATCAAAGGACGGCAGTGATACTGTGTGGCGGAACCAGACGCAGCATGGAAGCACGGAGCGCAACGTGGAGCCATGTGTCGGTGAATAACCGGCGTGGATAGCAGGGCCGTATTGGGGAAGCCCCGAGCGTGCAAAATCTATCCCACAGTAGAACTGCATCTACACCTAAGGGCGGCCCGAGCAATCGGCTGCCCTTATTTTGACCATAACAACGAAATGTGGTAAAATATTTTAGATTTGAGTGGAGGTGGCCGTATTGGGATATATACGTGAGACGGCGGCGAAGCTCTTCCATAACCAGCGGGTTCGTGTCTTTCTCATGGTGGCCGGTGCTGCTCTGGCCGTGGCTGGGATATTTGCCCTCATCATTCTGATTCTATCGCCAAACAAAGACTCGTTGCCCAGTGAGATTACTTATGGGACCTATTCTGAGGAGGCCATCAAAGGTCTTGAAATGACCTCAACCTTCTCTAAGTCCATCCTTTCCACGGAAAAGAACTCCAAATTGGAGAGCAAGCCGTACATCATCGACAACAGCACAGAGTACCAAAAGTTCCTGGAGAAGTACGATAACATCACTGTACTGGAGCCAGAACAAGTGCCTCTGGTCGATGATTGGTTCAAGGCTGGCTACTACGCCCTGGTCTGTTCGACTGATGAGTTCGGTGTACCCGTGAATCTCTACGCAACCATGTGGGCCAGCGACAGTGAAGGCACCATGACAGTCATTATGGGCTGGGAGCCCATCAATGAGGACTTCACATACAGTGAAAATCCCAACGACTGTGTTCAGGCATCTGCTGTGGTATTTCTCCCTCAGGATGCAGTACTTCAAGCAGAGCGGATAGAAATTCTATTTTGAAAGGGAGGGACTTGACTTGGCAAAAAATGATTGCGTTTTGGAGTGCGGCGTAAATAGCTGGCTCAATCTACCCAACGCGCTCCTATCTGCGGAAGGGAAAAAGATTGTCACAGAAGACCCGGACCTGTCGCCAGAGACGCTTGAGGCGCTCAGGGCGCTCGAACCAACATCCGCCGACCAGTTCGGTGTCTACTACTTTTCTGAACAGAACAATGCGTGTGACATCGGCCTGGCAACACTGTCCATGTGCATCCGTGAAAACACGTCTGCGACCATGGCTGAGCTTGTGGCCCGGTATGCAGACCTCAGGAATATCCCCTATGCCCATGTGGCAACCATCCTCTCTGCAATGCGTTACAGCACCGGATTCATCCGCTATGTACGCAACCGCTCGGACAGTACATATCGGGCTATCCCATGGTCACCGGCAGAAGTGCCAAAAACAGCCTCTATGCTTCCGCCTCCCAAAAAGCGCCGGGCCATGTGAGTAAGGCGGTGTGAATATATGCGAATTCCACTTGCCCTGATTAAAGGCGTCTTGCTGGGACTGGCCTTAATTGGCGCTGTGTATTTCATGCGTGAGAGCTGTGGGATATGCCTGGAAGCCGCCAGACACATCCCAGACATTCTGTTTGGAGACTACGAGATACAGACCCTCCCAGATAGCTTCTCTGCTGCGTTTTTTGGCTGGCTGGCCATGGAGGCGTTTCTGTTTATGCTGCTGCCAAATCCAAAGCGGGAGGACGATGAGTAATCTGGAATGTCTATTCCGTCCACAACATAGATTGGCCGGGAAAGGAGATGCCTGACATGGCCAAGAAAAGTCCCATCCTCTGCAAAAATGTATTCCTATCCGAGAGCCCGGAGGTCAGGAAGGCTGCCTATACCGCAAAATGGACTTACCTGGTCCAGCGTATGGTCTCCACCGGAACCAATCTGACTCTGCGTTCCAGCCAGCAATCTGGCTGAAAAATATGTGCAAGGCCGCCGTCCATGTGATATACTCGCATTGGAGGCGGCCTGTTTTTCTGCAAGAAAGGAGAACAGGCTTGAAAGTTGCAATCTATTGCCGGTTATCTGAAGAAGACCGAAACAAAGTACATCCTGAAGACGACAGCAACAGCATACAGAATCAGAAGACAATGCTGTTGCAATATGCAATGGAACAGGGGTGGGAAGTATATAGCATTTACAGTGACGATGATTACACAGGTTCAGACCGAAACCGGCCGGAGTTCAATAAACTCATCAATGCCGCACAGCAGCACAAATTCGACGTAGTCCTCTGTAAAACCCAGTCCAGATTTACCCGTGAAATGGAACTTGTCGAAAAGTATATCCATGGACTGTTTCCTATCTGGGGAATCCGATTTGTCAGTATTGTCGATAACGCAGATACCGCCAACAAGGGGAACAAAAAATCCAGGCAGATAAACGGTCTGGTAAACGAGTGGTATCTGGAAGATATGTCTGAGAATATCAAAAGCGTACTGACTTCTCGACGCCTTCGAGGGATGCACATAGGTGCGTTTGCACTCTATGGATATAAAAAGGACCCCAATGTGAAAGGGCATCTTATCATTGACGAAGAAGCCGCTGCCGTAGTCCGTGAAGTATTTTCGCTTTTCGCACAGGGCATGGGCAAAACAAACATTGCCCGTCTGCTCAACAGCAGAGGAATCCCAAACCCCACAGAGTACAAAAGGCAGCACGGACTCCGATGGAAAAGCCCCCCGGGCAAAACAGGAACGGATTGGAAGTACTCTGGAATATCAAGTATGCTGCGAAATGAGATGTATATTGGCTATATGGTTCAAGGACGGTCCGAGAGCATCTCGTATAAAACAAAGATTTGCAGGCCCAGGCCGAAAGAGCTCTGGTATGTTGTAGAGGGAACTCATGAACCTATTATTGATATTGAACTCTGGAACAGAGTTCAATTCTTACTCAATGAAAAGGCAAAGCCCTTTACAGAGAACGGGATGGTTAGTCCATTCGCTAAAAAGCTCAAATGCGCTTTTTGTGGCTACACTCTCGCTTCACATAAAAAGCAGCAACATCGCTATTACTCATGCAACACGCATTACTTCAACAAAGAGCGATGCCCGGGGGTCTTTATCTCTTACGAAAGACTGGAAGAAAGCATTCTGTATGAGTTGAGGCATCTGTCTGAGATGTATCTGGATAAAGACGCCGTGGCAGAGGGCTTGGACCTAAATAGCGACCTCATTGCCCATAGAGACAAACTGCGTCAGGACATGGAAGCCTTCAAGAAAAAGTTTGAAGAGTACAGTAAGGGAATTAAAGACCTTTACATGGACAAGGTGCGGGGGCTGATTGGTGAGGACGATTTTATCTCTATGTCCAGCGAGTTTAAGACCGAACGAGATAGGCTGGGTTCTTTGATTGTCGACACCACCCGGCAGATAGATGAAGTCCAGAATCGTATTGACCAAGGAATGAATCGGAAAGAGATTGTTGAGCAGTACACCCAGGTAGAGCATTTGACCCGTGAAATGGTAGACGAACTTATTGATTACATCGTAGTCGAGAAACGTATACCCGGCAGCCGTACGGTCCCTCTGGAGATTCATTGGAAATTCTAATGCGCAAAAGGTTGCGCCTGCGCGATAGTAGCATCTGGTACTATCGCCCACGCGAAACCTTTTGAAGATACAGCAGGAAAATAGACCGCCTCCTTATTTGAATAAAACAGCACACTAGACTAGGGTAGTAAAAAAACAGCCCTAGTTTTTGCTGTATTTTCACTCATTTAATTGACCAAACAAGCGAAATGTGGTATAATATAACCCGGGTAAAGTTCCTCGGTTCTTCCGTTCTTGAGTTCCTGAGCACTTGAGTTCTCAAGAGCATGAGAACCATTACCAAGACTGGAGGCGATTAAATTTATGGCGGTCAAGCCTGAAGCTAAAATCTATACTGATGGCGCGTGCCTGGACAACCCTGGGCCCGGAGGCTGGGCCTGCGTTATCATTGTCGGTGGAAAGGAACAGCAACTGTCCGGTGGGCAGGCATCCACCACCAATAACCGCATGGAGTTGATGGGTGTCATCAACGGGTTACAGTCTCTGCGTGGCCCCCATATTGTCAAGGTCTACTCGGACTCCCAGTACGTCACCAACGCATTCAATAAGGGTTGGCTGAAAAGATGGAAAGCCAACGGATGGACTCGAAACGGTGAGGAACTGAAAAACGCTGAGCTGTGGAAAGAGCTGGACGCGCTGGTCCAGCGGCATGTTGTCCAGTTTATCTGGGTAAAAGGCCACGCCGGGAATCATTACAACGAAATCTGTGACAAGCTGGCCGTCGAGCAAAGTCGGAAATATCAAAAAGCTGAGGCCCTTGAGAGCGGTGCTCGCGGAGGTTCTGGGCAGCCTCAGGAGCAGAAGCATCATAGAGATAAGAATTTAGAGTTGCCGGACGTGCTGGATGCCTTCGAGCAGTTTATCCGAAGACAAAACACTCTGTCTGAGGGCATACCGGCACCGTGCGGGGCTATGAGTTACTGCGACTACTGTGGAGATACTGACCCCAGCCATCGCTGTGCCATGGCTTATATTGCCTGGGCATCCGCTCCGGGGAACGGATAAAGAGGAACATAAAAAATGGATTGGATAAGCCTTCAAAAATACGATACTGTGGAAGCAGCCATTCTCGGCCGGTCTCAGCAGTCTGAGTTGGACCTACTTGACCCAAGCCCGGTCGCTCCAAAGACTATTGCTGGTATTGAGTGTGCTGCCAATACGATTTTTTCTGCTGTGGAGGGGGCTTCCATGCCTGTTATCATCGTGGGTGACTATGATGTGGACGGTATCACCTCCACAGCTATCATGGTTAGGCTCCTGAGATATATGGGCTGTGAGCCCAAAACCATTATCCCCAAACGATTTACAGACGGATATGGTGTATCAAGCAAATTGCTGGAAGGCGTTCGGGATTCTCTTGTCATTACCGTAGACAACGGAATTGCCGCTGGTGATGTGTTGGATGATGCCGTGAATAAGGGCGGAAACAAGGTGGTCGTTCTGGACCACCACCTTGCAGATGGTCGTCAGCCTAAATGCGCTCACGCGATTGTAGACCCGCACCTGAACCCAGAGGAGAACGGGTTTGTCGAGTACTGTGGAGCGGGCCTGTGTTATAAGCTGGCCGAATATATGCTGGATGGAGAGGCAATGTCAGTAGTCCAAAATACCCTCAATGATATCCAGGTCCTGGCCTGCTTTGGAACGATTGCGGATAGTGTGCCTCTGATTGGTGATAACCGGCGTATTGTCATGGATGCGATTACCCTCATCAATAGTGGGCGAGCCAGACTTTCCAGAGGTATTTCTAAGCTCCTATCTCTAAGCTGTGAGGATGGTTGCTTCGATGTAGATGCCGTTGCTTACACGATTGCTCCGCTCATCAACGCCCCAGGCCGTCTTTACAACGCTGGAGGGACATCTGCACTTAAAATGCTGATGTGCGATGACGAGATAGAGGCAACAACCTTTGGCGCGAAGATGGTTCAAATAAACAAGACCAGGCAGGCCAAGGTGAGGGACTGGATGGACACTATTAACGGCAAACTCTCCAAGAAGGAGGACGCTGTTGAGGTTCCTATCGTTGTCTATGAGCCGGACCTTCCAGAGGGACTGGTTGGTCTGGTTGCCGGACGCTTGGCTGATACATACCACATCCCAGCTATTGTGTTGGCAAGAGCATCGGACGGTGTTGTTAAAGGGTCCGTACGCACCTACGGGGATTTCAATGTCAAGGATATGCTGGATTCTATGAAGGAATTGTTTACCACCTATGGTGGTCATGCTGGTGCGGCTGGTATCTCTTTGCGTGAGGAAGACATCGGTGACCTTCAGAATCGGGCTGCCGAGTACTACAACTCGGTCAGCAGCTCCATCGGCGGCGAATGTGTGCTCTACGATGTGGAGCTTCGTCCTGAGGACGTGGAATCCGCTCTTGAGACCATAAAGAAATTCAAACCATATGGCAGCGGTGTCCCTAAGCCCATATGTCGTATCAACGGAGTCCAGGCCGACAATATTTTTTTGATGGGTGCCGACAAATCCCACATCAAATTTATTCGTCCTGGCTTTTCTGCGGTCGCATTTGGCATGGCAAAGAAGTATGCCAGCATTGGAGAGCCCGGTGTTATCGACATCGTAGGCACGATTGGAGAGAATTCGTTCCGAGGAAAGACTACCACGCAAATTATTGTGTCGGATTTCCGCGCAGACTGATGGCAACAAACAAAGAGAAAGGAGGGAGCCCATGAACTTGTCCTATCTTGGCATTGCAAAGAACAAAGAACACCAGTTCAATAAAAAGGGCATCTACACCGTTGAAGACCTCGTTCGTTTTCTTCCCAGACGGTATAATGATTTCACGCATGAAACCGGCATTCTGCCAGAGGATAAAATCTCTTGTCTCACCGTCGTTGTCAAACGGGTGAATTCCTACCACAATGGGGTCCCCATGATGATTGCATTCTGTACCATCAAGGCTACAGGGGAGCAGCTTCTGGTTAAATGGTTCCGTCAGAATTATCTTATGCCCAAAATCAGCAACTGCATTGACCGCGACGTTTATGTCTGCGGCAAGCTCACATACAGCGAGCAGTATCATTCTTACTCAACTACCGCGCCGGAGCTATTTGAACCGGAAATCAGTGAAGGCAAGCGTATTATCCCGGTTTATTCCAAAATCCCAGGGATGAGTGCCGAGTATTTATCCGAGAAAATGCTCCAGGCTGTTGGAATAACAGATGCCACAGCGGAGACTTGCCCGTATGACTTGGTGGCCCAAGAGCGACTTCTGCCTATCCAGACCGCCCTTTACTATCTGCATTTTCCTAAAGACATGGAGCAGGTTCGGCAGGGCCAAGAACGTGTTTTGTTTGACGACCTGCTATATTTTGCTATGTCAAATGAATATGCCGCTCGAAATTCTGCGATTGGCAGTGCATTTTCTGTGAAGACCATGGGCGCAGTCAATCGGATAATTGAGAGCCTTCCGTATGAATTAACTGCTGACCAGAAGGGCGCAGTAGATTCTATGCTGACGGATGCCCGCTCCGGTAAGCGTATCAATGCTCTTGTCCAAGGTGATGTTGGATGCGGCAAAACCATTGTGGCTTTTTTGCTGATGACTGCCTTTGTTGATAGCGGCTACCAAGCTGTACTCATGGCTCCTACGCAAGTCCTGGCCAGGCAGCATTACGAAGATTTGAAGAATCTTGTTGAACCTTTGGGTTATAAAGTCGTATTCCTGGGTGGTTCTGAGATGAAAGCACGGGAGAAGAAGGCTGTACTGGCTGCGATTGCTGAAGGAGAGGCCGATTATATTGTTGGTACTCACTCAGTCATTGCCAAGGATGTAGTCTATAAACGGCTCGCTGTTACTGTGACCGATGAGGAACACAAATTCGGCGTGGCGCAGCGGGCTGCTCTGGTAGAAAAGGCCGCAGCAGGCGTACACAATATTACAATGAGCGCCACACCTATCCCGCGCACACTTGCACAGGTGGTCTACGGGAACGCTGTCCAGCTTTACACTATCAAGACTATGCCCAAAGGGCGGGTGCCGGTTATCACAGGCATCGCAACCGATGAAAATAAGGTATTCCGATTCATTATCAAGCAAGCAAAGCAAGGGCACCAGACATATGTGGTTTGTCCTATGATTGACCCGAGTGATGAACTGGACGGAGTCAAATCCGTGGATGAGGTGAGCCAGGTTTACGAGAAGGCTTTGGGCCCGTATGGAGTTCGGATTGCTACTCTCACCGGCCGCAACAGCAAAAAGGAAACAGAAACGATTATCAGCGGTTTCAAAAATCGTGATTTTGATGTCCTTATTTCGACTACGGTTATTGAAGTTGGCGTCAATGTTCCGACAGCAACCACGATGGTCGTATCAAATGCCGAGCGGTTCGGGCTTTCCTCTCTGCATCAACTACGAGGCCGTGTAGGTCGCAGCAACCTCCAGTCCTATTGCGTTCTTCAAAGTGCTGACCAGAGTGAGAAGGGACGGCAGCGATTGGAGGCAATGGTGAACACGACCAATGGCTTTGAAATTGCAGAGGCAGACCTGAAAATTCGTGGCCCCGGCGATTTCCTTGGAACCAGACAGAATGGAGAAAACAAATACATGGCCCTTATGTTGGCCTACCCGGATAAGTACAAATATGCTCAGGAAATCGCCAAACGTATTCTGGACGATGGAAAGCCGTGCCGTATGCTGTCACGAGTAAAAACTGAGCATGTGATGGGTATAGCGGAAATCTGACATCTCTCACAAGCAAAAAAGGGAGGGAGGGAAAATTCGATGAAGGTAAGATTTTTGGTGCAGCATCTACCAGATGGAACCATCAATCCAGATGCGGCAGTTATTTGCGAAAAAGTGCGAGAGCATAATTGGCTGCGCCAAGAAACCACTCCATACGAGATATCGTTGGTGACTATGGAAGAAATGAGAGCGACATTACCGGCGTATATAACGGACGATAGCTGTGACATCCCTATCGGTAGCATTGAATTTGTCGAAACCTTCCTTCTTAGAATGTATGGCGTTGAAGGGCTTATTCCAATTCTCATTCCCAAGGAGCTTCAAAGAGAGCGGTATTTAGGACGTCGCATTGCTGTTGTTTGCGACCATACTGCTCTGCGGGAAAAAGCGAGGGAATGGAATCGGGAAAAGGTTTTTCTGAAAAGTGCTTCACAACTGAAGTGTGACTATACAGGAGTATACAACCCCGCCAACGACCATCTTCCAAGAGACTCTGCGTTCTTCTTATCGGAACCATTAACTATGTTATCAGAATGGCGCATTTTCATCTGGAAAGGAAAAGTTGTAGGCGTCCGTAATTACGCTGGAGACCAGTGGCTTTTACCGAGTAGGGAGATGGTAGAAGAAATGGTTCGCAACTATACAGGTGCCCCGGACGCCTACACCCTTGACGTAGCAGTTTGCCAGGTGGGCGAAGATGTGCCTCACAGAACTGTCGTGGTAGAAGTTCATCGCTTTATCTCATGTGGCCTATATGGCTTTGAGGAAACAATCCTACCAAGTATGTGTATCCGTGGTTTCCGGTCTCTATTTTGATTGGCAGTTCCATGCGAATACCCCAATTTGCCTTTTTATAAAGAATGTGACATAATACCGGCAAAAGGGGTGGTGAACGGCATGCTGCCAAAGAAAAAGTGGATTTTGGAGGAATATAGAAGACTGGATAAATTGTGCGGCGTCGATACTCGTTATATGGATTGCTGCACCTACCACGCTGATGAGAACACAGTGGCATATTGCAAATACGTTACCCATACAGCCATTCCTGCTCGCATTTTCTTTAACCGGCTTTTCTTGGATACAATGCCGGATGCAGATTGTGTGGATGTAGTCAGGCACGAATATGCGCATGCCGCTGCTGCCTTGCTATATGGGCCAGAGGCCCTGGATGAGTCTGGGCATGGCCCACTTTGGCGGCGCATTTGTGATGTTGTTGGGTGCAGACCATCTCCCTATACATATAACCTGAATGTGCCTGAGCCGTTAATTCAAAATATCCAGGGAAGTAATAGTGAGTGCTGTCGGGTGGAGTGCTGCCGGTGTGGGTCATCTGTGGAGCAGCCCAAAGACAGCCGCATTGTTCAGGTGCTGCGAGCGGGACTCACATCCTGGAATTTTACCTGTCCTGTCTGTGGAGGGTTCCGATTTCGATTGGTTGATGCTTGACTGGAGGTTGAGTCTTTTGAATATGATTTTTGGCATACTTGCTTATGCAATGGGTGGTGGACTGTGGCTGGCATTTCGGCGCTTTTCGGCGCTGTATGAGTCCGGGCGTAGATTCCGGCACTTCATCCTCGATGTTTTGATGGGTGTACTGCTCGTAGCTGACCTTTCCGTGCTGTACGTGACTATCGAGTTGCCGGTATTCATCAACACGAATATCATAGCTACGGTGAGCCTATGGGCCTTATCTGCGGCGCTGTTTATCAGTGCCGTAATTGTCGAGTTAAAGAACCAACCTCAAAACTATACTGTGCGAAAACGAAATGTGAAGTATGGTCTACAAAGTATGTCTGGTGGAATTATTTTTCTGCTGCTCTTGAGCAGTGTGAGGCCATTTGCGTATAATGTAGACCAGTCTCTACAAGGCGGTTTTGCCCAAGTATTCTCGGTTCTCCTGTTGTCTATGCTCTTGGTGTGTAGCAGTGCCATGCTGTGGAGAGGTGGCAGGTATATCGTTTGGGCGGCAAAGAACAGTGGGGACCTCAGACCGGGCAGCAAAGACATGAAAAGTCTGAGAAAATCAGTCAGAAGTTAACAACAAAAAGACCTGCGTTCAGAAGATGAACGCAGGTCTTTTTATACTGTTAATCAAGTGGATGAAACCGCCCCTATAATTGAGTGCCAGAGCTGGTTCAGAAAAGCGAATACTTGGTAGTAGAGGTCTGGGGCGAGAAAATAGAGAGCCGCCAGGATACCAACTATGGTACAGAGAATGGACAGGCCCTCTTTCAAGACCTTTAAGCCGAGCGAGATGGCAATAACGGCGATGAATATGGCCACGTATTGGTCTGTGGACAAAGAAGATAAAGCCGTCTTGACAGACTCAAAGAACTCAGTCACGTGAAATCTGCCTCCTTTCGTTTCAAATATTCCAGTAAGTCAGTGAATCTCATGTAAGAAGTCAAATACTGTTCTAAAGTATATTATACCACGAAATGACGGACAGGACAAATTCGAGCAAAATAGGGAAACTACCTTTGCGCATCGCAATAATGATACATTTACTGTGAGCACATCATGCTTGATGGTTGAACAAAAAAATAAAAAATGGTTCAAAATACGCCGTGACAATAATGGGACAAGTAGATATATGAGGCTATAACATACTTGAGAACCCAAGAACTAAAGAACACAGGAATCTTAGAACTTGGAATCCCTGGAACTCGATGTTGACTAAAATAGAATAACGTGGTATAATATCGACGTACCAAGAAAGCGAATACAAAGCAGTCCAGAGCAGTGAATGTATTTGCTTTCTTCAGAGCAATTATCGCAAAAGATGCTGAGATAACATTACTTCTGACAGGAAAGGAGAGAAGGGCTGGTCCCAGTTCGGGGAGCCGTAGGGGAATATCCGGCCCGAAGTTTTATGAAAGTTATCTGTGTTGCCAACCAGAAGGGCGGTGTTGCTAAGACCGCCACCACGGCTATCCTTGCATCTGTTTTGACCCGCAAAGGAAACCGCGTTCTTACGATTGACATGGACCCGCAGGGAAGCCTGAGCAAGCAGGTCGGGGCTGAGGCCGGTGGCCATGAGGTCTATGACGTTCTCAAGGGCAATATCTCTGCCCGGGATGCCATCCAGCCCATGAAGCAGTTCCACATTATTCCTACCAGCATTGTCCTGGCGGGGCTGGAAGCCGAACTGATGACTGACATGGGCAAGTACTTCAAATTGAAGGATGCCATTGATAAGGCGCAGCTCAGTGAGCTGTACGACTATATTATTATCGACACCCCGCCTTCTCTGGGCGTCCCCACGGTAAACGCCATTGTGGCGGCAAACAGTGTTCTGGTCCCGACGGATGCGGACTGCGACTCCATCAACGGAATCATCCAGCTCAATACTACTATCCAAAACGTGAAGAAGTATTGCCATGTTGACCCCCAAATCATGGGAATCGTTTTTACCAAGTTCGACCCGCGCCAGAACAACAGCAAAGATATGATGTCTCTGGCTATGCGTGTCGCCGACGCACTGGGCACCCGCGTATTTGGGACCTATATCCGTGCTGCGGTGGCCGTGCGTGAGGCCAAGAGCAAGTCCAAGGACCTGGTTGCCAGCAATCCCACCAGCAACGTGGTGCTTGATTACTCTTCGCTGGCTGAGGAAATGTTCAAGGAGGGCTAAGTATGGCTGCTGACACTAGACCTGATGTAGATGAGCTGTTTGCAAGAATGTTCGGCGGAACCGGTGCGCCTGGGGCAAATGCCAACAAAGAACCGGAGGGAGGAGCGGTGCCTCCTCACAAAGCGTCCCATGGGACGGATGACAGTCCTGTGCAGGAAGCGCCTGCCGAGGCAGAAGCTGCTGGAGAAACGGTTCCTGTGCAGGAACCTGGGGAGCACGAGGCTGGGCAAAAAAGAAAGGCGCAGCAGAAGGCTCCGAAAGGGAAGCCTTTGCAGCCCGTTTTCACTGAAGGAAGCGATACTCCTCAGATGTTCTATCGTGGGCAGGCGGTCAACAAGCGCGGACGGGTGAGAGCGTCTTTCTGGTTGACCCCGAAGGTGCTGGATGCGCTGGAAACGAGGAGCTTTCGTGAAAAATGCCAGGGCAAGGCGGGCGAAAAGTCTGAAATCGTAGAAGCTGCAATGAGGCTCTATCTGAAAGAAGAGCTGAATACTGAGCTTGGTGACCTTTTTGCTTCCGAGCCTTAATGAGGAGGGAAAAATGTGAAGCTCAGTGATATCAACTTGAATTCCCGCAGAGTCATTGCCGTAGACACATGGGGTAAGCTGGCAATGTTCACCCGCCCTGAGTACAAGGTTGAGCGGTACAGCTATGATGTGCCAACACCGTCCAGTATGCGAGGGCTTTTGCAGAGCATTTATTGGCACCCATCTTTTGATTATAAGATTCTGGGTATCCAGGTCTATAACCCCATCCGGCATATGTCCATGACGCGCAACGAGTTGTCTTCTATGTTGCTCAGCGGCAACGCATATAAAGCAATGAAACAGGCCCTCGAAAACGGCGGCAGCGCCGCACCGCTTGGGGTCTCTCCGTACATGAACCGACAACAGCGCTCATCCTCGTTTTTGAGGGATGTGCGATACACAGTATATGCCGAGGTCGTCCCTTTGAAAAACTCGCCCAAGCCGGAAGAGCCTTATGATTTGGAGAAAATCCGCCATATCATTGACCGGCGGTTGGGAAGAGGGAGTTCGTTCCGAAGCGTCCACTTTGGATTGAAAGAATGCACTGCGTTTTTTGCCCCGCATGACCCCAAAAATAACCCGCCTTCTGCCTATCAGGGGACCACTGTGGACCTTGGGATGATGTTTTTTGACTCTGACTATCAATCCGCCAAGGTTCGTCCTTTCTTCTATCATCCATTTATGGTAGATGGCTATATCGACGTTCCGTCTGCCAGGGAGGTGATTTCTCATGCTCCTTGATGCACTGGTCTCCTATGCGCAAGAACTCCAGGAACGAGGGGAAATCCCCAAGGAGGGCTGGTCGGCAGTTAAATGCCAGTACGCACTCCATATCAACAATGACGGAGCTTTGACGGATATCATTTCCCTTGGCATTGAGGAAACGGTCAAGAAGAAGACTGCCATCAAGTACCCGACCTTCAATGTTCCGTATCGCGCAAAACACCAGAACGGGCCAACGCCATTTCTATTGGTGGACAATGTCAAATACTTGCTTGGCCTGGCAGGCGAGCACGGCCCAGACCAAAAGTCGCTCCAGAGCTTCAGTTCTGCTAAAAAGCTGCATGATACTGTGCTTGGAAATGTGAGCACGGTAAAGGCCACTGCTATCCGGCGCTTCTTTGAGCGGTGGGCCCCTGAGCGGTGGGGGGAATACTCCTGCGTCAATGACAAGATAGAGGAGCTCCTGGGGGCCGGCAATTTGGTGTTTCTGTTTGACGATGGAACATTCGCCCATGAGGACCCTGAGATTGCTGAGGCATGGGATTCCTATTATCAAAATGTTGTCCTGTGCCCGGAAGGAGCTGTGCGTGGGACATGTCTGATAACTGGGGAGCAAAATGTCCCCATCGCCAAGGTGCATCCTGCTATTACAGGGGTCCCTGGGGCTAAGGGTACTGGGGTCTCTCTTGTGAGTTTCGGTACGAACTACAATGTTTGTGCTTACAACTACTATGGCGAATCTCAGGGGTATGTTGCGCCTACATCCATACTGGCGGCAGCTCAATATGGGAATGCCTTAAAGTACCTGCTCAAAAGTCCGGCCCATTGTAAAATGATGGGAGAGACTTACATGGTATTTTGGGCATCAGGCATCAAGACAGAAGAGATGTCAAAGGCATTCTCAATGGGCCTGCTTGGTCGGCAGGAGTTCGCTTTTGGGCAACCGGAGGATGAGCTGCTTTATCGCACCGTAATGGATATGCTTGCCGCCAGACCATCTGCTGACGAGAAAGCCGATATGCTGGTGGACCTTGATGTCGATTTCCATGTAGCCTGGTTCCGCTGCCATTCAGCCCGGCTTGCCCTGGTGGAATATCAACATGAAACTTTCGGAGAGTTCATCAAACGGCTAAGAAGTCACCTTGACCGGGCAACTATTATCTCATCATTCAAGGATAAGGATGTGTTCAGGCCAAGCGTATACGATTTGGTGAGCTCCCTGAATCGGAGTGATAAGGATACCGGCATAACAGCACCAGACCTAAAAGATAAACTGCTGGATGCAATTCTTACAGGGGCCATGTACCCTCACGAATTGTTGTCGCTGGTGCTGCGGCGGCTTCGGGTGGATGGGGCTGTATCCCAGAGCCGCATGGCCATCATTAAGATGTATCTGCTGCGGAATAGCAAATCTCAGACCAATAAGGAGGCGGCCACTGTGGCACTCAATCCCAACTGCACAAACCAAGCATACCTTTTGGGCCAGCTTTTCTGGCATATTGAGGCGATGCAGAAAGCTGCCATCGGCAAAGTCAATCGGTCTGTCAAGGACCAGTTTTTCAGCGCGGCACTGTACCGGCCTGCTGCCGTATTTCCTTCACTCACCAGCAAGGCCAATCTGTATATCGGGAAACTCAAGCGGAAGCAGAGTTCGGCCGGGCTGGGTGTCTATTACGATAAGATTATTGAAGACATTACTGGCAAAATGGATGCTAAGGCGCTTCCCAAATTGTTTACACCAGAAGAGAGCGGACTCTTTGCTCTTGGATACTATCATGCAAAGCAGGATTCCTTCAAACACAAGACCACGGAAGCCAGCGCCGACAACAGCGCAGATGTTGAGTAAATTTGGAAAAAGGAGAGCTATATCATGAGCGATATCATCAAAAACCGTGTCCACTTTATGGGCATTTTTGACGCCAAAAATAGTAACCCCAATGGAGACCCCGATGCTGGCGGGCAGCCCCGCATTGACCCCATGACTGGGCTGTGCCTGGTCACAGATGCCTGTCTCAAGCGCAAAATCCGAAATGAGATTTCCCTCATGAGGGAAGGAGTCCCCGGATATAAACTCTATATCGAGTCCAACTGCGGTGAGACCCTCAACGCCAGGGATGAGGAGAACTTTGAGCTGGCTACCGGGGTCACGCTCAAGAAACTGGCCGAATATAAGCAGGACCATTCCGATGTGGATGACATCCTGAGAAAGTTCGTCTGCGGCAATTACTACGATGTCCGCACCTTCGGCGGCGTGATGACCCGATTCCAGGCCGCAAAACTCAACAGCGGAATGATTCGCGGCCCGGTTCAAATCAGCATGGCCGAGAGCGTCCTGCCTGTGGAGCTGAACGAGGTATCGGTGGCCCGCACCATTGTGGCCACGGAGGAAGAGGTTCAGAAGGGGAATACCACCTTTGGACAAAAGGCTATTATCCCTTATGGCCTGTTTACCTTCACCGGCAGTATTTCTCCTATGCTGGCCCGGGCGACCGGCTTTTCTGAGGAAGACCAGACGCTGCTTTTCGATGCCATCATGAATATGTTTGAGCACGACCAGGCGGCCATCCGCAATCAGATGGCCCTCCGCAAGCTGGTCATCTTCACTCACGACAGCGCCTACGGGAATGCCCCGGCTCATAAGCTGTACGAGCGGGTTCACATCCAACAGATGGACCCCTCCAAGCCCGCCAGGAACTATTCGGATTTCACTGTGGAGGTTGACACCGCAAACCTTCCGAACGGCGTAAGCATCGAAGTCCGCGACTGATAATATTCTCAAAGAAAGGGTGCGAACCTACAGCAGACATAGATATTGTTGTGGGTTCGCACCTTTTCTGTGCTCTACGACCATGGCGTCTTTATTGATATTATGTCCAAAGGCACTTTACTCCGTGAGTGCATACCATATCATGTGGTCAATTAAGTTAAATGCACAAAATATTGCAGTCGCATTCTGCACATATGCGAGAATTGAAATACGATGCCAAGTCTCAAACATTGGCATCCTCCTGTCGCATTCTGCACATATGCGAGAATTGAAATTTAAGGACGTACCGGGCAACGTAAGCGCATGTCTCCGTCGCATTCTGCACATATGCGAGAATTGAAATTCCCGGCTCCACGCCGTCGGGCAGCTCAATCTTAACGTCGCATTCTGCACATATGCGAGAATTGAAATCCGGGGATGGCAGCTACTGTCACGTCGGACAGGCGTCGCATTCTGCACATATGCGAGAATTGAAATTATCCCTGGTCTTATTGACCATCACTAAGGAGAGGGTCGCATTCTGCACATATGCGAGAATTGAAATTGTCACCGCTTTTGCCCAGGGAACGGAGCAGCCCCGTCGCATTCTGCACATATGCGAGAATTGAAATTGTTTTCAATGAGAAAAATGAAAAAGCGCGGTGCGTCGCATTCTGCACATATGCGAGAATTGAAATACATTGACAGTCTTAAAAGCGCGGCCCGCTAAACGTCGCATTCTGCACATATGCGAGAATTGAAATAGGGGATGCCGCCGTCGTCGTAGAAGCGGCCGGTCGCATTCTGCACATATGCGAGAATTGAAATTCTCCTCGGGGCTCATATCCATGTCCCCACCCATGTCGCATTCTGCACATATGCGAGAATTGAAATGGTGGCTATCAGGCTAAGAAATACGGTGCAACTTCGTCGCATTCTGCACATATGCGAGAATTGAAATACGAAGTTTTGGCCAGAGCATACGGTAGGCCGCGGTCGCATTCTGCACATATGCGAGAATTGAAATCGTGCTCCAGCGTCCGTCTTTGGTCTGCGCGGGTAGTCGCATTCTGCACATATGCGAGAATTGAAATACCTTGACGGTGAACTTCTCATAGAGGTTTCCGGGTCGCATTCTGCACATATGCGAGAATTGAAATGAATATGTATTTGAAGATTGCAGTGCTCGCAGCAGTCGCATCCTACGCACATGCGAGAATTGAAATTGATGGAGCATGTTGTCCCGGCACTGGAGCAGCGTCACATTCTACAGATATGCGAGAATTGAAATGTACTATACACAATACCGCAATCAAAAACAAATGTCGCATTTTACACACATGCGAGAATTGAAATAGAGCAAAAAAAAGCCGCACCCCAGCCCCTCGGACAGTCGCATCCTGCGCACATGCGAGAATTGAAATGTCTTTCCGCCAGCGTGGGTGGTACGGGCATCCCGCCGCATTCTGCGAGGATGCGTGAATTGAAATTCATGGGTTTTAAGGTTCATAGGTCCTCCGCCAGCCGCATTCCGCGTGGATGCGTGAATTGAAATGGCGCATAAGAGAAAGATGGATGGGGGGCTGACAAAGCCGCATTCTGCGCACATGCGAGAATTGAAATTTACCTCCTAACCGCCACGCAGACATACCATGGCTGCCACATTCTGCGCACATGCGAGAATTGAAATGTTCTTACGTGGAAGCCGATGCCAGTGCCGTCGCATTTTACACACATGCGAGAATTGAAATGATAAGTGTCCCGTCACCAGCGATAGGATTAGTCGTCGCATTCTGCATGGATGCGAGAATTGAAATGTTGACGTTCGAGGCGTTAGCCGCGAGCATTGCAGGTCGCATGCTACGCACATGCGAGAATTGAAATGTCTTTCCGCCAGCGTGGGTGGTACGGGCATCCCGCCGCATTCCGCGTGGATGCGTGAATTGAAATGTCATCGACTATGATGCCAGTGGCCACCGTCGCATTCTACACAAATGCGAGAATTGAAATCTGCTCACCTGGATAACCCTCCTTTTGCTTGTGGTCGCATTCTACACGGATGCGTGAATTGAAATTGGGCCACGAAAAGAACGGCAATGTCTACCATGGTTGCATTCTGCGCAGATGCAAGAATTGAAATCAGCGCGACGATGGCCGGTACACCATCGTCGCAAGGTCGCCTCCAATATAGAGGTGAGAATTGAAACTTATTAGATGTGCGTTTTATGGTTATACCTCCGGCTGTTGGTAGGGCCGCGCATTGGAAAGCGAGAATTGAAAACAGTATTTGGAGTCGGTGGACGCAAGCAATACGAGCCGTTTCTTGTCACCCTATCTCCTTAACGCCCCCAGCCCTAGAGATGGGGCGTTCCACATTTGATGATTCGCCCTCAAGAATAGGGTGGGAGTTGAAATTAAATGAAACCACGAGTCAAAAGCAAGATTTGACCAAATAAAAATTAGATGGTATAATAACGCTATCATTCAAAGAACTATAATTCATCAAAAACAGATAGCCTAAAAATTCAGACAACAAGCTCTATTCTGGGCTTGTTGTCTTTTTATATATACACACAAACACATGAAAAACAAGGAGGATTTGTACTATGGACGTAAAGAGAGAACTGTATCGCAAAGTGGAGATGTACCACCGTTTGAGCGTGATGTGCGACGTAGCCTTGATGCTTCTGGTTCTGCTCATCGGCATTACTGCGCTTGGAATCGAAAGCGGTGACATCACCTGGAAGTTCTTTGTGATTACCGCTGGCCTGATTGCTGTCGCTGGTATGGTATTGCTGGTCAAACGCATTGCGTGGGTCCAGCAGAAATCCGCAGCAGACCGGCTTGCACGCCGAGAAGCATGGGAGCAGGGGAGAGACATTTGCTGTGCTACACCCCTCGATGAATTAAAACGTGACTTCCGTCGCTATTTTGGTGGCAAGCTCCCCGAGACCACCCGGAGTGGCCGCATGTTGGACCACATCAAACTGGAGGATGGAGAGCCTGTTGACCAGGCCGTTAAGCACTGGCTGTTCATGTCTGGATATCCCCATATTGGCCTCTGGTACTGCGAAGACGGAGAATGGAAGTTTGCTGATGGCGAAGAGCTCAACGGCGAGGTAATCGTTTTCGAGCGGCGTATGGTAGGTGATTCGGTATGAAGAAAATTCGGGCCTACATTCTCCATTCGAGCAAGCTGATAAAGCGCGGGCAACCGGGTTATGACCCTCACCAGGAGCAGGCAAAAGAGGATGTCATTTTTGACGCCCACATTGGGCAGGAGTGCCTTGTGGAAATCAAGGATGAACCATTGAGAAAGGAAATCCTGACCTTGTGCGGTGTAGATGACGCAGACTGGAGCAGAGCTCTGTGTTTAAGCGTTGAGGTGTTTGACACAGGAAAGGCGACAGTAACGGTATATTATCTGACGCCATCCAACATTGCCAAGCACTTCACTGTCAGCACATATGTCAGCAGTCAGAGCAGATATGAGCTTGCTCAAAAAGTAATTGACCTGCTTTTGAACGCCGAACAGCATTGAACCTGAAAGATGAAACAGGAGGGAAAATATGTTTGCAAAAATCAGACATGATTACATTTCTGGCCCAGCAGTCGAACCAACACCTGCGGTTAAGGATGAAGGCGTCCTGGCCCGGGTCACGGTTGATGGATGGGCCACAGATGATGATTCGGAATCTGGTACACCCCTGGCGGTAGTCACTTTGACCCAGCACGGTGATATCATCACCAACTATACCGACGAGCGATACCGCTATGATGAACAGGTTCAGAAACATATCCTGGATGTCGAGTCCATCCTTAACAAACTGTGGTGCGCCCAGTCAGCTTGGTTGAAGCTCACTACACTGCTGGAGTTTATTGAAACACCGATGGATGACTTGGTTTCCACAACAGGGCTTACGCCGGACCAGATTGCTGAAGTGCGGTATTCCATTGCCAAGGCAATCGGCGGCGGGTGTCTGGATTGCCCATGCTGTGACAACCCTATTGGCTTTGACTATTGCGTTGAGCAATGGGATAATAACGGGGTCTACGAATGCCCGTTTTGCGGAGCCAAAATAGGAAAGGACAGCTATTTTTATTCCTAACAACATGATATCAGGAAACCGATAATACCCAAAAGCGGAGGTTGAACACAAATTCAACCTCCGCTTCGTGGTATATTTGGAGCAAAATGAAATTGCGTGGTATTATAAAGGGGAGGGCTTCATATGGAAATGAAACTGGCAGGAGAAATAAAGCATTCTCTGGTTAATGGGCCTGGAATCCGATATGTTGTGTTTTTTCAGGGATGCCCGCACCAGTGTCCTGGATGCCAAAACCCGGAAACTCACGACTTCAGAGAAGGCACAATCGTAAATATAGAGGGCCTAATTGCACGGATTTCCGGGACGAAATACCTGGATGGGGTGACCCTTTCAGGCGGCGACCCCCTAATGCAGCCGGAGGCATGTGCCGAGATTGCGGCGGCAGTCAGGCCCATGGGCTTAAATGTCTGGCTCTACACCGGATGGACAATGGATGACATTTTGGTCGACCCCGTAAAGCGGGCGGCGGTTCGGGATGTGAACGTCATCGTAGATGGACGTTTTATCCAGACGTTGAGAAGTGAAACCTGTCTGTGGCGTGGGAGCAGTAATCAGCGACTCATAGATGTCCAGAAAAGTCTGGAGAAAAATGAAACGGTAGAATACATGATTTGATTAGAAAAGGAGGAGTGTTGACATGTTATTCGTGACAAAAAGAACTGGAAAAGTCGTTGCTTACGAAAACGAAAAAATCCAGTGTGCCGTAGCCAAAGCCCTCACCGCAACCGGTGAGGTTCCGGCCAATGAAATTAACAAATTTGCCACCATCGTTGCTCTCTATGTTGATTTTGACCTAAAAAACGAAATGGATGCAAACCATGGTGGCAACGACTCTACCACTGTGGAGCACATCCAGGACCTGGTCGAGACAGCATTGATGAAGCAGGGGCTGACGAAAACCGCAAAAGCCTATATTCTGTACCGGAATCAGCATGCAAAGGTTCGGGAAGCCAAAAGTGCGATTTTGGATGTGAAAAAGACCATCGAGGGTTATGTTGGCCCGGAAAAAAGCTGGCGTGTAAAGGAAAATTCTACTGTCAGCCTGTCCCTGGGTGGGCTCATTCTATCTAATTCCGGTACTATCACGGCCAGCTATTGGCTCAATGAAATCTACGACCAAGAGGTGGCGGATGCTCACCGGAATACAGATATGCACATCCATGACCTGTCTATGCTCTCTGGTTACTGTGCAGGGTGGAGTTTGAAGCAGCTCATCAAAGAGGGCCTCGGCGGTGTTGAAGGCCGAATCACATCTGCCCCCGCCAATCATCTGAGTACGCTATGCAATCAGATGGTCAATTTTTTGGGAATCATGCAGAATGAGTGGGCAGGGGCCCAGGCATTTTCTTCGTTTGATACCTACCTGGCCCCCTTCGTAAAGGCCGATAATTTGACCTATAAGGGAGTAAAGCAGTGCGTACAGTCTTTTGTGTACGGTGTTAATACGCCGAGCCGGTGGGGAACTCAGCCTCCGTTCACCAACATCACTTTGGACTGGGTTGTTCCAGAGGATATGAAGGGTATGCCCGCTATCGTTGGTGGGAAAGAGATGCCATTTACCTATGGCGATTGCCAGCCGGAAATGGACATGGTGAATCGCGCCTTCATCGAGATAATGGTTGAGGGCGATGCCAATGGGCGCGGTTTCCAATACCCGATTCCAACCTATTCTATTACCAAGGACTTTGACTGGAGTGAAACAGAGAACAACAAGCTGCTGTTTGAAATGGCTGCAAAGTATGGTACTCCGTACTTTTCTAACTACATCAACTCTGACATGCAACCCAGTGATGTGCGGAGCATGTGCTGTCGGCTGCGCCTGGACCTGCGGGAGTTGAGAAAGAAATCTGGCGGCTACTTCGGAGCCGGTGAGTCCACCGGCAGCATTGGTGTCGTGACACTGAATCTGCCGAAGATGGCTTACCTGGCCGAAGATGAAGCTGACTTCTACGCTCGGCTGGACCATCTTATGGATGTGGCAGCTCGCTCTCTGGACACCAAACGAAAGGTCATTACCAAGCTGATGGACGAGGGTCTCTATCCGTACACCAAACGGTATTTGGGCGTGCTTGATAACCATTTTTCGACTATCGGCCTGGTTGGCATGAATGAAGCAGCCAGGAATGCAAAGTGGTTGAGAACCGACCTTACCACCGAGGCTGGCCAGCAGTTCGCAAAAAATGTGCTCAACCACATGAGAGAACGCCTGAGCGATTATCAGGAACAGTATGGGGCCCTATTTAATTTGGAGGCTACCCCTGCTGAATCCACTACCTACCGGTTTGCCAAGCATGATAAGGCGGAGTACCCGGATATCATCACAGCGGCAAAGGAAGGGGAGACCCCATACTACACCAACAGCAGTCACATTCCTGTGGGATATACAGATGATGTGTTTGAAGCTCTGGAGCTTCAGGACGAACTCCAGACGCTTTACACTTCTGGGACAGTATTTCACGCATTCCTGGGCGAACGGCTACCCACTTGGACGGCTGCTGCTGATATTGTGCGGAAAATCGCAGAGAACTTCAGACTCCCGTACTTTACTCTGTCGCCCACCTATTCGGTGTGCCAGGAGCATGGCTACATCCGTGGAGAGCAGTACACCTGTCCCATCTGCGGAAAGGCTACCGAGGTATATAGCCGCATAACGGGCTATTACCGGCCGCTGAAGAACTGGAACGATGGAAAGGTGCAAGAGTTCAAGGACCGCAAGACCTACCATGCGGATGAAAAAATTGGCGTAAAGGCCATTGGGGCGGCTTCTGCTGGCCCGGATGAGCCGGAGGTGAATGTGGATGGCCATGCCCCTGAAACGCCCGCTGTAACGACTCAGGGCACGCTTACTGATGTCTCAGGAAAGAACATCCGGGCGATGTTGTTCACCACGGCCACCTGCCCGAACTGTGCGATTGCCAAGTCTATCCTGGCCCAGGTTCCTCATGAGGTTATCCGCGCCGACGAGAACCAGGCGATGGCCCGGGAATTCAACATCATGTCGGTGCCTACGTTCGTTATCGCTGAATACGCTGATGATAAGCCTGTAGAAGTCCTCCATCAGTGCGTGGGGACCGCAGCCATCAGCCAATTTCTGAACACTCATAAGCAAAGCTAAAAACTATAAAGCCCCCTGTCCGTGAGGATAGGGGGCTTTTCATTTTTGCTGACTGCCTTGACATCAATTTGCTGGAATTTATTTAAGGATTGAGCCTCCTGCGGTTTGACCAAAAAAAGATTAAATGGTATAATATTTGTGACATTGCGGCACACCCGCGTTGTTGGAGAGCCAGGCCAATGAAAAGCGGAGCGGCGGTCTGGCAAATACAAGTAAAGGAGTGTTTCCAAAATGAAGTTCAAGAAGCTCGCTTCCGTTTGTGCGGCGGTGCTTATGGTCGGTTGTCTCACAACTTCCGCCTTTGCCGCCTCCGCACCCGTCCCGCTGCCGAATATGGATACCCAGTCTATTGTGGCTGAGCTGCCTGTCGGCACAGGAGAGAACCAGGCCGTGATGCTGAGTGAGGTTACCTCCAACCCTGCTCAAAACGGTACTGAAAACAGCCAGACCACGGCTCCCGAGGGGACCGCACCTACCGGCGATTCCGCTGAGAGCGGTGGCTTTATGGACTGGTACATGGGCCTGTTCAACAGCCCTGCATTCCTCATTGGCTTCGTGGCTGTTATTGGTATCGTTGCCCTGGTGCTTTTCAAGGCCGGTCCCCGTAAGACAACCGGCAAGAAGAGCAGCGGCAAATCGAGTCACCGCACCGATGGGCTGTAAGCCTCAGCAAAGTAAGGACGGTATCCTGTGGGCTTCGGCCCAGGCAGACGGCTTGAACGGCTGCGAAGGAGGCACAAAACCATTTGATTCCGTTTTAAGAAAGGAGAGAAGGGCTTGCTACTGCCAACAACCGGTTGGGCTATGGGCAGGCCGAGCCCGAAAGCAAATGAAACACAGAATTCCTGGTCTGCTGTTGGCTGGGCTGATGGTGTGTTCCATGGTGACGAGCGCGTTCGCAGACGAGGCCCCCGCGACTTCGCCGGAGGCCAGTCCGTCGGCGGAAACTTCTACGACGCAGGACGCCAATAAGACCGGGGATGCGGGGAATTCCGTATCCACGGCATATCCCATCAGCATCCAGTACCCCACCGAGGAGGGCGGGGTAATCACCAGAACCTATGAAGTTCAGAGCAAGGACGAGATTGCGCTTTTGCCCCGGGAGGATATGACCTACCAGGGTCATGTCTACCAGTTCCAGGACATCTCCGTTGAGGAAATCCCCTTCCATGACGAAAAACCCTATGTAGAAGTCGTCACTGGAGAGTCCTCCTCGAAGGACGCCGATACCATCATTGCCACGCTGGAGCCTCAGCATGAATTCACCACCGAGGACGGTTATACTGGGACTCTTACCCTAGACAAGAACTCCCTGAGCACGGAAGTCACCGGCTATGGCTATTCCTCCAAGACTAAAAGCGTAACCAAGACCTACACCGGCCTGGCCGACCAAGATTTGGCTTACATCCCCAAGACGGTTACGGAGGGCGGCGTCACATATTCGCTTACCGATGTTTCTTGGTCTACCAACTCCAACTACAACCCCTATGACCCGGACATTGGTCCCCGATATAACGCCAACGCCGTTTACTCTGGCAAGTACACCACCAGCTACGCTAAGGGCTACACCTATGAAATCCAGTACACTGGAAATCTGGTGAAAGACGAGGTCCAGGGCTACCGCTGCACCGTGATTTTTGCTCCTGTCATCGAGGAGTCTCACTGGTACGATGTATTCGTTGGCGAGAATGCAAGCCCTGTTGCCATCGTTATGGCCGTTATCCTCGGCATCCTGCTGGTCGCTGGCATCGCCTATGCTATCTACTATCTGGTGAAGAGAAACAAGGGCGAGGAGCAGGTCGTGACCACGGAGGAGTACTATACTGGGGACGATTCCGAACCCCAGCAATAAGAAGCATGGAGAAAGGAGTTCAAAATGAAGCACACTCGAATCCCCGCACTTGTGCTGGCGACGGCCCTGTCCGCATCTCTGATGCTTACCCCTGCTGGGGCCATCAGCTACCAAGTATCCGGTAAGGACGCTGGATTCTTCGGTCCTATCACTTCTATCGACAGTGAACTGGAGCCGCTGAACAGCTCCGCCGACATCAGTAAGAACGCCGCCTATGCGCCTCCTGGATTTGGCACCCCGGAGTCTTACATTCCGAACCGCGCTGAGCAGCTCATCAATCTGAAGGGCACCGACGGCAATACGGATGGCGTTACTGTTGTTGGCCCCGGGACTATCGACGGAAGCTCCGTCAATGGTTCTGTCACCATAGAAAATGGATTCCCCACTGTGGATGGGGGCTCCTCCGGTGGCAGCACCACCAATCCCAGCACCATCGCGTTTACGCCTGTCACAAGCAGTTCCTACTACGCCAACGGCACGCTGGGCACTATCAAGATTCCGGCCATCGGCGTAAATTTCTCCGTTTATGAGGGTACAACCAGCAACGATATGCTCCATGGTGCCGGACACTTTGTTGGAACCTCCATTTGGGATGGCAACGTCTGTCTGGCCGCTCACAACCGGGGCGTCGTAAACAACTTTGGCAAAATCCAGACGCTGAAAGCGGGCGACACCATCACCCTGACCACCGTCTACGGAAGCCGGACCTACGCAGTCAGTTCTGTTAAGAAGGTCCACGAGACCGACACCTCCTGCATCCAGGACAGCGCAAGCAATATGATTACGCTCGTAACCTGTGTTGCCAACGAGCGCCAATACCGCTATGTGGTCCAGGGGTATCAGGTTTGAATATTTTGCTGGAAGAAGCCCCCGGTCAAACCGGGGGCTTTTCTAATAAGAAAATAGGGAAGGAGGGGTAGTATGGATGAAGAAGTTGATGTTCTGGAAACTCTGGAGGACTTCAGAGACGAGTTTGGCAGCCTCATAGATGAGCCACCAATGGCAGGTATTTTCTCAGCAGACAGCCTTCTCTCGCTGACTAGAGTGACTTCTGTGGGAGCAGAGCAGAAAGAATCGCCCAAATCGGTATTCCATGAGGATTCATCATCACCATATGGAGTTTCAGCCTCTATGCTGCTTGGCGGAAAGCCAATAGCGCAGCCACCACAGAATGTGATGAAATTACCGTCTGAGGAAATTAAGCAACAGGATAATAAGCCAAAGCAGCAACCACAGCTTCTAAGACGGCCGACCCCAGCTTTTAATATCGACTTCATTGCAGGGTCAACCAGACCAATCACAAGTTTTGGCCAGCCAACTATCATCGGTAACACACCCCCATCACCGTCAAGTTCAGACAAAACAGAGGTCAAGGAAAAACCAGATTGGGCCAAGAGTTCGGAAGCTCTGGATAATGAAATGAGAAGACGGCTGGAGCAGGCAGCCGAAGACACATCAAAGCAGAAGCAGAAATACGTTGTAGACAAACAGACATTGATATGTCATTTGGCATGGTGTAGTCGAACCAAAGAGATACCTAAGGAAAGACAAATCCGAGTCGATAAGGTTCCATACAATGGACATTACGCTCTATGCACGACTTGTTTCCGTAGCAAGACCCCGGAATATCAACTCAATGAGTTTCTCAAGGCAAGCAAACCGTCCAGTAAGAGCGAACTCATCTCCCGGGCCATCGTGGCCTACTGTGAACGGCTGGGCATCCATGCGGAAGTTAAAGGCGGAGTGGCGTATATCACAACTATGTCCGGCGAATGGTTTTTTACCTACAATGACCGCCCGATTGTACTTCACCATAAAAACGCCGAAAAGCGCTATGACTGGAAAGGGAACCCCCTGAAGAATAATTACCATACCCAGGAGCAAAAGTTTTACTCACCGGCGCATGCTCTGGCTTACATTGCCATCCATGATAAACCGGAACGAGCTTTGGCCATAGGGTTACAGCAGTTGGAAGCCATGAAGCGGAGCCAGCAGAAAAAGGCTGAGTGACCAAATCTTTTTTTGAATTTGATGTTGACAAGGCAGATAACAAGTTGTATAATAAAAGCATCAATTAGGGCGACAGAAAATTGCCCAGAAAGGAAAGTACTTCGATGATGATGTCCCGTTCGTTTATCAAAAATAGCATCGAATCCATCGAGTGGAGCTATGATAATTATAGCTGCACTATTTGTGATGCTCTTTTTCGGACGGAACAATATCTCGTTGGAAAACTGAAAACGCTTCAAATTCAAGCGTTTTAGAGAATCCTTCAGACATGTTCAAAACGGTCGAGCAGGGCATCACGCCTAGCTCGGCCATTTTTTGTGCCTACTTGCTTGTTCAATATATTTTGCAATATCAGGTCCACAGGAGTAGTATCAGGTGGGTCTGGAGCACTATACTCTTTGTAATCATACGGAGAGGTGAGGCCCAATGGTAAGGCAGCAGATTGCTAATCTGTTTCACCCCCCCTAGACGGGGGTGTGGGAGTTCAAGTCTCCCCCTCTTCGCCATATGGCAGGGTAGGGCAATGGCAGTCCACCGGTCCAGAAAACCGGCAAGCCCGAAAGGGTGTGTGAGTTCGAGTCTCACCCCTGTCGCCAAATGTTCTCGTAGCTCAGATGGCAGAGCGCACGACTGATAATCGTGAGGTCGCAGGTTCAACTCCGGCCGGGAACACCATTTGGCTCCGTAGTTCAGCAGAGCAGAACGCCAGCCTGTCACGCTGGAGGTCACGGGTTCGAGTCCCGTCGGAGTTGCCATACGGGACGATAGCTTATGCGGTCTGAGCGCCAGCCTGAAAAGCTGAAGGACGCTGGTTCGACACCAGCTCGTCCCACCACAATATGCTCCCATCATACTAATTGGACTAGGTGGCCGCCCTCTCAAGGCGGAGATGCGGGTTCGAGTCCCGCTGGGAGTACCAATATGGGTTCTTAGCTCAGTAGGTTAGAGCATACGGCTGTTAACCGTAAGGTCGTGGGTTCGAGTCCCACAGAGCCCTCCACTTATGGGTCGGTATTCCGTAACTGGTAGCGGTGCGGACTGTAAATCCGTTGCGCTTCGGCGCTCTGTAGGTTCAAGTCCTACCCGGCCCACCATACGCTCTCATGGACAAGCGGCTAAGTCCCCGGGCTTTCAATCCGGTGTCGCGGATTCGACTCCCGCTGAGAGCACCACATAGGGGTATAGCTCAATCGGCAGAGCAGCAGTCTCCAAAACTGAAGGTTTTGGGTTCGATTCCCTCTACCCCTGCCATCAGCCCGGCATCACAATGGTCTTTGTGCCTCTCTGGTACGTCAGAGAGGGCGGCTTGCAACGCAGCCGGGCCACAATCGCGCCCATAGCTCAGTTGGTAGAGCACCTGCCTTTTAAGTAGGGAGTCCGGGGTTCGAGTCCCCGTGGGCGCACCAGTAATAAAGAAACGGCAGGCTAAAAGCCTGCCGTTTCTTATATACTCAGATGCTATGTTGCCAGCTTAAAATTGATTAAAAACAAAATGCGTGGTACAATATTGTCGGAGGACAACGCATCTCCATATGCAAAAAAATAAGGAGTGGTACTGAAGTATGGCAAAGACTTATGTGCTTGACACCAGCGTCCTGGTCAGTTCACCATAAGACGGAGAAGAAGCGGGGAAAGAAGGACGGCGTACAGTATGAAGACCCTGCAAGATTTCTACTAGATTCCGGGGTCGTCTCGCTCCAGTCAATGGGGTACATGCGTGGCAGGTCTATTACTGATACATACATTGTTATCGACGAGGCTCAGAATATGAGTCTGACTCAGGTACTCAGTATGATTACCAGAGCAGGAGAAGGGTCGAAAATCATTCTTCTGGGAGACCCTGACCAAATCGACAATCAATATCTGGACCGAAAAAATAACGGCCTGGTTTTTGCGGCCGAAAAGATGCGTGGGAGTCCGCTGTGCTGGCAGCTCCGATTTTCTGAGAAGGAATGCACCAGGAGTCCGTTGGCCAGAGAGGCTATCGCCAGGCTTACGCCCAAAGGCGCTCATATTATTGCTTGATAAAGAAAGGGGCTGGGAATTTTCCAGCCCCTTTTTGTATCACTAAGAGGCAGCAGCCAGGAGCACATATGTGCTGAGCCCTGGAAATTTAAGGTGCCAAGAATTGAGAACTCAAGAACACAGGAACTCAAGAACACAGGAACTCAAGAACACAGGAACTCAAGAACTCAAGAACCTGAGAACAGGGAAGGGACAAGGGGGGCGATTTGACTGTGTTTGAAAAAGGTGGTATGATATGTTCACATTGATTAAAGAAGTATAGATTACACTTGGACGCAAAGCGAAAAAGTGCAGTCTTCCGGCTTCGAGATACTCACAGAGGAGCTCTGTGCAAGCACATGTTACCCGCAGAGACGGAGCATGGCGTTTGTATGGTATTCCCCTGTGTTTTTATATTGGTGCGCGTCCCGTCCTCGCGGATGAGGCGAAAAATGGGTCTCAACCCCAGACTGTCTTTATGCAGGACAAATCTGGGCGCAGGCTTTCGCACCCTCCCTTTCTGTCGCTCTATCTTTGGAGCGGCTTTTTATATACATGGAGGCATCCAACACAATCTACCATCGAAAAGGAGTAATGTACCATGTTTGCTATCATCAAATTCGCCGTATCCTTCATCCTTCTCCTCATCACACTGGGCCTTGTGGCCTATTACGCGAAAATCGCGTCGACCTACAAGTCTCTCCAGGAGCTGACCGAAGAGCAGTATGTCAAAGGTATTGGCCTTGTGACCCTTTTCCTGCCCATTCTGGGCTTCTTCATCCTCATTTCCATCGGCCGGGGCGTCGTCAAGGCGGTCATCCTGGTCCGCAATTTTATCCCTGTCGCACGGGACTTCCTGCGCAAGCAGAGTACGAAGTCCGCTGGGGAACAGACCGACGACAAGAAGGTCTGATTTCCTTCCGCAGCCCTGGTGGGCCCGTCTCACCAGGGGTCTGCGGCCCGTATAGAAAGGATACGCTCTCCTGCGTGCAGGCAGCGGGGCGTCTCCGTTCTAACGGGAACCCATATACCGCACAAACACCAGGTTTGTAAGATGCGCTCTTCCGCGTGCAGGCGGCAGAGCGCTTTCTTTTTGCTCATTTTCTTAAATGGATATTCTCTAAATGGGCCTCTCTGCCTAAAACAGGGCGGCCCATTATATTTTGAGTTGAACAAACTAAAATAATGTGGTATAATATACGAGAAGAAAGGAGGACTGGGCTGCCGCTTTTTTAGTAAATCCAACTGCCCGGCAGCTTAACCTAAATGAGTTTATTTGACAACCTGGACCTCAAGGTGTTGATGAGCCTTCTTGATTATCCGAAGGGTGATGACTGGAAGGCTTTTCGCTATATAGCAGAAATGTTCCGGCATTCTTATGTAACCGCCACTGGCATCATACATGGTTCTGAGAGCCTACTTGCGTTTGCCAATGATGTGAACGCCGCAAAGGGTGTAGAGTCGCAGGAAGACCTTTGCCGTGACTCGGCTATGATGGGACTGATAACTGAGCGGGAGTATGTCCAGAAAATGACGTCAGCCACCGTAATTGCTGAGGCCAAGCAGAAGCTGGAGCGAACGTATAAGCGATTCAAAGAGAAGAGGTATGATTCATTCAGCATCCCCGCCATGGTAACACCCATATTTTTCAGTAATGAAATGAAAAGGTTTGGTATGACAGAACGAGACTGTGTCATCCACAATCTGTGTTCTGGACTGCTGGCCTGTGGAGCACGTTTTGGATTTCGAGACCAGTACATGGAAGATGAAGACTGGTTGGAGGCTATTGAAACAGCAATCATTTTGCATTACCCAGAGGAGCTTCTCGACCCGGAAATCAAGTCCTACGCCATCCATATTCCCGAACTTCTGCCCGAAATACGGCTTTTTGCAGTGCTTATCCACACGGCAAGGGGCTACGAAAGGCTTTCCAATGAATGCCTAATAAACGAGGACAAAGCAAAGGACTACGATGCTCTATACGAGAGCTACATGGAGCTGATGGATTGCCATGAAGCGCTGCTTGGAAAGTACGAGCAGCTCAAGAGGAACACGGAGCAAGGAGATGAACTGGCAAAATACCGTGCTGAAGCCGAGCGCCAGAATCATCTGGACAGCAAACGCATCTTTGCCTTGGAACGAAAGGTGGAACAGCTTACCCGGGAAAAGGAACACATTGCTCAGCTTTGGATGGATGAGATTGCAGCCATTGAGGCGCAGAGGCGGTTAGAGAAAGAGGGCCCACAACCGGATACAGTCGAGGAACTGAATGCCGCTATGGATGATGAGGCTCTGTATGGCGATGTCGAGCTGCCTAAGAAGAATGTCATGTTCCTGGGGGGGTGGCCACAGCTACTTGTTCCGCTCAAGAAGAAACATCCAGACTGGCTGTTCGTAAACAAGCACGAGTGGCATCCTGGAACCGAACGCATAGATGTGGTATTCTTTTTTTATGAGTGCATCAGTCACAAATTAGTCTGGCGTATTTACTCGAAACTGCGGCCGGATGTAAAGACTGTGTTTGTGCGTCAGCGAAATGAGGCCCTGATGGAGCTGGAAATGAAAAAGGGCTATGCGAAGGTGATAAATGCGGGCAGCCAGAAGGTAGAGCCTGCCAGTTCAAAGGATTGAGGAGGGAGAAAATAGCATGGAGGCAAATGTGCGGGAGTTATTCCCTTCGGAGAAACTATGGGTCACAATCTATGGCGCAGCCAAAGACGTTCTTTACGCTATCACGACGCCGTCTGAGTACGACCGGCGAGAGTACTCACTCTATAAGGTCAGCAATAATAAGGACCCCAAGCTGCTTGGCAAGGGACCGGACCCGGCGGAGTTAGAGCGCAAGTACGTCAAAAATTGAACAGGGAAGGAGACCACTATGGAAAAGCTAAAAGTCGTGGACAAGATGAAGTTAATGCGAACTGAATATGGCCACAACCCGCTTGTGAGGTGCCAGAACTGTTGCAACTGTCAGAAGATACCTGCGGACCAGCGGCATTATTACTGTATTGCATTTGGCCTTATGGAGGGCTATGATTGTACCTGGAACCCGGAAAAACTCGGCGGGTGCGGGCTGTTCAATCGCCCGTTCCGAAACCTAAGGCCCAAACATGTGCCGCTCATTGAGATATATGGGAAAAGGAAGGCGGAAGAGGCGGCTACGCCGCCGCTGAACCAGACAAGTATGTTCTGAACTCGTGGTCCTGCGGGGTAACATCAGATACCGCGATAGGACTCTATGGAATGCTGGGAACGTAGCGGCCATCTGCGCCGGACGGCACCAGGGAGAAAGGAGGCGTATTGCCGTGGCATTATATTTGCAATTTTTACTGGATACGGCCAAGGGCTTTATGGTAGTTGCTGCTATTCCCATGATAATCTTCATGGTCTATTCCGTCATAAAGGTTGGCGGGTTCAAAGGTGTACTGGCAAAAAAAGATGAGCTGGACCGCACCGTACAGGAGCGCAGAGCCGGGACTAAAAAGTCCAAGTCGAACGGCCTGGAGGATGGGAGCTACACGGAGGATGAGTGGGCACGGATGCACAAGTTTAAGCCGAACAGGCTCCCGGGCGGGAAATGGTTCTGTCCTCAGTCATTCATCGCTTGTGGCTTCCATGATATTTCCAAAGCCACTAAGAAGAACAGCGGGGGTTACTTTCCTGCCGTGTTTTGGTTGGAGGTAGCGAGTGGTTTTATTCTATATCCTTTTTTAGGTCATGCTGCCTGTATCGTATTGATTCGTCTCATGCAGAGTGGCTGGGAGCCTCTTGTCTCTGAATTTGTGATACTGAATTCTAGTTTCCTCCTTTGGCACTTAACCCTGGCAACGACTATGGCTCTCGCAGAGTTTATCCTGAGCCTTATTATCTACATCCTCAAAAGGATGGAGTACTCCGTCACCACAATGCTGTCCAAAATAAGGGAACATTTCTGTCAGGAGTTGGGCGAAGCCCGGGGAAATGAGGCTGCTCGGTTCCTTGCCTTGCTGATGGATATGTACTTTGATAAGCAAGACATACGTTCCGTAAAAGCAATGGCCTGCAAGCAAAAGCGTATGAGTGGGAAAGCTTTCGCTTCCTATCTTGTGGCCTTGTATGAGGAAAAGAGGGCAATTCCAGGTACACGTATGGCCATTCCTCTGACGGAAGAAGGACAGGAACTTTATCAGGATATTTGCAGTACACTATAAGCAAGGCGGTGGCAAAAGCCACCGCCTTGTTCTCTGAAATTGACCAAATACGACTAACGTGGTATAATATAAACAGGCCGACGAAAGGAGGCAAGATTATGCCCGCCTATAAATATAAGACAGAAGAAGCAAGACAGCGGCACCTAGCTTACCGCCGGGCGTATTATCGGAAGAACCGCGAAAAAATCCGGGAACGCGATAATGTGACCGCCAGGAAGAATCGGCAAGAGAACCCCGAGAAGTACGCAGAATACGCAAAACGCCACAAAGATGCGGCCAAAAAGTACAACGGGCCTGTTTTGTTCAGGGACAACCCGGACCGATACCTCATCGAGCAGGAGATTGCTAAGGAGGCGCAGGCCAATGAGTGAGTCTAAGTCAAACCTGGCCATCTTCTGCACCGAACAGAACCTTGTCCGTTTCACTTATTACAGCGACACATACCGTGCCGTTTTTGAGTTGGATGGAGTAACGAAGACTTGGGACATCACCCATATTGAGTTTCCATTTTCACAGAACAAAGAACGAGAGCTGAAGGCCAGGTTCGGAATTGCGGATGAAGAACTTCTTGACTTCTATAAGCAATTCGCAGTCTGCGTACAAAACGGTATGCGCGTAGCGAATTACATCAGCGGCCTGCCTGATGAGGAGCAGGACTCTCAAGATGGACTGAAGCGTAAACCGGCTGCCCTCAAACAGGCGTCTGCATTGTTCACCTACCGGGAAATCAGGCGTAAGGAAGACGTACATGGCTCAGACATCTGGCTCGTTACAGAGCCAATGGAACCCTTTGTTGGCAGCGAGTACTTTTCTGGCACATCCATTACACTTCGCAATCTGCTTTCCTTTGCAACCCGGACAGCACAGAGCATTAACGGACTCGCATCTTTTGGACTCCACATAGGGGCCTTGGACCTGGATACCATTCTTCTCCAATCTGTGGGAGGGAAAAAGTTCTTCTGTTTCGGGTCGTTCCTTTATGCTGGATTCGATGAAGGAGCAGAACCGGAAGGAAGTAAGCGTGCGTGGCCAAACATGCAGGGGCTCAAGACACTGCCTGAAAACACGGACCCAGCCATCCGGTCTGGAGCTGCGCCATCGCTCATCACAGACATGCACGCTTTGGCGGCCGTACTTTGGTCTATGCTCAGTGGGAAGTGCTACCGAGATGCACCAGACTACAGTATTACGCCCAAGTATGCGCCCCCGGAATTGCTGGAAGCGCTTACGCAAGCTCGCGTATCCGATGACCCCAATGCCCTGCGTGTGCTTTATAAGACACTAAGTCGCACTGTTAAGGAAATTGGGAACAAGCGGCAGCAGGATATTGTCATCCATATGGAGCCGCCCAAGGAAATTGTACTTCCGCCGATTGAAGCGCTGAGCGAGAAAACTGCGGCAGTGTCCCCCGAAAGGGGTGCGCCTGATGTCGAACAGAAAGTCATGGCAGAACCCGGGACAGACGTCCAGGCAGAGCCTCAGACAGAGCCTCAGGCAGAGCCTCAGACAGAACATCAGGCAGAGCCTCAGAAATTACTTGCGGACCCCGCCAAGGCGAAAGAGCCGGAGGAGGAGGAGCAGAAAGAAACCCTAAATCCCGCTCCGAACCCGGCGAAAGAATCGCCTGAAATAGAAGAGCCTGCACCTCCTCCTAGAGCTGAGGTTGTTGCTGAACTGATAGCGGTTCCTGTTCATAGAGATGACGATGCTACCGCGTCTGAAGGCAAGGCTGATAAGGCAAAACCCAAAGAGCAACCTCCGGCCAAGTCGAAAGGAACGCCGCGCAAAACGCAGTCCTCCGCACATGCTAAGACTGCGCAGACTTCGCCACCGCCATCTTCAGCGCAGGGCGGACAACAGCAAGTACAGGCTGTCCCCAATGTATCTACTGGCGTCATTCAGCCTGGAGTGCAGGCTCCTATGCAAGGTGGCCAGATGGGTTACCCACAAGCCATCCCTTATATGATGCCAACGCCCATCTTCGTTTTGTCACCTGGTAGCTATCCTGGCTACGGTGCTCCTATGACTCAGTATCCTGGCCAGGCTTCAGCACAGCAAGGGCAGGGTGTGGTTCAAAGTCCCAAAGTACCTTCGGCACAGCCCGAACGTCAGCAAAAAGCAGGACTCCCAAAGTTCGGGAAGAAATCTACACCTCAAGCCAGGCCCAAACAGCCGGTCACAACGCCAAAGAAACCAGTTCAACAGAGTACACCGGCTGCGCCTGTAGCCCAGGCGGCTGTTGCTGCTACTGCCGCCACTGCCGCCGCCGTGTCTAAGAACGCCACCGCTGCTGAAAAGGTGGTGGAACCGGCAACCAAACCTGAAGATGCTGTTGCAAGAGAGCGCGAAGACGCGGCAACGTCGCCGGAGATGCTGGCGTCCACGTCTGTCTCCGCTTCGCCTTCTGCCGCAAAGAATCCGAGCAAAAAGGTAGTGCGCCGTACGGTAACTACGGTCAAAAAAGGGAAGAAGAACAAAGCTGTGTCAGCTCTCCTGATTCTGTTTCTCATTGCTGCCCTAGCACTCCTGGGAGCCGCAGGTTTGCAGTATATGGGCTATGATGTACCTTGGAACATTCCTCTTGTGGATGAACTTCATGGGTCCAATACATTTACCGTTACCCCCACTGAAATCACTCTCTATGTGGGGGAAGAGACCGTCCTCACATCATCAGAAGGATGTACTCTCAACAGTTCAGACCACAATGTAGCTGTCGTCAGCGACACCGGTCATGTACGAGGAGTTGGAGCGGGCACCTGTACTATCACAGCACGAGCAGCAAGTTCCTCTGCAATCGTTCGTATCAAGGTTACTGTTTTGGAATTCTGAGGGAGCAGGTTAAGTAGTTCCCTGGTCATCTTATGTTGCTTTCATTGAATGAAAGTATAGCAAGGTTGACTACAAATGAAATATGTGGTATAATACAGAGGCCAGGATAAGCTGAAAACTACATGAGACAAGGAGTGAATGGCAATGAATAAAGGCGAGTTTATCTCTGAAGTGGCGGCTAAGACTGGGCAGCCCAAAAAGCTGGTCTCCGATATCGTGGACGCGGCCATGGATGTGACTCTGGATGCCATGCGTAAGGGGGAGGGCGTCTCCATCGTCGGCTTTGGCAGCCTGACTGTGAGGCAGTATGCTGAGCGGCGGGGGCGCAACCCCAAGACCAAGGAGGAAATCGTCATCCCCGCCTCCAAACGCCCTGCGTTCAAGCCCGGCAGCGAAATGAAAAAGGTCCTTGCCCCCTGATACTGACGCAAACAAAACGGCTCCTCACCAAAACTGTGGTGAGGAGCCGTTTCTTTGCCAAGAAAGCAAGGAATCTGAGTGCTCAAGAATTGGAGAGTCCGAGAATCCAGGAACCCGAGAAGCTGAGAATTTGAGCTCAGGGATGCTCTGATGCCAGTAGAAGCTCCAATCGTGCCATAATCGCCCCTCAATTTGACCACATCCAGAATAAATGGTACAATAATACATCACACAAAGAACTATGCTCACCAAACAACAATAGCCTTCGCACAGATTCAGCCAGCAAGCCTATTACGGGTATGCTGGCTTTTTTATATACAAACCAGAAAAAAAGGAGAATGAACATGAATGAACCGTTGAAAATAGGAACGATGGTCGATGAGGCTATCAGATTCCTGGAAGAATTCCGAACCAAGCTGAACCAAGGTGCAATCAATGTCCCCGAAGAATTTGCTGGCAATCAGTGTGATGCCTGTGCCAGTCTTCGGCAAGCCTGTATCAAGATGTCCGAAACCATTTCTTATATGATGGCGCATAGAGATATTTTTTGTGCATCAGTAGAATGGACCGACCTTGTTCCGGCCCGAAATATGCTGGAGCAGATTCTCAGCGCGATGGACGAGAGCGGTCAAATTTTGGATGAGAGCGCTCTACTTGATATGCGAAAGCCGGGGCCTGACAGGAACATGCCCATCGAAGAGCTGGACCTAACCGCCTGGGAGTACAACATTCTGTGTAGGGGCGGCCTCCGTACTGTGGGCGATATCCTAAAGTTCGGGAAACATCGCCTATTGTGCCTGCGTGGCATGGGCAAGGGGAGGTACGAAACATTATCGAAAAGCTGAAGGGGGCAGGCTTTGACTGTGCCTCTTTAATGTGACACAAAGGAGGAAAGCAAAATGGTTGAAATCACAAGATTTGTCGAGCATAAAACGGCCGGATGGAAAGGACTCATGTTTGTGAACGATGAGAGTCCTGAAAAGGAGTACATCATCAACCAGGCAGGCATCTGGGAGTCAACCCCTAAGCGGCTGGAATCCCTTCAGGAGATTTCGGTTAAACAGGTTGACATCCCTACGTTGCTTGAGGAGTGGGCAGCGGCCAGAAATCGTATGCAGATTTCCATGCTTATCACCAAAGAACTTCAAGACGCTTTGGAAAAAACTGTGCTTTGCGTGGGCGATAAAGAGGTCTGAGAGGAGATTATTTATGAGCAAATATGATATGCAGCAAGATTTTCTGAACCAGCTCGCCATGGAGCTGGGGGTAGAAGCATATCGCCCTGACTACCACGGCAAAAAGGGCGATAAGAACACGGTATTGTTTTATACCAAGGAAGCTGCGGAACACAATCGTCGAGTGGATGCGAACACATTTACCCGAGCATACAGCCAGAGTGAAGCGCGGGATGCGCTGAAGCATCATGGTGTACGGATTCCCGATGACCAGGTCTACAAAGACCATTTCTGGTCGTTTGAAAACAGCGACATCAATGGAATGATGGACCTGAATTTCGCCAATTTCGGTCGGCTGGACCTGCGTGGTCCGAATTGGCAGGATGTGCTTCGCGGCGCAGTAACCTTTGCGCTTACGAAGCGGAAACAGTTGCAGTACCTGGTGGCTGCGGGCGGGATTCTCGCGCTGAGCGAGAGCGATGATACATACAATGACTTCAACCGGCAGCTCATCCAGGCCATGAAACTCAGGAATGGACACGTCTATATGGGTGATGTGAACTACTATGGCGACCGACGGAAAGCAGTCATTTCTGGGGATAGCATCTATGAAGAGTACGTGGGCGAGAAAGTTTACAATTTTGCCTGTGCATTCTGTGTCCCCGTAAAGGACGAAAGACTGGAGACAATGGTTCGTCAGTGGAACGAAACCGGAGACGCCGCGCTCGTGGATGCTATCATGAACCGAGTTGAGGCAGTGGGCGGCGTCAATTTCATTTGGCGGTGATTGTGGAAAGGAGAACAATAATGGAATTTGAACGCAATATTCCCTGGGAGGACCATGCTGACGAGCATGTTCTCTTTATGCGGCCCAATAATGCCGTCAGCCCGGACGCTTTTGAGTTTGTCCGGGTAACTTCGAGTGGTGATATTGGCTTCGTAAATTGGCTGCACGGGATGGTCTATATTGACGACTATCTTCAGACCTATGAGCGAGCCCCTGAGCGGCTGGATGCCATTTTGGCTGGGTTCGGATACGACGACCTGGATGACCTCTGCCGCCAGACTGGAACTGGGCCAGAGGACCTGGAACTGGTCAGAAAGCCAGATGGGACCATCGACCGGGCAAATTCGCCTGGTTACGTGGTAGACCTGCGGCTCTTGGCATCTCTCATCTGTGAAAGCCTGGACAGCAGTGAGGTCATTCCTGTGGACGTTGCCGCTGATGAGGTGAAGCGTATCGTAGGCCAAGACATGGCCGAGTTCATCAAAGACCTCGGCGGTCATTGAAATTATGGCGGCGTGCAGAAACGATGCACGCCGCCCAGCTAATAAGGGGAGACAACGCAATATGTATATTAAATATTCCAATCAGGCGGCACGTAAAGCAGCGTTGAACATAGGCGACACTATTTCGTTCAGCCTGCGCGAAGACGCCATCATTCAGACTGGACATATCTATGCCCGGGAAAACGGAGAAGTAGGGGTCACCGTCTGTGGAGATGGGGCAAAGACCATGGGGAAGCGATATATGCTTCAAGACATCAACCTGTACCGGGATTCAGAGACAGATGACCCGGACATTCTTGCTCCACTTCGGGACGTGCGAGGGGAGCTCGATGCAGAAAACGGGGAATTCAATGTCATAGCTATTCCAAACGGCTCTGACGAACCTCTCGTTGTGGCTCAGTTGGCGCTGGGAACTGGATATTTCATCTGGGCATCCAAGGCTTTCTACGAATTCTATGGGACCGATGAGGGAGAGAAGGTTGTAGAGTCGATGGTCAAATCCTGTGAATCCCATCCCATTAAGCTGAGCTCCAACGTCATTGCCCAGCTCCAGCGACTTAGTGAGCTGAATTTTCTGCGGAGGCAGCTCATCAAGGAATTAACAGACGAGCTGGATGCCCGGTACGACCTGAGTTTGGATGTCAACGGTTTGAGCCCTCTGGAAAACTTCTCTATGGACCACCTTGTCCAGGGGGAAGCGAAGGGGGACGAGCATAGCCGAATGCTCCACTGCAACGGGCACCGGCCCGCTCGCCAGAACGGCGCAGATGGTATCTATTGCTGGCAAACTGTCGGATACTGTGAGGACGACTACTCTGGTGAGCAGTTCATCCACGTTGGAGGAAACGCCTATCTGTGCCTGCCATTTGAATTCTGATATGCGATTCCAGACTATATACACAAGGAGACATCATCATGACATTTCATCTGACATACAAGTGGACTGCACAAGAAATTCCGCCCCGCTGTCGTAAGGCGCGGACGGTTTCCCACTCCAAAACGGTAGAGGTAGATATCGCTGAGCTTCATCAGCCAGACGCTAAGACGCTCATGCCGGTGGCTATTATTGTCCACACGGAACTGTATAGGGAACAGGGGGCACAGCATAAACCACTGTACCTGTTCAATGGCCGCCTGTATGAAGTCAGCGAGTATGATACGCCGGAAAAACTCCAAGCGTATTTCAACTACGATGCCTTCAATGTCAATTCAGAAGACGAGATTCCCGGGCGAGTTGCTGAGCTGGCCAAGACATTCGTTATCCGGGACGGGATGGTGTGCAGTGAAGCAGGTGAGCCTATCTACCAAATAGACTTCGGCTTCAATGGCCCATCCATTTTCATTCGGACAGCCTGGGGGGACCTGAGTGACCGGGAGTTCCGGGCAGATGAGTTGGACCGAGCTATTGAGGCCGCATTGTCTTGTCCGTACGGGTTAGATGATTCGCGCCGGGAGTGGATTGAAAACACTGCAACGAACGACTGCTGTATCGACGTTTACCTGCCGGAGGCACTGAGATTGCCGAGCTATCTGAACCGACTGGCTGTCAATATCGAACAGAAGGTCAAAGAATGTTTGACCAAGAGTTTCAAATTTGACGATGAAGCGCTGGCACAGAGTTCGGGGAAGCGGCTGATTCAAGAAGTGTGCAAAGCGGTCTACGCCAACACAGAGTTCCAACAGCAACGATATCTCATCCACAGCTTTGATATCTGCAAAGTCATCCAGGACATCATTTTGAAGCGATTCTGAGAAGAGTAAAAGAGGCAAAGGCGAAACCGTCTTTGCCTCTTTTTTTGCCCAGCAATACGCTTGAATGCGCTTGAGCAAAATAGCGAAATGTGGTATAATTTAGTGTAAGGAGGGTGTGGCATGGACAAAACCACAGAAAGCAGCAGTGCTGTAATCATTGAAAGAGGCGTCTACACAATGGGACGAACTCAAACGGATAAGGATGGAAATGTAATTGTACGCACGGAATCAGCATGGACAACGAAGCCAGGTGGGGCAACTGTTGTCGTCTATCCCATTTCCTCTGAGGATAGGGAACAACTGAAACCGGCAGACATTTTTTCTGCTCTGGATTGCTGTTCTATTGCTGAGGCTGCGCTGGCGGCCTTAGGATTGAAATTAAATCTGCCAGACCTTGCTGACATTTGGAAAAAAGCCGGTGAGGATGGCTTTGACTTATGCTCTTTCTGCGCCAGCGGCGCGGAACAATGTGAAAATTGCTATATCAGGCTGAAGAATTTGGAGGCGATGTAAGTGGATGCCAAAGAAAGAGTCGCGCAGCTCCGCGCCGAGCTGGAGCGAGCCAACTATGAGTACTATGTGCTGGATGCCCCTACTATGTTGGACTACGAGTACGACAGCAAGCTCAGGGCACTGGAAGAAATGGAAGCCAACCACCCGGAGCTGGTCACCCCGGACTCCCCGACGCAGCGTGTGGGCGGCAAGGTGGCAGATGGATTTCAGTCCGTGCAACACCAAGTTCCGCTGGAGAGTCTTCAGGATGTGTTCTCACCGGACGAGCTGAACACCTTTGGTGTGGACCGAATGGATGCTATGGGTCTGGATGTTGAGCCAAAGGTGGATGGCCTGTCAGTGGCATTAGAGTACGAAAATGGGGTATTTATTCGTGGCGCAACCCGGGGAGATGGCCGGGAAGGTGAAGATGTAACCGAGAACATCCGCACTATTCGTTCTGTTCCTATGCGGCTCCCTGACCGGCTGCCACGGCTTATTGTACGAGGCGAGGTCTACATGCCAAAAGCTGTGTTTCAGCGACTGAATGAGGAGCGTGAAGCAAATGGGGAGAAACTCTTTGCCAATCCAAGAAACGCAGCGGCAGGCTCTCTTCGACAGTTTGATTCCAAAGTTGCTGCCGCCCGAAAACTGGACCTGGTTATCTTCAATATCCAGTACATAGAAGGGAAGGAGTTCCGCACCCATACTGAGGCACTGGAGTACCTGAGTTCTCAGATGTTCCGAGTCATTCCACATCGGGTTTGCTATACTCTGAACGAGGTGGACGAGGAAGTTCGATATATTGGAGAGAACCGAGACCAATTTCCTTACGACATTGACGGTGCTGTGGTGAAGGTAAATGACCTGGCCAAGCGTGTCGAACTTGGCAGTACTGCCAAGTTCCCACGCTGGGCCGTTGCCTACAAGTACCCGCCGGAGCAAAAGCCAACCCGTATTTTGGATATTGTGGTGCAGGTCGGACGCACCGGCGTCCTGACGCCTAAGGCAGTCATGGAGCCAGTCCGGTTGGCAGGGACTACCGTTTCCAACGCCACGCTGCACAACCAAGACTTCATTACTGAGAAAGACATCCGCATTGGTGATACTGTCTTGGTGCAAAAGGCAGGCGAAATCATCCCGGAAGTACTCTCCGTTGTGCAGGAAAAGCGCCCGGAGGGTATGGTTCCATATCGGCTTCCAGACCGGTGTCCCGTTTGTGGAGCACCTGTGGTACGAGACGAAGATGGTGCCGCTATGCGCTGCACTGGAGTTGAGTGTCCGGCCCAGTTGCTTCGGAACCTTACGCATTTTGTCTCCCGGGATGCCATGGATATTGACGGATGCGGTCCGTCTCTCTTGGAGCAGCTTGTCGAAACCGGCCTTGTAAAGGCCCCTGGAGACCTCTACAAGCTCACCGAAGAACAGGTGCAGGCCCTGGACAGGATGGGGCCAAAATCCGCTCACAACCTCATCCTGGCCATTGAGAAGTCCAAGAGCAATGACCTTTCCAAATTGCTGTGTGCATTCGGTATTCGGCAGGTCGGTCAAAAAGCTGCGCAGGTGCTGTCCCGCCATTTCGGTTCCCTGACTTCGCTTACTATGGCAAGCCAAGAAGCTCTGGCTGAAGTCCCAGATGTCGGAAACATTACTGCCCAGTGTATTGTATCTTGGTTTGCCCAGCCCCAGTCCCAGCACCTCATCCAGGTGTTAAAGGAAGCTGGCGTAAATATGGATAGCCATGCCGAGCCTGTGGGAGACAAGTTTGCTGGATTGACCTTTGTGCTGACAGGTGAACTGGAACAGTTCAGCCGAAAAGAGGCGAGTGACCGTATCCAGTCTCTCGGCGGCAAAGTGTCTGGCTCTGTTTCCAAAAAGACATCTTATGTCGTGGCTGGTGAAGCGGCGGGGTCCAAGCTGCGCAAGGCCCAAGAACTTGGAATTCCAGTTATTGACGAGGCCACTTTTGCCCAGATGTTGGACGATTAACCTTCAAAAATACACCCTGCAAATCTTCTGCCCCGCTTGTGGAGTGCTGGCGGGGCAGAAAAGGGTGTGGTAAATAGGGAGGGAAACTTTTGGATTCTATTCGACAACAAATAGGAGGTTGGGCGAACCTGCTTCCAACCGAGGCTATGGATGCTGCTGAAACCGCGCTTGCATACGCCCGAGAAATGAGCGAAAAGGGCCTGCGCGTTCAGCCGCCGGAGGACCATATTTTTATGGCTCTACGCCTCACACAGCCAGAGGATTGCAAGTTCCTTCTGCTTGGGCAGGACCCTTATCCAACCTGGGGGCACGCTATGGGGTTGGCCTTTTCCGTCGCTTCAGATGTTTGTCCGATTCCAAGGTCACTCCAGAACATCTACAAAGAGCTCACATCAGACCTGGGTATTGCAATGCCGACCCGTGGGGACCTGACTCCATGGGCTAAGCAGGGAGGACTTCTGCTGAATACCGTTCTCACTGTAGAAGCGGGGCGTCCAAATAGTCATAGAAGTCATGGGTGGGAAACCTTTACCCAGGCAATCGTGAACGCCGTAGCAGAGCTTCCTCAGCCTATTGTTTTTCTTCAGTGGGGGATGCAAGCGCTGCGCCAGGGTCCGAAAGGCCCTGGAGCACAACGCAAGGACAGGACCTACATTTGCTCAACACATCCAAGTCCGCTATCAGCCAGTCGGAAGAGCTCCTCGCTTCCCGCATTCTTTGGCAGCCGCCCTTTTAGCAGAACGAATCAGGCCCTAATGAGCATGGGCCAGGAACCTGTTAACTGGGAGCTTTGACCGCAGCAAGCCCGAGAAGCTACCCCTGGAGTTCTCGGGTTCCCAGGTTCCCAGGCTCTAAAACTCCCAGGTTCCTGGATTCTTAGCTTCCTGGGTTCAAAACCCAACTATTTTACTCTGGTTTCAAAACGGGGATGAAAATATGGCAAAACGGGAAAACAAGATAGCAATACTCACTGAGTTGGTTATGCCGCCAGAAGCGAAGCAAAAGCTATTTGCAAATGAAGATGTATTGTTCAAATATATCCCGGAACTTCTTGTCTGCCGGGGATTTAACCAGAAGAACCCATACCACATATATAACGTCCTGGACCATACACTGGAGGCCGTGGATGTGGCTGCTGAAGACCCGGTCGTGCGGGTTGCGCTTTTACTCCACGATATAGGGAAACCGATTGCCTACCAAGAAGGACCAGACGGCATTCGACATTTTCATGGGCATGCTAAAATCAGCGCTGACATTGCCCAACGAGTACTGAAACGGCTGGGAGCAGACGAGAATTTCAACGCCAGCGTCGTCCAGCTTGTTCGGCTACACGACTGTTTTATCTCCATGGATGAGAAAGCGGTTGCGCGGCTTATTTTTAAGATGGGGCCAGATGAATTCGGCAAATTGCTATGTGTGCGAGAGGCCGATATCAAGGCGCAAAACCCGGAATTTGCAGGACCAAGGCTGCGTGAACTGATAAAGCTAAAGGAACTTCAACAACAGGTATATTGTAGCAACCCCATGTTGACTTCCGCTATGATTTGACCGATTCTATTCGGTGTGGTACAATATACTATCCTATAAAGAACTATACCTTACCAACAAATCATAACCGCAGCAAATTCAGACAGCAAGCTCTCTTTAGAGCCTGCTGTCTTTTTATATATACACAACACCCAAAAAGGAGGAGGTTTCATGCAAACCAGAAAGCTGTATTGTTATCGAGGCCCGGTTACTCTGCTGGGGCGGCCGGTTGCCAACAACTGGACAGGTTCAACCCTTGCTGCGTCGCCACAAAAAGCCCGCAGCAACCTGGCCTACCAATTCAAAAAGCAAATGGGGCTCATCCCCTCGGTCAGCATCACATTGGCAGGGGATGTGCAGGAACAGACACGTTAAATTACTTAAAAAGGAGAATTGCATTATGTCCAATAACGAAAATCGCACCTATATTGTCACTGAGGTCTGTCCGAACTGTGGTCATGAAGTGGAAATCCACGGCTGGGACACCGGCCGAGACGGATTCAAGGCATTCTGTCCTTACTGCGGCAACAGGCTCATGCTCTGCGACGAGTGTAGACACTGCGAGGGGCCGGACTGTGACTTCGACAGTGCCACGGATACCTGCCGTTACAACCAGGGTCCGCAGCCTAAGGAGCTCTGCATAGAGACGCCTGAAGGCACCTTGGTAGCGACCATTACGACCGACCCGCTTCATCCTGGCATCTCCATTGATATACGCCAGCCTGACGACCGATACGAATTACCCCTGGCACTGATTGAGCTTGACAAGGGGAACATTGTCAGTCGAATTTGGGGGAGTACTCAGACTGAGGAGTGTACTCATGAAGTCGTACACTTTGGCATAGACAAAGCGTTCGCCCAGATTTCTGATACTTAAAAAGGGGGGAAATAGCATGAAAATTGAATTTCGTAACGATATCATCACCCACGTTCCCACTGCAATGCTGATTGAAGACATCCAGGTCCTTATCCAAGCACTTCGAGCAGAGGACTTGGAAGCTGCATGGAGTGTGGTTGAGTGTCTGAATGAGGCCATCGACACATACACCGAGGTGCCCAAGGACCTGCACATCAAACCGAGCGCCACTTCTGTTCTGGCCGGTTGGGCACAGAAGGGAATCATCGTATCGGAGGGGATGGACCTGAAATGCGCTATGGGCCTGCCGGTATCTCATGCCATGGAAGGTGGGTGCTGTCAGTGCGCTGATGACTGCCCCTGTATGAAGCAAGGCAAGTGCTCTCTCGCGTCTGGGCAGGTCATGCTTCACGGCGGCTTTGTCTATGATGGAACATTTATCAATTCGGAGGGTGTCGTAGCATTTTTGGAAAACTGCCCGGAGAACAATAGCTGTATTTTTTGCGGCTGTGAGTGGTTCAGCGCCAACCAGGCGGTGGTTGCAAAAATGGTCTGCGATGAATCTGGGCAGATTCATGGCTACAGTACCGAGCCTGTGCAGGTATTGGATAAGCCATGTGGCCCTTACACTTGCGAAGTGTGTAGTGCGAGATACTCTTCATTGACCGGTGATATGGAACAAAACCTGATAGCCGGGCCGATATTCAATGATGGCAAAAGCAAGCATATTCGAGCAATCCGAACCAGCCAGGGGGACTACATCCCCTATGACCTCAGCAAGAAAAAGCCCATTACGAACGCTGCATCGGTCACCAAGGATGAGCTGAGCAGGTGCATTCTGGCTGGTGTGAGGCCGACAGAGTGGGATATTTTCAACTAAGGAGAGTGGACTGATTTGACCAAAAATACCGATTCTTTGGATGTTGTGAAAACTATCGAGCAGTTTCAGCCCAAAGACGCCTCAAATTTATCGGAAGGCGAAACGGCGCTCCTCTGGGAGCTGTTAGAGCTCGGAACCAGAAACGCTATTGAGTTCATGAATATCCGATACTTAGTCACTACCCTGTATGACCAAGAAATAAATCAGATTTTGGCTCATGGCGATTCTCGGAGTGCAATGAATCTTATGGACATAAAAAGTGCCGTTTGCAAGGTCGTAGACAGCGCTGCGGTAAAGCGCGATAAGCGAGCACGATAAAATGCAACAGGTGAACCCAAGTTCCTTAGAAGTTAATCGCCTGAGAGCTTGAGAGCCCGGGAAACCATATGACTGAGAACCCAGATACCCGAGAACCCAGAAGGAGAGTGTATTTATGAAAAGAACATGTATTGAGGATTTTAAGTCCATTGAGTACCAGAAGCCCATCACTGCTGGCGGCCAGGTTATTGCAGGCACTCACAACGCCAACCTGTCCTCCATTCTGACCAAGCTCATTCAAGAGGCTGGCCGCTGGTGCAAGTCTTATGCCAGTGACCTCTTTATTTGGTGGACCGCTATTGCAGAACAGATGGAGTCCGGTTCGCTGGAGTCCGGTTCGTACCTGTTCGGCTTTTATGAGACCGGCGTGGACAACGCCAAGTCCATTCTGCATCACTATGGAAGCGCGGACTGTATGGCTGGACTGCGCTATCGGGCGATTTGGCGTCTGGATGTTACTGTCAGCGAGACCGGCAGCGAGTTTGCTCTCTACGAGGTGCAGCGTTAATTTGAGTTCATGATGCAAGAAGTAGATTACAGGATAAGAGAAGAGAAGAAGACCGAGGCAGTTAAGCCTCGGTCTCTTCATTAAAAGGAGATGATATGATGGAACTTAGAGTCTATTTTGACGACGGCAACCATCTGGATACCCGATTCAATGGAACCTTGGAAGAGGCCAAAAAATATTACATCGGCAAGACATTTAACCTCGGTGTAGACCGAGATGATATGCGCAAATGCACCGGCCTGGAACTGCTTCATAATGAACAGGGAAGGCTCCCTGAATATCACGGACTTCAGTTAAACCTGGAACGGCTTACGGACAGTCTCATCAACACTGCCCTGGAACGGTGCGAATTGCTGGGAATTACAACCGAGACAGCCAGGGCGGCCGCGTATGCCTATATGGCCTATTCGTCTATCTGGGACGAGGACCTGACAAAATGGGCCGGAGAGCTGCGAGACTCTCAGCAGAAGGGAAGTCCTGGGCTTGACATCTCCGAGGACTACGAGACCATCATTATGTCAGTTGAAATGCTGACAAAAGAATGCTGGCAGCTTTTAAGAGATGAAGAGGTCATTGATTACCGTGACCGATATGTTGGGCTTCATGATGTGAGGCAAGCGCTGCAAGCTATCAAGGTGCCAGCCTGTGCCAAACAGATGCAGAACCTGGTAGCAGAGCTCATAGTCCTTGGTGCTGACGAAATGGGTAAAGACCAAGATATACAGGATGAACTATCCGTTGCGGATTGTACTATCAAAGATGTGCAGTCGGTATATCGCTACATCATGCAACATTAAACCTCAGTCCAGAATAAAAAACGCCGGGGCAAAGTAAGCCTTTGCCCCGACGTGGAGCTACTGGTGGGAATCGAACCCACAGCCTTCTCATTACGAGTGAGATGCTCTACCATTGAGCCACAGTAGCGCCTTGATTCTGCTCCAAAGAGCCTAAATGAACGGCTTACATTTTACTGAACTTTCACCAGAAAGTCAAGTCATTCTACAAAGTTGCAAGAACTAAAGAATTTGAGAATCCGAGAACCCAAGAACTCAAGTACCTGGGAAACAGGAAGCCAAAAGTTCACGAACTGATATCGCCAAGACGAAAAAAAGTTTTTGCATATAATAATATACACAGGAACATTAAAAGTCCGTGTTACAAAATATAAAAGTGAGGTTTTTGCTATGAAATTTTTCCAGCACTTGAGGAACCCGGGAATCAACCGAGCTGACTACAAAAATTTTACAGAGCCCAAGGAGGCGAGTGACTGGGGAGCTACACACTATGGCGATTGGAGTATTGCGTATTCGAATGACGAGCCCAATCGGGTAAAAAATAGTGTCGGTATTTATGCGAAGAATCCCATTGAATGTTATTGCGGCAATGTTTATCGTGACATCAATCCGCCTCTTTGGAATGACATGGAATTCAGGGACGACCAGCTTCTGGAAATGGACGCTGCACTGCACAGCATTATCCAGAATGCACCCCGTATCCCTGAGCCGATTGTTGTCTATCGGCTGGAGGGCAGCAGGACGGTGGAGCTCTTGGATAATGCACTGAGGCGGCATGAAAATCTGGCATATAAATCGTACATGAGCACAAGCCTTTTGGCGAGTATCGCAAATCGCACTGGGGCAAATTATGGAGACAGGAGGGCGCTGATGCGGTTGTACCTCCCTGCTGGAACGGCTGGCATCTATGTAGATAAGATTTGCAACAGGGAAGAGTACGAGGTTGTATTTCAGAAGGGGCGGGTCTTACGTGTATTGGAACGGCATCGCCATCAGATTATTGGTTATCGGCATGATAATAGAACAGGCAAAGACGTGAGTGTTATCAAGGATTTATACGATTGCGCAATCGTCGGTTGAAAGAAGAACGCCCCTGCCTTATAGGTGGGGGCGTTTTGCTTGTCTCAAAAGTTGGATTTACTTTGTACTAAATTTTGGGGTCCAGATGACATGAAATTTAGTACAAAGGAATCGAAGACGATTTGCAACTCTTCGTTAAACTTGGGGCGCTTCCTGAATCCAGAACTCTTGCGTTCTCAGGAAAACAAGTTCTCAAGTTCTCAAGAACCTGAGTTCCTGGCTTCTCAAAAACTTAGATTCCTGAACTCTCAAGCGACCAGATTCCTAAAGCTCAGGTTTTGATTCAACAAGCATCAAATTACATGCTTATTACCTGATTTTTAACACTACCTAGTGACAGAAACTGATATTATAATGACCCGGCATAAGCGAAAAGAATACGATAAATACCCAATATATCAGCATGGCGCATTCCAATGCAAGAATCCAGGAATCTAAATATTCAAGAGCACAGGTTCCTGAGAGCTAGAGTTCCAAGGTTCTTGGATTCCTCATATAGAATAAAAACAAAAGAAGCAGCGGTCGAGGAAACTATCCTCGCCGCTGCTTTTTATCAATCCTCACTCTGCAAGGTTACCTGCCGTATCGGACGGTCAAATCCTTCATCCTCAATCAAGGTGGCGGTGATTCTTGGAACCGATGCTGGAACAGCATTTGGATTTCGCTTGATATGAAACCGGACCCCGACGACTTTACGCCTATCGGCCGTAGACTTTATGGGTTCATACTGAACGCAAATATCTGTATTCTCGTTAATTCTTCTTGTGGCTTCTGCCAGGACATATTTTGACAAGCTCTTGTAGTCTTTGTACTTATCGTCTCCGCTTTTCGGATTCAGAAAATTCATAGTCTGGCGGATTTTGACCAGAGTAAATTCCGCTGAGCCGCAGAATTCAAACGAACGGAGGAGATTGTAGAGCTTAATGGCATGGATAGAATTCATCGCGCAGATAAATCCATACTGATACTTCGTGAAATTGCGGGTCTGCTGAAGTAGGTACTTTGATAAATCTTCATTGAACTTGAAGACGACCCTTCCGGCATCCAGGTCTCGGTCAATTTGAATAACACCAAACCACGGATAGACAGTGATTCTCTCCTTGGTGTATACGTAATAGGACTTGTTTGCCATATCCTCCAGCAGTTCCGTGAGATAGGCTTTTTTCCCGCCTTTGTTTGCGTCATAATCTATGACGGAAAGCAGCGTGCGGTAATCGACCTCAATGGGAAAGAACAGCTCGTCCTCACGCTGAATACAGCTTATCAGAAAATAGAGAATCTTGAGCTGGTTAGTCTTCATGGCGTTTGAGGTAGATGTGATGAGCTTATTTCCCTGCACAACGGCACGGTCATCATTTGTCTGGTCTTTGGGCCCCATGTAGAAGTCCCTCCCACAGCCTTAATTAGTAGTTTGTATATTATACCACATATCGCCGTATAGGTCAAATTCACAGTATTCTACAAGCCTCCCAATACAGCAAATCGTTTTTTGGGCTGGTCCAGACCAAACTATCGGAAAATCCTGCCTCGCCGGGGAAGCATGGAGCGGCGGCCGATTTCACGAGTGAAATGGAAAAATCCCACGCCATTAGAAGTATTACAAAAAATATTTAGAAAAATAGATGAAAAACAAAGAAGAGCCTAATTTCGATTGAAAAAATATCAGATATCAGAAATAGAGTAACAAACAATATAGCAAGCAAGAAACTAACACAGGAGCGAAGCTCCTTCCAGCCAGGGTAAGAATACTTACATGTTATAGATATAAAATTAAAATTTTTTTGGTTATCTACAATGTTATGTTTGTAAGTCTTCTAATACCTTTTTTTGCTTAGCAATACTACAATATTCTTTTTATTGAACTATAGTTTAGATATAATTTAGAATGGCTCAAATCCCTTGGGACTCAAGAGGTTAAGAAAAGTCGAGGGGGGGATTTTGTCGGTATTGGGGGTGTAGTTTTGTCGGTAATTGAGGGTGTAATTTTGTCGGTAATTGAGGGTGTAATTTTGTCGGAGCTGCAAGGGGAGTGTTACGCTCAAGGTTTGACCAGGAATGGATAATGTGGTATAATATACCTGATTCAAGGAAATGGAGGTGTCCCGAGATTGAAGCTCATCATTGCTGAGAAGCCTATGTTGGTATCTGCCATATCCGATGCCATCCCAGGAGAAAAGCACTGTATTGCCGGTTCAACGTGGGTCACCAAGGGCGACTACACGCTCATATCCGTGTTTGGTCATCTGCTAACTCTGAAAGAGCCGGAGGACTACGACACGAAATATGCTGATAGAAACGATATGAGCTTGTTGCCCATTTACTTTGAAGACTGGGGCATGAAGGTCAAACCTGCGGATGATAAACACAAAGACTCGCCGCCAGAAAAGCGACTGAATGAAATCGGCCGGCTTTTGAAAGAGTGCGAGTATGTAGTCCACGCCGGGGACCCAGATGAGGAAGGTCAACTGCTGATTGACGAGATTCTTCGTTGGTTCAATTATCAGGGCCGTGTATACCGGCTGGATACTTTGGACACAACCCCGGAAGCCATGCGGTATGCGATGGCACACTTGCACGACAATAAGGGCTATGAGAGTGCAGGGTGGTCTGCGTATGCTCGAAGCGTTGCAGACGCTATGGTCGGGTACAATCTATCCCGATATTTCTCCAGTCTGAATGCACCGGCGCTGTTGCCGGTAGGCCGAGTGCAGACAGCAACAATGGGCCTGGTGTGTCAACGGGATGCGCTCATTGAAGGACACCACAAAGTTCTTTATTACGAAGTGGGTGCTGAGCTGGACATCAATGGAGCCCGTATTGGAGCCATGTATGCACCAGCCAAGGATGACCCCAATCTGGAGGATGGACGAATCCTGAAACGCCCATATGCGGAGACGAAAGCAGCCATGCTCCGAGATGAAACTCTTAGGGATGTGACCGTAACTCGAAAGACGGTCGCCGAGCAACCCCCGCTGCCATTTAACCTCTCCAAGCTGACTTCATACTGTGGCAGGAAATTTGGCTATTCGCCCATGGATGTTATGAACATCACCCAGTCTTTGCGAGACAATTACAAGGCTATTTCCTATAACCGCACGGACTGTCAGTATCTCACTGAGCGCCAGTATGAGCAGTCTGGACCTACAATGGATGCAGTTATACAGAACATTGGGTTTAAGCCTAAGTTGCTGGATATGTCTATCAAATCCAACTGCTTCAGCGACAAGTACACTACAGATTCGGATGGCGCACATACGGCTATTATTCCGCAGGCTATTCAAGTAGATATCCAGAGAATGACTGAACAGGAACGGAATGTGTACTTGGCCATCTGTAAGTACTATATGGCCCAATTTCTGCCTCCGGCAAAAAAGGAAAAGAGCAAGTTGCTTATTAGCCTGGTAGATGGAGGCAGCTTAATTTCGACGGCGACGAAGACCATATTCCCTGGATATCTGTCCATTTTCAAGAAGGACGCTGATATGGAACCAGACGACCTAAGCCCGTTGTGCAGTCTATCGCCAGGAACATACACGGCCGAAGTCATGGGGGCAGAGGTTCTGCAAAAAGAAACCCGGCCGCCTGCACGGTACACCCAGTCCAGCTTAGCCGCAGATATGACGTGTATCGCTAAGTATGTAGATGACCCCAAGGCAAAGGCTCTTCTGCGAGAAAAGGATAAAGACAAGCCGGATGAGAATGGTTCTATTGGCACCCCGGCCACTCGGGCCAGTATCATTTTGGGCCTTATCAACCATGGATATCTGGTCGATGATGGTAAGCATGTGATTTCCACGCAGAAGGCCCGGGAATTCTATCGTATCCTCCCAGACGAAATCAAAAAGGCGGATATGACTGCTTACTGGTGGGCACTTCAAGAGGACATCCGAACGGGAGTAAGAGATTATCACGTTCTGACCGATAGCGTTCTGGATACAGTGACCCATATTGTTCACACCCAATATCCCAAACTTCCAGATGACCTCCTCGTAAAGCTGGCCTCCGAAAGGGCCGGAGGAACACCTCTTGGTGCGTGTCCTCGCTGCGGCGGGCAGATTGTAGAAGGGAAGAAGGGGTTTGGGTGCTCGAACTGGCGAAACGGGTGTAAGTTTGTTATCTGGAAGACGTCCAAGGTGTCTATGCTTCAGAAGGTCACCATCAAAGCGGCAAATGTAAAAACCTGGCTGTCTGGTGGTTGGATGGATTCCGATGAGGCAGGAAAGAAAATCTCCGTTAAGTCCGTTCACTTCAAAAAGTTGGTGTCCCAGAAAGGGTCTACGTTTGAGGGTGACCTATACTTGACTGATGACCCAGGTAGCCCATACGGTACAGGCTTTAAGCTGTCTCTGAATCAGGAACAGACGAGCTTGGGGGTATGTCCCAGGTGCGGCGGACAAGTGCAGGAATTCTCCTTGGGGTATTCCTGCTCCAATCACAAGAACCACAAGTGTGGCTTCGTTATCTGGAAGAATCCCAAAGGCCGCCTGTTCAGCAAAATTCACATCTCGGCCACGGACGCAAAGTCATTGCTGGCTGGGAAGCCAGTTTCAAAAAAGAACCTGGTGAAAAAAGACGGAACGACATTTGATGCGTCGTTAAAACTCAAAGACGACCCAACCAGTCCCTATGGGGCTGATTTCGAGCTTGTATTTCCAGCCCGATAGGCAGCGCATTGTCACAGGCTCCCTTGCCAGTCAAGGAACAGTAAGATATCTTTGGTCTGATATTGAGCAAAACAGAAATACATGGTACAATATAACACGAGGGAGGAGACTGAAATTACATATCGAACCCATGTGCTTGGCGGTATAGCAGTTGCTGCCATAGTAACCAATATCGCAGCAAGAGGACAGCTTGAATCTCTTCCCCCACTTACAACTCCAGCCGTGTTTGGCAGTTTTGTGTCCGCAATGATAGGCAGTGCGCTACCAGACATTGACCAGCCAACCAGCACAGTGGGAAAGACTCTTCCTGTTGTGTCGCGGCTGATGTGTGGGGCTTTTGGCCACCGGGGGTTCTGCCACAGTGCTTTGTTTCTTGCTTTATTTTACTGGCTTGTAGCAGCGGTTCTTCCATCCATGAAGTTCTATGCGTTTATGCTTTGCCTGGGTGCGGCATCCCATCTTTTTTTTGATATGTTCAATCGCCCGGGGGTTCCGCTCCTATGGCCATTCAAAATTCGATTTCGGTTGGCTAAAATCAAGACGGAATCAAAGTTTGGCACAAAACGTGATAACATGCAGGAAAAAGTATTCCGAGCCGTGGTTACTGGACTGGATTTCTTGCTGATTCTCGGCATGAGTGCTGCGTTGCTTGGGGTTTAACGTGAATAACTTTAATCTTCCAGAAAGGAGGGGTGGGCCGGTTTCTTGCCATGACTGTGGTCATTGGTTTCTACCGACCTAAAAAATATGACGTACGACGAAAAACTCTCGATTTGCAGATTGCGTATAGAGGGAAAAAGTGTCGCCGCAATCGCAAAAGAGGTTGGCTTCTCCAATCAGGCTGTTTTTGGATTTTTGCAAAAGCTCCCTCATGTAGAGAGGGATGTCCATACCAGGCCAAACTGGAGTTCCAAGTTCGTTTTGTCGCTGTGCGCCGACTACCTTTCCGGGAACTCTATCAGTATGCTGGCCGAGCAATACAAGATGGATGAGGCGGAAGTGTTGGACATTTTCTCCTACCTGGTTGAGAAACGTCCCAGCAGTATTCATAATTCCATGTACCCGGAGCTGACAAATTGGATTCGTCTGAACGGCTATTCCCTCAAGGCGTTCGCATTGGAACTTGGTGTTACGCCTAACCGGCTTGCTCGTGTGTGCAGTGGAAAAGGTCATATGCGCTATGAGTTGGCAAAAAAGATTCAGGAATTTACCAACCTGCCTTTCTCTCTCATCTACGCTACGGTGATAGAAGCAGACAAGTCGGCATCGACAGCCGCAGAGCCGCCAGCCAAACGGAAGAATGGGAAGAAGGGAGTGAAGAAGGGTGAGTAAGGAACGGATACGGCTTATCATACGTCTTGGTATTGGTGTAGTGTCCATTGCGCTGGTTTGCGCCCTCATTATTTTGGGCCTGAGGGTTTGCTCCAGGTTTGAGCCGGAACCCACGATTGATACCACAGAGAATCCTGCCCAAAGCGAACAGCCGAACAGTTCCACGGAGGAACAGCAGCATAACGATGCTCTGACCGATTACAAGGACTCTGAGAATAACGCTACCTGGGGTCAGGAGCTCGCGGGTAGCTATCAAAATAACAAAGTGCTCACCTATGATTACGGCGGTGGAACGATTTCACTCGGGGTAAATGCCCCGGATGTGACGAAGGCACTCTATCTCAACCCATCCTGTTCAATAGCGTCGGCATCTGGTGTCCGAGTTGGCTTTTTTATCAGCGCCAGCAGCCCTGGGCTCTATTACAGCAGTCGGGAAGGTTCAGCCGCAGACCAGGGCAAAAACAAAGGAGTTGCCAATTTTGTCCTGCTGGGCGAAACCTACGACACGGCTATCCCGGCAGCATATGTGAATGCAGAAGACTATGGGGTCCGCTGGGAGCGCGACCCCTTGGCTCACCAGGATAATGGGGAAACGACGCTCTATATCCGAGCTGTGAATCTTGGTAATGGCCAGCCACTTGCCTTATGCCGGGCAACAGTAGTTTACGATGAAAGCGCGAACTCTTATTCGCTGGCCACGTTGACATCTGCCGATGTGGTTGATACCGGGGAGATGACCACGGAAGAGAAAGACAGCCTTGTGGAACAGGCCGTTCAGTTTATGGTGGCACAGAACATTGTGAACCCGACTGAAGGCTGGAGTGCTGCCAAAAAGTCGGCGCTGGTTGAACACGTGCCGACTACCTATTTCCCGTGGTTTTTGGGCCCTGAAGGCGAACAACTCAGGTCGTATGATAAACCATATCAAAACTGTGAAATTTGGGCGGTGAACCTGCCATTGGCATCATATAATATCACAGTTTATTTTGCACCATATCTGCAAGCAGTGCTGGGATTTGAGCACGCTACGACACCGGGCAGTGATGAACTCAACCTCGTTCCCATCGGATGTGCCCGATTGGACCCCAGAACTGAGTCCTCGATAACACAGCCATAATCATAACGAAAAATATTGGAAAGAGGAGGTATTCTCATGCCGACAATCATCGAAAACGCTCAGCAAATGAATGCTTTGGCAGAAATCGAAGCGGCTCTGTCCGTCATCGCATCTATAAATGCCATTTCTTCGGCGGAGGGGGGGACGCTCTCCATTCAATATAAGCCGGAAAAAGGCCGCCGGGTGCGAGTCGACCTGACTGACGCCGCCCGTGGTAAAGCCGTAAATATTCTGAGCTCTATTAAAGAACGCCTGTCGAAAGAGGTAAAAGCGAAGGCGGCAAAATTCCATATCAGTCTGGATGAAGACGATTTGGCCTGCATGGACGGCCATAGGAAGCCCTCTGAGGCGGTCGAGGATGAGCCTGGCTCCCCGGGGAAGGGAATGGCATAGATGAGCCCTCAGGCGAGCCTTCAGGGCCTGCCACGGCCATTGATGGCCATGTTGAGCAGGATACTGATGAGTCTCCGGCTCCGCAGGGCTATGAGCAGTATGACGAGCCTGAACTTATCTGAGGCTTCAGAATAAAGGACCTGTTGTAGGATATCCTGTAGCAGGTCCTTTATTTGCGCTTGATAATATGCCATGCCAACGAATAGCAAAGAAAAAGCAGCGCCCCAGAAACTATATTCTGGGGCGCTGCTGGCATATTGAGGTTACATCTGGTAGTAGGCAATCAGAAGTTCTGGATTCCGCTGGTGATAGTAGACAAGATATGGACAGCCGGGGAAAAATGTTGCTTTCTTATCCTTAACACGGAACCGATAATAAGTCGGTACTTCGTCTGCCGTACAGAAGGAGACATAGCGGTCGGCAGAGAGCCGTGCAGCCCTTTGAATGTTATAGCACAAAAGGGATTTCTCCACGATTTTACCATCTCGGAAGTCCATTCTGGATGAGAGCGCGACATAGATGAAAAAGGCTGCAAGGCCAAGGAAAATCAGAAATCCGACGGACATAAAAGTGATGGAGGCTATTACGCTCAAAAGACCGGTAACGATAGCTGAGAGATAGAGTTTGACTTCTCGTTCAGCCAAGGCCGTGGGCAGTTCGATTTCCAACAGCTTTTTAGCATCTTCTTTGATTTGGCTCTGTACGGCGGAGTTGACCTCATCAGCCATATCCCTGCCTTCGTACTGAGCATCAGTTTCAACTGTTTCTTCTAGTTTAGTACCCTCAATCTGGTTGGCACTGGCTGCGCCGGTGGCGGGGCTGCGCAAGTCGTCTGGTTGAAAGTCAATGACTTTTTGCTTGTCGTCAATCATAGGGGGTAGGCGGGAACCCTTACATTCCTGCTGGGCAACCCGCCTTTCTCTCCTTTCTCGTTGCAGTTTTTATGCGAAATGGGTGTAGAAACTTATCCTGCGGTTCCAGATGGGGCCGTTGACTGCTGTTCCTTCTGGTCTTGCTGGAGTTGTTCCTGTGCCTGAGACTGGACGGCATCTTCAGCCGCTTTGCGCGACTCTTCATTTTCTTGAATAGCCTGTAATATGGTTTTCTTGACGCCGCTGGCTGAGTTCGCAAAGGAACGCTTGGCATCGGTAGTCAAATCCACGGCATCAGCAGAAAATTTATCCCAGGTGAGTTTTACATCGCTGCCATTGAAGTTGCCGATAACCTGGGCATCGGCAGTTCCGATTTTAATACGGACAGCCGCAGGCGTGAGCTTTTCTTTAAGCGTAGGGTTGGATAAAAGAACGGACTTCAGATAGTCAAGCCTCTCCGCTGCGGGAATGGACATATAAGCATAGTAATAGGGATAGAGGCTTTCCCCGTCTGCGTTTAGAATATCACAGATAGTGGCTGGATGGTACTTGTATTCTTTAGACTTTATCACCGTCACCGTTTCGCCGGTAGCGGAATCCGGTTCTTGCGTTGTGGTAATTGTCTTGACCACATCGAGGTTAATCTGAGAACCAAAGTTGAGCAGAGGGTCAGTCGCCTTTTCATTGAGTGGTACAGTGACATAGGTCATGTCCTGCTGTTCATTTACCCAAGGGTTGGGCGAGGGGGAGTAGGTAGTACTCTCGTCGCCGGAAGCCAGGTATCCACCTTTCGGGATATACTTGGTCACAACCATTCCAATTAGATTGTTGGCTACATCCCACTGGTATAGCGTTCGGCCGCTGGCCCGGAGCAATTCGTAGTCGGCAGCACTTATGCCAGCGGCCTGGATGTTCTCAGCCGTAATGGTATCGCCGGGAATGAGGGCTTGCTTAACCTGTATGACATTGATATTAGACAGTGTAGGGTCTTCGGTGGCCGGGTCGACTTGTTGCTGCGACGATTCCACAGGGGCGGCAGACGAGCTGGAAGATGTGGGCGGAGGCTGGAGGCCGGGATTGCTCCGACGGAATACTTGATTGATTGTAGGTGCAATCACCACAATCATCAATATTGCCAAAATGAGTCCAGCAATGAGTATATGCAGCCAGGTAATCGGGAGCCTTTTAGAAACCTGGCTGGACAGCTTCGCCATCGCGGAAGCCTTGGCTTCCGCAACATCAGGGTCGCTTTTTGCTTTTGACAGTAGTCCGAGCAGGCCGTTCTTTTTCTTCTCTTTTTCCTCTGACGCTTGCTCTTCGCTATCGGGCTCGACCTCATCGTTGTCCTCTTCGGAATCCTCCTCATCGGAGGGGGGGACCGGAGACTTTATGATAGCAACTTTCCGAGTCCAGTTGCCGTCTTCGTCAAGCAGGTAAAACCGTCTGTTGGCCTCGTCAAATAACCCCCGGGTTGCAATGTTCCCAATCATGAAAGTGCGTTCAGGAAGGGACATTATCCGGTCAACATCAGCCTGGGTCAGCTCAATGGGCTTGCTCTGTTCCTCTGACTTCTGGTTTGGATTGTCGGCCATAAATTTCGGACCTTCGCAATCCCATGGTTGAGCCATGAGTAGGAAGCAGTCCTTCGCTCCTTTCAGTACTAAATTAAAGTTGCCTAAAATGCGGTTATTCAGGTCTGTGCCGTACAAACAGGGCACTCAATGGCACAAGGCAACTTTTAATATAATATACCACATTATTTCCGTTTGGTCAATTTTACTACTATGGCCGTTTTTATTGGTAAATCTAGGAGTTTCGGAAGTTTTTGTTGACTTAAACTTAAAAATGTGGTATAAAATAAACAAAGAAATCATCCAACATTTTGATCGATTTTCTATTTTTTTGAAAAAACAGTCAATTTAACGGTTTGCCAATGGGAGGAGGAAGCAGAATGGGTCCTAAAAAGCGTACAACCAAACCGGATGGGGAAAACGCGAAGCAAGTTGCACCCAGTCGGCAGACACAGCAAAAAATTGAACGGATTCCGGCTGAGTATACAGACCCGCTATATGACTATATTCAGAAGGTTCTTCAAGACCCTTCATTGGATGAGGGTATGCGGGAACAGAAGACAAACGATTATAACAATTATCTGGCGTCACATAGGCAGCTAAATGTCAGACAATATAGGCGTACCGGAAAAGAACGTACCGACCAAAAGCTGGTATTGTATGGACCGGGAGAATTCAATGAACTGCTCCGCATTGCTGGATTGTCTTTCCGGGACTATTTTGAGCAAATCCGAAAGCCGTCGTTACAAGAGGCAGCCCAGAGCACGATGGAGTTCCTGGTGCTCAGTGAAGACGAGGTATGGCTGCGGGACACCTGCGACCGTATGGACAAGAAAACGCTGGACCGGGTCCGTGAAATTGCAGTCGAAATGTCTCCTAAATTTTGGAGCTCGGAAGAAACTCAGCTTTTACCACCAACAATGCGGCTCATCACTCTGCTGTCTATGCAAATTCAGCGTGTCGAGCGAGCCAAGCTACCACCGCCTGTAAATACTGAAACCATTTTGAAGGCGGTGAATGACCGGCATAGATGCACCACCGTCACAATGGAGGACCTCCTTGTGATGGCCAACGCCTTGCATGTGTCCATTCATTGGCTTATGATGGGGGACGACAGTATTGCTGCAACGGCTAAAAATCCCCGTACTGAGATGGTCTTGACGGCTTATGGCTTTATGATGGAGTCCACTCAGAGAACATTCCTGAAAGTGGTCAGATATATAGATACAATGCAAAGCATGTGGGAGGGAGGTGAAATGGATGAGTGAGTATGATGCTAATGGGTTTACTGTCGAAATAGAGAAGAATTCAAAAGCACGAGCTCCGAGAGGCCCGAAGACGGCACAGCAAAAAGAGGCAGAGCAGCTTGCCGCAGAATTTCCCTATACGTGGCCCATTGATGATGAAGCGCTGAGAGCCGTAAAGGACCGGCGACTTCGACTAATGGTTGTCAGAAATGCCATCCAGTTCGCCCGCAAGCAAACAGCAATCAATGCACAGCAGTATATGAATGAGCGTGGCATTCCACCTTCTGTCATTGCCAGAGATATTGGAATGGTACAGGATTCTCTGTTTCACGCAGTAAACGACGAGATGTTTACTATGCCAACGGATGCACTGGTGAAGTTCTGCTACAAGTACCTGCACATGACTGTTCAGGAGTTCCTTTTTGGCAAGCCCAAGCCCACCATGTTACCTCGGAAGTATCGGGCCATAGCTAAGACCCTATATGCGTATCAAGAAGACCAGGTGGACGGGCAGGCCAGGCTCTATTCTTTGCATACACTGGGATGCCGGATTTTTCACAACAAAATGGGAGTGGAGTGGCCGCTCGGAGTAGAGGATTGTGGAGCTGATTCCTCAAAGCGGTATCTGGAGCGTATTGCAGAATATGCTGGCGACCGTTTTCTTCATGTAGACAATATCGAAATAGACTTTAACGCAAAAGTGGCCATTCGACGCATGATGGCAGATGGCGCTTCCATGTCACGCGGTTTGATGACGGCGGTTATGCGTACTGCCATGACCTGCGGGGAGACGATGGACTATTTCCTCGCTCGTGATTACACGATGTTCGGCACGGTGGCTTTTGAGGATGAATCTGGTGAGATTCAGATTATCCATGACCGTTATGCGCTGGAAATCATAGGAATGCTTCTCAGCATGCCGGAAAAGGCTCATGATGAGTATTTTGCAAAGATAGTCTATCGAATCCAATTCGAGGAATAACCCATATAGGCGCACAGCAAGAGCATGGCTTCTTACGAACCCAGATTCTCAGACACTCAAGAACCTGAGAACCTGGGTTCCTTTCTATTTAACGAGTCCGAATATCTCCAATGATTGCACTGCGCCCGATAAGGAACATCTGAATTTTGAAGTGGATTTGACTGCTTTGAAATTGCGTGGTACAATATATCATCCTTAAAGAACTATCTATTCTTAATCTGCAAATATTCAAGCAGGTCTATCCAATCATCGGGTAGGGCTGCTTTTTATTATATACACACAATCATTACACCCACTTAAAAAGGAGGACTTCTCATGTATAACAACGACTATTTTAGCCAGCGGATGGGATTCGTCATCGACGATAACAGCTTCCCTACCAAAGAGGCTGCATACTCCTATCTGCATGATGTCTGCTGTATGGAGGCAGAGGACTGCGAGACGTTTCTCAGCCGCATGGTCCGCGACTACAAGTCCCGCGTCCACGCTGCGGTAAGAAAGGAGGCTTTCTAAATGTCCAGTCATTCTTTGAATGTGCAACGGTCTGGATGGCAGCCGGACCACTTTCCCGCTGAGATTACGTGGGCTGCGTCTTCGACGGAAAAGGCCACGGTATCCTCTTTACACGGCACGGCGAGCCGTACTATGCTGAACGGCTATGCGGCCAAGGCCATTGTCGAGTATGTGAAAGGACAAGTGGACCCGCAGGCTGCGTCGATTGCCCTGGTGGACACAGGCGGCATGACCTATTCTACCGAGATGGCTCTGGATGACCGAAATCTGATGGTGTCTACGATGTCCTGTCCCAGTGCTCAGTCAAACACGATGACGCTGCGGGCATCCATCGTGACTATTGGAGTGGACCCGTCCGGGACCACATACAGCTACATGCCTGTGCCGACACTCACAAAAAGCACAGACATCCAGTTGGCCCCCATTTTTATGTGCCTGCTGGCGCAGTTGCTCCGGCTCTCTGCGGATGTGCGGAACGATATGGATGTCGTCCTCAGTGGATACACTGCCACATCTTCTTTTGACAGCGTGGAACTGGAGTTTCGTCGCCTGTGTGACGCCATGACGGGAAGCCTGGACAGTGGGTTTGTCTCTGTTACGGTGCCCGGGAACAACATCGACATGCTTGTAAAGCAGGCGGTGGAGTTTGGCAGTTTGGCTGGCACAGTCATGTTCGGAACCCCTCAAATTCTGATGGGCAGCGTAAGCATAGTCCCACAAGGCCGTTCGCTTACATTCGCTGCGGCAAAGAAAAAATACCAGGCGTTTGCAAAGACGCATCAGTGGACAGAACAGGAGCGCCAGCTCATTCCTGTGTTCCCGGACGACTATATGGTTCCTGAGGAGGCCCTGAAAATTGCGGACCTCTATGTCAATACCCGGGAAGACCGGCGGCCCATGAATAACTTCATGTGGCGCGGAACCACCTCTTTCGGCAAATCCACTGGTGTGGAGTTGCTGGCAGGATTCCTGGATATTCCGTTGCTCCGGGTAACCTGCTATACGTCCATGGAGACGCAGGACCTGCTTTCCAATTTTGTGCCGGATACGAGCCACGGTAGCTTCACCGGTGAGTTGCCGTCCTTCATGGAAATATCCGCTGACCCGGCCAGTGCTTACCTGGCGATGACTGGAGAAGAAAAGGATGATGCCACCTGTGACGAATGCCTGGAGGTATACGGACAAGCTGTGGCGGCAAAGAGCCAGGAAAATGCTGGGGCTCGATTTATCCATGTTGAGAGCAACTATGTGAGGGCGCTCACGCATGGATATATCGTGGAGGTACAGGAATGCAGCCGAATCAAGGACCCGGGCGTACTGGTTGGCCTGAATGAGTTCGACCGGCCCGGAGCAGTCATCCCCCTGGTGGATGGCTCCTTCAAGCGGCGCAATCCGAATGCAATGGTAGTCTATACCGACAATGTGGGTTACGCATCCTGTCGTCCTATTGACCCCTCGGTACTGCGCCGCGTGGCTATCATTATTGATTCCTACGAACTGCCGAAGGATAAGGTGCTGGACCGTGTGCGGTACAACACTGGCTTTAAGGACAGTGCCGCGCTGGAGCAGATGTACGACGTCTGGCTTGCCGTGCAGGACTACTGCAAGGAACACGACATCTCCGATGGAACAGTTTCTGTGTCGGAGCTGGAGATGTGGGTTCTGGCGACAAAGGTCGGAGGTATGTCCATGCTGAAGGAGAACTGCCGTATCTGTGTAGTGGCAAAAGCTACTGCTGAACGGAGCGAGCAGGATTCCATTATGGCTGATGTCGTTGACATCCGTCTGGCTTAATGTACGGGGGAGGGGCGATACAATCGCCCCTCCCGTTCTATAAGGAGGTATTTATGGACTTAGCCAAACTACGAAAGCTGACAGCAGAGCAGCTTCGGAATATCGACCCCCAAGAAGTGTTTCAGTCTCCAGAGTTTGCGCAGCATCTTCAGAGACTGACGGAGGAAATCATGAAAATAGGTGGGAACCCCAATGCTGAACTCACAGTAAATGTGGTTTCCCAGCCAAATGGGCCTCCTGCTTGGACCAATGGCAAGGACATCTATGTTAACACGGAAAACCCTATTTCGGACCGCTATGCCCGGGTAATAGAACAGTTCATTGCCTTGCGAGGGCTTTGTTTTCATGAGTGTGCTCATGTCCTTTATTTGGACTTTGCAGAAGAGAAAAAGGCACTCAAGTCCTTGCAAGATGGCAGCTTCTACGGAACCCTGCCCGAACCCGCCAGCCCTGATGAAGCTCAGATGCTGGAAGAGATGCAGATAGCCCTGAAAAACCCTTTGTACCGTCCGATTTTTATGCAGGTATATCAGGATGTGTCAAACAACACGGATGACCCGCATGATGAGGGCAAAATCATCCAGGCGTTTGGAGGGATTGTGGAGCAGGGCATTGTATTTGCCAGAGAGTCTCTTTACCGCAGCTTTGATGTGGCTGAGAATGAAATTGCTGGAGACGGCAGTGACCTGTCTAAGCTCTATTGGCTGATGCTGGAATACGCCCGGTTTGAAAACATCTTGGTCAAGGATGAGGCTTTCTTCCAGTCCGACCCGCTGATGCGCTGTGTCATATCAATGGCAAAGCCTATTGCAACAGCGAGATGGACTGATGACCTAAGAATCCGTTTCACGGCAATCAATCAGATGCTCTTAACTCTGTGGCCGTACATCAAGGCGGAGCTGGATAAACTGGATGACCAGCCTAACCCTCAGAACGGGAAAACAGGCGATGAAGGCCAGACTACTGGTGGCGGCGCATCTGATAATGTTCAGTCCGGCGGCAATGGTCAGCAGGGTCAGCAGCAAAACCCCGCTAACGGGCAAAGCCAGCAGGGGAGCAGCCAAAATCAGCCTGGTGGACAGAGCTCTCAAGGCCAACAGCCTGGGCAGGCCCAGCCCAGTGGGAATGGCGGTGCTCAAGGTCAGAATGGGGCAAATCAGATGTCGCACAGCAAGAAGGCCATCCAGCAGGTGTTGGAACAGCTTCAGCAGGCGAGCATGAACGCCAGCCAAACATCTGCGCCTACCCCCAAGGACGGAAAGACTTCCGTTGTTGCGGCGGCAAATCGGAAGGCGGCGAGAAAGGGAAAGCAAGCGGAAGAACCCAGTCGTGCCAATGATGTCAAGAGTGACCTCAGTTCCGCCCAAAGCATGTTTGACAAACTCAAATCTGAGATTGCGGAACGGAAAGCCCTCGATGCAGCCGAGCGGGACCTGACCAGCAATATGATGGTTGAAATCGACAAGACGGCGAAGGGAATTGACTGCCCATGTGTACTGTCCCCAAGTCGTAACCTGGCTATCAACGATTCGGACATCGAGCTCTACCACAAACAGATGGATGCAGTCGAAGATTACTCCAAGCGCCTGAAGCGGCGGATGGACGAGGCGCTGCGGGATATGCGTGATGGCGGAGTTAAGCACCATCGTCAGATGGGGCGTATCATCGAGGCCCAGTACGCATACCGCCCGGACCAACGATACTTTGCGTCTAAGAAAATGCCTCAGGATTGGCCGACCATGGCAATTTCCATTCTGGTAGACCTTTCTGGCTCCATGCGAGGTGAACGGTTGGACTCTGCCATGAAGGCGACCATGCTGCTTTATGACTTCGCTACGGGCCTTGGAATCCCGGTTTTTGTTGCTGGCCACAACGCCATAGAGACCCGCATCAATTACAATGTTATGGCAGAGTTCGACGGCGTGGACCTGCGGGACCGTTATCGTTTGGCTCATATGTATTTGGCCGGTGACAATTATGATGGTGTTGCCATCGAGGTTTCTGCCAGCCTGCTCGCAAAGAGGCCAGAGGATGTGAAGCTGCTCTTCATCATTTCGGATGGGCAGCCGAATCATGGTGCATATAGAGGTGAGACAGCTAAAAAGGATATCCAAGAAATCGTGACCAAGTACCGCCGCAAAGGTGTCATTACCTTTGCGACTGCTATCGGGTCAGACCGAGATAAAATTCGGGAGATTTACGGCGACGGCTATCTGGATATCAGTGACCTGTCCGCATTTCCCAAGCAACTCACTCGGATGGTAGCCAAACGGCTTATTCGTGTGTGATATGTCGAAGACCGCGCTGCTTTTACAGCGCGGTCTTTTTTATCCCCGGAGTTTGCCGCCTCAGTCATCGGGTGCCCAGATTCTCGGGCAGCAGGATTCTCGGGCTCTTCGGTTCTTTGTTTCCTGAGTTCCTAAGTTCTTTGTAGCTCTTTGTCCGTTTGCCGCTGTCTCCATGGATTTGACTGAATTAAAATGGCGTGGTATAGTATAGTATCTATCAAAGAACTATTCATACATCAAATTCATTGTCCCAGAAACTATTCAAGGCAGCTCTTTGTAAAAAGGGCGGCCTTTTTCTATATATATACACATTCATTCTTAAAAGGAGGTGCGCAATGTGGTATCGGCCATAATTGCCAAGACGAACGGCAGGGACAAGGTTATAGATTTCCGAGATTACCTGAACCTTGCCAATACGGATGAATACGCTATGATGCACGGCATCGGCGGCGAAAAGCATTCCAGAGTGTCTGTCATCAAAGTGGTTATTTGTGACTACACTCAGGGAACGGGCGAGAACTCCAAGACTGTGAGCGCCAATATTTCGCCCACCACAGTAACGAAGCTGCTGGAGGTGTGCAAGCGGAATATCGGGACGCTTGTCCTGCCCAACGATATGGCTCCTCTTGTGGAACAGCGTATTCACCAGTCGGACATGAAGAAAATTGCCAACATGCAGTTCGGTGTGCTTCGGCAGGTCATCAAGTTTTGCAAGAGCATCCAGAATGCCGCACAGGCGAAAAAAATGCCCGGGTTGGATGTCATTGCCGGGAGCCTGGTGGCAATGTTGGAAAAGGAGAAAACTGCCGTCCTGGAGCCGACCCAGGTGCAAAACGGAGGATTTTTTACTGTTCCTTCTCACTGTGATATCACACATGAGCAGGACCGCGTTCATGCGTCTAAGCAGGATGCGGACGGTTATGCGCCTGTCCAGCGGCTCACTATATCTCACCAGACTTACCGCCAGGATGGCTCTTTGAGCCGTTATCCCTGGTATATCAAAATCACAAAGGGTATTGCAAAGGTGAGAGTGAGCGACATCGGCGCAACGTCATTTGACCCATCGACCCTCAAAGACACAGAGGAGGCATTCATCAATGTTTCGGAAGAGGATATGTACCGCTGCATGGTCCGTGTCGAGCGGTATATTGACGCTTGGGAGAAACTGAACTGCCTGCCTCTCATCAAAGAGGGCCTGGCTCGTAGGCAGTCTGAGGTTGAAACATATCGTAATCAGCAGAGAGAGGGGTTATAACATGGAAGAAAAGAATATCAAGGCTCTGAACATTTTTGAGCGCATCGCCTGCATTACGGCAGAGCTGGAGCCGCTGGAAAAGGACCTGATAGTGGGGACTGGCGATAAGGCGTACAAGGCCGCAAGCGAAGGCGCTGTACTGGCCGTGGTAAAGCCTCTGGAAGAGAAGTATCGTGTCATGTCCTATGCCACGAACCGTCAGCAGACAAGTGTTATCCTGGAGCGGGAATACACCTGGAACGGCGAGCGCCGCACGGCCAGACTGGTGAAGGTGGATGTCACAGCGACATATCGCTTTGTGAACATTGATAACCCGCAAGAATATGTAGAGACAGTGGCATTTGGAACCGGTATCGACACATACGACAAGGCGCCTGGTAAGGCCATGACCTATTCGGACAAGTATGCGTTGATGAAGATGTATAAGATGTCCACCGGCGTGGCGAACGACCCTGACTCCTGTGCGTCGCCGGAACCGGATTTCATGCCGCGTCTGGCTGACACTCCCGCTCCCGACAATCCGTTGGACTTTTCTGCGCGTCCGGCTCAGGCAAGTGCCGCACCGGCAAATCCTGCACAGGAGAATGCGGGAGAAGCAGAGTCCGACGGGCAGCCTGCCGAGATGACTCTGGAAGAGGCACGTGCTCTTATCCTTCCGATAGGTGAGTATAAGGGCAAGTCGATGGGAGAAGTCTACGCCATCAATCCCGGCCTCATTGGGTTCTATGCTGGCGAGAGATTCAAGTCTGAGCGCAATCCCACCCTGAAGGCCGCTGCGAAAGTCATCCTGGCCAACATGCGGGGGAAATAATTTGGGAAGGAGATGACCTGCAAAATGGGTTCGTCCAGACCAATCGACATCCGTGAGGTTGTCACACTACTTGGGCTCAAAGTGTCCCCGAAGGATTCCATCAACTCGGACACATTCAACGTACAGTGCCCATTTTGTGGGGATAAAAAGTATCACATGAACATCAACCGCACAAAGAACGCATATGCGTGCGTCCTGTGCAGCAAGGAGAAGGGCCAGGGCTACCTGGACCTTTATAGCCGGGTGGTTCATGGGGTACGTTGCATCCCTGGCCCGAATGGGAATGGCAAGGAAATTTACAAGGAGCTGTGTGACCGGCTGCATTATGATATGCAGCCGGTCCGGCTTAACCCAAGCAGCAAACCGTTCAGCGAGCCTACTCAGACAAGAGTGGTTCGTGCGACAGATGAAGTGGTTGGAAAAACCTATGGAAAGCTCTTGGAATTTCCACCGTTTCAACTCTCGGAAAGGCATCGACAAAATCTGATTTCCCGTGGACTCTCTGACTCGACAATCCAGCGGAACCAGTACCGGACTATTCCTCAAGATTACCAGTGGCTGGACAAATATCAGAGTGCCAAGCAGATATGTGCAGACCTCGGCAGTATCATTCAAAAGAACAAGCTATTAAAGAAGCGGAGTTCTAATGAGCTTGCTGCTGGCTTTGCGCTCTGTGCTTATCTGCAAGGAGCTGGATGTACTTTGGAGGGAGTACCCGGATTCTTCAAGGTCGGTGATTTCTGGTGCTTTAATATCATACCGGGCATGCTCGTCCCCACAAGGAGCATGGATGGAAATGTAGTTGCCCTTCAGGTGCGCAGGGATAAGCCAAAAAACTGGAAGGACGGCAAGGATGAGTTCCTGAGGTATTTGACTGTCAGTTCCAAGGGGTATCCTCGGGGCGTAACAGAGGGAATCAGTCGGGCTCATTTTCCACTTGGCAATCCGAAGCTGACGCCTGGAATCCAAGTCTGCGTGACGGAAGGCCCTCTTAAATCTGATGCGGCAGTAGAACTCATCAATGCGACCGAACAGAACGGCTCGACTTTCTTTATTGCCTTACATGGTACTATGAATACCAAAGAACTCCCTGGGTTCTTCAAATACTGCAAGAAACAGGGTATCCAGCGCATTTGGAACGCATTTGATATGGATAAAACCACGAATGTCCATGTTGCAAATGCAGGTAAAGGTGTCTGGAAAAAGGCAAAAGCGGCCGGGCTTGGCGTTGTGAATAAATGCTGGGATGAGGACTACGCAAAGGTAAAACGGCTTGAGCTGTCGCTGCTCTGCGCTGAGCATGATATTTTTATTCCAACGAGCTTAAATGTATTTGTTGATATCGCAAATATGGCGAGAGCGTTGGAAACCGCAGGGGTACGGCATAGCCACAAGCTGCTGCCAGATGGAACCGAGGTCAAGGACTACTGGGCCCCGGATACAAAAGGTATTGATGATTTTTTGCTCAAAGAATTCAAGAGAAAAGGGAAGGGACTGGATGCCTCTTAACGGGCATCCGGTCCCTTCTTTTTTGATTCACCATCATACGGCCAATTTGACCGCAATAAAATAAAATGGTATTATATATAGCGAGAAGCATTTCGCGTCTTGCTTCTACGCCGCAGCGTCGAGTGACAATTTCGTATGGACGTCCTTGGCTGCCACCAAGGCTATGTGGGTAGTCGGTGAGCCAGCCCGGCCAACTGCGTGCGGAATCGTTAGTTCGATGCGGGAAAGGAGAGGAATATCATGAATGAACTCACAGGCTATAACCTTGCTGTGACGCGCCAGCGCAGAAACCGTGTCGTGGCTCTGACTCTCATGACCGCTCTTATGGTAACGCTGATGGTCGTCCCTGCCTTTGCGACCGGCGCTGAGCAGCAGATTGTGGATGGTGTCTCTGATGGCATGTATAAGCTCTACTCTCTCTTCCAGGCCCTGCTGGCCCCTATCGCTGTGGTCCTGGTGGTGTGGAACGTATTCAAGGCTCTGTTCTTCGGTGAGCGGGGAATGGAGGGTGCCAAGAAGAGTATCATCATTATCCTGGGCATTGTTGCCGTCGTGTACCTGGCCCCCCTGATTGTCTCCACCGTGAGCGGTTGGTTCTCCGGTGCCAGCGGCAATACCACGAACCAAGTGTTCAATCCTGTGTGGCAGAACCCCACCGGCAATTAACACTCTGCGTAGGCAATGTTCAAAAGGAGCTGGCCTCCCCGGCCCACACTGGGGCGGCTCAGCCCCTTTTTTGTTGGTGCTGACTGCTGACAGGTATTTCGGCAGCCAGCACGAGCAAGCGGCTCGGATAGATAACAGCAGTGTGCGTTGGGGGGTGAACCATATGCAAAGACTGGACGAGGTAAAACGCGAGCGTGTATTCCTGCTCTTATTTCTTATATGTCTGGCACTGGCAATGTGCTTGCTGTTGACACAGGGGGTATCGGCCAGTGAGATTTGGAGCGGCGAAGGAGAGCCTGGCGTTACGGCCAACCCATGGGACATGAGGGAATTTGGACAGAAAATTTATAAACTTTATAACATCATGAAAGCGGTTGCCGCTCCGCTCGCAGTTGCTTCGATTGGCGTATCCGCTGTAGGTGCTCTATTTGGTAGCGAGAAGGAACAAGAGAAGGCATTCAATCGAATCAAGTACACGGTAATTGCGATAGCTTGCCTTTATCTGATTCCGGCGTTTATCGGAATGGGCTATGATGTGGTAAAAGACCTACAGTGGGACCCGACCAATCCAACCGTCACCTGGTAACCCGATGTGAAGGGAGATGATAGAAAATGCTTGAAACCATTGTCAGTTGGTTTGTTGGGGTTATTGGTGGGGCGCTTCAGTGGGTACTGACCCAAGTTTATAGCCATTTGGAGTTGTCTTTGGATACGTTTTATGGGAGCTTTAAGGCACTGGCTACCGCATATAACATTCTTCAAGCATGTGCCATCGGCCTGATTCTGGCCATCGCCGCCTGGAACCTGTTAAAGTTCTTTGGTGGTTCTCTCACGAAAGTCCAGGACACCCCCATTGCTATTCTTATCCGCAGTATGATTGCCACGATGTTGGTGTTTATGGGCGGGTACATCGTATCCATGGTCGTGGATGTTGCCTCTGTACCGTACAAGGCAATTATGAAAATTGACCCTATCCGCTATGGCGCAGAGGCTATGCCTAACTTCGCTGATTTTACTATCACAGATGGGACCAGCGCGGCCTTAGGCCCTGGTGTAGCACTCTTTATCAGTCTCATTTTCATCATACTGATTGCTTGGAACCTCATCAAGCTGGTCGTTGAAATTGTTGAGCGATATCTGATGGTGGGTGTCCTCGCCTACACGGCCCCAATCTTCTACCCATTTCTCTGCTCGTCTTCCACGATAGAGGTATTCAGGAAGTGGGTAACGATGTTCATTGGACAGTGTGCGTTAATGTCGATTTCCGTATTGTTTACCACATTGGTCCTTACCTGCTTCAGTCCCTCCGGGGAGGAGGATGTTCTTATCCGCCTTATATTTGGTCTGGCCATGTGTAAGGTCGCGCAACGAGCTGACACCTATATGCAGCAACTTGGTATCGGCGTTGCGACAACCGGTCAGGACCTGCTGGGTGATGTACTTATGCTGAGCCGCATGTTTGGCCAAGGTGGCGGTTTCGCTGGCAATGGTGGCTCCGGTGGTAAGGGCGGTCCCGGCGGCGGCAGTGGTGGAAACAGTCGTGCCTCTGTCCTTGGTACAGCAGCCACCACGGGCGGTATTGTTGGCTTTGGTGCCAATATGGTCAAGAATTTCCAGGATGGTATGCCGCTTGGAAAGAATATCGTTGAGTCCGGTAAAACAGCAGGAATGAACTCTGTTCCCGGCATGCGGTACGCGCAGGCACGCAAGGCGGCCGCCGCACAGCGAGCAGTACAGACTCAGCAGAAATTTGCAGACCGCGCAAACTACTGGAATAAGGCACATAATCAAGGCAGCAGCGCCAGAGGCCCTGTTGATAAGGACTATACCAAGATGGCACAAGAGGCTGGTATGACTGCACAGCAATATGCTAAGTTCCAGCATGGCCTGAATGGCTCTGGTTCCGCCGTGGTGAATCCGCCTGGAGACCGCAAGCCTGGAAGCGGAGACCAGAGTGGTTCTTTCGACCTGAACAAGGCCGCCAAGTCGGTTGGCCTTAGCACAGGAACTATCCAGTATTCTGGCGGCAGATTGCTGGACGGGGACGAGTCTGCCCACGATGCCGATGTTATCCGTGGTACAGATGACATGGTTGCTGACCATATCCGTGAGAACTACAACATCAACAATACCGGCCTTATGGATAGGAACGGGAATGTCGATGAGACGGCCACGGAGGACTACAATGCGGCCATGGCCAACACCATGCGGCTCGGCCCATCTATCGTAGCCGAAGATGTTCTGTTCGGAGCGGATAAGACGCTGGAGGGGAATGATGAGCTTGGCGCAGCCGCTATCGAGGGTGCCTTTGGCGACAACCTTCGGCTGGATACCGCAGGCGGAGCAAATGGCGAAGGTAGGCTACAGGATATCAAAGCCGAAACCGCGCCTATCCAACGCACGAGGGATGGCCAGGTCATTTCCGGCGGTGGCCGCGTAGTGAGCGGCACCTATGTTGCTCCTGTTCGAGACAGTAATGGCAACGTAATGCAGAAGAATGGCAAGGACATGACCTATCAGGCTGAACTCACCATCATGGATGATGTTGCGTACTCTCAGTTGAATGCTCAGGCTCAACAGCAGATGGAAATGGTTCAGTCCAAGAGCGGCGGAACCTACTATGTGCGGAGGGCCGAAATTCAGCAAAATAAGGTCCGTAATTCCAGCAAGCGCAGTGAGCAACGCGAGAAGGCTTCAGAGCGTTTCCGTAGAAGAGGCGGAAGAAAGTCCGACCGCGACGACTGATAATTCTATGCGGGCAAAGGGGCGGAGCGCCATACCAATGGCCGCTCCGCCCCTTTAACTTTGACCAAATTAGCGATAAATGGTATAATAATAGCTGAAATGCAAAGATAACCACATGAAAGGAGGCAATCGCATGGCAGAGAATGGACAACAGGGGACTGTGGATTCTGCTACCCAAGATATCTCCAATGCCGTCAGGATGGGAACGGATGCAGCCAGAAGCGCAAAGACAATCGGTAAGGCTGCTGCCCAGGCTGCATCAGGAAATGTTGTTGGTGCAGCCGCCAGCATACTGAAGGACCCCAAAATATTGAGGATGCTTCTTATCATCATTTTATCCCCTATCATTTTCCTTGCGGCCATTATCATTGTGTTTCTCTATGCACTGCCTACGGCTATTTTTGAGGCGGTGTCGTCCTATGTGAATCAGGTTGTAGAAGACTGGCAGGAAGGCGTCTATTCGTCAGACAGCGGTATATTTGTGGCAGGATTCATAGAGACGATAAAACAAGGCGGACGAATAATAGGTGACGCCCTCAATACGGCAGGAGAGTTCCTTGTTGGTGTATGGAATGGGCTCACGTCCTGGTTCACCGCCGACAGCTCGACTGGCGATGAAGGAGCGCGAGTGGATGACAACATTGAGGAACTGGATGAGGAATCCCTCCATGTAACTCAAAGCGAGCTGGCAGAAACAAATACGCTGCTGGAAAAGGTGAGAGCCTGCCAGGATAAGATTAGCCTGCGTCAAAGCCAAATTCGGTCTGCGATACAAAGTAACCAAACCGCAATCAACCTCATATTCCAGGATAAGTTTGATGGAACTTACGATGTGTGGGGAGGTACAACACTCAATATCATGGCCCCTGAAATTTCACAATCTGAGGCTATCCGCCTTCTGTCTGCCTACACCGTAACAGAAGGGGCATCGCTCCAGGATATGCGGCTGTCGGATTTTTTGAAGTGGCTTGGCTATTATCGTGAGTTCTCAGGCAGCAACACCAAGTTCAAGCTCGGGGGCGATACGCTTTACATTTGGACTTCGGTGAAAACCTGGTGTGGCACTTTCATGCCACAGTACCTGGTGGAACAGCGCAACCAAGACATCCAGGCAAAGATTGAAGAAAAAATCGCAAACGGTGAGGAGTACGATGAGGCCGAAATCCGGGCAGAGGTGAAGAAAGAATATGAGCAGTACCAAGGCCCTGCGACGGATTTGCTTCTTACAGTAGACTGCCCGGATTTTGATACAGTGATTCCGACCTACACAGAAGTTCCAAGCGCAGATGGTGAAGGAACCGACACGGTCTGCTCTGTATCTATTACGATTACTATTGGGACGCGCTCTGTCAGTGACTTGGCTACGAATGTCATTGGCTTCTGGTCTGGTTATCTGGATGGCGAAGCAACTGAAGAACCGGCCGCCTGAGGCACAGAGCCGTAAAGAAAGGGGGGACGTCTTTTGCAAAATAAATGGGCCAAACGCCTCTGCCTGTTCCTGGTTGCGGTCATTTTTACTGCCAGTATGCCAATCACTGCCCACGCCGAAATCAAGTCGCACGGCATTGATGGCGCATTTGCTCCAGACTGGAGCGATGTAAAAGACGAGTATGAGGCTGAATTCCAGTGGGACACTGATAAAATCCTGGCAAGCGAGTGGACCAATGGCGGGGTCCAGTATGAACGGCAGACAGGTTTCCAGGAGGAGTTCTTCCGGGATAATATCCAGACGACGCACGAATACCTTGGAATCGGCGTAGATTCCAGTGCTGGTGGCTGGGGTGGAAGTGGTGGCGGTTCAGGCAGTTCAATCGTCGCCGTTGCACTGGGAGAACTGGGAAAGCCGGATTCGTTGGAATCCCCAGCCAACTCCAATCAAACCAAGTACTGTGACTGGTTCTGGGGTGCCGGAACAGCCAACGAGTGGTGTGCGGCCTTTGTCTGTTGGTGCGCCAATGAGTGTGGATACCTGGGCGATATTATCCCGAAGGACGCTAGTTGCTCCAGTATGTTCAGCCAACTGACAAATCGCTATGGGTATGCGGCCTATCCGATAAAGGAGACTACCCAATGGGGTGGCAGTTCATATACACCGGTTCCTGGTGACCTGATGTTTTTCTCAGAAACAGGTAACCTGAACCTGGATAAGCCATTTGAACACATCGGCATCATTGTCGAGGTCGAAGCCGACGGGTGGTACACCGTTGAAGGAAATACCACCGGCGGCGGCCAGATAAAGGGCAATCATGGTGTAGCAAAGAACCACTTCACGAACGCCACCACACAGGCCCGAGTTAAAAATGGTTATGTAGTACATGTCGAGTACCCATCTTCGGTCCCCGTTGGTTCGGATAACATTGAAACGACATTCCTGTTTCTGACCCAGGTTATGGGCTTCAATAATGCGGCCGCCTGCGGCATCATTGCAAATATGAATGCCGAGTCAACCGGCCTTGTCCCTGACCAGAACGAGATTGGCGGCGGCGGTGGCTATGGTATTTGCCAATGGACTGATACGACATATGCAAGCCGCAGGACTGAGCTCTTTAATTGGTGTGAGAGCAACAACGAAGACCCCACAAGCCTTAGCGGGCAACTTCTTTTCCTCCAATATGAGCTGACACAAAAGAGCGCATTCTCCGTATTGTACGCAGACCTTATGGCTGTACCTAATACAGCGGATGGTGCAGCGGAGGCCGCTGAAGAATTCTGCCGGAAATTTGAGATACCCAAGTCAGTGGATAGCGCCGTAGCCAAGCGACGTGCATCCGCAATAAATGATTTCTGGCCAGAGTATGGGAGTAGGGAATAGCCTGTCAGCTAAGCGCCCGCTCGTCCCGGCGAATGCTGAGGCGGGCGGGCCTCTTTTCTTACGAATGGAATGTTTAAGAACATCACAAAAAGGAGGTATATACTATGACGCCTGACCAAAAAAAGATAGTATCCAATGTTGGTGCTGCGTTGGTCATTTGCTTGGTAGCAAGCGCCTACTTGTGTGGAGTACTTCAGAGCATTTTTGCATTTACTCCGACTCTGAATCCGTTTACCATTATCGGCCGGTTTGTGTCCAATGGGTTCCCGGTTGGGACTTTCCTCGGTACATTTACTATCCTCTTCATCCTGCTGATTTTAATGATGGCCCACGCATACTCGGAACGCTCTGGCCTGGATAAGATGGGCCGACTCTTTAAGATGTCAAAGAAGAGAAAAACTTACGGTGAGGCTCACTTTGAGGAGCCGGAAGAGTACTCCACGGCAGCTATCATCCAGCCGGAGCCGAAATCTGTTGGTACTATCCTGGGCCAGCTCGATGAGAGCGGGAAGTACCCCATCGTATTCCGGGAAGACAAGGAAAACCGGCTTAACCGACACATTGCCATTGTAGGTGCATCTGGTTCTGGTAAGACATTTACATTCTCCAAAACCTATGCGTTCCAAGCCGTTAAACGACGTGAGTCTATTGTTCTGACCGACCCAGACGGTGGCCTATATGCCGACATCGCGGGATATTTTATGGACCAGGGCTATATTGTACGTCGATTTGACCTGGCCACACTGGACAAATCGGATGGCTGGAACTGTATGAGTATTCTGACCAACGACCTTGGCCGTGTGGAGGAAAATGCAGAGATTTTCGCTACTATTGTTATTTCCAACATTACTGATTCCAGAACTCAGGGTATCTATAAAGATGGTCCAAAGTCTTTGCTGAAGGCACTTCTTCTGCGGGTGGCGTTGGGTCATGATTTCAAGCCGGAGGAGAAGACTATCAGCTCCGTTTATCAGCTTCTCCAGAACCCAATGGGAGAAGCGTTCTTGGACCAGATGTTTGACCCAGCCGTGTTGACGCCGGAGGAAAAACCATGCTTAGGCCCATACCTGTCCTTCAAACAAGCATCGCCAAACCTTCGCGGCAATCTTCTGGTGAACTTAGCTGCCAACCTCAATGTACTCCAGACACAAAAGGTACGAACTGTCCTGTCTACTGATTGCATCGACTTGACTTTGCCGGGGAAAAAGCCATGTGCGTACTTCTGTGTGTTCCCAGACAGCCATGATACTTACCGATTCATCGTTTCGCTGTTTTTCTCCATGCTGTTTGTTACGCTAACCAACTATGCCGATGACAAGCGGTCGCGTAAGCTGGATGTACCAGTGGACTTTCTGCTGGATGAGTTCCCATCTATTGGTATTATCCCTGATTTTTCTCGCAAAATGGCCACCATTCGGAAACGCCTGATGAATGTCTGTATGATTTTCCAAGATATTACCCAGCTTCGTCAGAACTACGCAGATTCCTGGGTCACTATTCTGGCCAACTGCTCCACTTTTATTGACCTCGGTATCAACGACGCTGATACCGCAGACCTGGTATCCAAACGCATAGGCGATACAACTGTGCAGGTGGAGACGGAGCGGCACAATCCCATGGAGACAATTTTCAATAACGCAACGATTTTCCATCAACGCTCTACCGGTGAAGGTAAACGTGCGCTGGTGAGCTTTTCTGAACTGTTCAGTGGGATGAAGGAAAATGACAGCATTATCATGTTTCAGTACCACAATCCCATCTTGGCAAAAAAGTACCCTCATACGCTACACTCACAAGCGAAATACCTCCGCCCGCTCTATCGTGATGAGATTCCCTCTATCGACGATAGAGTAGGACGGGAGCTGTACTACGCTGAGCAGCAGCGAATTTATGAGGCATTCATGGCAAAGCACCCGCACATCAACGATGTGGACAGAACCTACGCTGGAATGTGTGACCCCATCGTGGTGAAGAGTGTTTGGGAGGATGGAGTAAATGCCTTCAAGGCTTTGTTCAAAAGCCTTTTATCGAAAGAGCCCCAGCCCGCATCTACTCCAAAGGCTGCCACCAAGAAACCCAAGGCACCAACCGTTGAATGTGATGTTGTAGACGCTGTTGAGTTCCTGGACGCAGAAATCGTGGTTGCTGATTCTCCCAACAGGGAAGTCGAGGCTGCGGTTCCGCAGACACCAGTAGAGCATCAGACTGAGCCTTTGACAGCAGCACCTAGCCAGGCCAAGCCTGATGATACCGATACGAAGTCGCAAGCTACGCAACAGCAGACTGTCCAGCCCCCAGAAGACGATATCCCAGATGCCATCAAAAACGGCACTCGGCGGGCCCAAGAAAGTGCGGCAACTGATAGCTCAAAAAGAGAACGAGGAAAGAGCCAAGACCCAGAAGCAGACTTTTTCTCTGGCGAGGAAGATGACAGCATCAACTTTGACCCGAATCCAATCGCCGGTCAAGCGGTACGGCCAGTAATGACAGCCGCCACTGCCAGACAGCCCAATGACCCGCCCATCAAGCGCAAGAAGAGCTGATTTTGCAGACAGCCCTGGCTTGTCTATAAATGAAAAACTGACTTAAATAGGACGGAAATAGCTCCGTCCTATTTTTAATGCCCATCCATAATGGTGTTGACTAAAACGCGAAAATGTGGTATAATGTATCTTGAAAGGAGGGACATAGAATGAAGCAAACCCTGGCAATTAAGAAGCACAAGCGCAAGGATGGCCCGCGACTTCCCAATGACCATGTCAATGAGTCGCTACCGAAGTGGAAGCAGGAACTGCTGTACTACCTGAGCTTTATCCGGTTTGGTGCCATCATTTGCATTTCAATATATATTCTCCTGGGCGTTGTGTTCAATGTGTATCTGGTCAGAGGCTCCTCCATGACGCCGACGCTCCACAGCGGAGAAATTGTTATCGGAAACCATATTGCTCCCACGCTCAAGCATGGGCAAATCATCGTATGTAAGCCGGAGGGATATGGCGAGGTCATCATCAAGCGTATTATTGGTATGCCGGGTGATACCATAGACATCGACTTTGTTCAAGGTGTTGTGTACCTGAACGGGGAACCTCTGGACGAACCTTATGTGCAAGCCCCAACCTACGCAGACCTTGGAATGGAGTTCCCGCTTACTGTGGACGAAGGTTGCTACTTTGTCATGGGCGATAACCGGAACAATAGCTGGGACAGCCGTGCCCCGAACATTGGGCTCATCAAGCGTGATGAAATCCTTGGCTCCTATTTGTTCTCCTTCTTATAACTTCATCCTTGCATTAGGCCAGTCAGAGATGACTGGCCTTTTTTTATGCTTGAATAGCTAAAATTTCTTCATTCCTTTCAATCAAAAAAGTGAAAAAAAAGAAAAAGCGTCCTTTCATATTTCACTGAATCCATTGGTGCTTCTGCCATTCAGAGTTTTGGGGGAGTAGCCTTCCAAAACTTTGACCAAAACAAGATTAAATGGTACAATATATCAACCGGGCCTAAAATACGCCTGGAATCCTTATAAGGAGGAATAACAGATGTCTGAAATGAACGAGACCCGTATGGATGCAGCCATGCAGGCCCTTGATGGAAACACCGATGCCGCTGCCATGGCAGAGGAAAGTCTTGGCCTGTCCATGCAAGACCCTATTCCTGCTGCCGTTGCCCCTGAAGATGAAGACGGCCCGAAGGGGCCTGACATTGACGAGGACATCGGGGCCATTGAGGATGACGACCCTCCCGCCGTGGAAGGTGAGGAAGTGCCGCTTGTTCCGCCCATCCCTTCTGCTGCGCCCTCTGAGGAGCCTGAGGACGAGATTCAGCAGGCAGATGAATTCCAGCCCCAGTCTTCGGAACAGGCTGCTGAGCAGCCCCAGGGGGCGTCTGAGACGATTCCTGAGGCGGAGGCCGCTCCTGAGCCTCAGGTGAAAGCAAAAGCCCAGAGGGGGGGCCGAGCCAGACGCGCAGAAAAGGCTGAGCCTGTCACGGCCGGAGAACAAGGCCAAGCAGCCCCGGCCGCAGACCCGAACTCTAAAATGAGTGCGGCTGGAGCAAACGGTATGACCCGTGCTGAGGTATTGCATGACGCCAGAATCCGCGAGATGGAGCGGGCGGTGGCTCGTGAAGAGCGCGAAAGATTCCTCAGCGGCTGGTCTTCGCTCCAGACCGCCATGCGTCGTCACCTTATTGTCAACGGCGTAGTGGCTGGTGTTGAGGTTCGTGAGGTCGTAAACCCTGGCGGCCCCTCTATCGACCTGGTGCTGCTGTCCGTTATGGTGGATGGCGGCTACAAGGTCCTGGTGCCTTTTGACGAGTTTTACCAGGATAATCCGGTTGACATGCAGACCGTAGACCTGTCTACGGCGGCTGGCCGGAGAGAGTACACCCGTCGCCGCCGCGCCCTGGCAGAGAAGCTGTATGAGCTGAAAATTCCCATGCTCATCACCGACATGAAGATGGAGGAGCCGGATGAGAATGGCGTGTTTGACTATGCCATCGTCGCTTCTCGCCGTCGCGCTCTGGACATTCAGGAGATGCAGGCGTTTGGCAAGGGCCGGAATGGCGCTCCCCTGATTCAAGAGGGTGATATGCACCGTGCGACTATCACCTCTGTGTCTGTTTATGCGGTTGCTGTGGTGCTGGGCGGTGTCGATGTGCGTATTCCCATGCGGCTTCTGACCTACCGCTATCTGCTGGATGCCCGCACCAAGTACCGGGTTGGCGAGACCCTGTGGGTCTATGTTCGGAGCATCAAGGAGCTGGAGAATGGGCACCATCAGATGATTCTGGACGCCCGGATGATGGAGCTTCAGGCGGCCCGGATGAAGCAGAAGCTGTTGCCTATTGGCTCTTCCACTCTGGGCGTGATTACGTCTGTGCGGCATGTTGCTCCCAGTGAGCGGCACCCGGAGGGGTCGCTGAACATCACTGCGTACCTCAAGATGTACGACATGCCTGCCGTGGTTCGTGGCCTGCCTGTGTCCTATCTTGGCCGTGAGCCTATCTCCGGCGATGAACTTCGGCTCATCGTTCGCGGGTACTCCCGGTTTGGCTTTGTTGTGGCGGATTGCCATGCGTTCAATGGCGCTCCCGGTCTTCTGAACCACTAAGCCGCAAGGTGTAGCCCAGTATCTCTTTGAGCCGGTGGGGTCGCAGCAGCGGCCCTACCGGCCTCATCTGCAATGTAATTTCCTTATCTGAAAGGGGGGAAGGGCTGTCTCCTTCTCGTGGCTGAATTCACGGGTTAATACAGCCCGAATCCTATGGCGAAAGCTGATTTGGAGCGAATCAGGGAGTATCACATTCCCATGAATTTTATTGATGAATCCAGGGTCATAAATGGTATGTTCAAGACCCGGAATTTCGTTGAGGGATGTATCTTGGCCGCTTTGGTTGGCCTTCCGTGTTGGACTGGTGTCCACGCTCCTTTTGAAGTGAAAATCTCGCTTGTCGTTGGCCTTGTCCTGCCTTTCTTCCTCATTGGCATTAGTGGTATCAACGGTGACCCGCTGTCCACATTTATCAAGAATGCGTTTTCTTGGAGCCGCACACGCGGCACGATGCTTTACAACTATGAAGCTCGGGCACTCGCACAGGCCCCCATCAAGGCCATGATGGAAGAAGAGGGCATGAACGATAAAATCCTTGATTTTGTCGACAGCATGAAAGCGAAGGCGGCCAAAAAACGGCGTGAAAATCCTCTTGTAGAGGGTCAAGATTTTGTGTTTGCCGAAGACCGGAGCTTGTCTGGTAACTATCTGGACGAGGTCGAAGAGAGTGAAGAGAAGCAAGAGGAGCCTGCATCTTCCAGACGTAAATCCCAGGAAACGCCGGTAATGACCGTGGATGCCGAAGTCCTGGATGTTGATGTAGCAACCGTGCGACTTACCTCCAACATGGATGAAGTTCAGCCGGATAATTTTGAGCTATTCAACGCATCTGAGGCTGTCCATGAGAGCCCTGCAACGCCCGCTTCGGCCCCGGTTGCGAGAACTGATACGTCTTTAGACAAAGACCCTGTAAAGCAAGGTTCCAAGAGCTGTGAACAGGGAAGTACTCAAGCAGAAACGCCTGCGGAACCCGCCGAAGGGTTTAACTATGACGATAGTGAGGACGGTGCGTTATTTTGAGCAAAAAACTGAAAACGATAACAAGCTGTCAAGCATTTTCGCCTATCAAGGATATCCGGGACGGCATTATCGCAACGAAGAAAGGGACATTTGTTAAGCTGATGGAGTTTTCTCCTATCAACTTTTCGCTTCGGTCTGCCTCGGAGCGAAACGTCATCATCTCCCAATATCAAGCTGCAATACGTACGTTCCCTCGCACGGTACAGTTCAAATGTGTGTCCCGGCGCGGCAATGTAGAGCGGTATTTGGATGGCTTGCGTAAGGACCTGGAGACGGAAACGGACCCCGGAACGAGAGAGCTTATGCTGGCACAGATGAAGATGATTGATGATGTTGGTGCGCATCAAGGGGTTACCCGCCGTTTCTTTATGGCATTCCCGTATGAGCAGGAATCCGGGTTGACGCGGTCACCATCGTTCCGCGAAATCCGGTCCACACTCTACCGGCAAGCAGAAGGTATCCGCCAATCTATGGCGCTCTGCGGCAACGATATGCTCTCTCCCGACTATAACGACGAGTACATCTTGGACGTTTTGTATAGCATTATGTGCCGAAATCAGAGTGAGGAAACCCCGTTCGTTGAGCGCCAAGCGGAGGTGGTGGCACGCTACGCTGCCTCTGATTCCATCGACTTCATGGCCCACCCGAACATTCAGCTTCCAGTGAACGATTTCATTGCGCCCCGGTACATCGACACTGAGACGAGCCCCAAGTATATCGTAGTAGACGATACCTACTATATGTTTTGTTACCTGCCCAGCGACTCCTATCCCATGCGTGCTGTTGCTGGCTGGATGCAGCTTTTTGTCGGTCTGGGCGAGGGCATTGATGTGGATATGTGGCTCCACAAAGAAGACCCTGCACGTACGCAGACTAAGCTCCAGTATAAGCTGCGTTGGAACAAGATTCGGATGCGGAAGACGGATGATACCTCCCAGGATTTTGACGATTTACAGACGGCAATCGACTCTGGCTTCTATCTCAAAGAGGGACTTTCTGCTGGAGATGAATTCGCTTATATGTCTACGATTGTGACCATCACTGGCAAATCGGTGAATGAAATCGAGTACAAATACAGTGAGGTCAAGCGTATCTGCGCACAATCTGATATGAAAATTAAGCAGTGCATGTTCCAGCAGTTAGACGCATTCAAAGCCACATTGCCCATCTGCGAATACAATCCCAACATCTTCCGCAAAAGCCGCAGAAACATTTTGACTTCGGACTTCGGAAGCACGTATATGTTTGTGTCTTCGGAGCTGAACGATAAAGGCGGTATCCTGATGGGCGTGGATTCTCAGTACCACTCTCAGGTATTTGTCAATGTATTTGACTCCAAAAAATACCCGAATGCTAACGTGGCAATCATGGGTTCGTCCGGTGCTGGTAAGACCTATACGCTGGAGACCATGGCCCTGCGTATGCGGCAAAATCAGACGCAAGTGTTCCTGATTGCACCTCTGAAGGGGTGGGAGTTTGAGCGGGCCTGCAATAAAGTGGGAGGCAGCTATGTGAAGATTGCTCCTGGTTCCGGCCAGAATATCAACATCATGGAAATCCGCAAGAGGGACACCTCTGTTAACCGAGTTCTGGATGCGGAGACCCGTGGTTCTGGTTCTGTCCTGATGGAGAAAATCCAGCAACTTCACATTTTCTTTTCCCTGTTGGTCGTGGATATGACGCTGGAGGAGCGGCAGCTTCTGGACGAAGCGCTCATCAACACCTATGGAAAATTTGGCATCACCAATAAGAACAAGAGCCTGTTGGACCCTATGAATCCTGGCCATTATCGCAAAATGCCTGTTCTTTCTGACCTTCATGACGCACTGGCAAAGATGGGCGACGGCGCGAAGCGGCTCCATCAAATTTTGACCCGATATGTGTCTGGCTCGGCTTCTTCGTTCAATGCCCATACCAATGTCGACCTCAACAATAAGTATGTCGTGTTGGACGTGTCGACCCTAAGTCGTGAGATGCTGCCCCTCGGCATGTTCATCGCCCTGGACTTTGTGTGGGATAAAATCAAAGAGGATATTACGGCCAAAAAAGCGATTTTTATTGATGAGGCATGGCGGCTCATCGGCCCTGGTTCATCTAAGCAAGCTGCCGACTTCGTTGTCGAAATCTTCAAGACCATCCGTGGTATGGGTGGCAGCGCCGTAGCCGCAACCCAAGATTTGAATGACTTTTTTGCTCTCGATGGCGGCAGCTACGGCACTGCAATTATCAGTAACTCCAAAATCAAGTTGCTGATGAAATGCGAGCCCAAAGAGGCTGCGGCAATCGCTGAATCCATGGAACTGACCCAAACTGAGGTGGAGAAGCTCCAGACTATGAAGCGAGGCACTTGCCTTCTGGTAGCGAACCAGAACCATGTGTTCATTGACATCAAAGCGACCAGAATGGAACATGACCTCATTACTACAAATCGTGAGGACTTGAGCCGCATTGCCCGTCAGAGCGCCGCAAGCAGGAAGAGTTAAGTGATGGCGGCCGCCGTTTGACCCGTGCGGTTCGGCGGCCGCTATTGCCTATAAATTGATGCTCTGAATGGCCGATTTACCCTATACTTGAGGAGCTGATTTTTGTGATTTATGAAGCTACGGTAGACAATATCCAAATGCTAATGCGGTCGTGTATCGTGTTGGAAAGAGCTCAACTCTACCGGTTCTTCGCCAGCCATCACAGTCAGGAACGCTTGTCGTTCTTCCTCGACTTCCTCATTAAGGAGCGGGTCTTGGATGCTGATGAGGTGAAGAAAAACCGTATTTGGCTGCACCGACAAGCCAGGCCAATATCGCGCCCAACGGAAGCCCAGATTGCCGCCCGTATTAAGGCATTTTGGGTTATTGCGTCCTTTGGGTGTGACCGGATTCTGGATGTTGCCCCTTTGGAATATCCGGCACAGTTTATGTTCGTAACCAGTTCTAACGAAGTCTATGACCTGACCGTCTGTGACACCAAACAGGTGGCTGTTGTGGCGGCACATAAACGGGCACTTTATGCTTTGCATGATAAGACCTATGAAGATGACGTCAACCATATCGCTATCGTGAATGACCGGGAGACTGGCCTGGCAATCGGCGATTATGGATTTGATTCTTTCTGTATTCTGGATGCGAATAAGTCGCCGAGGTACGAACAGTGGTAAACCATATATCTCGTAGCGAGGACAATGTGGTTGCCATGATGCAATCTTTTGAGGCGAAAAAGCAGGCCGGAATTGTCTTAAAAGAAGCCCAGTTCTTGACCCGCCTTGCTCAGAGATGTCTGCGGTTCTGCAACGACTTAGCCAATGTTTCGTTGGAAAACAAGAATGCAGGGAAGACCTTTGAAGCCCATCTGACTGAGTTTTATGCCTCTGCTTTGTCTCATGCTCATACCCTGTATCAGGCTGTCATAGCTCCCAATACTGCATGTGGGCTGAGAAATCCGAGGGACGTCCAAAGTGAAAATTTTGACCAGTTTGCTGCCGCCATCGAGCAGGTATATTCCTTCCTACTCGATGGCAGGCTTTTCATCCGACTGCCTCAACTTCCGGCAAAAATAAACCACGGAATGTCTGGCAGGGGAGGGGATAAAAGCCGCCCCTATCTGTTATTTTTTAACCGCTCTCTGGACGAAAGTTTGAACCGCTTGGAGCCCAATATCCCTCATTATATGGAACAGAATATCACCTATCTGACGGTGTTTGGACCAGATGTAAAATCGTGCCCGGACTGTGAAAATATCGACACCAAAAGTATTACAGACGTCATCTGCCTGCATACGATGTGTGCGGATTCTCCATCCAAAACCAGCTTCTTTATGTGCGGTTTTCAAGACGAGAATCTGGTCCCGGGAACCTATGTTTGCGTCTCTGAAGGTCGGTTCTCTGTACCAGAAATCAGCACCATAATCGCTGCTTTTCACGCCCCAAAAAACTTGTAAAAAACCGTCATTTTCGCTGACGCATTTTTTGGTATCTTTTTCATTCGTGATTTTCCTTGATTTCCAACGGTTTGCACCGTCTTCGACAGGCTCAAAAACGGCGGGCTGGTGTCTCTTCGCCGACGTTAGCACAAAAAACCATTCATTGACTCAGTCTTTCAAGTTGTCAGCTTTGTATGCCTAACGCAATGTTTGGGGTGTGCTTCCGCTCGGGGATTTGCGGTACAGTTTTTCACCGGTTGGATGAAACAACTCTGCTGATACTTTTATGACAAGTCCTGACGGGGGACTTAATATAAAGCATCAAAAAGAAAGTAAGGGCAATGATTCAATAGACACAACTCACATTTTGTTACATTTGAGATGGGTTCTGTTCACTCTTAACCTCACAGAACAATTTGATGTCAGTGTCAATATTGCGGCCATCTTTCTTTTCTGATATGGCTGATGAGCTGATTTGCTTCTTCACCAAATGGCTCACACGATATCTCTGTGTTGGTTCTCATCCAGACTGATGGGAAATTCGCTTATGGGAAAAGAACTACCCATACGGCTCGACCTGGTTCGGAGTGCGGTGGGGAAAATCCATAAAGAAATCGAAAAGCAAAAGAAGAGAGGTGGTTTCAAGTGAAGACTCGTCTGTCATGCTATGACGTTGTGCTCCTCACTCTTCTGCGGTTCAATTATGCCACACGGAAGTCGCTGCTGCTGTTGAACTTTTCAAACACATCAATCTATGAAGCTATTCAATATGGTGAACGGCAAAAGACCATCTGCACATCACCACTTCGTTACAGGCGTGTAAAGGGAGAGCGGCGGCACACTTCCACATACATGACCATAACTACACGAGGTCTCCAGTATCTGGTTGAAAACTGCTCACAGCATGTAGAGTGGTTGAAATATCTTCCGAGTGATTTAAGCCGAATCCGAATCCGTGGTTATAAATGTGCCACAAGTCAGGTGGAGCGGTTCCTGCGGATGTCGGCGGCGGCCCAAGCTGCTGAGTCTATCGGAGCAAGTGTACGACCTCTGTACTTGAGTACGGACAAAGTCCTCATTGCAGGGGGCGGGGAGGAAGCTATTGATTATAGTGCGGACATTGATGCTACGGACGACGACCTTGTTCGTGCCCCCGACTTGTTTGCCGACACCTGCAATGACATGAACGGAATACTGGACGACGATGATCGGATGGACTTCGGCATCGAGGATGGCATTGGTATGGAATGCGAAGCTGGGCCCGGACACGAGTGCGAAGCTGTTGCACAGGAACCCTCTGTTGAGGACAGCGGTGCTACTTGCAGGGGCGAAGCTGGTGAACGTACATCCCGGGAACCTCAACGTCTTTTATCCACTGTCGTTTATGAGGCGATTAACCGGGCCGGGAACAGAGACACAAAAGAAACCTGTCCTATGGTATTTCATCCTGTTCGAGAGGTAAAAGCACGGCTTGCTGCGAGCTTGGATAGGGGAGATGCGACACTGGCGGCCCGCGACCTAATGAGTTGCCGGTACAGCGGCCTTTTGGAGAGCTGTTCCAATAATGTCCTTGTGTATGTTCCAAACGCAATGGGGATGGATTGGCGTGAGCGTATTGTCCGCAAGGAGTTGGCCACGCAGATGTCATTTGCGAAGCTGTATTCTCAGTTCGGCCCTATCAGCCATGACGAGCAGAATGGAGTCGTCCTGGTGCAAAACGAGAGGATGCTGGAAGATGTTTATTTCGATAAAAAATCGCGGCGCGGAGAAAATGAAATTTTAGGACGTTCCTTTAATCATTATTATGTGGTACAATATAACAAAGATGGTATGTCAGACCTGAAACGGATAATGACAAGAAACTTAGAAGCGGATGGGAAGAAATTTATTGAACGAGCTATTCAAAGCGGAGTCTACACGAGCAACACAGAAGTGAGTGCGAAGCTGTTCCCGCTTCAAAGCAAGGAAGGAATTTTGGTTGCAGACGGGACTTTAATGGACCTTGTGCAGGTAAATGCAATCGAGTCGATAGCAAATCACATCCAGGGCATAAAATACGGTGTGTTGTGTCGTCCTCACCAGCTTCCGTACTATCAGCGCATAATGCCTCGCGCCTACTTTATGTTGGTCGGATAAATGATAGCCCAACCTTTCTATTTTATTCTAAATCGCTTAACATAAAAATCTTGTATAGAACAAAATAATATGGTATAATATCCGCAACGAAAGGAGGCCGCTGAGATGTATGATGTGACGCTAAGTGGCATTATGAGACAGGCCGAGTTCACGGTGGATATGGAATCAAAGAAAATCACCCGGAACTATCTCCGGGTCGAAGACGGCGCGGAGGATGCGACGCATGATGTAATCTACGTGACCATCCAGGACCAGGAGAGCCTGTCGAACATGAAGGTGACCTGGATAGTTCTTTGCGGTACGAAGGAGGATATCATTGAGGCTATCGACTCGGAGCTGCCTGTGGCAAAGCTGGAGACGGACGCCATCTTTGATGCCTTCAAGCTGGACGAATACGAAGCGAAGGTCTGCTACACCTATCCGCTCAAAGGGGAGCTGACCCGGGTCATGCAGCGGTCTCCGACATACCAGGCGCTTGCGTCCATACAGCGAGCAGTCATTGCGAGCATGTGGGAAATCCCGGCAGACAAGGTTCGTGTGCTGGACCCCGTGAACAGCTAAAAGTAAAAGAGCACACTGCGAAGCTGGGCAGACCAGTGAAACAGTGTGCTCTTTTGCATAAAACTAATGCGAAGCGATTGCCCAACAATATAGTGTGGGTGTATAATGCTCGAAACAGACATCGTATTGGAGTGAGAGAAATGCTGTCGATGATAACTGACTTTTTGGGGGACATTGTATCTGTGTTTCTCGATATATGTGCCGGGTTGGAAAACAAGACTCTGACGGAAAGGGAAGTGCGTGCAAAGCTGCATCCGTTCCGCTTGATTGGTTGGTTGCCTGTCCTGCTCTTTACGGTACTGTTCGTAGTAGGTGGCAGCGGCTGGGCACCTCTGGTTATCATATCTGTTCTGTGGGGTGTATTTGTCGCCTACAGTTCAACGATAGCCTGGGAGACATTGCGGGACGAGAAGATATGTGCAGACATTGCGGACCACAATCCATTCCTGGCATTTTCACTCAAAGGCAAAACAGTGCAGTACGCCATTGCGCTTATTGTTGGCGTTGTACTCGCAATAGAAGTAGCGAAGCTCGGGCTTTCGTTCATTCCAAATCTTCTCTACCGTATTTTCGGTGAGAATATGTTTCACTGGTTGTTCCTGGAGTTCATTTTTATGGCCTGTGTCTATTACGGCGGCATTATGGTAAGAGCTCTCCGGCGGCGGGTGCATGGAAGTGACTGCTATGTAGATGGGTCCGAGTACATTCCGAAGGAGACCTATCAGGAAGGCGTTGCGGAGCGGGATGCAGCTCAGGCCGCCGAGGCGAAAAAGAAAGCCGAAGCAGAACAGCAGGCAGCCGAGGAAGAAGCCAAGAAGCAAAAAGCAAAGGAAGCAGCGGAAGAAAAGCGGCGCAAAGGTGAGGCTGACTATGAGGCAAACAAAGAGGAGTATCGAAAGGACGTCTGGGAATGGCTGAACATTGACCTGAATCTGGATTTTCCAGATGAAGTGTGTGACGCTATCTCCGACTACAACCTGGGCAGACGGCGCTTCATCTCTCATAGGCGCATGGTTCCTCTGCTGTCCGAAGTAGTCGGCCAGGCCGACGCAGAGCGCTACGCAGGGAAGTTCTGCTGGGTCCTCCAGGCCATGCACAAAGCCCAGGAAGCGGAAGACATCAGAGAGGGTATGGAATACCAAAAGAACCCGCTTGGCTCGGAAGGAGAGACGAACGTCAACTACCGGCTCAAGTGGTGGATGGCGGACCATCCCGGGTACAAACAGGTGGCAGCCGATTGCTTCAGCGCACATAGCACAAACTGCATCCGCATTGCAGCTTGGGACTATGTCAATGAACCGCAGGAAATCGACCACCTGCTTGTCGGCCCGGCAGGCGTCATTCATATCGAGACCAAAGACTATATCGGAACCATTACGGTGAAGAACACTCATTATTGGGAGCGGGACATAAAGAATGACGGTCGAGTCACTCCTTTCAGCAGCCCGTCCTTCCAGGTTGAACGGCATGATGAGGTCATCCGGCATATCGTAGGCGATGATGTACCAGTTCACGCCCTCATCTGCTTGTCCAACAAAAACGTCGCAATTCAGGATGCGGAAAAGAGCGATGTTCCCATCGTGTGCCTGCGCGACTTGGCTGAATACTTGACCAAGCTCCATGACAGCGAAGCTGCGAAGCTCAGCCCGGCCGCAGTGGACGAGCTGTTCCAGCGCATTGAAAATGCCAAGGTCCGAAACTCCAAGAAGCGTGCGGAGTATGAAAAGAAGCGTACCGGAACTCCGTAGTCTGTAAACAGTATTGAATAAATGCCCGGTGGAAGGGACAAATCCCTCCGCTGGGCATTTTATTATGCGGAGACTTGAAGAAAACGGGATAATGTGGTATAATATACAAAGAAGTCAGGAAAGGGAGGCAATGCAATGAGCGTCACTCGTGCGTACCTATACAGCCGTGGCCCAGACCATCCCAAGTACAAGTCGAGGTCCTGCATGTCCCAATCGGACAAACTTCGTGAGTATGCCCTCCAAGCGGGTTATACCGTTGTAGGTGTAGCTGAGGACGTAGGCAGCGGCAAAAGCATGGACCGGCCAGGTCTTCAGAAAGTGATGGCGGCGGCAAGCGCCGGTGAGATGGATGTGCTCCTCGTGCATAGCATCACCAGGCTTGGCCGAAAAGTGGGCGAAGTCCGCAAGTACCTCGATGAATTGGGCCGGTTCGGTGTCGTCGTGGAGGGGGCCAAGGACGGAAGACACAGCGTCAGGTTGGGGCAGTCAAATCCTGACTCTGGCACGCTGCCTTTATGTCCTCAGTGCCGCAGCCGCATTGCGTTGTGTTCCTTTGTGTGGGGCGTTTGCTCTGCCTGCGGGGAAAGAATTCTTTGTTCCAATACGCCAGCCGATGCGCTTTGCCCAGACTGTGCCAAGAAGCATCAGCGCTGTGTCCATTGCGGACAGCCGATGCCCAAGTAAGGCGAGTTGAGCCGCAGGGAGGAGGGGCCCGAAATAAAGACAGAACTCACAATGATGTTAGAGCGAAATATCTGGAGCGCAACGCACAAGCAGGGCGTGTTCTCGGCCTTTGAGGTGACCATAGGCTGGTCTGGCACTGAGCGGGTAGATTACATGACCTATGACACCAAGCACGTTTTTCGGTGCTATGAAATCAAAGTCAGCAAATCAGACTTCAGAAGTCCAGCCGCAAAAACATTCTGCGGGCACTTCAACTACTTTGTGATGCCGTATGAGCTCTACCAGCAAGTCATGGATGAGATACCAATGGGCATCGGGGTGTTCTGCGAAGCCAGGAGTCGGGACCCGCAGCTTGCGAAGCTGGAGCCATGCACTTGCGTCCGGCAGGCCAGACGGAGAGAACTGACTGTAGCCCCGGAGGTATTGAAGGACAGCATGATTCGTTCCTTATCCAGAGACCTTGGGAAACAAATGGCCAGTGGCTCCCCCACACTGATGGAGTGCTACAACCGCGAACTGGCTCAAGAGCGGCAGATGACACAGCACTATCGGCAGCAGGCAAAGGCGCTGCGGGAACAGTATGACAATTTATACCGTGTTGTCTCTGAAACCTTCGGCGATGCCTGGCAGGAGGGGCCTGGAAGGAATTTTTCTGACAGCATGTAAAATCGACAAGAAGGGAAGCAAGGATATGGAACGCTATCATGGAGACCTGATTTTCGATGAACATAGAGAGTGGTTTTGTGACTGGTTTACCGACACGGACAACGGGGAGCATAGCCGGAGCATTCTGGCGACGGGCCCCAGTGAGCAGTTTCTGTCCGCTGCCATGCTCGGCTGGGTCTCTCATACGATAAGCCAGGGGGCGTCCTTCATTTTGGCAGCCAATCGGGATATCTGCCTGGACGCTGGCAAACTGGCCGTAACCCGTGGATATGATGTGTTCGCCTCCACGCGGGAACGCACCGGGGCTGAGCTGGTGAAGAAGATGGGGAAGCGCCCCATGGCCATCATTGTGTTCATCGGGGAGTTTGAATCGGACAACCGTATCGGCAATGAAATCATCAGCTCCCTGTTGGGAGAAGTCGTGGAAATGGGTAGTTCGCGGCCGCTGGCTGTTTTCATTGAGGAGTTGCCCAGGTTTGGAGCCATTGCGCATCTGGAACAGGCCGTGCTTCTCTCCCAGAGCACACGGCTCCGCTTCGGCCTTACCGCCCAGAAGTGTTCCGATGTGTACGATACGTACCCCAGCACAAGCGCTCAGATAACGGAGTCCTGCTTGCTGCTGAACTGAGGGAAAGGGATGGGAGGAGACACCATGGAAAAACTGTGCGCTCTCGGTGAACCCGTCTTCGCCATTGTGAAGGACATGAATTCCTTTCACTTAACCGTTACGCAAGCCGTTGTGCGAAGCATGGATTCTTCGACTATCATTCTGGAGCGGGATGACGGGCCGTTCTCAACTACCCGATTCGAGTTCCCTGCGAATAGCTGGGGCGTGGATGTCTTTCGGAGCAAATCCGCCGCAACAGAGGCCCTGCCGGGCAGAATGATGGCTCATGGCGGCTTGCCGCAGCATAGCCATTCAGATTTTTGAGTTTTACTGGGATGCGATAAGGAGGTAACCAGATATGTGTGCGCCATTCAAAAAGGAACCTGAGGAAAAGGTATTGGCTCCCCTCTGTTGGCCGCACCTGGCCAGAGATATGGTCGCAGAATTTCTTCATACAAGCCCGGAGGCACTTCTGGCGTTTGAGCAGGAATATACCAAAGCGTCCATGAATGAGGCGACGGACGATTTCTTTCATATCAATTCCCGGCAGGCTGCCGAGCAGAAGCACACGGTTTCCGTAGATGACAGCAACCCAACGGGATATTCCACGGCCGACCTTGAGGCCGCCATGGAGCTCCAGGAGCGTGTCATCGCGGAGCTTTTGGCTCAGACCAAGGTCTATTCCTTTGATGGGCATATGTCCGCATATCGGCGGCCGCTGACTTTGCCAGACGGGTTTCAGCCCGTACAGGCAGAGGAAGTATCCAAGCTGCCGGAGGAATTGAGACCGGACTTGACCGGAAACCTTCTGAAACGCGATATCGGGAAACCGGCATTTGGTGCTCTGCTGTATTTTTATGACCAGTTCCTCCACGCCCCACACCTAAACGACCGGGAATTGGCCTACAACACCTTCCGCCAGGGACTGGACATCCTGGACCTGGACCCCATTACCTACGAAATCATTGGGACCAATCGGAATTCTATGGGGCACTGGTTTCCTCAGTTGGTAGAAGCGTGTCAGGACCAGAATTTCTTCCGCGTCCCGGCAACTACCATCGCAAAAGTCCCGCTGACGCTGCTTCAGCTCACACGGCTGCCATACGAATCACTGCACAACGTCACATTGACCATCGTGGACCGGTGGGCCCATGCGGCATTTCGGCTGGAGGACAGCAAGGAATACTTTGTGAAGACAGGCACGTATTCCTCCAAGTTCGATTTTCGCAATGCCCGGGTGACCGGAGCCAAGGAAGTGCGGGAGCTCGGGGAGTACTTGCTCTATATCCACTACCAGGCCCTGTGCATGGCCCACTTTACCGTCAAGCCTCGACCTATCTATGGGGCGTCCACCACCAACGAGTGGGTGGTCCGGGAGTACATACCTGACAAAGAACAGAACCCCTGTATCTACCATGGACTCCCGCTCCACACCGAGTACCGGGTTTTCGTGGATTGTGACACAGACCGAGTCCTGGGTATCGCACCGTACTGGGAACCCCAGACAATGAAGAAGCGGTTTGGACAGGAAGGGGACAGCGATAGCATCCATCAGATACACGATTACATTGTCTACAAGGCCCATGAAGAGACATTGATGCGCCGCTTCCAGGAAAATCAGGAGGCCGTTGCTTCACACATACAGGAACTGCTGCCCAGACTGGACCTATCCGGCCAGTGGAGCATTGACGTTATGCAGAACGGCGGTGACTTCTGGGTCATCGACATGGCACTGGCGGAGCAATCTTTCTTCTATGACCGCTATGTACCAAAAGAGCTGCGAAGACCCAGCAAGGAAAACTGGCTCCCGGAATTTCCGGGTGTGAAAACGGGGGAGAAGGAATCATGATGATAGAGAAGCGAAACCACTGGATTGACGATATGATGGCCGACATTCCAGACGCCGATTTCCTTGCCATCTTTTCTGATATTGCAGAATTCCGTCGCCGGGGCCTTCTGCGGCCGGACAGCCCCATGCGCGATTTGGAGTCCCGGTTCCGGGCCGCATGTCACACAGAAGACTCTATGCTGCGCCAGGTAGAGGATGCCGTCCTCTACGAAATGGCCAGACGGTACAATAACGCCCTGGAAGTCGGGGCCAGAGCACCCGTAAAGGCGATACAGCAAAGCGAGGAGGCTTGACCATGAGCAAGGCACTTCTGAAAAATGTCTCCCCCGGGCTGACTACGGAGTATGTTACCCCTCACACCTGTGGCGTCTGCCACAGCCATATCGCAGATGACTGGGCTTTCTGCCCGGAGTGTGGGACGCCCACTGGCCTGGATGGGCGGCCGGAGACACGATACCAACATATCCGAGCCATGACCATTCAGGAGATGGCAAGCCCATACGGCGGCATCGTGGATATGATTGGAGAACTGTGCGAAGATGGCGTCCCCGGGCCGGACATGGTACGGGATTGGTTGGAACGTCCTATATTGACTGAGACGGAGGAATGAGCGATGTATATACTCGATGAAACGACCACTGTGGGTCAGTTCATTGCTGAGCTGGAACATTTTCTGAGCTTCAAGCGTTCCGTGGCAGACAACGCTGAAGAACTGCCTACGAAAAGCATGCTGCTGGAATATACCACCAAGACCGTAGGCCGGTTTGAAAAGGTTTTTTCCGCACCAGTGAGTAAGGCGCTGCGAAAGGCATGGAGCGACGAGGTCATGAAAGACAGTATCGTGGTGGACTTTTGGGGCTACACAATGCTGGATGTAAGAGCCTCTGACGACTGCATCAGCCTTGTGAGCTGGATGGGCGAGACCCCCGTACCGCTCCTAACGCTTGCCCTGACCTGTGAGCGTGTGGAGGAGCGGGAGTACGTCCGGCACATCGTCTTGAAAGAGGGCGATGAACCTGCCACCCCGCTTTCGGACATTATGGTTCGGACAGCCCTGTTGCAGGACACCCGTGCCCCCATCCAGGACCGGTGGCTGGAAGCGCCTGAGTCCTTCCGCACCCAGCATCTTATCTGCCCAATCTGCCACAGCAGCTTCCTGGAGCTGTTCCGTGACGGCGATTTCGGCGAAAAGCCCGGGCACTTTGAATGCCACCACTGCGGATGGAGTTCCAAAGGTAAATTCTACTACCGCAGCGAGCTGGCTGAGGCAAAAGCGTACCATAAAGAGCTGAAGTTCATCCGCCAGGTGGAGGATGTGCGGACTACGCTTCATCGGGCAGAGGAATCCCTGGAAGCCGGTTTGGAGCGCGTAACTCTCGCGTATAGGCTGGCCAACGCCACCGGTGGCCCGTCCTGGGAAGCAAAAGACCTGGTGGATAAGTACATAAAGTTGCTGACCGATGTCCAACAGAAATGGGCTTCTGCGGAGAAGAACAGGCAGAAAGGGAGAAAGCGATGATTGCAAATTACGACCCCAACTTCATCGGTATCCATATCGTCCGGGCAACTTTCCAGGCGTGGGACTACATCGGCCATGTTGCATTTGCTGTCGGCGGCAACTGCCGTGGCGCAGCCCACCTGGACCCTACGTTCCTGGAGACTGATACCCAGGAAGACATCGACCGCTATGAGGAGAATGATTGCCAGTTCTCCTTCAACGACGATACTGAGGAGTATTGTGCTGTCCTGCATAGAGAGGATGGCGATACCCTGGAATGGAGCGGTGATGAAGACTCGTTCAAGGACATCCTTGTCGCGCTGGAAATCGTGGGCTGCCGGGAGCAGCCGCTGGAGAAAGGGGAGGACCAGAATGGAGGATGACCAGCTCAGGTGCCCCTATTGTGAAGAGGTCCAGCTTGGCCATGAGCCGGATGAATTCTCTGCCGCCACATGCTATACAGAGTGTGAGCACTGCGGCAGGCCGTTCTGGTACTCAGTCACGGTCTCCAGAAGCTACAGTTCATTTCCAGACAACTGACCACAGCCGCCCTTGCGTTCATCAGAGCGCAGGGGCGGTTCTCTTTTTTGATGGATTTGACTTATGGAAAACAAAGTGGTATTATATACACAACAAGATATAAGGAGGTATATCTCATGGATATACTGCAAAGACTCAAGGCCAAATCCAGAGCCACAATACAGAACCTTCGTCCGGCAGATTATCAGGATGCAGCTATCATCCAGCCTGAGGTGAATGCCTTCGGAACCATTCTGGGGCAGATTGACAAGAGCGGGCAGTACCCCATTGTGTTCCGCATGGACGGCAGGAACAAGCTCAATCGGAATATCATCGCCGCTGGGAGCCAGGACAAATTGGAGTCCTTTGCCAAGAACTACATCTTCCAGGCCGTAAAGCGCCGCGAGTCCATCGTGGTGAATGACCCGGAAAGCAGGCTCTTCAACACGATGAGTTCGTATCTGAGTCAAAACGGCTATACGGTGCGGTATCTGGACCTGGACCGCCCTGAGCTGAGTGATAGCTGGGAACCCCTCCAGCCGTTCTTTCAGACTGCCAATGGCCCCGGGGCAGGGGACCCCTATTATGCTGAGTTCCTCGCTCACGCGATTGTGACCCCCGTCTTGGGCGATAAGTTCAAGGTCTCCACCGCCGCACAAGAGTTCCTGACGGCGATTATTCTGCGTGTAGTCTATGGGGACGAATACGGTGAGAAGACCTTGGCCACGGTATACCAGCTTCTGAAAAATCCGTATGGACAGCAGTACCTGGACTCGCTCTTCACCGAAGGGGGCGAGGGCAATGAGGCTGACGTCGCAGGCGGGTTCTATCAGAAGTTCAAGCAGAACGCAGAGCCCGTGCAGCATGATGTGTTCGCAAAGGTGCCGTCTCTGGTGGAGTCGCTTTTGAGGATTTACCCGGCGGCCACTGAATTCCATCGGAATGCACCGCAAATGGACATGCACATGCCTGTAGCTGCCCCGTGCGCCTACTTCATCAAATACGCCAGAGACAGCCAGAATGCCAGGGTGGCGGCATTTTTCTTCGGGGCGCTTTTCCGGTCCCTGTTCAATGATTCAGACGCGCTTGTCAAGCAGGGAGCGGCTACGATTTCCACGCCGGTCAACTTCCTCCTGCACGAGATGTCCTCTATCGGACATATCTCCAAACTGGATTTTGCCCTGGCCACTTCGCGGAAACGGAATGTCCAGTTCTGCCTGACGGTCAATGGAATCCAGCAGCTTTCCCGGACCTATGAAAACTGGCTGACGGTCGCTGCGAATTGCTCCACCAGCCTTATCTTTGGCCCATATGATGAGGCAGATATGGACATCATCCAGAAATGGGCTGGACCCGGAGAAGTTGTTTTCGACTCAAAGAAGATGCAGGGCGATGCCGTGGCCATTCTGTTCCACTTCCATGAGCCGTTTTTTGCCAAGGAATACCCCTACACGCTGCACTCGGAAGCGGCGGACCCTGTCATCCGGGCCGACAATCCGGCTGACATCCTCAGTACACTGGACCCCAGCAGTCTGATTCAGTATCGGAAGAATCGGGATGCCACCTACCAGGAGTACAAGCGGCTCTATCCTGAGGCGGACGAAGTGGACCGCTCCTGGTTTTCTGCATGCCAGCCTATTCCGGTGCCTGATTCCATTCTGGAAGATGTGAGTGAGGCAGACAACTCCTCTCCCAGTAAAAAGCTGGTCAAAATCAGCGACTGCGGAGCGGCCAACCTGGAAGCGGTAGCTGCACTGGAGAATACCTCGCAGAGTGCCTTGGTGGACAGACTCCTCACATCTCCGCAGATGTGCGTCAAGGCCCAGTTCCTTGGCCGAGAAGCAAACACAGTGGAGCCGATTGCCAATATCGTGGAGTATTACCAGGCCAGGGGCAGTCAAGCAATGACCATGGAAAAGAGCAGGGAACTGCTGTATCTGATAGAGGACGTTGCGAAAGCGGTTCTGCTGGACAGTGAGAAAATGCGGCGGCAGAACAAGTACTTCTATTCCAACATGGTGGATGTGCTCAAGATGGAGGAGTTTGCAGAAATCTGTCAGGACATGGAGGCCCGCCGGTTCACTACTGCTGCACAATTCCAGCGGTTGGTAGAGACCATGCTTGAGAATATCAGCGACCGGCAAGTCTACCGCAGTCCCTACCTGTTCCGTAATTTGGCCGTTATCCTGCGTGATTTCAGCCGGTGGTTTGGCGGCCAGACGTCGCTGGATTGGTACACGAAAGCGAAGCCGGTCATTGAGTTCCTGTTTGTGTGAATGAGCTGACCTGTTGACAAAGGCAAAAAACAGGACGAGAATAGTATCAGACACAACATCGAGACGGAACTGGCCAGACACTGAGAAAAGGGAGCATATATGACACTTGCGAGACTTATCAAAGACATTGAGAAGGCTGCGAAAGCGGAAGGTCGAGCAGAGGGCCGGGCAGAAGTCCAGGCAAAGATGCTGAAAGAGATGCTGAAAAGCATGAGTATCCTGGACGCATCCCGCTGCACAGGAATTTCTGTGGAGGAGATTAAATCCCTAACGCAAACTCATCCGCCGCAGGCTCTTTAAGTGAACGATTCCCAAGCCTAAGGTGGGCGCTATTTGCTGCTATTATCAAATGGCAGCATACCAATCGCAGAAAATATTTCCTTGACTTTATCTGCATTCCGTGTTATAATGTTATCGTTCCAAGAGGAATGGACACCTCGGAACAAAGTTCTCCTTTCAAGCCAGGCGTGATGTCGACGCGCCTTGGCATTAGCGGGTAGCTCCCCTTCCCGCAAAGTGTTTGTGTATATAGGGAAAGCGGACACGGTTACGCCGTGTCCGCTTTCTTTTGTATTCAGATGCTTTTGGCTTGAATAAAACAGCAATATGTGGTATAATATAGCCATAAAAAAGAAAGGGGGAGGCCCGCATGGCGGAGACCAACATCCGAACAACCGGCACAGCCGAGGTCCTGGATTTCGACGCATTGTGCCAGTACATCCAAAATCTTAGCGTGGAGGACGCTGACGGCCTCTGTAAGCAGTTTTCTGAGCTTCGGCGGCCGATGATACCCCCTCGTGCAAAGGACCCCGTAGACGCCGCTATCAGCGACTTTTTCCATATCACTTCCGATATCAGAGGCCGGGAATGGGGTGATAGGAAAAAGAAGGATATCGACACCTACCGGAATTTCTTTGGTTACTGCCGGGACTTCGAGCAGACGCCAAAGGTCGGCTTCTGGGTGGAAGGGGCATTTGCCTTCCTGTACTTGGACAACAAGGAGAAAGGCATCATCGTTCCTGAACCCGAGAAATTTCTGACCTATATCCCGGACAAAGACTATTCGGACCTGACCCCGGTTCAGTTGCGGCAGCAGCTTGGCCTGGAGGGGCAGACGGATAGTCTCCAATCCCTTGTACCAGCCGAGGCAGAGCAACTCACCGGCGGGATGCTGTCGGAGCAGTTGGAGGCGCAGAACCGTCAGATTCAGGACTTGGAATCTGAATTGGACGATGTCATGCACGCAAGGAGCGGTGAACTGGCTGAATTGCGCATGGAAATGGAACGCATTCAGGCCGAGCTGGACAAGAAAAAGGACGCCCTTATGGCCGAGCTGAACAAGAAGCGGCGAGAGCTGGAGGAACAGAAAGAGCAGATGGAAAACCAAATCTGGCTCCTGGATTCCCAAATCTATGCCATTCGGTGCTTTGCCGGGGAAGTAGTTCAGTTCGCCAAAATCCGCTCCGGCAGGAATGCGCCAGTCACAGAGCCGGTGGTCATCTACCAGAAGCTCCGGTTCCTTGACGAGGAACTGGGCCGCCTGGCCTCACTCTATGAAGTTGAGTGGGAGGAGATGGACCTGTTCGAGCAGTTCCTGAAGCATTCGCCTCTGGCTCTGGATACCTTCGCGCCCAATGAGCGGTGTGTTGTCCTTGTCCGACTCAGCCGTACCGGCAAGCAGCAGGGCGTTACCGATACTCAACCCTACTCCAATATGTTCAAACAGTATGAGTACTTCCACGGCCGTACTGTTGGCATCGTCATCCGAAATGGTGAAAATCTCTATCTCGGCTGGACAGATGAGGACCGCGTTCACATCCAGGACGACTTGCTTATCTCCAAGGTGGTCACTGAAGTGTCTCCGGCGGATGAGCCGAAGTTCGTTTTCGACTCTGAACGGAGAAGATATGAGGAGCAGCAGAAGCTGGAGCGGAAACGGTTCTTGGACGGGGTTATCTCCCGCTCCTTTGTCTACAACATCCTCCAGGGCATTGTCGAGCATTCCAATATGCTTCCGCTGCCGGACGGCGTTACCTTGGCTAAGCCGTCCAACTATGTGGTCTATTCTATGGCGGACAAGTGGTTGGCAGACAACCGGTTCGGTTCGTTCAACGATATCGTAGAAAAGGCCAATGAGCGCGTATTGGAAGGGGATATGCTCCTGACCGTACAGAGACTCATCCCAGAGCGTTCTTCCTGGGGCGGTCATTACAGTCCCAGATGGGACAATGTCCGGGGCAGGGGAGAGCGAAACCGGACCCACGATTGCTCCGTATTCGACTGCACCATCTACAAGGCCAATCTTGTCGAATATGATGAGCCTGAGCGTCGTGTGCGGTATCGTTATTTGTGGGGCGAAGGCAAAGATGGAACTCCGCATTACAATGTATGCGAAACGAGCGAAGAGCGTGCAGACACTCTGTCCCCCGAATGTGAAATCATCGAGCACTTTGAGAGAAGGACCAGACATGTGTTTGTCTCTGTGGCAAAGCAGTTCAGCGATACGGGTGCCAGGTCCAACTTTGAAGTCCACGATTATGAGTTTATCAACCTGACCAACCTCAACAGCGTCTGGCTGGAGTGGGCCGTGACGACCCGCAACCTGGGAGGCTGGTCCGTTGGGGGAGAGATGGTCTCCTATGCCTATGCCATCAAGTATCTCAAGACCGCTCTGGAGTTCGTCCGCAAGCGGGAGGCCAAGGAAAAAGAGCTTATCGACGCTGTAGACCCGACGGTGTGCAAGGACCCCGACTGGCCGTTGAAGCTGACCAACTGGAAGCTGGAGGCTGGAGTCCGAGCCATTACACCGTTCCAGGCAAAGAGATTTGCCAAAATGATGGCGAAATCAGCAAAGGGCAGCAACACTCCATAGCTTATCATCTGCTCGAAGGGAGGTATGGTCTGACTCCTCTGCCGCCGGTGGCCAGAGGAGTCAGGCCAGTATAGATGATATATAGCCCAAAGCATTGGCTATATAGGACAATGAAGAACTTAATCAATAATAGACGGCGTGAAGTTCAGAGATTTAGAAATGCAATAGGGAAAATGCAGTCGTCAGTTTTGGATGTAGGCAATAGAGAACAGGCTGGGTTTGATTCAGAGATACTTTTTTTCATGAGTTGTCAGCAACATATAAAGTCTACAGATTGGACATTGCTGTGTGACTACTACTTAAATGGTTATAACTATCATGAACTATCAATCCGGAATGGCATTTCAGGACGGTCGTATTATCTAGTACGTAATCGAGAATATCACAGATGGGACGCGTGCAATCGATAATCGTTTTTTGGATTTGCGCTTGAAGGTGTTCTGGGATTTTTTCCATAAGATAACTCCTCCTGCTTTTTTCCCTTCACACATAGTATGGATGTGTTGTGATGATATTGATTTTTTGCATATAAGTGAAAAAGACTTTTTCGTTGACAAGTCTCTTCTCTGTGATATAATTTAATTATTATATTTTTGAGATAAATTAAATCATAAACTCGGGAGCTGAGGAAAATGCAATATTATGGTTATGATAAAGAACGAACGATTGCAGAAGTAGAAATGCATATAGGTGGGCAAGGCAAAGTATATTCAATGATTGATGCATCAGTAACTGGAGAATGTTCTAAATATGTCATTCCGTTAAAGGTGCGAGATATCATTACTCTATTTTCTATAGGTGAGAGATGTGAACCCATGTTACAGGATAAGGCGAAAATTAACGGGTTTGCGAAGTCTTTGGCAGGCAGAGGTACGGATGGTCTTGTCAATCCAATGCTCTCAGTTGCGTTCTGGAAGGACAAAGAAGCCTTCTATAATATCGAATCGATGGAAGTTCCCGGAATTGATTTGACAAGTATTTCGGGGAGAATTGCCACTTTGTCGATTGACTGGCTTGCTTATCGAGATTCGATTCTCGCCGCTCCGGAAAGTCATGGTTTTTTCTATGATGCAACTGCACGCATGGGGCTTGTGCTTGACGGACATCAGCGCCTTTATGGCGCGATACAAGCAGGGAAGTATGACTATGTATTCTCAGTGACCCTATATTTAATTGAGCCCGCAGAGACTGAGCGACTTTATCGCTGCATACACGAAGATGACTTTGTCAATAGCCAGCATAAAAGTGCTTTTAAGTACGAGTTCCTCAAGTGGTTCAACATGTTGGCCGGGGAGGAGAATGGAGACAGTAAAATAAAAAGTAATGTAGAGGTCGCACTGCTGGCAAAGCGGCTTAACGAGGAATCAGAGTTATTTTCTGGACGGATTAAAAGTGATGATTCTCTGTGGAATAAAAATGGAAGTGGGAAACGTCCACTGGCCAAACTTTCGGCTATAGAAAAGTTGTTAGATAACTGGCTTACAGGCTTACGCGACGTTGCAGATTCCTATCCAGAGTTTTCTTTTAGTTCTGACAAAGAAAAAGTAAAGCTTCTTGATGATTATTTCGGGGCGTGGAAACAGTGCTGGCCATATGCTTGGCTGGAAGATGAAGTGAATCCTCCTTATATGATGACCAAAACGACTGGCATCGCGATTTTGTTTATGCTGTTCATCCCGATTACCTTAAAGGCGTTACGAAATGGGTATGGAATCACAAAGGAGGGGTATACAGATGTGTTAAAAGCGCTGTACTTTGAATCCGATAATGAAACCCCAATTACACTTCATTTTCGAGACAAGGAAATCCTGTTGAATTGGAAGAGTGAGGTGTTTTCGGAATTCTCATCTGGACAAGGTAGGTCTATCCTTTACAAAAAAATGTTGGAGCGTATATATTGATAACAGAAGCACCCTGGTGATTCCAGGGTGCTTCTGTTATCGAATGCTCTTTTCACTGCAAATGTCTCATAACGTCGGCCAGACTTAGCTTACTCAGGTCATCCGGCAAATCTTTGTACATAGGCATCTCGCCGAACGTATGCTGATTCCAGCGCCAAAGATTATCGCCGTTGATTTCGACGCCGCTGTCTTCTGCAATGACCGTGTTGCATCCGCAGTTACGCTTACACAAGGGCAGGGGAGCATATATGCGGTCGTTCTTTGTGATGCGTCTAAAGATACCGTGGACATTACGGCCTATGTCGATGAGACGCTGACAAGCCGTGTTGTTGGGTGGACCGAAAATTGGTTCCACGATAATGGACGCGAAACCGCGGTCATTGGTATTTCTGGCGGCAAGGACAGCGCTGTCGTCGCCGGTATCTGCGAGCGGGCGCTTGGCGCAGAGAATGTCTATGGCATTATGACGCCAAACGGGGAGCAGAAGGATATCGGTGATTCGCTTGACGTAGTTGCGAGTCTTGGGATACGTTCTGGCATTTGTAATATCGATGCCGCCTATCAAGCTATCTGCGACTGCGTCCAGCAGGCGACCGGCATCCCAATTTCTGACGCTGCTGCCATCAACGTAGGGCCCAGGGTTCGCATGGCGGTTCTCTATGCAATTGCTCAGACGCTGTCTGATACTCGGGGTGCCCATGCGTGTGTTGTCGGGACCGGTAACCGTGCGGAAGCGGAAGTCGGGTATACGACCAAATGGGGCGATTCTGCGTGCGATGTCAATCCAATTCGCAATCTGTGGGTCAAAGACGTCCTTGAAGTAGGCGACGCGCTTGATAAGGTTCCCTCACATATTGTTCACAAGGCGCCGGCTGACGGCCTCTGCGGTCAGACAGATGAAGAACGGCTTGGAGTATCTTACGAAGATGTGCGGCGCGTATGCGTGGGAGATAACTCGGTTCCGCAGACAGTCCAAGATAGGGTATATACGTTGCAGGAGCGGAGCCAGCATAAACGAACGCCTGTCCCTTATTTCCTGAACTTTTAGTAGAAACTACGGTCTTTGACCGTAGGAGTGTCACTTCGGCAAGTATAGCAAGGAAGCCTTGGGCAACTGCTCCAGGGCTTCTTTTGTTATTGCAATATATTTGGATAGCGTTTTCTAACTCGGTGTGGTATAATATGGGCGATTTTTGGAAGAGAGGGATACCGCATGTCGAATTCAATTTCTGCAAAACCAGATGGCTCGCTACCGAAGATACTCCATGAACGCCTTCTTGATTCTATTGAGCGATATAATCGCGTCACATTGGATTTAGACCCAATGACAAACATCTTCCGTACCAATGGCGGCGTGAAGCGCATTGTTGATGTGCTAAGCGTCGTCCTCCTCGGCGTTTGTCTTCGCCATGGGGTTGACTTCATGGAGAACGATAGCAGTGCGGGGCGTTTGTGGCTGCACGTTCAGCGCAATATCGGGCAATGTTTCGAGGCCGATGAGTGCCTGCACCACGCGCAGGTATTCCTTAATGCTCACGCATGGAATATCGATTCGCCAGAAGATATCGATGCTAAGCAATGGTCGCTCGATGAATTTGTCGAACTGGTGAAGACGGTCGAGATAATGTCGAGGCAGACCGATGTACCGCTCGAAGGCAGCATTGGTATGGTATTGCATATTGTTGGAAGCAATCGCGATGGGAAATGAAAAATACCATTTTATAAAAATTGCAGTGGTCAGTTCGATTACCATTGGCATTGAATTATTTCTGACAATTTGGACGTGCATTCAGATTAACGATTTAGGTTTTTCATATATCGAAGCAGCTCAGAAGTCCAGAGAGGCGACAGCTACATTTATTCTTATGGCATTTGGCGCTGTTGTTACTGCTATCTTCAGCACCATTTTTCCTAAAATTGGGGTTTGGAAGTCATATAAAGAACTTCATAACCGCAAGTATCGTAAGTGGGCTGCGGTGTTTTTGGTAGTGATGTATACTTATTCATCGGGTAACACACTTGGGTCGCTTTTAAGTGCGTATTCGTTAATCTATGATGCTGGAATTTCCCTTTTTGAAATGATTGGAATGATGTACTGATGAAAATGGGTCAATTCGTATAGAATTGGCCCATTTTTCATTCGCAAATAAATAGTGTATTTCAGAAAGATGGACAGTTCCAATTGGAGCTATTCATCTTTTTATGCAGAATGATTATGAAATTATATCAAAAAATGTGACGATATATCCTGCTATGGACACTATAGGATAGAAGAATCAATGCAATAGGGAACGGAGTCAATGCTGAGATTTGATGTCTATGGACTCAGTAGAAAGGAATGGTCAAAATATGATAATGTTAAACCTAAGAAAAAATGGGCGCCCAATTTGTATTTTCGTTTTAATTGTTTTATTCTGTTTTTCCGTAGTATCCTGTAGTAAAGTCAACGAGCAGATGACTCAAAATAGTGGTATGGATTATGTTGCAGGAGATGCATCTTCAGATTCCGCTGTTTATATTACTGATGACCAATCGTATATTTTGATTTCTTTTATTAGAAATGGCTCACAACAGCTTGAGGGAGAGTGGGGCCCAGGTAGTCAACCTTTAGATGTCCTTTTAGAGAATGCACCATCACCCGATTCCCTCATCGCGGTGCCCTTGCCACACTTCTATGATGATATAAAGTCTTATACATTAGGACCTATTGTCACGAACGGAGAATGGAATTTTTTCCCTAGTGAAATAGTTCATACTTCATACAACATAGTAAACCAACCGACGCAGCCTGCCTGGATAGATTATTTTAAACAAAGCCTTGATTTTCGAGGGTTTGATGGTCCTATTATAATCTCAGAATCTTACTCTTTTTCTTGGAATGGAGTAGATGCTGACCTTGTAGTCGCCACTAATGTATTGCCTACTGATAACAATGATAACCTTTTATCGGAATACTTATCTTCAGCGAGTACTTTGTCAAATAGTAGACCTGGAATTTATATTCTTTCAGCACTGTTTGTACAGGGAAATGAGCCGCTGGAACTTTTCTCGGAGTATGCTGACATTTACTCCAGAAATGAAGAGATGCCTGGGACGGGGAGTTCCTATATTTCCGATGACGTGGGGGGAAGCTATTCTAAGCACTTTATATCAAGTATACAGTACAACGAATCTATGAGCCCTTCTATTTTTCCAATCTACTGTGACCATAGTGGGGAGCTGAATATTCGTATTTTCCAGTATCGCCCGCAATACTTAATATGTGATATAGATGGAGATGCTCAGACTGAGGTAATTGAAAGACTCAATTGTGATAGTTCGCTACTCAGCTATACTAGAGTCTATACGATTCAGAATGGGGAGGTTGTAAAGAGAGTGCATATTGGTGATTGAATTTTCATGGTTGGGATATAAAAGAGTATTGCAAAATGGGGCCCTAAGTGAGAAACTTAGGGCCCCATTTCATATCAATGCTCGTAGAAAATGATACTGTCGATGGAGTAGGAACCCAAGCCAGTTAGCTTGTTTTTGAGGTCACTGATAAACTCGGCACAAACGGTTCCATTAAAGTTTCCTATCGCAGATTCAAGTACACCATTGGGGTAGGACTTGTAGGTCTGGATAATACCATTGGACCAGGTATGGTTCTTAGTATCTCCCACGACAGCAGGGATATAGTATTTGACGCCGCTGCTATCCTTCACTACGAAGTCGAGCTTTCCGCGGCCGTACATTTCTCCAGGGGTCGGTTCTGCATTAGATGCATGAGACGGATTGACAACCTTAGGACCGACAGCCACCCAGTAGTTTCCGTACTCGTCAGTAAGTTCACCCTGACTGCCTTTATTTTTCGTGGGCGGAGCGCCGGTTATGCCAGTGGCGCGTCCATTGAAGCTAGATGCGCTTTCATAAGCATACCAATAGTTCTTGTTTGTAAACTGATAGCGGTAGCCATCGCTTCCGGTAAAACTAGATACAGAAGGAATATTGACGGTTCTACCGTTGCTCCCAGTAGGCTTTTTATACAGCTTGAGCCATCCGTTCGTACCAGTGGTAATATACTGACCAGATACCTTTTTAGGCGTAGGAAGCTGAACAATCTTCCATGTCTGATTGGTAGAGTTATTCTTCGATGTCCAAGAGACCGCCGCACTGTTGGTGTTACTTGCCGCCGTTAGATATTTGTTATCATGCTTGGCCAACTGGATGGTATACAATCCAGACCCCTTGGAAGTTTCCTTAATGATGACGTATCCATCATTGTTACCGGAGGTCTGATACATAGTGCATGGCCAATCAGTACCGGTACGACGAGCGTTTAATCCATAGTTCTGCTTGTAGACGTTTGTAATATACTGCTCGCTCTGGGAATTCGGGTTCTTGATAACCCACTTTTGGTCCTTGCTGCCGGAAGCAGCATAAATGTTGACCTTGGTTCCGTTGGTGATGGTGTAGCTGTCGCCGATATTTAGGCAGCGACCCTTTCCTGCGTGAGAAATGATTTTACAGGTTGCCATGATAATAGCACCTCCTTAAAAATTTCCGACTTTTTGTCGGCTAATTATTAAAGAGGTAATTTCGAGCTGCTTTGTAAACCTGAATGTACAAATAAGCAGATGCAACTCATTCTGCAATCTTAGAGGAGAAAGACTTCTTGCTTAGTCACGTTAAATATTGGCACTGCTGAAGTCCAATACTGTGGGTGTTCTTGCCTCATTTTATAAACAAAATGAAAAGAGCCTATTAACTACGAAATAAATGTGTGACACATTTATATTGCTCAGACATTATAGTATAGTAATATCACATATCTGGTGTTTGGAAAAAATGAATCATCAATTCAATATTCTTTAATGCGTACTTCTTATGTCTATCATCAAGAGCTTCTAATGATTTTGAAAGAGCAGATATTTCCAGTTCCTGCTGTAAATATCCATCTAATCCAAGCGCTTCATCTGCGGATACTCTCAGCTTCTTTATTATGCTTATGAGCATATCATAGGAAGGTTTTCGGCTTCCGCGCTCCAAAGAAGCAAGCGTTGAGTCACTGATTTCCAGCAACTCAGCGAATTCGCTTTGGCTTAGATGATGGGATAATCTATATTTCTTCAAAAATATACCAAATCCGGTTTTCAATATTAGCACCCCAAGTATTATGTTATACTAATCGTATCCGAAATATTGAAGTTTTGTAATAGACTATCAGTATTGATGAATACTAAGGGTATCGACAAATAGAAATTTATGATATAATATATTGCAACTAAAGGAGTGGAGAGGGTTAATATGGAAAAAGGCAGGTCATATTTTGAAAAGGACTTTTCCGATGAAAATCGAATCGATAAAACCTTTGGTTTTGGAATTGATGAGTTCATATATGCGATGCTTAGTAAACACTTTAAGGAGGCCACATATATAGCAGATATCCAATATTTGGGAAAATATAAAACCATCATAGAAAATGCTTGCAAACTCGCCCAAGACTGTCATGGAGTTATTCAAGTAAGGTTAAATGATATGCCATTGAATTGTGAAGTACGAATATTGGCAGACAATATAGAATATGATAATTATTCACCCGAACTAAAAAAGATACTAGATGAGTGTAATGGGTTATCAATTAGTATAGATAGTGAGGGGAAACATATTATCATTATTATTGATATTCCCATTTTCTTGAAGATTTAATAGGTCTCCGACAAATCGTGTGGTCAAATAAAATGATACGGAACATTTGTTTGAATTAAGCCTATGGAGATAGTATACTTATTCCAGCGAGGAGGCGTATTCCAGATGCAGAGAACCATGGTGTGTAAGGGGGACTTTAGCAGGCCCAGAAAATCAATCAGACCATGGGCTGTTACCGGTATGTATAACCACATGCTGGCCCGCTAGCAGAAGGTATATTCCCGCCGGAAGGCCCACTTGAGCTATATTGACATATGACACACCAAGTAGCTCACAAACGGGTATCCGCTGTTCTAACGTAAATCTTTCTTCCCTGATAACTTGCTGTTAGCAGCTCGCTTCGCTCGTTGCTCGAAGCAAAAGCTTTTTTACGGGGCACCTCCACCGGCAGAGCCGGTGGTTTCCCTATCCAATGAAAGAAGAACTCCCGTGTGAATAGCACACGGGAGTTCTTTCGTTTGACGGATGTGTAGAACGGCCCTAAGATATATATGGGAATCACGTAGTTTTTGCAACTATCATATAGCTTTTGATTTCCTTAATTTGTCGAGTGCGTTTTTCTTGGCTTTGTTTATGTTTTGCCGAGATACGCCTTCGCGTTGCGCGATTTCTGCGATAGATAACCCGTGATAGAAGTGTAGAAAAATACTTCTGCGCCGCCGGGCAGACCTATGCAACAATGTCTTTATGCTTTCAGCCATCATTGCTGCTGCCTCGGTATGCTTGTTTATCCCTGGATTTCTATGCTCAACCATCTTGACCGTTATTGGTTATGTACCTTAGTTTTGGGCCCTCTTTGATGTGAGGGTTTTTACCGTCCTGTCCGCTTTGCTCCTTCTGTCGGTTATCAGTGCTATTACAACGAGTGGTGTGGATTTAGTGGCAAGAAATAAGCTGACACATCTCTCCGCTGACCTTAGCAGGCAATGGCTTCAACAAGAGAATCAGACAAAGCAAGTCGCTGCGGCGGGTCATGCAGAAAAAGAACACTGTGACCGAAAAATGAGTTGATTCTTTGGGCGTTTTATGGTATAATGTACTTGTTCCTGAAGGGGGTGGGTCCCCGGCAGGAACACCCTCTCCTTTCAAGTGAAATGTGCAATCAGATGCCCACAATGGTTGCCAGCCGTGGCCAGCAAACACCTCGGCTGGCAGCTACTCCCTGATAAAGGGCTGGCATTGACTGTCCATTTCATCCAGGTCTCTGGGCTTGAAAGAGCTGGGTTGCCATGGAGGTACTCCTTTTCCTCCTGGTGATTGTGTGTATAGGGAAACAGGCGCGGCTGCACACCGCGCCTGTTTCCTGTTCTGGGGCTTAATTTGACCGCTCAGCTCCCATATGGTAAAATGAAGCAGTATCAAAGAACTATTCAACCATCTCTTCCATCATGGAAGTTCAGCCGTGTTCACTGTTATCTACACAATGAACACGGCTGTCTTTATACACACACAAACACCAACAAACTGAGGAGGTCTATTCTATGTTTATCATCCAGATGAAACTGCCCATCGGCGGCTGGAGACTTGCCCGGAAGCGGACGTTCAAGACCCGGGATGAAGCGGTTGCCGCCTATGGCCATCTGCTTTCCGAGCCCGGCTACCGCATCATCAAGGTGCCCGACGATACGAAGCTGTAGCCTCAGGCCAGAGTTGTAACTGAAGCTCGTGCATCGGCTGCCACGCCCATTGCTCTTCAGCGGCGGGTGTGGCAGCCTGACCACACAATCAAGAAGGAGATACTTCAATGGAATTTAAGCCCAAACGAATTACCCAGCATTTGAGCAGCCCCAAAGCGGCAGTCAGATGCACCCATGCCTACCGGTCCAAACGATATGTGCTGCTCACAGGGCAGCCCGATTCGATTGTTGTCCTGAAGGCTGGCTGCCCCATTGTGGCGCTGAACGATGACGAGATGGTGGTTTCTAAAGATGGAGAGCCGGTCAACCCGACTGGCCGCTTCTACATTACCGCAGATACAATCGACCCCTATCACTACCTGTTTGATATTTTTTTGAGGACACACCTTTCCGCTGGAAGGAGGATGGCCCAATGGGTGGGCAGGCGACCAGGAAGAAAATCTGCCGGATGTATCATGCTTGCAAAAGCTGCCCTAAAAACATCGCTACATACGGGGTCTGCAAGGATGGTTTCCAGAACTTCTATTGCCGGAGAACAAAAAAACCAAAGTGCCCGGTGGTGATTGCCACACAGAAGGCGTTAAAGTGATGCAAACACTGTGCAGCTCGGTTCCATTTTCTTTGGGATTTGACCTTAAATGCAATTCGTGGTAAAATATCACCATCAACATAAAGCACTATTTAACCATACCATTCATATCCAATTCCAACCGTGTTCATTGTCACTTTCTGCAATGGGCACGGTTGTTTTTATATACACACAAACACCATCGACAACAAGGAGGAACACAAAGATGAATTACTCAGAATTCCGAAGAATTGCCATGCAGCAAGAGCTCTATTTGAAGCTCATCTGGCGGTTCGGCATTGACCTCGTACACGGCACGGAGGAAGAAGTCAACACCGTCCCCGCGAGACTGCTTGGGCTGCGCAGAATCGTTGCTGTGCGGTCCAGGGAATATGGTTTCGACCTGGAGGTCCCCAATTCCCCGGGCGAAACCTCGCAGTTACAGATTCGGCGGGCGTCCCACTTCGAGTTCAGCGACGGCGTATTGTCTGTCTTCCGGCCAGGCTACCGGCCGATGACCGATGTGGAACAGAGAAAGCTCCGCGAGTTGGAGGCTGCGATGCAGGCTAACCCGGACATCAGCTTATGGGGCGTTATGAAGATACTGACTCCCAAGTATGAGTATCTCTGGAGCCGCCGGAAAACGCAACCTGCCGATGGCGGCCCGGAGCTCATCTTCGATGTAAACGTCAGGGGCGACCTGGCTCTGAAGTATCAGGTCTTCACCGACCGGAAGGGCACTCAGCTCCTGACTGGCAACTGACAGGGGAGGGGATGACCATGGCAAAGAGGAAAACGCCGCCGCCGGTCCTGTATATCGAAAAGGCCAAACTGGTCGAGGCGTTTGCCAATGCGGATACGGACATCACCGCTGACTACGGTCCCGACTACGGAAGCGAGAGCGGATACAGCCGCGACAGAGTCGCTGAAATCATCGAGTCTGTACCGGCGGCCCCATCCAAGATTCCCTGCTACTGCTGGCAGTGTGACCACTTCAGTAGAGAAAACCCAGGTCATCGACCGCATCTGAATGGCGGCTATTGCTATTACTGGGACTACGAAACCGGCATGGCTCCCAACTGGGTGGGCAACTTTGACTTTTGCAGTAACGGGTCACCAGACAAGGACGCTGTGCTACCCAAGGAACTCTTGGAAAAAATTAAAAATGGAGAAGATTTATCTATGTATACCAATCCGCATATGTCCGAAGAAGAGATTCGCAAAATGTGCGCTCAAAATAGTGCCTGCGACGACGACGACGACGATGACGACGATGACGACGACTAAGTGGATTGCAGAGAGCTGGGGTATTGCCCCATCCTCGGTGAGCATTCCAACCCTACGACCTTCGACTGTGACCGGTTCTGCCCGAACAGAGAGAAGGACGATAACTGAAAGGAGCTTGAGCTATGAAATTTAGACTTGGCATGCCGGTGATGGTGCAGTCGGAAACCTCGGAGCACAATCAGCAACAGGGGAAAATCACCGCGGTCTGCGCGGGAAAACACCCAGATATTTACAGAGTTGAATTCGCGGATGGCTCAAAAGCAAATCTGATGGGTCACTCGTTGGTAGAGGTGGGGTACTGGCTGGTACGTCATGTCGCCGGAGAAGACCCGCTGGAGTGCAGCCTTTGCGGCAACTCCGTGAACGTATTCGGCTATAAGTTTTGCCCGCACTGTGGCCACCCAATGGCCAGGAAGGGGGCAGGGAAGAATGCTCACAAATCTGTTCCGGTTTGAACTCGCTTTTGATGGCGAGCCACAGGAAATCGGCATTCTGCGGGGGCTGGATGACATCGGGCTCCCGGAAGGAGTCGCGCTGAATATCGAAGCAGACTTCAATGAATTGCCGATACCTCATATTACCAAAGCGGCCTCGTTCTGGTTCACGGAACGGGGACTCCTGACGTTTCAGACCACGTTGGACTATCTGGCGGAGCATAGCCGTGAATTGAACTGGCAACTGCTCTATGCCGGAATGCCACAGGTTGATATGTCAAAGGCACTTTATGCTGACGAACTTCAAGTTGCTTTCCCAGTCGAGCTGGTTGAGACTATGCGTCCGCAGTACAAGGAGTTCGAGACAGTAAATATCATGCTGAAGGAAATGGAGGAATTGCATTGAAAAATGCGAAAAAGCACCAGCTTTGCAGTGCTATTGTCAAACCCTTTGACCAGTACCAGGACGATGTCCGGGCCGCTATCGGTGTTCCCGACATTGAGGTCAATTTGGATGGGTCCGTCTGCGGCCACAACCTCCGCGAGGTTATGGCCAGATACTACGGTGTCAGTGAAGTGACCGGCATCCATGCTGACGGCACTGAGTACAACACGATTTGGGTCGCTTATAAGGAGTGAGTATATATGGCTCTCGCGTTTGCCAAACAGAACGGGGCTGTATCGCTCCGTACCTACTCAGAGACCCTGGACCAATATACGGCAGCGTTTTCCGAGCTTGCCAAGGCTGAAGGGGTCGAGCTCCTGGATGAATCGAAACTGCGCCAGGCCCTGTCCAAATACAGCATCGACGAAGTCGAGAGAGCGTACGACGCCTGCTTCCGGTTTGGCATCCAGGGGGTTTACCAGAATTTGCAAGCCTCCACATAGCCACGAACCATTCTGTACGGAAGCTAACCGTCCTATTTGTGTTGATATTTTTTCCCGTATCACATATAATAGGGATGTAAGGAATACAATGCGTTCCGTGATTCTGAAGGAGGTATTTGGAATGGAACTCGCAAAAGTAACATCGAAAGGTCAAATTACGATACCTGCCGCCATCCGTAAGCTACTTGGCGTAAAAGACGGGGACAAGGTCCTGTTCGTACAGGAAGGGAGTAAAGTTGTGATGATGAATGCCTCCGTCGATGCGTTAATGGAGGTACAAAGAGCCTTCCAAGGTGTTGCGGACGACCTCGGTCTTGACGATGAGCAGGACGTTGTGGACATGGTGAAACAGATTCGTGCAGAAAGGGGTGGTAATTACCAATGCGAATAATGCTGGATACCAATGTGCTGATATCCATGATTTTTTTCCCTGGAAAGCGGTTTGCGCAAATGTTGGAATACATCACCCAGCATCATTCATTGGTGTTATCCTCTTTTGTCGTGGAAGAACTGTTTGCTGTGGCGGAACGAAAATTTCCTGCCAAGCGTGATGCAATCGACCGGTTCCTGTCTAAGCTGGGGTACGAGCTTGTTTATACCCCGCACAAGATGGAAGCTGGATTGTTTGATATCAGGGACATGAACGACTATCCCGTTCTCTATACAGCAATCATGGAGGATGTAGATATTCTGATTACGGGCGACAAAGATTTCATTGGGATTCCGATTGAGAAGCCAGAAATCCTCACGCCTACCGACTTTATTGCCAATTATTTGTAATTTCGCATGGGGGAGTAGCTTTAACGGCTGCTCCCCTTATCGTTTGCACTAAGGAGGTTTTTGAAAATGGAATGGACCATTTTGGATTTTAATTTCCCTGACAAGCTGCCCTTTTCGTTTCTGAAGAAGCGATTTGGAGACCAGGCAGAGATTTTTCTTTCCTATGTCTCCATCCCCCTGGATGAGCTCCCGGAGAAAATTGACGATATGACCACTGCCTACGACAACCGGCCTGAGCTGCTGGGCTATACGGAGCGGGCCGTGACAAAAGTGCTGCTGACGGACGAGACCGTTGCCTCCATGCGGCGCTTTGCGGAAAAGGCATCCAAGTACGGGGTCTATCAGGTCTACCAGCCTGTCTTGCCAACACCCACCGTCCCTGCGGAATACCGCATTTGCCTACCTCAAGTCTGCGCTGCGCCGGAGCGGGACTGTGAGTTTGATGATGACGGCTACTGCACCAAGAAACCAAAGGGGTCCTGCAAATTTGCAGTCATTCACCCGGTCTTTTTCGATATTCGTTAAGGAGGAAGAACATGAATCATGTGATGTATCAGGCCCTTCAGCAGGAGGCTATTCTCCAGCAGACCCTGGATGAGACGAAGAAGCGTATCTATCAGGACATTCTGGATGATGGCCCTATGAAAGGCGTTGTGCTGCTGACCAACGGCGGCCCCATCTGCATTACGGCAAAACTCAGTACCGTATGGGATAGGGGACTGGCGGCTGAGAATCATATTCCGCAGGCCCAGGCCAATGTGGTCCGCCGGAAACTGGCTGGCGCAAAGACAGTAACAGAGCTGGTGGCCAGACTGGATGAAATGGTCTGTACGGGTATCGCCCGGTTCAGCGGGACAGACACCTGTAAGCTGAACAACAAGACCATCGCGGTTCTGCGCCGGTATCTCTGAGCCAGGATTCGTTGACAAAGGCCAAACGGCTTGTATAATAAATTTATGAGAGGTGCTTTATGCTATACCAAGGGAAAAAGGTCTGGACCGAAGACGCCTTCGACTACCAGAAAGTTCAAATCGGCGACTATGTGGAGCAGGCCATTGTCGATAACGCGATGAACTGCCTGCCGCCTGCCTGCATGACCAGCCTGTGTTCCCAGATGGGCGAGCCTTACTCGCACCGGGAGGACCCGGAGACCGGGACACTGCGAGCGACCTATGCGACGTTCAAAAAGGTCGCTGGGGAATACCCCAATGGCATCTGGCAGTATTGTGGTCATTGCTTCCGTGGCGAGAATGTGGAGCGCGGCAAGGACCCCATCTACTGCTGAGTGGGGATGTCGCAAATGAGCGGGACCTACTCATGAGAGGGGTGTGTTAACCATGAGTGAAGTCATGGAGAAATACGTAAAAGAGTATGCAATGGAAGCAGCAATCAAATCTGCGGTAACGACCTGCAAGGACTGCGGAAATACGGTTGAAAAAGCCATCAGCATTATCGTGACGCGATTTGGGGTTTCTCACGAAGTTGCTGCCCAGAAGGTCGAGCAGTACTGGGATGACTGACCGAGAACGCTCCGGCTGGAGGCTTCTTTGTTGCAAATCGGAATAACATTCAAGCGGGCCTGTCGTTTTAAGACAGGCCCGCTTTTTTGCCTTTGTGGGATTGAAGAGCAGAGCAAAGCACCAAGCTGGCCAGGAATTTAGGAAACAAAGAAACAAAGAATCAAAGAACTCAAGAAGCAAAGAATCGGGAATCCGCGTTGCGCTCTTGTGAATTTGACCAAACAAATAAGAAATGGTATAATATAATTATTAGTCAAAGCACTATTCAGTCATACTGCTCACATTCCAACCGCGTTCATTGCTGCTGCATGTAATGAACTCGGTTGTTTTTATATACACAAACACCAATACCAAAAAAGGAGTGAAAAATAAAGCGCATGAATCTCAAAAATCTATCTATGGTCGCCGCACAAATACTGGTCCAAAAGCTCCTTGATTCGGAAATCTTGAATCAGACCATCTGCATCCAGACGGAGCAAGGTGTGGTATATGTTCGGTTCGAGTCCGTAAACGGCTGTGTTAAGACATACCATACATTGCCCGATGACGCACCGGGGACCGGATGGAGGCCGTCCTGGGTCCCGGAACCGGAGTGGGAGCAGATGGTACAGATTCTACTTATAAAGCGGACATACCCTCCCAGGCTGTACGATTGGTGCCTAGACATGATGTTGCTTATGGACATTGATTGGGTCGGCCTTGGGTTCATCACAATGGATGAAATAGAAGCCTCATTCGTCGAGAGCGGCTTGGTCGGTCAAGTCGTAAGAAGTGCCAATAGGATGCTTTACTATTTTGACGATAATTTAATTTATCGGGCCAAAAAGGGTAGGCTAGGTAAATGGGTTGACCCCAAAGTTTACACCTGGCCCATCACCTGCATAGGGTTATGGAAAACAGCCGCGACCAACTTTACTGTTGGGATGTCCTTTTCCGAGTGCATGGAAATATTTTTAACAACCGAGCGAAAGCCGCCGAATCCGAACCCTGGGTACACAGAACTGGAACTTCTTGTCCAAAAAGTCTGGCCTCCAGAATTTGAGCGAGCTTGTGGGAATAATGACCCGAACGCGATTGACTTTATTCGGGTGAGAGCCTCACTTCCCAGATACCGTTTCAGCAGGGAGGAGCTACGAGCCCAAATCAAGGCCCACAAAGCAGAAATTGACCAACTGGTTGTAGACTGCATACAAAAATCCAAACGCTTTCAGGCGCTCGGTGTTCCACTTAATTTTTTCCGCCTTACACTCTGCGTCTTGCGTTCGGATAATCAACTCGAATACCTCTTTGAACTGAAGCCGGTCAGTGCTCAGAGTCAACAGTAAGTGTTCAGAAAGGAGACATACAGTTATGCCGATTTACCCTAAATCTTGGATTCCTGCCCTTACCGCAGAAGAAGCTATCGCCCTGGCCATTGCCCAAGGGATACTTCCAAAACTGGACTCAATCCCGAACCAGGCAGCCAGGGTACAGCGAATCGCATATCACCTGGCCAATGTACTGGAGCCCATGGAGCGCATCTTGCTCCCCGTCATTGGACGAACTCTGCCGGTGAGAGCGGACCGGACCGACCGACTGGATGACCGGCTCCTTGCAGCCATCTTCACAGACCGCCGTGTCATCAAGTTCGCTGAAAGAGAGCCGGAGTTGGTTGCGATTGGATGTGACTACGCAATCGAATCCATCTATTTGGCCGGTATCATGCGGGTGGCCGCCCGGGAGAACATCGTAGATATTGATTGCCTGCTTGCTTACCGCAGCACAAGGGTCGAACTGCTTGCCCTGGACGCGGGAAGAATGTTTCAGGACGCCTACGTATGGTGCCGGACCCAGACGGATTCGCTTGGCATGAATGTCCGCTCCAGCCTTCCACCCCTGGGCGTCTCTCGCCATGTGGGCCTATACCCGCTCCATTTGCGTACCAGGCCAATCTATCAGGGCGATATCCTCAATATGCCATACCAGCTCATCCCGGATTTCATTGTCCAACAGGTCAACTGCAAAGGCGTCATGGGCGCTGGCCTGGCCCGTCAAATTCGGAATCGCTGGCCCGTCGTGAAAGAGGAGTATGTCAGCTTCTGCCGGGGCCGGAAGCAGCTCCTGGGACAGATGCTGCCCATACAGACTTATCCCGGCGGCCCGGTCATCTGCAACTGCTTCGGGCAGGATGGCTATGGCTCTGGCCGGAACTACACCGATTATCAAGCGCTCAAGGACACCCTTGAAAAAGTTCGAGAACTGGCTTTTGAAACCACTCAGAACATGCCCAGGCTGAAAGACCATATAAACATCGCAATCCCTTACGGCATTGGCTGCGGCCTGGCCGGTGGAGACTGGAACACGGTCTTTGAAATCATCAATACCGTATTCCGCGAATGCGATGAGAACTCTATCCGTACATTTATTTGCCAACTGAACTGAATAAGGAGGAACTTCCATGAGAAACAATGAGCCCAGAAGCCCGTTCCCGGATGGTGACACCAGCATATTGGCCTGCCCTTGCTGCCCAATGCGGTCAGGCCATCGACTGGGAGGAGGATGGTAGCGAATGCCGCCCTGCTCCCGGCCTGGAAACGGCCAGCAAGGAGCGGTATGTGCTTGACCCTACCAGAGACCAGGCAGCCGCCAAGGCTATGCGTACCTACGCCATCGTAACGGAGGATGATGAGCTGTACCTTCGCATTATGGAATACCTCGGCCCCATGCCTGAGCCGGAGACAGAATATCCGTTCGGCTTGTCAGAGCGGAACCTCCAGGAACTGTTTGAGACGGCCTGGACCATGAATACCTCTGATGCGACCCGCACCGAGTTGTCTCAGCTTGTAGTGGACCGCATCTCCCCAGTGCAGCAGGATTTCTCCTGCTTAACGGAATTCTGGAAATTGTTCTCCGGCTATCGGGACCCGGAAGACCACGACCGACCTCAAACAGCCGCCGGAGAAAACAGTGCCCAGCGCAAATAGAGCGGAGGCAGACGCTCAAAGAATGCCAGGCTCCGTTAAGAAGGGGAGCCCCTGGTCCACATTTTATCCTTGATTTGACCATGCAAGAGATTAGTGGTAAAATATATCATCTTACAAAGAACTATTTCACTATCTCTTCAATATCAAACTCCAGTCACACCCATTGTTGTAATCACAATGGGTGTGACTGTTTTTATATAGAAAATCGAAAACACAACACACAAAAAGAATGGAGGAGACCTATTTGACAGAACAACAGAAAAGATTCTTTCACGGGTCGAAAATTCGAGATTCCAGAGGTGCTTTGATGCCTATGTACCACGGAACTGGAGCTGTCATCACTGAGTTCGACCCAGACTTCACAGGACAGGGAAACGACCAGTATGGAAGTGGATTCTACTTCACTTCCAGTTACAGTCAGGCAGAAGGGTACATGACCGCCACAATCAAGGGAGCCGATGGACAGGACCTGCCCAAGCTGGGTGGCAGCAGCAATCCCAATGTGGTAGAGGTCTATCTGAACATTACCAACCCCTATGTGATTGACGGGTCCAAGAATGCACACATGGGACACATTGAGGTTTCGGCCGACGATGCCTACCGTATTCTGCTGAATGACCCGGACCTATTTATCCCTGCCTCCAGCGTCGATAACGACACCGTAAACCCGCTGGGCGACTACTTCGAGGATTTCTGGCATAAGAGTCAGTACACAGACGGAGAGTACCGGCAGTTTATCCGCCGCCTGGCAGACACGTATTTCAACCCCACCAGCTTCTTGATGCTGGACGCATTCTTTGGCTGCCACGCCAAAGAGTTCCGGCAGGCAGCAAAAGACACACTGGGGCATGATGGCGTCATCGTGCGGTTTGACAATGGAACCTATCATGCAATCGCTTGGTTCCCAAACCAGGTAAAGGCCATAACAAATGAGGCCCCCACCGAAGCCAATAACATTTTTGAATAAAAGCAAGAAAAGGAGATGCTGTAAATGGAAAAGACTGAAGCTCTGTCCCTAATTCGGGACTTTACACGGTCGATGCCGGTCTCTGGTATGGGATTGCTTTACCTGATGGAGAAGGGAAGTGATGTCGTCAAGGCGACCTCTGAGGCGGAGTATCTGGCGGCGGTCGACCAGCAGATTGCCGAGGCCCGGGAGCGCAACCACGTTTGCCTCCTGAGTCGGCAGGTCTCCCTGAACCTGTTCCGCTTTGCAAAGCGCCTGGCTGAGCTCGCCCCTGTCGACCTTGTTGCCATTTTGGGCGAGGTCTATCGAGACCACTATCTGGAGCTGATGGGGGAGGACCAGGAAGAGAACGAGGCTGACTAAGCAGATTGTCGGTTGACGTCAAATCTAAGCGATAAGTTCCGAGTCCAATAGTACATGGAATTGTAAAGGAGTTTTATTTATGAAAGTTGATACCAGAATGCTCTTCAGTATGGCAGCGGCCATCCATAACTTTTACAAAGTTACCCGGGTTGTGGACGAGCTGGGCGCGGCAATGCTTCTGAGAAATGGAAAGCCTGCATACGTCGTCCTCGACTTTAATCGAGTCCAGGATGCGACCGCGATTGATGACGACGTGCTCAGCCTGGCCCATAATCTGGTAGAACAGAATCGTGAAGTGTATGAGGAGCTGTTGAAATGACCAGAATGACTAAGTCCCAAATCATCTCCATTCACCGCGACCTTCAGACGGCTACGGGCGGAAACCCCGATGTCAGAGATGACGCCGTGCTGGATAGAGTTCTGGAAGCGCCTTACCTGAGCTGTGGTGACAATGAGCTGTATTTAACCCCACAGATGAAGGCTGCCCGGCTCTGTTGCGGCTTCGTTTGCGACGAGCCCATGGTAGCGGGCAATGTCAAAACGGGCCTGCATCTCATGCTGATTTTCCTTTCTCTGTGTGATATCCACATGTACTACACGAAGGATAACCTCCGGGCGTTGGCTGAGCTTCTGGCTCCCAGCCACCAGCTCTATGAGGATGTCCTTTCATGGATTCTCCAACATCAGATTGCTTAGCAGAACATTTGGTAAAAAAGAGCCCCCGCATGGGGGCTCTTTCTTTGTGTGTGAGTCAGGCAACTCAGTCTTCTTCAGGGAGTTCTTCCAACTCCACATGGAGAATGGCCGCCGCACCGTCGGACACCGGCCAGACCGCATGGACCTTGCATCCCTCATATTCTTCCGGCATATCCTCAGAAAGCCCTGCCCACCGGATGGGCGCGCCATCCTCACTGCCGGAAATCTCCAAATGGGTGCCGTCATAGAGAAGAGCTGTGAGCTCCCCAGCGATGATGTCAGTCATGTCATACATCCTCCTACGCTTTTTATTTAGTATAAACGATGAAGTGGCATATAGCAACCAGTTTCGGTCCACCATTGATGCGTCCACTGATTTGACCACATCTACCTTACGTGGTATAATACAGCATAATATAAAGAACTATTCAGCTCTACAGTTTATATTACACTACTTCCAGCCCTCACCATCTCAAAATGGGGGGCTGTTTTTATATACACAAACACCAAGTACAAACAGGGAGGAACCACATTATGCCCAAACATACCATTGAAGATATCCGCCGGGAGTATGCCCGTCTGGATGCTATCACAGGTATCGACTCCAGCACCATCCCTATCATAATTTCTACTCGCGCAAAGCGCCGATATGGATGTTGCCTCTACAATGCTATCAAACACGGCTCACGCCGCCACTACATCGTGCTGGAACTGAATTTCAGCGACTTCATTTTTGAGTGGCCACAGGAATTCTTCATGCAGACCATCCGCCACGAGTATGCTCACATGCTTGCCATAACACGAAATCCCCACGAGAAAGTGGGCCATGGCCCCAAATGGGAAGCAGCTTGTCTTGAAATTGGGTGCAAGCCGGAACGATGCAGTGTTATCCCACCGGAGTATGAAAAGCAGCCAAAGTATCTGGTTCGCTGTGTGTCCTGTGGACGAACCTGGCGGTATCACAAGAAAGCCAAATTGGTGCAGAACATCCTGGATGGGAAGCCAAGCGGGTATATCTGCGCGTGCGGCTGTAAAGAGTTTTCGTTATCAGAACCGAACGGGGGCGAATAGTATGGACTACAATGAATTTTGTCAAAAATACAATATCAGACTCACAGCGCAACAGGCTACGGCCGTACAGCGGGTCAATGGTGCAACCCTGCTGCTCGCTGTACCGGGGAGCGGGAAGACCACCGTCATCGTGGCACGCACCGGATATCTGCTTCAGGTTGCAGGTGTGAACCCACGCAATATCCTGACCATCACCTTCACCAAAGCGGCAGCCCGGGAGATGAAGGAACGCTTCATCAAAAAGTTTGGGCTTGGCCCAAACGATGTAGTGCCGCACTTTTCTACCATCAACAGTTTCTGCCTCTCTGTGCTCCGCACCTGCCAGCGGGAAAAGGGAGTTCGCATTCCCACGCTGGTTCCCAACAACAGCGGTATTATCCGGGATATTGCAAAGCAGATGATGCGCGATTATCCCAGTGATGCCACGGTAAATGCGTTGGGGCAGAATATCGGAAAGGCCAAAAATGAGCTCATGGATGACGAGCAGCTCAAGGCCATCGACGTGAAGGTCCTGGAATTCCGGGATTTCTTCCATGCCTACCAACAGCACCTGAAGGATAATTTCCTGATGGATTTCGACGACCAGTTGCTCATGGCAAAAGATATGTTGGACCGGTTCCCCGACCTGCTGGACCGCGCCAGATGCCAGTACCGCTACATCAGCTTGGACGAGGCTCAGGACACCTCTCTTGTCCAGCACCTTATCGTTCAGAAGCTGGTCGGTAAGAGTGGCAACATCTTTATGGTGGGCGATGAGGACCAGAGCATCTATGGTTCTCGCGGTGCTCACCCAGCGTCACTGCTCAGTTTCGAGCAAGACTACGAGAACGCCAGCGTCATCTACATGGACATGAACTGGCGCAGCGACCAGTGCATCGTCCAGGCCACACGGAAGTTCATCACCCGCAACTCCCAGCGGCGGGATAAGAACATGACAGCAGCTTCCAGGTCCGATGGCGAAATCAATGTCATCCCGTTGGGGGACTTGAAAAATCAGGCCAGACTTGTTCTGGGCGAAATCAAAAAGGCGCTTGCTGAACCGAACAAGACGCTTGGGGTCCTTTACCGGAACAATTACTCTGCCATCCCTATTCTCAACCTGCTGGGGAAGGAAGGTATCAGAGTACGGGCCCGTGAGGCGGCCAATCTGTATCTCACCCACTACATCGTCAGCGACATTACGGCTCTGCTGCGGCTGGCCATGGACCCGAGAGACATCCGCTCCTTCCGCCAGGTCTATTACAAACTTGGCCTGTTTATGAAGGCCACTCTTGTTGATGCAACGGAGGAAGCCATGCAGACGAACAGTACAGCGACGGTCTGGACCGCACTGGACATTCATCCGAAGCTCCAGCGTAAGCTCCACAGCATCGGAAGCGCTTTGAAGCATGTCCTCAAGATGAACCCGGTCGACGCTATCGACCATATCCTCTACGCCGTTGACTACTGGGATTGCTGGCTCCAGCGGAAAATCGACGAAGGGGAGTCCGAGCTGTCTATTCTCATCAAGGTCAACATTCTGAAAATGGTGGCGATGGAATATACGACAGTAGAGGACTTTCTGGCCGGTCTGGACGCCATTGGCACCTACCAGGGCGACATGGACTCCAATGTGAGCCTCTCTACCATCCACTCCAGCAAGGGATTGGAATTTGACCGCGTCATTCTCATCGACGTATTTAACGGTATTCTGCCTTCCATCCGAAATGACAAGGAGCAGGATGAGGAGGAAGAGGAAGTACGGCTGTTCTACGTTGGTGCAACTCGCGCCAAGCACAAACTGGATATTGTCTTGGCCCATCAGATGTTTGGATACCCTCTTGAGCTGTCCGAATATCTGAAGGACTTCGTGCCTCAGAAAAAATGATACCGGCCGCCACCCTGTATATGCAGGGGGCGGCCCTCTATTTTCATATGAGCCACAAAAGCAGGAACTTATAGTCACAGAACTCAGGAACCTGGACACCTGAGTTCCTTGGAGTTTCAGAATCTGAGAATCCGAGTGAAGCGCTTGCGGGAAGCACGAGCTGTATCTGATACACCCGATTTGACCTTAGGAGATATGCGTGGTACAATATAGCATCTCATAAAGAACTATTTCTCCAAACTCAACATATTTACGACTTCTACAAGGCAGCTCTCTGATATGGGGACGCTGCCTTTTTTATATATACACAAAAAGGAGAAGTGACCATGGACCAGAAGACCAGACAGCTTGTCTCTGCTTATATCGACATTCAGGCAGAGACGGAAAAAAACGCAAAAGACATCATGAAGGACATCGCACAATGCGGCATCTCCAGGCAGGACTTGGTAGACAACAGCGTTGCCACTGGCCAAATCTCTTTCAAGAACCTGAGTGCGCTCGCTGCCAGGTATGCGAGAGCGTGCAGTCAGGCCGGATACGAGCAAGAGGACATCACAGATGCCTTTGCAAGAATGGGTTTTACCAGGGCTGAACTGAAACGCTTTGGGCTGTCTATGTACTGCGTAGATGATGGCGGCGTTGGACACGATGACCTGGGCTGCTTCGACGAGAGTGATAAACAGCCCGGTGCGACGTCTCCGATTGATGTCACGAACATGCGGGGTATGCCCCGGCAGTTTGCTTTTGAGGACTATACGCTGGAAGAATGCCAGTTCTGCGAGACCGACGTGGTTATCCGCTCTACCGGCGTATCTACCTGTCCCAAATGCGGGCGGCCGATTCTGCCTTGTACCAGGTGCAGTAGCTGTACTTCACCGTGTCCGTACGATTACACGGGACACTTTGGACAGCGGCAGCGCCCCACCAATCCGCTTATCACCAAAGAGGAAACCGAATTTTATCTGAAGGAACTTGAAAGGAGAAAGCACAGATGAACAGGACTGAATTCTTGGAGTTTGTCAGCCGAAACTTCTACATCGGCGGGGAGGCCATGCGGCTTATCAACAATATCCTCGTCTATGCGGAGCAGAATGTTGCCCCGGATGACCAGCAGGCTTTTCTCAATGCCATGCTGGTTGGCACCATTGGACTGACGGATGAGGAAATCAAACAGATTTCATTGATGCTGCATCCCTTACAGTGTAGCACAGCCCTTGGAGAGGGGCTCTAATAACTACTACTCTATAATACAAGGACAGCTATGCTATGGGGGAAAAACTACGGATTCCAGTATTCCGGTTCGGTGTTAATAGTTCCTGCTATACATTCAAGTTTGTCGGCGCTCAGTTACAGCAGCTTGATGAAAATAATCGGAAACGAGACAGGTACAAATTTATCTCCGATGACTATATTGTCTACTGCGACGACGCTTCCGATGGTGAAGCGGGCCCAAAACATACGCTACACATCGAACTGCGTCCAAGGAAGCGTCCAAATGTGCCAGGACTTAGAGATTATCGTTTTGAAATTTATTCCAAGACGGATGAAGAAACTGGCGAGCACATGGCGCTAATGCTGCGTCTATGTCCAGTTGAGGATGGGCTATACCGTTGTGACGTCGGCTCCTATATTGGGCATATGGAAAAGGCACAAAATGCTATGTTGGCAATGAGTTGGCATTTCGATAGAACATGGCCAGAAACCAAGTACCGTTGCGATAAGGCCCTCAAATCTTGGGGCGAAGTTCCAGGTGGTTTCCTAGTGTGACTGGCACTTGATATCAATGAGGAGTATCAATAACAAAACAACTAACTGACTTTCGGGGTACTGAGTTCTTAGGAACTCAGTACCCTACTTTGGAAGGAGAACTGAACGATGGAAGTGAAGGATATTTTACGCCATTGGCGGGCTTTTACCGAGCCGAACAACGAACAGGAAGGCAGCAGCCTTCTGAGATGTTCCCTGGAGCTATCGCTTTGCAACCAGCGCATTGAGGAGATGCTCCAGACCTATGACCACAGTGGGAATGTGGCGGCCGTCTATGCAAAGGCAAAGTTTGTAGCGCTCCTGAAGGAGCGTAGTGTGCGGCTGTACGACATCTTTTCCCAGCCGGAAGCCTTTGAGAAGCTGAGCAGAATGTGGGGGATGTTCACAAGTCAGGAAATGCGGACTGTTGAGCTGATGTATCTTGACATGATTCACAACTTCATTCAGCAGGCAACGGGCACCATGCTCGGGACACGGAATATGGCGGCTGAGCAGACCACTCTTATGGAATCCATCTGTGCCGTAGTCGAAGAACTACGCATTGCGCCGGGGGCATGCAATGAAGACCTGTACCGGCGGGGAGGGACGTTCCTGCCAATCCAAAAGGTATCTACCCATATCCAGGTGTATCCCCGCTTGGGCGAGTGCCTGATTGCCCTGGAGCAGGCCCCGGACGGTGCCTATGTCTGCTACATTTCAGACGACGGTTCTGTCGACGGCTACCGTGCCCGCATTATCGGGGGCCCGGCGGTATTCAACTTTGCGTTTGCCGTCGCCTACAGCAAGAGCGGTATGAAAAAACTGATAAAACAATATGGAAAGGAGCTATCCGATGGAAGCGGAAACCAATAAAATGGCTGTTGTGGTTACTCTGGGAACCACACACTTCGATGGGGGGACCCGAACTGGTTACTTCTTCGATTTCGGTGACCACATCGAGTACATCCCTCTGATGGAACAGAAGCGGGCATTTGAACAGGTGCTCGCCCTGCTGGACGATGGGGTACAGCTCAGTTGCAAAAACTGCTCGCTGAGCGGTATGTATGCGGAAATACAGAAAGTCCAGCATATGCTGGCAGAAGAACTAAATGAAAAGGTCGGAAAACTCATTGAAAGCCTGCAAACTCCTTTCAATTCCACGACCTGATTATTCACTTTCAGGCGGGCCCCTTTGGGGGCCCGCTTTTTCTATATCGACCGGTCTGTTTGCTGGCCGAGCTTCCAAAAAACGTATTGACCTAAAACGCAATATGTGGTACAATATACGACACAAGAGGGGAGGGGTAACTGTGGGCAAAAGTGTATCAAATGCCGCATTAACAGACGAAATTATTGCCACATTGCCCGGCGCTGCGGTCATTTTGAAGCACCACAAGCTGCGCAACTTTTTGCAACGAGGTATGCGGGAAGGAAAGGTCGAAGCTGACGTCCTGCTTGAGCTGCTCGATTCCCTGAATATCCCTGAGGATGATGAGACTGAGGTGTTCGGGGCTGTCGATGCGCTGGGCGTCATAGTCCTGGATGAAAAAGACTCTCCCGGTAAAGAACCTGAGAATTCCGACTCCAAGGACAATCAGCGGCCCCAGGAATCTATCCCTATCGACGACTCACTGGCTATTTTTTTGCGTGAGGTCGGGTCATATGAAATCCCAACCCGGCAAGATATTGTCATGCTTTGCCAACAGATGGAAGCTGGGAATATGGCTCAGGCCGCCATTGATTCCGCTCAATCAGAAGGGAAGGAGTTTGATGCGGCCCAAATCAAGGAACTGCAACGAGCAGTCCGCAGAGGCCAGGATGCCAAGGAGCGCCTCGTAAACGGGAATATGCGCCTGGTCGTGTCCATTGCCAAAAAACTGGTCGCCAATACTTCTTCCATGGACTTGATGGACCTTATCCAGGAAGGAACAATCGGCCTGATGAAGGCCGCAGAAAAATTTGACTATCGCCGCAACGTCCAGTTCTCCACCTACGCAACCTGGTGGATTCGGCACGATATCGGGCGGGCTGTTGCAGAACAAGACCGCTATATCCGAATTCCCGTTTACATGACCGATGTGATAACCAAGCTCAACGCCATCAAGCGAGAAGCTGGCGAAGAACTCACTGAATACGAGCTGGCCATAGCTCTCTCCGGCGGCGATGACGCCTGGAACGCTCTGACTGAAAAAGGACGAAAGCGATACATCAACAAGGTCAAGACTGCCACTCGGATGGAGCGAACCAGTACCCCTCTGTCGATGGACTATCCCAAGAACGATACACCTGACGCCGCTGCCTTCGGGGACTATATCGCAGACACATCTGAGTCCGCCCACCCTGAGCTCGTAGCTGAACGATACTTTCTCCTCGTGGAAATCGAACGTATTTTATCTACGCTTCCGGCCAAAGAAGCCAGAGTTATCCGGCTCCGCTTCGGCCTGGAGGACGGAAAACCCAGGCTGTTGGATGAGATTGGCCGGGAATTCCGAGTTACCAAAGAACGTATTCGCCAAATTGAAGCCAGTGCGCTGGCAAAGCTGCGCACACCCCGGCTCTCCAGGCCCATTTCCGCTTATATTGAGGATGTCCTGGGGCATTGGGAAGCCGGATATGACGAATTGGAGGATGCGGACTGGGACAATATCGACAGCTAACGCCTGAATCCAAGCGCTCTGCACATGGCCATGCGAAGCCCCATGTATGAGGGAAAGGGGAGAAGGACTGTTTTCGTCTCCGGCTTTGACTGGAGGAGGCGGCCCGCATTTAGTGGAAGTTCAGACTGCTCAGCAAAAACCCGTCGGAATTACGCTCAACCAGCTTAAATATATTGCCATCGTAGCGATGACGCTTGACCATATTGCTTTCGCATTTGTACCAAGTTACTCAACGCTCTATGGTTGGATGCGTTTCATCGGACGCCTGGCGGGGCCAATCATGTTTTTTGCCGCTGTGGAGGGGTTCCGACACACCAAGAATTTGAATCGGTATATGCTCAGGCTGGCGGCGTTTGCCCTGATAAGTTGGGTGCCGTTTCTGTATTTCTACTACGGCGGCGATTTGACCGCAGGCTCACCGCTTCACCCAAGCGTCATCTTTACAATCTTCCTGGGCGTTGCGGCCGTCAGAGTTCAGCGAAGCAGTAAAATTCAATCCATGGCTGTCAAAGTCGTGCTTATCACCGGCTTGGTCCTGCTCTCTGTACCAGCGGACTGGGGCGTCATCGGCGTCCTCATCATTCTCACAATGGACCGGTTCAGAGTCTGTTTCAGTGTCCAGATGTTTGCGTTCAGTATCATCCTCCTGTTTGGCCTGGATATCATTGAGTTGGCTGTCCAGCCCATTATGTCCCTGGCCTATTATGGAGAGCTGTCTGTGGACAAAAACACTTGGATGGCAGCCATCATCAATGCTGGTGCATTTTTGTCGATAGACCTGTTCTCGTATTATAAGGGGCAGCACGGCCGCAAGACATGGTTCTCAAAATGGTTCTTTTACATCTACTATCCAGCGCATTTGATGGTCCTCGGCGCTCTACAAGCTATCTTCTAAAAACAGCCCCGGCGGGTAAAATCTGCCGGGGCTGTTTTCACATTCTGCGAGCACTTTACGTTTCTCAAGTTCTCAGGTTCTTTAGTTCTCAAGCAGTCAGCTTCTTTCTATCCAGCTCATTTGCCCAGGGTCTTCCTTTGAGGTATAATATGACCATGCTGATAAAGAAGTATTCGTACACTGGCCGCCGGGTCCTTCCCACCGACGACTGCTCGGGACTTCATATCAGCCGCAAGAACTTCAGAGACAAAGAACCCAGGAATCAGAGAACTTAGATTCCTGGATTCTTCTGGCTCTTGTATTGACTAAAACAGCAATGTGTGGTATAATACAGTCAGTCAATGAGGCTGGGGTCCAGCCAAACTGTTCCACACAACTTGAAATGAAAGAGAGGTTTTTTCTGTGAATAACAAGGTTAAGCATTTCGCGCCCCGTGTTGGCGCGTTCGCATTGGCCGGTGCGCTGTGTGTCTCCCTGTACGTTGGGAGTATCGTCGGTGCTCAGCCCCGCTTTACGGATGTGCCTGAGGGCCATTGGGCCTTCGAGTCCGTGGAGTATGCCGTGGACAAGGGCTACTTCTCCGGCACCAGTGAGAATACTTTTTCTCCTGACACTACGATGACCCGTGCTATGCTCTGGACCGTGCTGGCCCGCATGGACAACTACACCGGTACGGCGGGGACCGATGCCCCCTGGTATCAGAACGGTCGGGACTGGGCCATGGCAAATGGTATCAGCGATGGAACCAACCCGGACGGGAACCTCACCCGCGAGCAGTTCGCTACCATGCTCTACAACTTCGCCAAGCATACCGGCAAGAATACGGACAAGAACAACTCCGTTCTCAATCCGTACAGCGACCGTGGTAACATCGCCAGCTATGCTGTGGATGCGATGGCTTGGGCTGTGACCCAGGGCATCATCTCCGGCACCAGCAGCACCACCATCACCCCCGCCGGTCTTGCCACCCGCTCCCAGGCAGCCGTCATGCTTATGCGGTTTGACAAGGTGGGGGAGGGGACCCCGGTGAACCCCGAGAAGCCGGACTATGAGACCATCTTCCGTGTCATGAACGCTCCTCCCATGTACCCCGGCGACACCATTGAGGTGGGCCAGACCACATATATCGCTATCGGGTCTGAGCCGTACGGCGCAAATGTGGAGGCTGGTGTAACCTACACCGTGACCTGTTCTGACCCCTCCATGGTCAAAATTTACCCCGATAGCTCTATCTCCCAGGATGAGGTCTGCTATGGAGTTAAGGCACTGAAGGCTGGTACGGCTACCATTACGGCCGTTGGCTCCGATGGGTTCCGTGGTTCTGTTACCATCACCATCAAGGGTGACGAGACGAATCCTACTGACCCCGACAACCCCAACATTGACTGGGGCAACTTCGCGGAAATGAAGCAGGAAATCGTCAAGCTCATCAACGAGGAGCGTGTCCGCGTCGGTCTGGATGAACTGAAAGTGAGCGCCAAGGTCATGCAGGCCGCTCAGATTCGAGCTGATGAATGTACCACCTTGTATGACCATACCAGACCGGACGGGTCCGGCTACGGTACGGTGTTTAAGGAAGTTGGTCTTGCCACTGGTGGGCGGGAGAACATTGCTGAAGGTTTTACCACAGCACAAAGAGTCGTAAGTGCCTGGATTGCCTCTCCGGGACATTACGATGCTCTGACCGATAGTGACTGTAATTATATCGGCATTGGCATCGCAGTGGATGCAAGCGGTCACTATTATTACTCCACTTTGTTTACTCCGATTGGAAACTGACCCCAAAAAGAAAGAAAAGCCCGCAATGCGGGCTTTTCTTTTTTTATGTTAGAGTAGAGTCAACGGGGCCTTTGCGCCTAACCAATTCTTAAAAATATTTCCTTCCACCTCGCCCAGTATATTTGACTGAAAAAAAGAAAAGTGGTATAATATACTTGCTTGCAGGGAAGCCCTGCAAGGCCCAAATCTACCCGCAAAAGGAGGCTTGCCATCCAGGTGTTGGGCAACAACCGTCACGTCACAGATAAGACTGTGGCAGATGGACTGCACATTGAAAACTGAATCGAAAGGAGCGAAAGAGCAACCATGAAGCAGAAAACTCCGCTGCGTAAGCGGCTGATGTCTATGCTGTTATCGGCAGTGTGTGTGCTGGGCCTGTTCCCGGCCAGCGCAATCCCGGCAGCGGCAGCAGAAGGAGCGGCCCCAGGTCATATCGAGTATGACAGCGGTCTTACTCAATTTGACCAGAAATACACATCGCCCAATCTCGGGAAGGTCTTCCTGCGTACGTTCTACACAAAAGCAGATGGCAACTCCATGCCCGGCTGGTGTCTTGAACACAAGAAGCCCTTGCTGAAGTGCGATGATGGCTACAACTATGTTGGAGCATACCCTTCCAACAAGGTGTGCTCGCCTTTCCTTGACATCTATATGTCCGTGATTGAGCGGAACATGCAGATTGAAGAGGCCGCAGGCACCAAGGATGAACAGGCCATCAACGAGTGGCTGAAAGCTGGCCACGGCGAGCAGTATGGCTGGAATAAAGACGGCTGGGCCAACTGGTATATGGGTCCTTGGGAGCTGATTGTGGTCAACGCAGCCACCCAGGGCGCGGTGTGGCTCTATGAGAACAAAGTCCTCACGGACAGCAGTTCCAGAGAAGACATCGTGGCGGCAGTCGGTAAAGAACGCTACCTCGCATTAAAGGCTTATGGGAACGAAAGTACTCTTGAGTCCTGCGTCAGCTTTGTCGACACACTCTACTCTGGATGGGAAAGCGGTCACTATGTTCGCCATACCTATTACCACTATACCCCGGTCAGCGGAGGGAGTACCATTCAGGATATTCTCATCGGAATTCCTGATGCGGGAAGTGTTGAGGATAAGTCCTGGTCTTTAACCATCCATAAGGTGGATGCAACGAACCCCTCTGTGCCCCTGGCCGGAGCTCAATTCCGCATCTATGCTGTGGACGGGGAGTTTGATGCCACCCTCATCACCGACGATAAGGGTATCATTACTCTCAACGAGAAGTCTACGGATTCGTCTGGCAACTGGTTTGCAGAAGGCGAATACGCCATTCAGGAAGTTAAAGCACCTCCCGGATACACCATCACGGATACGTCCGTCAAGTACGCCACGGTGTCCCGGATGGCCAGCGACCAGAGCGTGACGTTCACCTTCCATGATACCCCCGAAAAGGGTGACGGCTCTCTCCGCAAGGTCGACAAGGACAACCCCACGATGGGTCTGGCCGGTGCCGTATTCCATATCGAGGCTATCAATGGCACCTTCTCTACCGATGTGACCACTGAGGAAGGCGGCTATGTGCCCAAGGAGCAGCTCGACTTTGAGAAACTTCCCGCTGGCACTTACCGCGTCACTGAGAAGAATCCCCCCGAGGGCTACCTGCCCACGGACGAGGTCAAGACCTTCACTTGGCCCAACGGTGACGGCAACGACATCAGCCTGGTATTCGCAAACGACTCCAAGGTCAAAATCCAACTGCTGAAGGTCGACGAGAACGACAAGCCCCTTGCGGGAGCTATCTTCCAAATCTGGAAGGATGGCCAGATTATCGGCACTGATGTGACCGATGCAGACGGCATCATCACTGTTTCCAACGTGAGCGAGGGTCTCTATGAGTTCATCGAGGTCAGCTCTCCCAACGGCTATGACCTGTCTGCTCCTGTCAAGGTCTACGTGAACCCCGAACAAATCCAAGGCAACGAGACCATTAAGGTGACTGCGAAGGACTACAAGCTGCCCAGTCTGACCATCATGAAGCGGGACCTGAAGACTAAGGACCCCGTCCCCAACACCACCTTCCATGTTGAAGGCGTGAACATCTCTTACCAGAACGATGTGACTACGGGTCCTGACGGCAAGGTCACTCTGACCGACCTGGCCCCTGGTGTCTATAAGGTGACGGAGACCGCCGTTCCTTCTCCCTGGATTCTGGACAGCAACAACAGCAAGACCATCTATCTGGAAGCCACCGAGGGCAGCGACGAGCCTCGTGAGCTTGTCTTTGACAACTCTCAGAAGCCCGGCCTGCTCATCATCAAGCGGGATGCTCTGAGCAAAGAGCCTGTCGCTGGTGTGACCTTCCGTATCGAGCAAATCGACGGCTCCTATGACGAGTACAAGACCACTGACGAGAACGGCCAGATTTTCCTTGAGAACATCGAGCCTGGTTCTTACAAAGTGACTGAGACTGCTGTTCCCGGCAACTACCTGCTGGACAGCACTCCCAAGACCGTCAACCTGGTGCCCGACCAGACGGCAACCCTGGAGTTCTTCAACCTGCAACGCCCCGGCCTGCTCATCCAGAAGGTAGATAAGAACGGCAACCCCATTGAGGGTATCCAGTTCGACATCTCCAAGAAGGGTGGGGAGAGCCTCGGCACCTTCACCACCAATGCTCAGGGCGAAATCTTCATTCCTGACCTGGAGGAAGGCTACTACATCGTAACCGAGACCAAGACCATCGACGGGTTCATCCTGGACCACACTCCCCATGAGGTGTATCTGGAGGGCGGCAAGGATGGTAATGACCAGCCTGCCTATGTCCTGCGCCTGACCAACAAGCGTACCCCTGAGCTGACCATCTACAAGGTGGACAGTGTTGTGGGCGGCCCCGTTGAGGGCGCGAAGTTCCAAATCTGGTACGCCGGAAACGGTGAGGCGGCCGGAAGCCTGGAAGACCTTGGCTACTTCTACAGCAACGCGGACGGTAAAATCGAGTTGGGCAAGAACGACCAGGGCGTTGGCCGTCTGAAAGAGGGCTGGTACAAGGTCAAAGAGGTCGAGCCCCCCGACGGCTACCAAATCAAGGAGCCCGCTGAACAGACCATCTATCTGAAGGGCGACGACGTCAAGGAGCTGACCTTTGAGAATACGCCCCTGTCGGCCCTTATCGTCCTGAAGAAGGACTCTGTGAACGGCAAGCCTGTCCAGGGTGCAACCTTCCAGTTGCGCTACCTCGGCGGCACCTCCGGCAGTGAGGGCACCGTCATCGGCCAGAAGACCACCAGCGTCAACGGAACCGCTATTTGGACCCGGCTGAAGGCTGGCACCTACATCGTGGAGGAAATCGAAGCTCCCGATGGGTATAACATCGTCACTGCCATGAAGACAGTCTATATCTCCGGTAAGGACCAAGATGTCATCACGGTAGAGTTCGACAACCAGCCGGACGGCAACCTGCTCATCAAGAAGGTGTGCAGCGTCAACCCCAGCGTGACCCTGGCAAACGCACAGTTCAAAGTGACTTATGCCGATGGCACTCTGATTGGTAACGACAACGGTATCTACACCACGGACGCCAACGGCGAAATCCTCATCAGCAACCTGGAGCCCGGTAAGAGTGTGGTCGTCACCGAGGTTCGTGCCCCGGACGGCTATATCATCGACACCCAGCCCCAGACCATCGTTATCAAAGCTGGCCAGACCGTAAGCCTGACCTTCCAGAACCAGCCCAAGGGCGAACTTATCATCGAGAAGCGCGACAGCGTGACCGGAGAGGTTCTGCCTGGCGCAGAGTTCCGGCTGACTACGGCTGCCGGTTGTGAAGTCGGCCTGGATGGCGTCATTGGAGATTCTACTCTGACCCAGAACGGAATTTTCACCACCGACGCTCAGGGCCAAATTCACATCACTGGCCTGCAACCCGGTGCCTACATCATCACGGAAATCAAGGCCCCGGATGGGTACGTAATTGATAGCCCCACCACTACCGTGGTAATCGGCACCAATGGCGATACCCAGCATGTCATCATCAAAAACACCCCGCAGGGCAGCCTCATCATTGAGAAGCGGGACAGCGTGTCCAAGGAGCTCCTGGCTGGCGCTACCTTCAAGGTAACGACCTCCGCCGGAACTGTGGTGGATAACGCTGGCGGCGCTGTCAGCTCTAACGGCCTCTACACCACCGACGCCAGCGGCCGCATCGTCATCACTGGTCTCGACCCCGACACCTATGTTGTGACTGAGGTTAAGGCCCCGGATGGCTACCAGATGGACGCCGCGTCCCAGACGGTGAAGCTGAATAAGGGCGACACTCAGACCCTGACCTTCTACGATACTCCCAAGGGTTCGCTTATCATCGAAAAGAGAGACAGCGTGACCAAGGAAGTCCTGGAAGGTGCCACCTTCAAGGTGACCACCTCCTCCGGCGCAGCCGTTGTCGGCGACGATGATGGCGTGAGCAGCAATGGTATCTATACCACCAATGCCAGCGGCCAAATCGTTATCACCGGCCTGAAATCTGACACCTATGTCGTGACGGAAATCAAGGCCCCTGCCGGATACGAGATGGATGCCCCGTCCCAGACGGTGAAGCTGACCAAGGGCGATACCCAGACCCTGACCTTCTACGACACTCCGCAGAATACCCTCAACATCGTGAAGAAGGACAGTGCCACCGGCAAGAACCTGGCGGGCGCAACCTTCTACATCACCGATTCCACCGGCGCTGTGGCTGACACCGCAGGCGGCGCAGTCGGCTCCAACGGCTACTACACCACTGACGAGACCGGTATGATTACCCTGACGGGTCTGAAGACCGGAACCTATGTGGTGCGTGAGACCAAGGCCCCGGATGGCTACATCCTGGACTCCGAGCCTCAGACCATCGCGGTATCCAGCGGCGGCACCTACACCCTGACCTTCTACAATGACCCCGAGGGTTCCCTCATCATTGAGAAGCGCGATAAGCTCACCAACGAGCCTCTGTATGGCGCTACCTTCAAGGTAACGACCAGCGACGGCTCCTTCGTGGCTCAGGGCGGCGGCACCACCAGCAGCAACGGCCGCTACACCACCGACCGGAACGGTCAAATCCACATCTACGGGCTCCAGCCCGGCACTTACGTGGTCACCGAGGAGACCGCGCCCGACGGCTATCTCCTGGACGCCCCCTCCCAGACCGTGGAAGTGAAAGCAAACGACACCCAGACCCTGACCTTCTACGATACCCCCATCGGCGGACTCATCATCACCAAGGTTGATGCGGATTCCGGCAAGCGCCTGGAAGGTGCTCAGATGGAGGTCCGTAAGATGAACGGCGAACTCATCGGCAGCTACTACACGGACCAGAACGGTAACATCCAGCTCAGCGAACTGGACAGCGGCTGGTACGTGGTCGTTGAGCTCAAGGCCCCCAAGGGCTACCTGCTGGATAGCACTCCTCAGCAGGTCGAAGTCAAGGATGGTGCTACAACCACCCTTGAGTTCAAGAACACCGCATCCGCATCTATGCTTATCCACAAAATCGACTCCGTAACCAAGAAGGGCATCCCTGGCGTCAAGTTCATGGTTTATGATTCCAGCATGACTCCCATTGGTGAGTATGAGTCGGACGACCAGGGTTACGTCCATCTGAACAAGACTCTGGAAGATGGTAAGTACTATGTCCGCGAAATCGTTGCCGCCGATGGCTACATCCTCGACAACGAGGTCAAGTCCTTCTATGTGACGGCGGGCGACACGACCATGATTGAGTGGGAAAACACCGCTGAGTATGGTCAAATCCAGGTCATCAAGACCTCTGCCGCCTACAGCTCCACCAACGGGCTGCCTGCTGGCTCGCCCCTGGCTGGTGCAGTGTTTACCATCTACGATAAGCGCAACAATGTGGTCGACACCATTGAGACCAACGCCAGCGGCATTGCCTCCAGCAAGCTGCTGCCCTTGGGCATCTATACGGTGAAGGAGACCAAGGCCCCCACCAACTACGGCATCAACACCACGACCTTTACCGCAGACCTTGAGTTTGCTGGTCAGGTGGTCCAGATTGCCGTTGCTGACCAGCCCGTCACCACTGGCGTGACTATCAAGAAGACTGGTTATCAGCAGGTGATGAACGGCCAGGCCATCCGTTACACTGTGTCCGGTGTGGCCAACACCTCCAGCGTCTCTCTGGAGAGCTTCTACTGGCGGGATACCATTCCCACCGACGCCATGCGCCTGACCCGGCTGGTGACCGGCACCTACAGCGCGACCCAGAACTACAAGGTGACCTACACCACCAACCTCCACAGCGAGTGGCGCACCGCGTACGACAACCTCTCCACTGCTCAGAACTACACTCTGGACATGTCTGCCCAGGCTCTGGGCCTTGCCTCCAATGAGTATGTCACTTCCTTCATGCTCTCCTTCGGCGTGGTGCCCTCTGGTTTCCACCAGCTCACCAACGCCACTGTGGATGGCACGGTTCTGACCGCACTCCGCAACGGCTATCAGTTCACGAACAAGGCCGATGTGGGTGGCCTGTACGGACAGTACTGGCAGCAATCTATCGCCCGTTGGACTACCTCCGTGTACTCCAACTATGTACCTACGACTCCCAAGCTGCCTCAGACTGGCTATTAAGCCCTGAGCAACAAAAGGCCCCGCCTGTTATGCAGGCGGGGCCTTCTTTTGTCTCTTTTGGAGTGGGCATAAGCAGGGAAGTGGGCAAAAAAACGCCCCAGCAGGATTTGCCTGCCAGGGCCGAATATGTATGACAATCAGAGAGCCTCTGCAAGTTCCAGCGTGGATTCCTGTGCAGATGGCAGGATGACCTGAACCTCATCCAGATGGGCTCTCCATTCTTCTGAAAAATCCAGCCGAGCTACTGCGTCTCGGAATCCCAGCATCAGTGTATGGCTCATAGACTCATCGGACAGCTCCGCTAGGTAGTCGTCCATGGTGTAATACTGGATGAGCTTGCTTCGCTGCGCGTAATGGCTGGACTGAGCAAAGAGCAGCAGGGAAGTGGCCACCGTCTCGGCCATTTCTCTTGCGATGCCCCACGGCGTTCCAGCCCCATCTCGGAGCGGAATCCCGTTCAGGGCGTATGGAACGGACAGCGCCACCGGGGCAGCCTGGAAGTTGAATTTGCCATCCATGGCAAACCGCTGAATGCAATGGGATGTGACAGCACATAGGATGTCCTGGAGGTTCGGGGTAATATGCATCGCCCGGCAGAACTCATCCCACGTCAGCCCAGGCATATCGGCTGAAATGATATCGTACAGACATCTGGCGGCCCGATGGAGGAGAATATAGCCGATGGCACACAGACTGCTGTTGTCATCAAGGGAACTATGGTCCCCAAAACTATAATAGTTATCTTTCAAGAAAATCACCTGTTTCTCTATTTTCTATTGCATGCAATTATATTTTACCATTTAATCTCGAATGAGTAAAGGAAAGTAGCTGCACCGCCAATTTGACCTGTCTTTGATTACGTGGTAAAATATATCATCCTATAAAGAACTATTGAATACCTACAGATTCAGTCAACAAGTCCAATCTTGGGCATGTTGGCTTTTTTATATATTCACAAACACCAATTTATTACAAGGAGGACAATCGACATGGCAAAAGCAAAGGAAATTGAAGGGGCCGTTTATCGGATAAAACATTTGACCGGCGGATGGCTGGTAAATGTTCCCGAAGGGGAAGACCCCACCGAATCCCTGGCAATCTTTGCCGCCGAAAAGGCCGTCACGGGGTACATCATCACATCGGTAACACGCATTTTCCCGGATTCCAAAGACACGCCCCGCATGGCCATTCTCTCCAGCAAGGAGTTCAAGGCCGAGGTCAAGCGTCTGATGGACAAGGTGAAGAACGGTAAGAATCCCGCGAAAACTCTGGAGGAGTTCAAAGACCGGGTAGACTCTGCCGGATGGTCTTGCACCGAGTCGAAGAACCAGGACACCGGAGAGGTGGAACTGGAGATTGGGCAGGCGTCCCCGGCAGGTGAGGACTTCTACATCTACATCTGCGGCGAGACCGTGGAGGAACTCATCAGAAGCCTGGATATGCAGGCGTGTGACTTTGATGAAGACGAGCATGTCAAGCTCGTCATGGACACGAGAGGAGCGCCTGACCTTGCTACACTGGTCAAGGACGCTGCCGACATCCACGAGATGCTCCGCGAACTGGCCGACTTGGTTTGCGGCCGGTAAGAAAAATGCCCGGGGTACTGAGCTCTCAAACGCTCAGTACCCCCAGGCCATGAAATAAGGAGAACAATATGATGAAATTCACTGTCTATCTGATGGATATGCTGCGAGACCCGGATTCCGGCTGGATTGAGAATGCCCGCACACAGCTCGGCTCGCTGGAGGTAGAGAAGGAGCTTGAAGAGGTTACCGACAAGGACCTCCTCAATGCTCTTTCGCAGTTCACAGCGAGAGATGTGATGGGCCGTCAGTGCGGCACCATTTCGACCACGGACCGGCGGAGAGTATATGCCGAGGACCTATATCAGGATGGTTCCTGGTGGGAAGTCGGAGCAGTCAAAGGACATCAGCCCATGTATGGGTTGGAACTGGTAAAGGAGGCGTAATGCTATGAAGTGCAATGCCTATGATGAGACGATTCCTGTGAGTATCATCCGCTGCGGCATGGAAATGGAGGTCGGATTCTGTGAGCTGAAAACCAACGACATCGCGTGTCTTCCGAACGGAGACAAGTTCCGTGTCGGCGATGACGCCCATGTCAGCGGTGATTCCACCTACGAGGGCTGGGTGGTATACGACGAGTTCGGAAACAGCTACTTTCCCGAAGACTTCGAGGACAAGACGCCCGAGGGGGACACAGAAGGGGAGCAGGCCAAGCGCAGCATTACGGTCGGCAGCGACTATATCTTCTTCTTCCGCTCCTCTGACGGGGACTGTACCGGGCTGATGGAGCTTAACGGCCGGAAATGTAAGGTCACCTGGCAGGAGAATAAGGAGCACTATCAGGGTGAAACGCCCTGGGAGCACATCGAAAGTCGCGGGGGCCTTTTTGAGGTGCGTTTCGCAACCGGCGATGATTTCTGTGTCTATGGAGAGGAGCTGGAGCCCATTTATCACTGCAAAGAAGTCATGAACGGCTTCTACTGCAAAAAAGCGGACATTCCGCTGGAGTTCAACTTCACTGAATTGCTGGCCCTGCTTCCCCAGAGCCCGGAGGATTCTCGCCACGGGTTCTGGACCAACGGCGATGAGATTCTCTGCAAGAAGGAAGCGGCCGCCGAGATAGTGGCTGACTTTCTGGAGGACCTGGGGATTGATGTCGTCACGACAGGTTTTTACGACCCGGAAGAGCCTCCCGAGGATGAGTACAGCGGATATCACTATGTAAGCGTTCAGTAACTGAAGAACTTCAGTTCCTAAGTTCCTGAGAGTCTAAGAATTAGAATGAAAATGGAGGTGAACGCCCTGGGTCTAATTGGCCCAGGGCAGTATTATGAAGCATTTACTGGTTACCGCCCCTTCCTTCCGGGTGTCTATGAAAAATGGAAAGATGCGGGTCAGCATTCCAGAAGCTGAATTTCTGCTGGCCATGAGCCACGAGATTCAGAACCTTGGGCCCATGATTCTGGGGTCCATGGCGAGTGTTTCCTGCGCAACCCATGGCGTGGCCACATTGCGGGCCTCCTGTGCCAAAAGTGATTCTTTTGACGCTGTCGAGTGTGCCGAGGTCAACTTTTATGGGGACAGCAGAGGCATCGTGGTCCTGGTAGATGGCGTGAAAGCGATGAAGCTCATCGCCAAGAAGCATAATCTGGCGAATGGCAGGCCGAAATCCGTCCCAGCACTGTATGAGCACGCTTCCATCATCAAGAACGCAATCAATCTCCTGGAGAGGGTGTTTCCCGGCGACCCTGATGAAACCCCCGGCAGTTATTGTGCGGTGGTGGAGGCATGCTATGTCACTGTATGGGACTCCGGTCGCATCATTGAAAGCCGTTGCCAGGTAGACCTTAATACCAGGCATGTCTTCGACATCGAAGCGTTTGATGCGCCTGATGTGGAAATTCTGGAAGAAGAATACATCGAAGTCCCGGACTGGTCCGTGCCTCCTAAATGCCCCGTCTACGCCAAGGACGACGTGGACATGCCTGAGGGTGCTTTCTGGCGGGACTGAGACATCTGGCAGGGAGGCGGAACAGTAGACTCCGTCGCAAAAAATCAAGAATACAGGAGGAATAATACCATGGCACAGCTTTTTGTTGTCCCTAAGGATGATTACGAGGTTCTTCGCAAGTACCTATTCGGTGGCTGCGGTATGAGTACCATCCTGGTGCCTGAGGAAGTGCTGGAAAGCCCGGAGTTCCCCCAAGCTACCGCAGCCGAGCTGCGGGCCCTGGATGGAATGGAGGTCAACTACGACTTTGGAGGTGAGCCTGACATCTTTCTCGATGTCATCACCAGCAAGGACCATTACAGCCTGACCAGCCTGGTCCCTGACTCGGCATACAGAAACGAGGACGAATAACCGCCCCAATATTTGAGAGGAGAATTTGTATGGCAGAACAATTTGTAATTATCAAGGAAGCATTCTTTGCGGACCGCCCCGGCAGCACGCTCAGCGTTCCGGCCGTTGTTCCCAGCCTGAAGGCAGCTCACGCATTCTGTGAGACCGCCTGCAAAGCGGAGTGCCTGGAGCTCAATGAGGGCAAGAATGTCGATACCCCTCCTGAAGGGTGTGACGAGACCTGCCTGCCCGATGGCTTCCGGTGGGATGACTCCTATGAAGACGAGCATGAGGACAACCGGTTTCAATATGTGGTTCGCCTCTGGACGGGCGATGACTCCACCATCGTTTCCGGCTTTGCCATCAGAGCTGTCGGTGCGGAGGAGGAATGAGAAATGCTGAACTGTCTGTATATCATCATCGGTAAGAGCGGGAGCGGGAAGAACACCCTTGCCAAGGGCCTGGAGAGCAGGTATGGGTATAAGCTCGCAGAGAGCTATACGGACCGGCCCAGGCGCTTTAAGGACGAAACAGGCCATGTGTTTGTGTCCAAGGATGAATTTTCCGCTCTGGATGGCCTGATTGCGGTTCGCAAGAAAGGGGACGGGCGGTATGGCCTGACTCTTGATATGCTGGACCACGCCGACCTGGTCATTCTTGACCCGGCCGGAGCCAAAGAAGTCCTGAGTATCTACAAGGCGCGTCCTGTCCACATCATTGGCGTTCATTCGGCTTTCAAAACCCGGCTTCGCCGGATGATGCAGCGTGGAGATAATGTCCGAGAAGTGTCGCTGCGGAACATGATGGACGACGCCGACTTCATGTTTTCCGAGGACATCTGTGATGTGGTCCTGAACAACGGGGCCATCTGCGAAGGCACTGAACCCGACCCGGACCGCATCATCACCTTCACCAAGAACGTCATTGACCAATTCGAGGAAGAGGTCTGGGTCTGTACGGACCCCGACTGTTTTCAATTCCGCCGTCGGCTCGGTTTGGACTTGAATCGAATGCCGGTGTTCGAGCTTGCGCAGGTCAATGCCTGTGGCGATGACCTGTACCGCGTAGCTCATGGACGTGTTTACTTCAGCGACCTTGACGACGAAGAGATTGAGGAGCTGGCTGAACAGTATGGATGGACAGCCAGTCATCTCCTCGGCGTCGATGGTTGGGGGTACATGGCCGAAGCGGTCTTTGAGAACGAGAGTTCGGAATATAATCTGGAGGACAAATACCACGGCCTGGAAGCCGCCGCAAAGGCGCTGGGCAAACTGATTGGTGTCGATGTTTCTCCCTATCTGACCTGATAAGGGGGCCCGGGCAAATGCCCGGGCCCTTTTTTTACGGATTTGACCTCATAACCCCATTGTGGTACAATATGTCATCCTACAAAGAACTATTTACTCCAAATACCGATATTTCTATTGCAAATTCAGTCAGCAAGCCTACTATGGGCATGCTGGCTTTTTTATATATACAGACACAAAACGAAATAAGGAGACGTGTACCATGAAAGCCATCAACATCTTATGGGATGTCGACTGTCCCGCCGAACTGAATGACCTGCCTGCCGAAGTGCAGCTCCCGCCTGATTTGGAAGACGAAGAAGCCATCTCCGATTATCTTTCGGATACGACCGGCTTCTGCCACAAAGGCTTCCAGTTGGTCCATGAAAACACAGGAATCAACTACCTCTACCGCGATGCCTCCAACTACAAGGTCTATAATTCCTGTGTTATCAAAGGGGCGCTGACTGAGGAGCAGAAAACAACTATCTTGGCCGCTTTGAAGGACGGCGAGTTCTTCATCCCTCATATTGTTGGACTGCCGGAGCGGAAGTTCGACACAGAGACGATTGACGACCACCCGTTCTTCGTACTTACGGCCGACGATTTTGAGCCGACAGATGAGCCGCCTACGCTGGATATTACCTGTGAGGAACTGTCCGAGCGGTTTGCTGCGGCAGCCATCAATGGAGCATTTGACGTGTAAATCAGAAAGGAGAGAGCACCATGAATGAAGCTATCCAGAGAACTCTGAATCTGACCATCAACCTGGGTAAGGACGGGTTTGAGGTTGAAGTCCACGAGCCGGAAAGCGGGGAAGTGACACATCTTTCGCATCCGTACTCCTTTGATGAGCACCCGGAGTTTGACATGGCCATCGGGGCCGAAATTTACTCCTGGCTCAGCTTGTGGAAGGACGAACAGGAAGACACCTAACACAGCACGGCCCGGGCATCTGCCCGGGCCTTTTTGCGAATTTGACCTTCTGCTCATTGCGTGGTATAATGTATCATCTCATAAAGAACTATTTCTACCAAACTAAAGATATTTCCATGCAAATTCAGTCAGCAAGCCTACCATGGGCATGCTGACTTTTTTATATATACACACAAAGTCAAAAGGAGATGTAACTATGAAAGCCAACGACATTTTGTGGGACGTCAGATTTCCCCGCGAGCTGAGAGACTTTCCCCGGGCAGTCAATATTCCTCCCGAGAAGGATGCTGCTGCCTACCTTACCTGCCTGACCGGTATCCGCCCCAAAGGGTTCCGGCTGGTGTCATCAGAAACGGATGCCACGGCCTGCCCCCAGAGTGCCACAGCGCTTCCTCGCTATATCAATATGTTTGAGGCTGTAATTGAAAGCAGCCATGGATGAAAAGGGAGGAGGTCCGGCAGATTTATCTGTCGGACCTCTTCCTTGACTGAGAGCTGGAAGTATGGAATAATACTTTGTGCAGACGGAAAGGAGAGAAGAACCTCCCTGCAACCAATGACATCGCAGGGCAGGTCTCAAATACTATGACACTTGATTCGCTTTTATTGAATTTGAATGATACTTCCTGGGATGAATGCGTTACCCTGGACCACATTGCTACCGACGAGGACGTGAAGAAACTCCAGGAGGAAGGCTACCCATTTGTAATCTCTCGGGAACAGTTTTCTGCTTTATTGCCCGAAATCCAACCGGAAATGGTCTATTTCTCCAAGTCCTTTTCGGTGTCGTCATTCTATTTCAACCAGGAAACACTGGCTGCGTGCGTGCTGCATATTGGTTTTTTTGCCCTGGACGGCGGAGAGAAATATGTGGAGCAGGCGATGCGTGCTGTAAAGGCCAGGGAAGCTGAAGTGGCAGCAGGGGACTATTTGGGTTCAGTCCTATCGCTTTCAGATGGCCTGCGTATGGGCTACTTCCAGCGGCTGGTTGAGAAGCGAGGAACATTGGGCGGAAAACTATACTCTACGTTCTTTGACGTCTATCTCACCTCCGATTATGGATTCCGGTCCATCCCCACAGAGCTGATTGAGTCCATCATAGCGTCTAAGCCTGAAGAGGCGAAGACGAAGACCCAGAAGCAAATAGAGGCCCTGCCGGACCCAGTGACCATCTACCGTGGAGGAAACACGAGTTCCACCCCCTATGAACAGGCATGGTCCTGGTCGCCCGATATCAACACCGCCCACTTCTTTGCCGCACGGCACGGAAACGGTCCCGGGTATGTGGTCAAGGGCACTGTCCGCAAGGAAGACATCCTGGAAGCATTCTTGGATGATACGTCTGAACCGGAGCTCATTGTCCGGCCGAAAGACGTGAAGGTCCAAGAGGTGACAACCTTGAGAGGGCTGGATGAACTGGTCGAACTGACCAAGCTGATACGCACAGATTACCAGCGATATTCCGCAGAATTGGACCGTCTCAAGTTCCAGATGGATTCTGACTTGCATAACAGCCTGCACACGAAACGAGTCCTGTTTCTCTGCCTTATAATGGCCGAGCTTCTTCAGTTACCGCATGCAGATATCGAGGCCCTGGCCTGGGCTGCTTTGTACCATGATACCAGGCGCTTCAACGATGCTGAGGAGCCCGGCCATGGGAAACGCGCTGCACTGTACTACCGGAATAACTGCCCTGGCTCCTATGATAAAGTCACCAACCTCATTATCCACTACCATTCCTTGGATGACCAGAAAGGGTATGAGGCGATTGCCCGAGAAATCCAGGGCCAGGAGGCTCGGGAACGGGCAACCAAGCTATACAACATCTTCAAGGATGCTGATGCGTTGGATAGACTGCGCCTTGGCGGTGGTCTGAGGGAAATTGATGTACGGATGCTGAGAAACCCAGTGGCACAGGAACTGACTCTGGCGGCCCGCCTTATATACGGACAGATAAAGGATTGAGCTCTATTTGAGTGAGGACTACCAGCGGCTCATTCATAGTTCCTGTTCAGAAATAAATATATGAAAAAGGGCCTGTTGCAAAATAAAATTTTCAAAAATTATGTCACCGAAAAAGTTAGCAAGAACCGTCAAGGTGGTGGTTCTTGCTAACTTTTTTAATAAATAAATTTTCCGTTTGGGTCTGAAAACTGCATTCTGCAACAGACCCTTTTTTTTCTATGTTCGGTTAGTCGACGGGCAGCTCCCGGACGCAGGCCACGCCCAGCGCGCCCGGACCGGTGTGGCAGGCGATGCTCATGGGGAGCACGGTGGAGTAGACCTGGAACTGGGGGAACGCCTGCTGGACGAATTCGTTCCACTCCGCACCCAGCTCGTCGGAGCCGGAGTAGGCGGTCTGGACGATGAGCTTGCCCTCTCCCTCCAGGCAGGGGAGCTTGGCCTCCAGCGCATGGACCAACTCCGTCTTAGCGGCCTTGGTGCCCCGTACCTTTTTGTAGGCGTCCAGCTTGCCGGCCTGGAGCTGAAGAATAGGCTTGAGGTTCAATGCGCTGCCCAGCAGAGCAGCGGTGGGCGTGATCCGGCCGCCTTTTTTCAGATAGTGGAGGGTGTCCACCATGATGTAGATCTGGGAGTGGAGAGAGGCCTCCTCCAGGTGCTGCTTGATCTCCGCGCCGGACTTGCCCCGCTCCCGCAGAGCCAGAGCGTCCAGCACCGACTGGCGCTGGGGGGCGGAGATGCGCTTGTTGTCAGCCACAAAC
>ERZ507512.2-NODE-2-length-124575-cov-8.76951_pt1 | contig 124575 bp, 122 predicted proteins | sample MGYA00248647_ERZ507512 | MGnify/ENA primary metagenome ERZ507512 (study PRJEB26165, sample SAMN02676193) | human gut metagenome | isolation source: stool | host: Homo sapiens | place: USA | study: EMG produced TPA metagenomics assembly of the C.diff FMT (human gut...
GGTCAATCATTTGTGTCATTGCCAATGATTCGTTTTCTAGCCTTGCAGGTTGTATCACAAGATCAATATATCGCTTCTCGCACAGGTCGAAAAGAGCATTCAGATGAATCTGATGAAATCCCCGATCAGTTGGTTGAGACTGAAAATAAGTGCCTGCATCGTTTGGATTACGGGCAATGTTCAAATCTGAGCCATCACAAGCTAATAGTTGATAATCCTTATACTTTTTTTCGAATGAGAAACAAGAATTAAATTCATAAAACAAAAACTGGAATGCCTCCAGAAGTAGTTTGTTTCTCTGTTGACAGAACGCTGAAGCAGACGGGGTATCGACAGAGAACTGGAAATAATCCAGCAATTCTTTTTTTAAGCTTCCACTTTCCATAGAAAGAAGAAATTGAATTGTAGATACAAAATCAAGTTTTCTGTTCCGTGAAAAATCAACTTCTGGATTTTTTGAAAACAACCATGGGGCGGTCGCCATTTCATGGATTAAAGATAACAATTTGTTTTTTACATGTTCCGCAAATATCATAAGCGTTACCTCCAAAATGTAATACATCTAAGTGGCTTCGCCGCAAATTTTTCTATATTTGTCAAGGATTTTTTACAAAAAAAGAGCAGGGTATATATTTTTATATACCTTGCTCTGCAAGAGGCTGCCGACTCAATGTCTTAACTAAATGACATTGCCTTTCTTTCTGCCTCTTTTTATTTTGCCTTCTTCTATTTTATCCCAGAACTTCTATTTTTCTCTGTTAAATGTTTGTAAAATCTGATATTCTTTACATAAGAGAGAGTTTATCAACTTGATTATTTTAAGAGTAAGGGGATTATTATGACGCAAAAACAACCGATAAATCAGATTACCGAGGGTGTGATCTGGAAACAACTTCTATTGTTCTTCTTTCCGATTTTGCTCGGAACCTTTTTTCAACAACTATACAACACTATTGATACTGTCATTGTCGGACAATTTGTCGGAAAAGCAGCCCTTGCCAGTGTGGGCGGTTCCTCTGCACAGATCGTGGCTCTGATCGTGGGCTTTTTTACCGGTCTGTCTTCGGGTGCTTCTGTTTTGATCGCCCAGTACTTCGGTGCGAGAAATGAACATGCTGCCAGTGACGGACTTCACAATGCCTATGCAATCTCCATCATGGGAGGAATCCTGCTCGGAATCATCGGATCTTTCGCTACACCATCCATGCTCCGACTGATGAACACCCCCGATGAGATCATGCAAGATTCCGTGATCTATCTCCGAATTTATTTTGCAGGTATTATTTTTGTTTTCCTATATAATATGGGTTCCAGTATTCTGCGCGCCGTAGGAGATTCCAAACATCCGCTTTATTATCTGGTTGCCTGCTGCCTGCTGAACATCATACTTGATGTATTGTTTGTAGTCGCTTTCCACATGGGCGTACTGGGAGTTGCCGTTGCAACCTTGATCTCTCAGGCATTCAGCGCCCTGCTCGTAACACGCAAGCTTCTTCGCTCGGATGGAATGTTAAAGCTTTCCTTCTCCCGCATCCGGTTTCACGGATCAGTTCTGAAAAATCAGTTAAAGCTTGGACTTCCTACCGGATTCGAGGCAATCCTGTTTGCCATTACCAATATCGCCATTCAATCCGCAGTCAACACCTTTGGAACAGATACTTCTGCCGCCTGGTCTGCCTACGGAAAACTGGATGCGATCTTCTGGATGGTAAGCACTGCCTTTGGAATCTCCATCACTACTTTTGTGGGTCAGAACTACGGCGCCGGAAAACTGGACCGGATCCGCAAGAGTACCCGTGTCTGCCTGATCATGGACGCACTGGTATCCGCTGTATTGGTTATTTTCCTGATCGCAGCCAGAAAAATTTTGTTCAGCCTGTTTACAAATGATGAGACCGTCATCCAGATCGGATGTGAGATGCTTGTCCTGATCACTCCCTGGTACATTGTATATGTATTCATCGAAGTACTTGCCGGTGCACTGCGCGGAGTCGGTGATGTCATCGTGCCGGTGATCATCACGCTGCTTGGTATCTGCGTGATGCGAATCGCCTGGCTGATCGGCGTGCTGAAGATTTCTCCGACAATTTCTGCGATCATCTTCAGCTATCCGGTCACCTGGCTTTTGACAGCACTGTTTTTTATTGGGTATTATCTGTATAAACAGAAAAAGTTTTCCTGATTTTTCTACTTCATCCGAAAAATCGGACTGATCTTCTTATAGATTAAAAATACGATCAATGACACCAGCACGCCTTTCAGAAGATTAAACGGTGTCACTGCAAACAGGATCAATGTTGAGACGCTTGTAATCTTTGCATTGATTGCTGTTCCCATCTCTACCAGGGCATTCAGCGGCATTCCAAATGCTTTGGCATACACCGGAAGCAATACATATGCATTCATCAGTCCTCCTATCACCGTCATCAATACCGTACCTGATGCCATGCCGATCAACGCACCTGTTCTTGTATGCTTTTTATGGTAGATCAATCCTGCCGGCACAATAAATGCACATCCGATCAGAAAGTTGGCTACCTCTCCAACTCCCGCTGTCTGAGTTCCGCTGATAACAATATGCAGCAGATTTTTGATCAGCTCAATTCCCACACCCGCAAGCGGTCCCATTGTAAAACATCCAATCAGAACCGGTACTTCACTGAAATCAATCTTATAAAATGTGGGTGCAAACGGAAGCGGAATGTCAAATGTCATCAACACCACTGCAACTGCGGAAAGCATTCCGACAAGCGCCAGTGTTCTTGCACCTATTTTCTGTGTACTCTTCTCTGCTGTGTTTGTTTGTGTACTCATGTTTTTTCTCTCCTTCAAAATACATCAAAATTTTGATAAAGAAAGAAAACCTTCCGGATTGTGTGCCAAGACAAAAACAGACCCCGGATCAAAAAATCCAGGGTCTCTCTCTTGCCTTTTTGCACATACATCTTCTTTCATCCAGACTTTACTGTTGGTACCGGAATTTCTGATCTGCAGATCACCGGTTCAGCCATCCTCCACTCTTAGCAGAAGACAGGTCGCGGACTTTACCGCCAGTTGGGACTTACACCCGACCCTGAAGATTTATTTCTTATCTGCACCCCATTATAGTGCTTTCTGGCATGCAATTCAAGTAATTTCTGTAAATTTGATTATTTTCTGTTCGTACTCACGTTTTTATCGTATATGATCGCCAGCCCTTTTAACAGAAGGTCATCATCCAATGTAATTTCCCGTTTACAATGAGGTACTATTTTTTTCGCAAGTCCACCGGTTGCCACTACAGTTGCTTTTTCTCCGAGAGCTTCTTCCATACGATCAATAATGCCATCCATTGCCGATGCACTACTGTAGATCACGCCGCTCTTCATACAGTCTACCGTATTTTTTCCGATGATCTGTTTCGGTGCTTCCAGACTGATCCCGCTCAACTGAGATGCATTTGCAGTCAGAGAATCCACGGACACCTGAATTCCCGGATAGATCATCCCGCCGATATAGTCTTTGTTTTTATCGATCACACAAACTGTATTGGCCGTACCCAGATCAAAAATAATCAACGGTACCGGATACTGTGCCACACCTGCAACAGCTCCCACAATCAGATCGCTTCCCACTGAAGAAGGGTTGTCCATCCGGATATTCAGTCCAGTCTTTACTCCGGCTCCCACGACCATTACATTTTTTTTCAAAATTTTTTCCAGCGCCAGTTTCGCTGCATTGGTCACCTGTGGTACAACCGAGGAAATAATTCCCCCCTCGATCTGCTCCACATCAATATGATAAATATCCAGAACTGTCTTAATGTCGATCGCATACTCGATTTCTGTTTTCTGATGAACGGTTGAGAGCCTTTCTACAAACAGACACTCCTTGTTCTGAATACATCCGATCACTATATTTGTATTTCCGATATCAATCGCTAAAACCATGTGTAAATCCCAGTCTTTCTTTCATATTTTTCTTCATCAGCGTTCTTCCGATCAATGCCGTGAGCACTCCTGCAACAATCGCCTCCGGAACTCCGTTGATTCCGATGATCGACAGAATAAATCCATAAACCGCTTTCACCGCAACTCCATTTGCCGCCGCATACGCATCCTTAAAAAACAGATAAATCAAATTCATAACCAACAATGTATTTGTCAGTGAACCGCCTACTCCCGCCAAAATCAGTCCGATTTTGGAAACACCTGTTGATTTGCTGCATTTTTTCACCAATTTGTAAATATAATGCGGAACGACTCCTGTCAGAATACGCGGAACAAAACAAATAATCACGCTGCCGATTCCTCCGCTGAATTCTCCCATACTGTAAAATGGGGTAAATACAAAAGAAGTCACGGTCGGATTCACTGTATTATTAATAAAGCTGGTCAGTCCAAACAGCAGTCCCAGCAGAGCTCCCGTCTTTGGTCCCATCAAAAGGGATGCCAGAATCACCGGAATATGGATAATCGTTGCTCTTGTAAATCCCAGCGGGATATATCCGAGAAAAGGGGTGAACGCCATGATTACAATAATAACTCCAAAAATTGCCGTCTGTACCATATGCCGTGTGCGCACACTGCTGCCTGTTGTCTGTGTTTTGTTTGTTGTCTGATTCATAAATTGCCTCCTTGTTATCATTCTCTTTCGAGATACAATACTGATTGGCACAGAATTTTTATTCTGTCTCCATATTAATTTGTTGCTTTTAAAATTTCATCCAGGATCCTTAAGGCTGTCTCCTCTTTCGTCATTTTTCCGAGTGAAACTTCCTCCAGCCCGGTAATGATCGTCACCACATTGGTATCTCCGGCAAATCCTGCACCTTCTACCTTCAGATTGTTTGCCACGATCATGTCAAGATGCTTCTTTTCCAGTTTTTTTCTGGAATTCTCCAGCATATTCTCCGTCTCCATGGAAAAACCGCATAAAAACTGATGCTCTTTTTTATGCTCTCCCAGAAACTTCAGGATATCATCTGTACGCTCCATTGAAATCGCCAGATCATCGTCCTTCTTTTTCATCTTTTCACTGCTCACTGATTTTGGCCGGTAATCTGCCACTGCAGCTGCTTTGATGATAATGTCCTGATCTTTGGCCCTCTTTGTGACCTCTTCGTACATCTCTTTTGCTGTTACCACGTCCACCACGTGAACAAATTCCGGTTTTGCAATGGATGTCGGACCACTTACCAGCGTCACCTCTGCTCCGCGCAGCATACACATTTTTGCAATCGCATATCCCATCTTTCCGGTGGAATGATTGGTAATAAATCTTACCGGATCGATCGATTCCTGTGTCGGACCTGCCGTCACCAGCACCCGTTTACCCTGCATATCTTTTTCATATGCGATTTCTCTTAAAATGTACTGTAACAGCAGCTCCGGCTCGGGCATCTTCCCGGCTCCGGTATCCCCGCATGCGAGGTATCCCACTGCCGGACTGATCACCTCATATCCATAGTGTTCCAGAATTTTAAGATTGTCCTGCAGGATCGGATTATCGAACATGTTTGTGTTCATTGCCGGTGCGATGATCTTTTTACACTTACATGCCATAACTGTCGTCGTCAGCATATCATCTGCGATCCCGTGCGCGATCTTTCCGATCACATTGGCACTGGCCGGTGCCACTAAAACCACATCCGCCTGCTTGGCAAGTGCCACGTGCTCTACACTGTACTGAAAATTCCGGTCAAACGTATCCACCAGACATTTGTTCCCTGTCAAAGACTCAAATGTGATCGGATTGATAAAATTAACCGCGTTTTTGGTCATCAGTACCTGCACATTGGCATGCAGCTTTTTCAGTGCACTGGCAAGCGATGCGATCTTGTACGCAGCAATACTTCCGGACACCGCAAGTACTACTGTTTTGCCTTTCAGCATAAAAATCCCCCTTTTCCTGTTTTGTAGCATCCCGAGATTCGGGTATACTCAGTTTCTGTTCCATTATATGGGATTATTCTGCAAATTGCAATTCTTAAACGTCAACTTCCGCCTTTTTAAGAAATTCCACGCATGGTCAGCTGAATTCGTTTCTTCTTCAGATCCACACTCATCACTTTCACATCAACGATATCTCCCACACTGACAGCCTCCAGCGGATGCTTGATATACTTGTCTGTAATCTGGGAAATGTGTACCAGTCCATCCTGATGTACCCCGATGTCCACAAAGACTCCAAAATCAATGACATTTCGAACAGTTCCTTTTAGGATCATCCCTTCTTTCAGATCTTTCATATCCAGCACATCCGTACGAAGGATCGGTTTTGGCATCTCATCTCTCGGATCTCTTGCAGGTTTTTCCAGCTCTTTTACAATATCACGGAGTGTGATTTCTCCGATTTCCAGCTCTTGAGACAGCTTTTTGTAATCTTTAACTGTTTTGGACAGGCCGGACAGATTCCCTCCTGCCACATCCTCCAGCGTAAATCCCTGTCTCTCCAGTAGTTTTTCTGTCGCTCCATAAGACTCCGGATGAACCCCTGTGGCATCCAGCGGATTTTTCCCGCCCTGAATGCGCATGAATCCGGCGCATTGTTCAAATGCTTTCGGCCCCAGCTTTGCGACCTTCAACAGATCTTTACGATCCTGGAACTTTCCGTTTTCCTCCCGATATGCCACAATGTTTTTGGCGATTGCACCGGAAATCCCGGAAATATAGGAAAGCAGAGGCGCTGATGCGGTATTCAGATCAACACCTACCTTATTTACACAGTCTTCCACAACTCCGCTCAGTGATTCACCCAGCTTTTTCTGATTCATATCATGCTGATACTGTCCCACGCCGATGGACTGTGGCTCGATCTTCACCAGTTCCGCAAGCGGATCCTGCAGCCTTCTTGCAATGGATGCCGCACTTCTCTGTCCCACATCAAACTTCGGAAATTCTTCGCTTGCCAGTTTACTGGCTGAATACACGGATGCTCCAGCCTCATTGACGATCACATACTGCACTTTCTCCGGAATCTCTTTTAACAGCTCCACAATAAACTGCTCGGACTCCCTGGATGCTGTTCCGTTTCCAAGCGAAATCAACGTAATATGATATTTCGGAATGATCTTTTTCAATAAATCTTTCGATGCTTTGATCTTCGCAGGAGTCGTCGGGGCAGTCGGATAAATGACAGTCGTTCCCAATACTTTTCCGGTCGGATCTACCACAGCAAGCTTACATCCTGTACGGAATGCCGGGTCCCATCCCAGCACGACCTGACCGGTGATTGGAGGCTGCATCAGAAGCTGGTGCAGATTTTTACCGAAGACTTCAATGGCTCCGTCTTCTGCTTTTTCTGTCAGATCACTGCGGATCTCCCGCTCGATCGCCGGACCGATCAGACGCTTATAGCTGTCTTCCACTGCTTCTTTCAGCGCCTGCTCCGTAGAAATATTTTTTCCATGAATAGTCTGCTTTTCCAGATATCCGAGAATCTCCTCCTCGGGTGCTTCAATCTTGACCGTCAGGATCTTCTCTTTCTCCCCACGGTTCAATGCAAGAATACGGTGTCCTGCAAGTTTTGATAATGGCTCCTCAAACTCATAATACATTTCATAGACAGATTCTGCCTCCGGATCCTTTGCAGTGGAAATCAATTTTCCCTTTTTCATCGTAATCTTACGGATCCAGCTTCTGTAATCTGCCTCATCAGAAATCGCTTCTGCAATGATATCTTTCGCTCCTGAGATCGCATCCTCCACGGATGTCACACCCTTTTCTTCTGACAGATACTGCTCTGCCTCTTCTCTAAGCGGTCGCTTCAGCTGCTGCAGTGTGATAACCGCTGCCAGAGGCTCCAGACCTTTTTCTTTGGCGATCGTAGCTCTTGTTCTTCGCTTTGGACGATACGGGCGGTACAGATCCTCTACTACTACGAGCGTCTCTGCTGCCAGAATCTGACTTCGAAGCTCCTCTGTCAGCTTGCCCTGCTCTTCAATACTGGAAAGAACCTGCTCTTTTTTCTCCTCCAGATTTCTCAGATAGACCAGACGCTCATGCAGCTTTCGAAGCTGCTCATCGTTTAATGAGCCTGTCACTTCTTTTCGATATCTTGAAATAAACGGAATCGTGTTCCCTTCATCGATCAATTTTACCGCTGCATCCACCTGCCAGCGCTTTACTTCCAGTTCTTCTGTCAATTTCTGATTGATATCCATATTATTTTCCTCACTTCTGTTATTATTTTTTCCCTTGCCCTCATGAAAAATAGAATAACTGGTGCTATTATAACACAGGTCTGTATTTGGAAACCATAAAAAATATTTACGCTTCTTCTGTTCTCTGCTATCATAAAAGAAAAAACAAAAGAATGTGAGAATCTTTATGAACCGAACGATCACATATTTGATTTCCGACAAAGATGCCGGATTTACCATTGAGCAAAACTTAAGACACCGCGGATATTCCGCCAAAAACATTACCCATTTAAAAAAGACACCAGAAAGTGTCCTGTTAAATGGTATATGGGTTCACATGACACACCGCCTGACATCCGGAGATGAGCTGGTGATCCGGATTGTAGAAGAGCAATCTTCAGAACGGGTTCCTCCGGTAGAACATCCCATCCATATTGTCTATGAGGATGAAGATATTCTCGTCATCGACAAGCAGGCCGGGATGCCGATCCACCCCTCTTTGAACAACTACTACAATTCTCTGGCAAATGCACTCGCCTGGTATTTTGAGCAGCAGAAGAAACCCTTTATCTTCCGCTGTGTGAACCGGCTGGACCGTGATACTTCAGGACTGACCATCATTGCCAAACATGTAGTCAGCGCCGCGATCCTGTCCTCCATGAATGCAAGACGGGAAATTCACCGGGAGTACCGTGCCATCGTGCGCGGACATCTCACTCCGGAATCCGGTGTCATTACCGCTCCGCTTGGCAGAAAAGACAGTTCCATCATTGAGCGTACCGTAGATTTTGACCACGGAGAAAAAGCAGTCACCTACTATCAGTTTCTGGAAGAAAAAAACGGCCACAGCCTTGTCTCACTCCGGCTGGGAACCGGACGAACCCATCAGATCCGGATTCATATGAAATACATCGGTTTTCCTCTGATCGGAGACTATCTGTACAACCCTGATATGGAACACATCACCCGGCAGGCTCTGCACTCCTATCGTCTGACATTTCTCCATCCTATCACCGGGCAGAAAATGGATTTCACTGCTCCTCTTCCCGATGATATGAAAAAGATCCTGAACTGACTGCAGGATCTTTCTTTATATCTGTTGTTCTGTTATGCTTCTTCTGTAAATGCAATTAAAAGCTGATGTAAAATCCGGTGCAGATGGGGCAGATATTCCTGCATCGTAACCGGCTGCTTATAAAGAATACAGTTATAACTTGTAGAACCAAGCAGCTCTATAATCGTAAACAACAACAACTCCGGCTCTTCACATTTCACATTAAATTTGTTTAATGCCTCCAGATAATGTTCGTAAAATCCCTGTGCCTCCGGAAACTCTGTACTGGAAAACGCGTTTTTAAAAATGCCCCAGGACAGGTTCTTTGCAATAAACTGCATCAGCGAATGCTGTTTTTCAAATCTTCCAATAATGTAATCTGTCAAAAACAGAACCTCTTCCTCAAAGCTGTTGATTTCCTTCTTGTCCAGTTCTTTATGTGCATCTTCAAACAGCTTTCCTGCCTGATATGCAATCAGCCTGTCCCGCAGATCGTACTTGTCCTTGAAATATAAATAGAATGTTCCCTTTGCAAGACCTGCCTTATTTACAATATCGGATATGGTTGTCTTTGCAAAACCTTTATCCGTAAACAATTCATACGCCGTCTGAAACAGTGCATTCTTCTTTCGTTTCTTATTGGTTTCTACCTTTCCCATTTTCATTCCCCCTGGTATTTCCTGACTTTTGCAGTATCCCTGCAACTGCATCCTTAATTATCAGGCAAATTTTTTAGAAAGTCAATAAAAAATGACTTTTTTTCATTTTTTGTTGTCATATTATTGACTATTAGTCATTTTGTACTATAATGTGAAGTATAGAAAAAAAGATAGGGGATGATATCATTGGTCAAAACTGGCAAATGGATTGCCAGGCACAGGATTTTGATTCTGCTGATCGGAATTCTGCTGCTGATTCCATCATTTTTTGGAATGGCAAAAACAAAAATCAATTATGATTTACTAAGTTATCTTCCGGAACATCTGGAGACTGTCAAAGGACAGGATATTCTGGTAGACGAATACGGCATGGGAGCATTTTCCATGGTTGTTGTGGAAGATATGGAACTCAAAGATGTACAGAAATTGGAAGAACAATTCAGCAAAGTACCACACGTCAAAGATGTTCTCTGGTATGATGATGCTGCTGACATTACTCTCCCTGTAGAAATGCTTCCTTCTGATTTAAGAAAAGCTTTTTTTAACGGAGATGCCACAATGATGCTGGCACTTTTCGATAACACCACTTCTTCCGATGAAGCGATGAATGCAGTCTCCCAGATGCGTGAAATTACAGATAAACAATGCTTTATCAGTGGAATGACCGGTGTTGTCACAGACATAAAAAACATCAGTCTTCAGGAACTTCCGATTTACATTGTGATTGCTGTTATGATGTGCTTTTTGGTTCTGGAGCTGACTTCACAATCGTTCCTGGTTCCGATTCTGTTTTTGTTCAGCATCGGAGTCGCTATACTCTACAATCTGGGAAGCAACATTTTCCTCGGTGAAATTTCGTATATTACAAAAGCACTGACCGCAATTCTCCAGCTCGGGGTTACGATGGACTATTCCATCTTCCTGCTGAACAGCTATGAAGAAAATAAACTCCGTTTCCCGGGGGAAAAGGAACGCGCCATGGGGCACGCCATTGCGAACACATTCAAATCCGTTGTAGGAAGCTCTGTCACTACGGTAGCCGGATTCTCTGCGCTTTGTATCATGACCTTTGCGCTTGGCCGGGATCTTGGAATCGTTATGGGAAAAGGCGTCATCATCGGTGTGATCTGCTGTGTCACCATTTTACCTGCTCTGATTCTTGTTTTTGATAAACCGATCGAAAAAACAAAGCACAAACCACTTTTCAAAAACGTGGAGAAGCCTTCAAACTTCATTACAAAACACTATAAAGTATGGCTGGCAGCATTTTTAATCCTGCTCCTCCCTGCAATTTACGGAAATAATCACACGGAAATCTACTACAATATCGCAGAATCGCTTCCGGACTCTCTGCCGAGCAATGTGGCAAACCAAAAACTGGAAGAAGATTTTGACATGAGCAATATGCATATGATCCTGATGGATAAAAACATGGATGGCCTTGAAAAACAGAATATGTTAAGTGAAGTAGACAAGATCGACGGCGTAAAATGGAGTCTGAATATGAATTCTCTGATCGGGCCTTCCATTCCAGATTCCATGATTCCGGATGACATCAAAAAAATGCTGCAAAGTGACAACTATGAGCTTGCGTTTGTCTGTTCTGAATACGGTTCCGCAACTCCAAAAGTTAATAAACAGATTGCTGCAATCGATAAAATCGTAAAATCCTATGACAAAGATGCCATGGTCATCGGAGAAGCCCCTTTAATGAAAGATCTTCAAGATGTTACTGATATTGACCTTCTCAATGTAAATCTGATTTCCGTTGCGGCAATTTTTTTGATCATTATGCTCATTTTCAAATCTATCTCGCTTCCGGTCATTCTGGTTGCTGTGATTGAATTTGCAATTGCCGTCAATATGGCGATCCCGTTTTATCAGGGCATCAGCCTTCCATTTGTGGCAAGTATCGTAATCGGTACCATTCAGCTTGGAGCAACGGTAGACTATGCGATCTTAATGACCAGCCGTTATCAAAAAGAGCGCAGCCGCGGACATAACAAAAAAGAAGCAATTTCTATTGCACACAAAACGAGCATGCTTTCTATCATCAGCAGTGGACTTAGCTTCTTTGCCGCAACCTTCGGTGTTGCCTGGTACTCACAGGTCGATATGATCAGTTCTATCTGTACGCTGCTGGCAAGAGGGGCTCTGATCAGTATGGCAGTCGTAATTCTGGTGCTGCCTGCAGCATTTATGATTTTTGATAAGCTGATCTGCAAGACCTCGATTGGTTTTCTTCATAAAAAATAAAGAAAGGATGTTATTGAAATGAATAAAAATCGCAAAATAAAACGTGGAGTCACAGCCGGAATCGCTGCCGGAATGTCATTTCTTTTAGGTGCACTTCCTGTCTGTGCCGCTGATACTTCTGTTTCCAAGGATGAAACTGTCTATGTCAATGCCGATGCCACCGGAAGCCAGAAACAGGTCACTGTCTCCAACTGGCTGAAAAATGCAGGTCTTGAAGATACCGTAGCGGATGAAAGCACTCTGGAGGGAATCAAGAATATCAAAGGAACAGAAACGTTCACAGAAACCGGGGATACACTGACATGGGATACCGATGGAAAAGATATTTACTACCAGGGAACAACGGATAAAGATCTCCCTGTGTCTGTCAAACTGACCTATATTCTGGATGGAAAAGAAATCTTCCCTCAGGATCTGAAAGGAAAGAGCGGACATTTACAGATTAAAATTGATTATACCAATCATGAAAAAAAGACAGTCAGCATTGATGGCAAATCAGAAGAAGTATTCTCCCCTTTTGTCATGCTCACCGGACTGATTCTTCCTACCGAAACATTTTCCAATGTAATGATCGATAATGGAAAGGTCATCTCCGACGGAAATCGGAATATCGTACTTGGATTTACAACTCCTGGACTCAAAGAAAGTCTTGGAATCGACGAAGACACTTCCATCACACTTCCGGAAAGTCTGGAAATTTCTGCTGACGTAACAGATTTCAGTATGTCCTCTACCTTCACAGTGGGACTCTCTGACCTGTTCGATCAGCTCAATCTCAAGGACATCTCCGATATGGATTCTTTGAAATCCTCTCTTGATGAACTGGAAGATGCTGCTATGCAGCTCGTTGATGGTTCCTCACAGCTTTCAGAAGGTGCAGATACCCTTGGAAGCAGCTACGGGGAATTTGATGCCGGTATCCAGACTTTAAAGACCGGTATCGACGCACTGCAGGAAGGAGCTGGCGCTCTGTCCGATGGAATCAACAGCTATACCACCGGGGCTGATCAGCTCAATGATGGGATTCAGACTTATCTCGGCTCTAATGGAGTCCTGACCGGAAAAGTAACAGAATATGTAAATGGTGTCAACACTTTTGTTCTCGGTGCAAAATCCTATACGGAAGGTACAGACCAGCTCTGTGGCGGGATCACTTCCTATATTAAAGGCGAACAACAGCTCTCCGAAGGTGCCGCACAATTATCTGAACTTGGAGATGGACTGACTCAAGTAAAATCTGCCATCACACAATTAAATTCTGTACTCGACGGAAAAGGTTCCAGCGAAGAAGATATCAAAGCTGCATCTACAAAACTCTCCGAAGCTACCGGGCAGCTTGCTGACGCACTAAATAATATGCAGCCTCTTTTAAACCAGGTAGATTCTATGATTTCCTCAGGTCAAACGCTGCTTACAGAGGTCACCACACTTTCTTCCGAGCTAAAACAAGAAATCCAGCAGCCTGCACAGCAGCTGATAACCGGAATGCAGCAGCTCATCACGCAGTTACAGGAAATCAATCAGGCAGTTTCCACATTCAAAGGCAGCTGCACTGCCGTTGTCACTAATATCAACACACAGATTAGTGAAAGAAATGCACAGATTGAATCTGTAAGCTCCACTGCCGCAAATGCAAGTGCTCAGCTTCAAACTTCGATTGACGCTCTCAACGCACAACTTGCTCAGGCAAATGCTTCCGGTAACACAGAACTTGCCTCTCAGCTTCAAGCTTCCATCGCAACACTGACAGAAGCGCAAACTCAGACAGGAAATTTGAGCAGCTCTCTGCAACCTCTTGCCTCTGTTACAAACGAAGGCAGGGCCCAGCTCCCAACACTGGATACCAATGCACTGATGCAGACAATAACACAGATTTCCACTGCTTATCAAGGCATTGAATCCTCTTTCACTAAGCTGTCTGCAAAACTTCCGGAGATCCAAAAGCAACTAGATCAGCTCTCTAACATCAAACTTCCGGAAAATGCAATGTCCCAGTTAAAAGACAATGTAGACAAAATCAATGCTGGTATGAAAGCTCTGGATCAAGGACTGACCACCGTATCCAAAAACATGGGACTTCTGGACAAATCCACTGATTCTCTTCCATCTGCAGTAAACGGCATCAACGCTCTCCTCGGTGGATTTCAACAACTGGATGGATACAATCAGACATTACTCAACGGAGCATCCAAATTAAAAGCAAACAGTCCTTCTCTGGTTGCCGGTATCAATACTCTGGCTGGCGGTACGGACGAACTTGCCTCCGGACTCAACACACTTGCTACTCAACTTTCTGACGGTTCCGGAGCGCTGGCGGCAAACAGCGCTGCACTTCGAGACGGTGCTTCCACACTCCTTTCCGGAACAACAGAGCTTTCCAAAGGCGGAACCACATTGCTAAATGGAAGTAATCAGGTAAAAGACGGAATCACACAACTTCAGGATGGCGCCCACACATTGAAAGATGGAATGCAGGAATTTGATGAGCAAGGTACCCGTAAACTGAAAGATACTGTTGAAAAGGAATTAGGCAATATTCTAGACCGATTAGAAGCCCTGACCTCTGCTCAGTGCAGCTATGACACCTTCAGTGGAAAGGCAAAAGATATGGAAGGAAATGTAAAATTCGTCATTGAAACAGATGCGATTGAATAAGAGGAATAATACACATTGATAAGAGAATCCCTGTCAAGATACTGGATCTTCATAACTCCGAAATCTTGACGGGGATTTATTGTTGCAAAATAAGTTATCTTGCCATATAAAAGATCATTTCTTATAAATAAAAATATCGCAGAACTGTTTACCTCAACAATTCTGCGATATCTCTCTTCTCATAAAGTCAGTAATGCCGGCGACCGGAATCGAACCGGTACGGGAGTATAAGTCCCGCAGGATTTTAAGTCCATATATACCATGCGAACTTCCCGGAACGTGTTGGTATGTATTAGAATTTAAAGTCTCAAAAAATGCTGTTAAAATCGGTCTTTTCGTTCTCCGGCAGACTGAAATATCATAAAATCAGTATACTTCGAATTTCTCGGTTTGGCAAGAAAAAAATACACTAGAGGGATGTCGGAGGGATATTCCACCGTTTCCACTCTTCTTACATTAATTTAATAGAGGTAACTTTCAACCATTATACCTACTAGCAAGGCAGATTGTAAAACAGTCTGCTTTTTTTATTACGAAAGGATTTTTTATATGAATTATCAGTTAGAATTAAAACAAATTGTAGATTTTCCACGCTGCCGGATTTACCGGGAATTTATACAGACACTTATAAAAGACAGAAGCATCCGTACCAATGGAAGTTCCTGTCTTTTTTATTTTCTTATTTTATGCTCTTATGCAAATTACAGCTCATCTTATCGGAACATCGAACACCTGACTTATAAAGTTGTACCCGGAGAATGGATTTGTACTGTAAAAGAACTGCAGCATCAATTTCGTTTGAAATTTCAGCATCAGGTTATCTCCATACTGGATGTTCTCTCAGAACAGAACTTTTTGACCTACTCTCTCCATGAGAAAAATAGAATTATACAATACAAAATCAATGACTGGCCCAAGGATAATACTGCCCTTTCTTACACCTATCCTTGCAAAAAAGAAATTGGATTTTTCTTTTTTCCAATTGCAGATGTCCATAAACTTATTGGAATGGGAAAATGTTCTGAAATGGATTCTCTACTGGACCTCTGGATTCATGCCGTCTACAACGATCCATCTGTACAAGGTTCAGATTCCGGTCCCGTGGTATATTTCCGCAACCAAACTGGAAATCCATTGTTCAGCTATCAAGAACTTGCAGAACGCTGGCAACAGTCAAAATCTTCTGTGTGTCGCCTATTAAAAAAACTTGAAGATAACAATATAATTACGTTGATTTCCTATTCAGGAAAACATGGCAGTATGGTGTATCTTCGTAATTATCTGTCTGTTATGTTTAATATCAGTGATGTCATGATTGATAAGGAGGAAATTGCTATGAAGATGCAACTGCCAATACATATAGCAGAAGAAAATCCGTCTACCGAAAAAACTTCTGAATGCGTACCAGAATCTATTACCGATGAGCAAATCATTGTTTCACAAGAAGGCTCCTGCGTGCCAGAATCGCACATAAAAGCTATTATCCGTAAAGTCGCTCAAATATTGGAAATACAAGGGATTTCTTGCTGTAGCTGCCCCAAAGCGAAGTATATATTATCTCCATTATCAGCCTGCAAGGATAGTATATATCTATATTCACTACGTATTATCTGCCCCTGGGGAAACGCTGCTTATCAATTTGAATTAAAATTAAAACCTGAAACTTGCAATGTGCCCAAGGTTCCTGCCCATACTCCGCCCTTACGGCATACCTCTCCCGATTTTTCAGAAATTCCAGAAGTTTTATTGAGAGGAGGCGATGTATAATGGCAAAGAAAAATTACTATCCTGTTTCTTCTGAAGTGGAGAATAATCCTTTGTACCATGATACCTATAAGCTACTCCGGTGCTACCGTGATTCTACTTACAGTCTGATGGTTGCTGTACGGCAGGTAGAAATTCAGTTCCAACTGGAATACAACACCAGCGTAGACGAATTTCTGGACTCTATTTATGCTGCAGGAGCTGATTTGGGAGACAGTCAGATTGAAGAATGGGCCAAAAGCATTGCTCGAAGCAACAAAATGATAAAGCTGCTTCTTTCTTCTGTAGATCTGCTCCGGAAAAATCATAAACATGGGGAAGAATATTACTGGATTTTGTATTACGCCTTTCTATCCCCTCATGAGCTGAAAAACACAGAGGAAATTCTGGAAGAACTGGAAAAGCACGTTCCTAGTATCTCCTATCGGACGTACTACCGAAAGCGGCAAGCTGCCATCACTGCCCTTAGTAGTATACTATGGGGATTTTCTGCAAAAGGAACACTGGAAACTTTGAATAAATTTTTTCCAAATTAAATTGATTCATTCCGTATAGGCTCCCATGCTCTAGAATAAAAATGAGTGCCTACAAAAATTTGATTTCCCTAATTATACCTTTTACAGTGTAAGCAGTTATAAGTTCCCAAATACCACAGCTTGTTCTTTGTATATATATTTGCTATAATATAATAGTTGAGAATCAAATAATTTCTTTTCAAAATGGGTAGTTTCTCTAATCTTACCTATTATTTTAAATGGCTAACGGAGTGAAAGAATTAGATATGCCTAGAGAATTTAAGAACATAGCAGAACAATTAAAAACAATATATAATGCATTGAAAAAATGGCCATTCATGATGGGGATAACCTTTCTTATGTTTGTGCTTCTAATTTTGTCAAAATGCTTGGAAGATAATGAGTTTATTCTTTTTTTACAAGGAATAGGATTTGCTATAAGTTTGACATTCATAATAATGATTTTAATACTTGATGAACAAGGAAAACAATATTTGAAGAAAATGAGTTTTTTTGCCAGCTTATGGTTTGCATCTTGTCTGGCTCTTGCAGATTTCAATCAGTCCATTCCTAAATTAATCATTCAATTATATACTGCATTTCTTTTCATTTTTGATGCTTGTATTATTCCTGATTTTCTCTCAAGCATCGATCCACGAAGGAAAAAGAAGGAGTGTGATCCTAATGAGCTAAAAGAAAAAGTTGAGAAATTAGAAAAAGAAATTGAAGAAATCAAAAAAAAATTTGAAAAAGAGACAGACTAATAATTGATCAAGTTCTACTAAATAATCATAAAACTATAGAAGTAAAAAATCGAAACGCTATTTCTAAAAAGGACATCTTAGTTTGATGTCCTTTTTTATTTTATTCCGGAATGTTTTTTTTATATTCTGGTATATATTGACATCCGCCCGCAAGCGTGCTATGATACTTATGTTCCGGAATATTTTTTTTACATTCATTATTTTACTTTTCACAAACAGAAAGGAGTACAAATGAACCAAATATTACAAATTAATTTAGCATCACCCCAAAGTACAGCCTGTCAAAACTTCAAAGAAATAAGAGAAGCTGTATATAACGCATCTCTTAGACTCTACAGCAAACATGGCGTTCAAATTAAGGATGTTCAGACTGTTGGAGATCAAGTAATCATGCATGTTATGATTCCCGATGAAATAGCTTCGAACTTTCAACTAGGATATCATCTTAGAGGAGTTAGTGCATATCTTATGAAACACTATAAAGAAAAATATTCAAAATTGCTTGTTGCAAAAAAATTACTAACATACACCGTAATTCCTATGCAGACATATACTAATGAAACAGAATTGACAATGAATGAACGTTTTTCTGCAGGCATCCATTTTTTAGAATTACTAAAAAATACTGATGAAACTTCTATGGCTAAAATAAGAAGAATCTTGAAGATTTTACAGGAGGATTAACATTATGGGTACTTACCACTACCACTATAAATTGATTGCTACACCTGCCAATCCATCTATCCATATTGCAAATTACGCAAAATACTTTAATAAAATTAAGCAAGACTTTAACAGTCGAACGGTTACAAATCCAAAGAAACTTAAAGGCATAAAACTATCGAAGACTATGAATAATACAATTGAACTAGATCTTTGGTGTAAAAACAAACTTTGCCCGGGTCGTGAACTTTTAGGAATAAGACGTGTTTCCGAAGCATTAGCTGACATTGATTCTAGATTTATTATTGGTAAATCCCATGTATTAGTATCGGCTTAATAATGAGTTGAAAGTGATAGGTGATTAACACTTCACCTATCATTTTCTAATAATTGAGCGTGTCGTCAATACCTACTCGTTAAAACAGCTTTTGTATTATTTCATACAGATTGGGGATTTCCTGTAAAACTTTTTTACCTACCAACTTACCTTTCCTCATTCTATTTCGAATCATTTTTTTCTTGTTCTTCAATATTTCTTAATTCTTTCTTCCTACTCCTTAACTTCTTTTTTACTTCAAACAAACCTACACAAGCAATAATCACAGTAATAACCCCCATTCCCATACCAGAAGTAATATCCTTAATTATATTTGTCGAAGAAGATAATGCTACTCCCAATAAAACGCCATATACCATGGCTACAAAAACATCAGAAAGAATTGATTTGAACCGATGTTCGTGAAATATTTCATTATACTTATTCTTCCATCCTTGTTTTACCTTTTGCAATTCTACTTTTCCATTTGTAGCATCATCTAATAATAACGTAAAAGGTACATAAGCTCCTATCAAAACACTAATTGTTATATTTGAAATTTCTAAAGCCAATGCCAAATGATCTCGATATGCAATAAAAAAGCCTGATATGCAAGCTCCTACATACGCCATAAAAATATACCTTTTTTTATTACCTATATATAAATCGTTATCTTTAAAACTGAAAGAAAAAAAGTAATCCATAACCCAGATTAATATAAGTAATAGTATTGAACATATTACAGCGCTAAATCTACACTTTATTTGTAGTGATAAATAAACATATACATACGAAGATACGAACATAAGTAATACATAAACGAGTTGCTGTACTGGACTTTTGATTTTATCCACAAATTTAAAAATCCAGTACTTTTTCATATAAACACAATAAATAAAACCTATTGCAAGTATAATAGTAACAGCATAAGATATTATAAAAGCAACCTTCATACATTTCTCCTTTGTCACGTTTACTTAATACAATCTGTATCCTTTTTGCTTCAACTGGAGTATTTATAAAATATAATTTCTACTTTCAATAAAAATCAAAATAGAAAATACACTTCTTTCTCCAAATCTTTTCTACTCTATAACTTAATGGGCATTGCTACGTCAAAATACAGAGACGAATGACTTTTCATCGCCTGTCCGATAATGTGGAAATCACATTTTAGATATAATTTGTGTATCCTAAATTTTTATTTCTACGAGGATATTAGTAAATGCTGCTACGCACTGTAGATATGGCAAGGCCCCGACAAATATCTACATAGAAATGTATTAATGGTCAAGCACAAAATATGATTTTCGAATACCGGAACTCTGGTTTGACTACTATTCTCATTTATTTTACGCTTGAGATAAATAAAAATTAAAGCTTTCTCATTTATTCTCTCCTCTAACATATTTCATTTAGATTGTAACTGTGCATTGGCAATTTCATTAATGATTCTTCTCCATGTTCCGAAAACACAACTACTGCCCCTCTTAACGAAAATTCAATTAAAACTTCCTCTATAGTATGATTCCAAACATTTTCAAACATTTCATGCAAAATAATAATGTCTGCTTCTTGAAGAAACGCCACTAATATTTCTAAACAGTATCTCTTACTTCTATCCAATCCTCTAACCACTTCATCTTTACAATCGAACAACTCCCCTAATCTTAAAAACCCTTCAATCACATAATCTTTGTTTATAATTGAACCTACATTTCTCTCTATATATTGAAATACTGTAACATTATCCTCCGGCTTCACGTTTTTCAGTCCAATCTCTCTTATTCTTTTTGTTTTTCCATAACATTTTATAATGTCTGTTATCTTGCGCTCTTGTTTAATATTACAATTATAAAACCCAACTATGTCTTTCGAATTTATGCGGAACAACTTATCTTCTTTGTCATTTTTACTAATCTTTATTTCTATCATCTATTCCCTCAACTCCTATAATCAATGGCAATTCTGGCATCGTATATTTTAATAAAGCATATGCAATTCCTGACAAACCAGTCATAAAACCTGGATTGTATAATTCTGTTGGTAATACATTTTGATCATTAAGAAATTCCATAATCTGTTCAAATCGAGAATCACAAATGCTTCTTACCTGCTTATCATCAAAAATTTCTGCATATCTTTTTAAAATCAACAAATTTCCCATGTTTCCATGGCATAGGCAAAAACCTGCATGTAACCCATCTTCAATTAATTTATTTTTAGCAAGGCTTATGTCTTTAATAACTTGCTGAAACAATACAGTTTCCCCTGAATTTTTTATGGCATTGTATAAGGTTAATCTGGATAGCAGGATACCCGCTGCTCCATGACACCACGCTATTGGCTGATCTCTATTCTGATCTTCCTCTGGAAATTTTCTTAAATCTGTCCAATTATTATTCTTTTCTGAGTATAAAGAATTTTCATATTCTACTAACCTAGAAAGTACTCTCAAATATTTCGCCTGTGGATATACCTCATATAATCTTGAAAACATTTCTATAAAGCCACTGTTTCCATGTGCAAAACCTGCCAATACTTCAGGAACCACCTCTGATTTCCAACCGACTTTCCCATTATCAGTAACCATATCCTCAATTAATTGTTCTGCTATTTGTATGGCTTTTTGTAGATAAGTAGGCGTTCCTGTTTTTTTATACATATTAATTAGAACCAATACTATCCCGGAATTCCCCGAAATCAAATCGAACAGACAATCTTCTGAGATAATTGTTTCCATGCAGCTTAGCCATTTGTCAAAATATAACTTATACTTAGAATCATCATATATTTCATATAAAATATTTAATGCATATAGAATCGAACCCTCACCACAAAAAACTCCTGTGTTAAATTCTGCAATACTCTTTTTTCCGTCACTTATAGTATCTATATACCGCAATATACGATTATCTAACACATCACAAATTTCATGATATTTCTTATCTTGATATATCCATTCGTACAAATGAAATACCAAATTAATCCCAACCGTGCCATCATATAATGTATTCGGTAGTGCCTGGATCATCCACTGATTTTCTTTTACTCCAAATAACTTTACACCAATCCAGTTAACATCTGTCCCATCTTCACTATAAATCGCATTTGTTCCTATTTTACATAGCAACTCTTTTGCCAATTCTTCTGCCGTTTTGAATATATTATTAGAAAGAGCCGGTTTTAACCTTTCATTCTTTATTTTCCTTGTTCCTGCATTCTCCATATTAAAAGTAATTTTTATATATTGAATCTGCTGTTCTAAATTTTTATAGGACAAGTACTGTATATTTTCCTCAATTTGCTGCAAAGCAGTCTTACTAAAGAAATTCTTTACTTCTCTACCATCCCAAGTATAAATGCTTTTTTTATTCCCACGAAAATAAAAATATGGTATATCACCGCTTAGTAAATCTTCAATCTCATGTTCAATAAGTAATTTACTATTTTCATTTTGTAAATTTCCGTTTATCAGAGAATAGAAAAATAAATTTCGTGCACCTCCATCCATCAATAATTCAGGATGATATGAACTACTCAACACAATTACATACTGCTGTGTATTTCTAATCAAATACCTTCCCTCTAACTCATTATATTGTTGTATGATTTTCAATAGTGTTTCTGTATGTTCCATTGCTCCCAAGTATGCACTCTTAAACCCTTGAATAATTTTATCCGCAAATTCAGAAGGTTGGATAAACTTTCCTTTCAGCATTGCTAAATTATGATTTCTTTTCGATACTGGATAATCATAGACAACTCTCATATTTACAGATTTCGGATTAATAATAAATGGAATTTTTATCGGAAATTTTTGTCCCTCTTCTCCACTAATAGCACTCATATTAATTCCTGCATCTCCAGCATTATTCCAAGAATAAAAAGGCAGTATTCCAGAATATAACACCGATTTTCTTAAAAGATTAGAGACTTTCTCTGTTGCACTTTTTCCATTATCACCTTCTATATTTCCTATAAATGTCTCTGCGTCAATAATTACCGGATATTCATTACATGCAATAAGATTTTCAAAATGAATATCTCCCCCTTCTAAAAGATAGTTTATAAACAAGATAACTCCTATTCTTTGATAATATCTTGAAAGTTCTTCTGTGGACTCACAATCTTTTTGTGTTACAATCTCACACCAGCCATATTTTCCTTTATCAAGAATACAGTACTCATAACTTCCCAAATTACATATTTTATAGAAATAATTGGTTATTTCTTGTAGCTTAATCTCGTTTTGCAAACATCGTGGTTTATACAAAATCTTTTCTCCCGATACAAATTCCACACAAAATACTCTTCTGCCGTTTTTATGAGAATCAGAAAAATCTGTCGATAGATGCTCTACAATAAAAGCGCTTTCAGCAATATTAAATTCTCTCATTATTTCATTGGCGTCTGTATCAATTCGTTCTATTACTTCTTTGTAAATATCTATTGTATTTTGTATGATTTCATTTATCCTTCTTTCCAATACTGGGTAAAGTGAAAAAAAATCATTCAAATATTGTTTATCTTTTAAAAAATGGTCAATGTAATACTGGTATTGTTCAAATTCATTTCCCTCTAACAATCCTTCTTGGCCACATATATACATTTCATAAATCAAAGTTCTTATACAGAGATTATTAAGTAAATTAAATAAGGATTTTTGAAAATCAACTAAAATTGATTCTTTAATATATCTTTTTTGAGTTACCGTTTCCCTAAGCTGTTTATTAGCTACTTGCACAAAAGGATCATAAAACGCTCCAAAAATCATTTCATCACACTCATGCCTACACATCTCTCTTTTTGAGGACATTTCCACAAAATTTTGGTGCTGACACTTCTCATGACTGCTAAAGGAACAATTGTTTAGAAAACCAAAAAAATACTCAAGGTGGTTTTTCTTTACATACTGTAAACCTTCCTCCTTCAGTATTTTTTTCCAATACTCCAAAGATTCCATATTTATTTCAGACGGGTTAACATTATATACACGTTCAGATAAATAACTAGATTTTTTCATTATATTTTCCTTCCTATAAATTTTGACCCTAGTTCTAAAATCAACTTTAATTAGTTAGCAACAAGCGAGTGTAAAAATACTTCCGCATTCAACAGAAATTGTGCAAACCACACCTGATGAACCTAAACTGTCAACTTTGTTACTTGTCAAATCTGCTGCTTCTAATTCTGTCAAAAGATTTCCAGCCGGATTGTTATATTTCATATTTGTTCTGTCAAATTTTCTCATAATATCTACCATCCTTTCTTTAGAACTAGGGTCTTTCGATACCTAAGTATCTTGATTTCATTATAGTCCTTCTCAAAAATTAGTCTTTATTTTTTGTATAAATTGACATTTTTTCTTCCTAATTGGTTTTCTACATTCCTTATTTTTTCCTAAGTATGTCTCAACTTGGCACACTTCTGCGATTGAAGGGTAATTTTACCCATGTTACAATAGGTATTGCTTATAGTATTCCTATTTTTTCCAGCACCTTAATCGGTGCTTTTTTTGTACCTGTAAACCTTTCGCTGACAGCAGCCAATACTTACACAGTACGTACAGTGTACTTCCCCTAAAATAAAACGTATTCTGTACGTACAGCGTAGGTAAAACTTCCTATTATAATATGAAGGGAAATAACCATGAAAACAAGAAATGAAATCTATCAAGGGGAAGGGGCTCAACTGCTCCGGTTCATCACAACTTACCACACACTGCAGTATGAACAGGTTTTGAGGCTCTTTCCCAAAAACAGAGATTCTATCAAATCTCTGATTACCAGTCTGGTAAAACAAAAACGAATTGTCCATGATAAAGAAAATGGTATTCTCTGCGACAGTCAAGAGTCTGCAAACACCCCTGATTATGGCATGATTGCCTCTTTCTGGGTGCTTTTGGACTTCAAAAAAGCCATTGTATACCATACTGACGGTGAATTTCCGATAAAACTGAACTTTTTCTCTAAAGATGAGTGGTATGAAGTCCTCTATGTTCCCCAGGAACAGGAATATCTTATCAACCATGTTATGGAAAGCCAGCCAAAGAACGATGCGAAACGTCTGGTTGTATTGGAAAAAGAAGAACAGGCTACAAAACTTCACATTAAAGGTGTAATTGCCTTCTGCCTTGTGGATTCTACTACCGGATCTGTCAGCTATTATGCAAAGAAATGAGGTATGTATGAACACCAAAACTGTTTTTAACCGTTTACAGAGCATTGATGATGAAGTCCAGAAACTTCACAACACTATTTTTGCATTGAAAACAACAGATATTCAATCGTATGCAGATAAATACGAAGAGCTGAGTATCAGTGCTGCCCTACGCTCTGAAAGGATCGCCTGTCAGCTCAGAAATCTGGTATATACCACAACTGATACTAGAAAGGCAGACTATCTGAAACAAGCCGCTGCTGTGCAGGGAATCAAAATTTCTTTTTCAAATAGTGTTCTTTCCATTACCATGCCAGGGTTGCTGCCCAAACGTAAATTGCGAACCAACACCGCTTTTCTACATGAGCCATTAAACCTTGCCTTGCAAACTTATGTGACAGAACATTCTATTCCGTTATATAAAAAATGTGTGGTCTGTTTCAGTCAAATTTATGACCAGAGCCTTTCTTTACAACGGATACGTGATTACGATAATTTGGAGTTCAAACAGATTTTAGATACTATCGCTTCCTATGTTCTGGTTGATGATACAGGACTCTTTTGCGACTCCTATCACACTACGGAACTGGGAAATTACGACCACACCGTTATCTTTGTAATGGAACCGGAAATCTTTCCTGGCTGGCTGAAAAGTAGAAAATCGTCTATCAAAACTATATCGGAAATTTCCTGAGATTTTTCTTTCTTTTTCCGATATAGGTAATTTTTCTGCAAAGACTGTATGCTCTTTGCATTTTTTATGCCAAAAGCAGCCACGTTCTACCCAAGTATAGGCTGTCATAGGTAATAATTGAATCGAGGTGATGCTTATTTGATAAGACCTGACTCTATAAAATATCAGCTTTTGGAAATGATTGGGATATGCGGAGAGTTTCCTGCCGAACAACTCAACCGGTTCATAGAGAGTACCTCCTACGCTGAAAAGGTAATAACGGATTTGAAGCAAAGTAAACTTATACGGACACATTATAAAGATGGCCTACGAGGTTATCGCCTTACCAAACGGGCAAAAGAACTACTGCTTTCGCAAAATTCCTGTCGTTTTCAAAATTATTTGACCGGAAATGCAGAAACCAACCTCATACGGAGTGAACTTCCAAGACGGCTACGGCTACACCAGAAAGCGGAAACTTATCTGACGCTCTCTCATGCCAATATCCCTTTGTTCCCAGATGAAAAGGCTCAAATCTTTTCCCCTTCCTGCGAAGCGGCTTCCTTCAGTATGCGAAGCCTTCCTCTGTTTTACTCTTCCAGGGAAATAAAAAATCTTGGAGCAGTCACTACCAAAATCAAAAATTCCCGTAGTATGGGAATCCTGATGGCTCCTCACTGCGTCTATGCTGTTTACAATACCGGAAATACACTCCTGAAATGGGAATACAAAACAGAAGTCCGGCTCAATGCTTTTTTGCAGCATTATCTTCAGGGACTGCCTTACCATGGGCCGCCTACCGTTTATGCCATCATGACCGGCAGTGATATGGATATGGCTTTCCGGCTCCTTACCAGTACCGGGGGATACAAAAAAACGCTGTTCATGCTGGATACTGCGTATGAACACTTCTATTTTCTGCCCAATAACAGCTACGGAGAATACCTGCTCCGTTTATTGGTACAGCCCCAGCGTATGATGCAGCTCAATCAGCTACTACTATCCGACTGTTTTCCCCAGCGTGAGGATCTGCCAATTGAACATGATGGAATAGATAGCCAAGAAAAGCCAATTCTGCTTGCGTATGATTTTGACATGCAGCGTATCAACCGCTTCAATACTGGATTAAATGTATATGGGTTATCCGGGAACCTGATTTGCTTTGACTTTCAGCTTCCCTGCCTAAAAAAATACATGACCGCAGATATACACTTCTCCAGCATTGATTTTCAAAAATTTAAAAGGAGGTTTTTCAATGAACCGTAAATGGTGGAAGTTCCTGTTTTTGCTTCCCGTAATCGGCTGCACTTTGTATGCCGGAGGATACGCAGCACAATTTATTAAGAACTATCAGGAATGGACTTCTGCAGGTAACTTTGCCGGCAACGGAACCTATCCGCAAGCAGCTTCTTTGCATCCACTGGTCTGCTTTCATACTGCCCTTACCGATTTCCCATACAATTTGTATGGGATTTTTCTTTGCCTGGTTCTCTTTGGGCTTCTTACTTTTTTACTTATGCGTATGGGATATGACAGAAACGGGGAGATTAGTGACCATGACCGGAACTTAAATTACTCTACAAAAGGAACCTACGGTACATCCGGATTCATGACTCCAGATGAAATGATGAAAGTTTTGGAACTGACCGGAGATGTAAAGAAAAATAAAGGAACCATTTTAGGAAAATTGAATGGCAAAGCCGTATGTCTTCCATATCAAACACGAATGAATAAAAATATCGCCGTGTATGGTGCCAGCGGTTCCATGAAATCCAGGGCATTTGCCAGGAATATGATTTTCCAGTGTGTCGCCAGAGGGCAGGAAGGCAACAACGCTTCCGGGGAAAGTTTAATCATTACCGATCCCAAAAGCGAACTCTATGAAAGCATGTCTGCTTATTTGGAAAACGAAGGCTATGTAGTAAAAGCATTTAATCTGGTCAATCCGGAAAACTCGGATAGTTGGAATTGTCTGGGTGAAATCAATGGACAAGAAACGATGGCTCAGGTATTTGCAGATGTCATCATCCAGAATACAGGTTCCGGAAAAGGAGATCATTTCTGGGATAATGCGGAGATGAACCTGCTAAAAGCCCTGGTTCTCTATGTGGATCAGGGATTTCCGCCGGAAGCCAGAAATATCGGACAGGTTTATAAGCTGCTGACCATGAGTTCCGAAAAGGAGCTGAACAGTCTTTTTGATCTGCTCCCAGTGTCCCATCCAGCAAAAGTTCCTTACTGCATCTACAAACAAGCCAGTGATACCGTGCGAAGCGGAGTTATTATCGGATTGGGTGCCAGACTTCAGGTATTTCAGAATAAACTCATTCGGCAGATTACCTCTTATGATGAGATTGATCTGACACTTCCAGGGAAACAGAAATGTGCTTACTTTTGCATTACCTCAGACCAGGACAGCACCTTCGATTTTTTATCTTCCCTGTTTATGACCTTCATCTTCATCAAACTGGTCCGTTATGCAGATAAGTATGGAGAAGAAGGGAAACTGCCTGTTGCTGTACATATACTGGCTGATGAGCTTGCCAATACCGGAGCTATTCTGGAATTGAATAAGAAGATCAGTGTAATCCGAAGCCGGAATCTCAGCATTTCCTGCATCTTTCAGAATTTGCCCCAGATGCAAAACCGCTATCCTTATAACCAATGGCAGGAAATCATCGGCAACTGTGATACCCAACTCTTTTTGGGCTGCACAGATGAGGTTACTGCTACCTTTATCAGCAACCGCAGCGGCGATGTGACCGTAGGCGTAAGCAGCGAAGCCAAGCAGCTCAATAGCTGGCGGGTATCCGATTATACACCAGAATACCGGCAGACAAAATCTATCGGCAAACGGAAACTCTTAACACCAGATGAAATCTTGCGGCTCCCACTTGATACTGCTCTAGTTATCCTACGTGGGCAAAAAGTCCTAAAAGTAGAAAAGTACGATTATACCCTGCATCCGGATGCCAAAAAGCTGATACCACGAAAGGCCCCGGAACACATACCTGAATGGCGCAAAAATGGAGGTTCAGAAGAAACAGATTATCGACCACAGCCCTCATCCGGATCAGTCAGAAGAAAACACCGTTCCTCCTCTGCAGCCATGGCAAAAACGAAACCACATTTTACATCCGAACCCGTTTATCAGGAACCTACTCCCGATGATTTTATGGAGGATTTACTTCAGGAAAATTTTATAGAAAATTCCCCTGACTCTAGCATGGTTCCTTTAGATAAAGATTCCATCATGTCATAACACAATTTGAAAGGAGATAACATTTATGACAAACGAAACAATGAACCTCAATGCACCTATTTTAACCCTTGATTCCGATACGGTATTAGAAACAGCTCAATCAAAAGCAGATTTAATCTGGCATGACATCCAAAATGCCTATCGTACCCGGAAAATTCTCACCGGTATTCTGGGAGGTATTGAAAAGACCGAGGCCGGCAGCTTAATAGCAATTATTTACTATAAGGATTACCGGGCTGTCATCCCTATCTCGGAAATGATGATCAATCTAATTCAGGATGAAACCCATGATTACGGAGATCTCTCTCTTAGGCAGAACAAAGTCCTCAATAATATGCTTGGTTGTGAAATCGACTTTGTGATCAAAGGACTGGATACCAAATCCAGAAGCATCGTTGCCAGCCGGAAAGATGCTATGCTGAAGAAACGTCAGATTTTCTATTTTGATCAGGACTCTTCCGGACAGACTAAAATCCATGAAGACCGTATTGTGCAAGCCAGAGTCATTGCCGTTGCTGAAAAAGTAGTCCGGGCAGAAATCTTTGGTGTAGAAACTTCCATCCTTGCAAGAGATCTGTCTTTTGACTGGCTGGGTGATGCCAGGGAACGGTTCCAGGTAGGGGAACATATTCTGGTCCGGATCTTAACTATCCAGGGAGATTCCCCGGAAACGCTCTCCATCCATGCAGATGTAAAAAGCGTGGAAGGCAACACCAGCAAAGAAAATCTGAAAAATTGTCGGGTACAGGGAAAATACGCTGGAACGGTGGAAGACATCCACAAAGGAACGGTTTTTGTCCGGCTAGAACTGGGCGTCAACGCCATTGCTCACAGTTGCTACGACAGCCGCACCGTTGGAAAGAAAGATAAGGTGTCCTTTGTTGTGACACATATTGACGAAGAACGCAATGTTGCAGTGGGGATTATTACTCGTATTATTAAACAGAGTATTTAACATTCTCTTATTAGAAAGGGGCGGATATTCCGTCCCCTTTCTTCTATTCTGTGTAATTCTCAAATTTTATATAGATATTAGAGAGGCTCATATTATAAGATATACATTCGCCATATAGGCATTGCCCATTACAAAATTAGCATGTATAGATTGAACTGGATTATTTTTGCACCCATTGAGTTATCAAAATTCCAATTCAAAAAGGCATAATCATTCGGTTTCCGATAATTCATATCTTCTTCTCCAAAAAACTTTATTTCTTTATTACATTCTGCTTTATCACTCATATTTAATGCCTCTCATATTTCTGTTCAATATTAACAACTTTTTAAATCCCTCGGTCTATAACTAATTTCTTTACCATACAATTCTTGTATAGTACATTTCATCCATATCCGATCATTAATATATATCTTGCTAATATTTGACAGCCAGAACTCTTTCAGATTAATTTTCATATTTTGATACTTTACAGATAATACCTTCCCACTATCTAAAAAAGCTAAAAACATACCTATTTGCCCGATTCCTGTGCGAACATCTATTGTCTGCTCATTCTCAATATAAAACAATATAAAACCTTCATACTGCTCCATATAATTCTCCCCTTCTGGAGCCAATACTTGAAAAACATCTCTGCCTTTTTCTATATTAATCGACTTTTCTTTTATTAAAGGCAGCAATTCCTTTGAAAACTTACTTTTATATGTAATACCTTCAAATTTATCTACAACATAAGGCATAATTAACACACTATAATTCTCTTCACTTATTCTATGTCTCTCATAAACTATGTCTTTACAATTTTTCAAAAATCTCCAATCATGTGTAATATTATTGACAATATCCTCTTCCTTATAATTAATATCATTCAGAACAAATTTATCTTCGAATCGAATTGTATGATTCTCATTATAACATTGCATCCCTAATATTTTAGTATATGAATATATATTCTCTAAGTCAAATTTGTTTTTTTCATATTTCTCATCATGACAAATCCATTTGTACGAATCTACACAAGTCAAATTTACAATATCTAATTTTAAATTTTCCCTCAATTCATCTCTTATTTTTTCAATATTAGTAAAATATAAATCAAAATTCAAAGAATTTTCTTTTCTAAAAACTTCCTTTTTAGAATAAATCTTGTTATTCTTTTTTATTGCACATGTTAAATTCCAACTTATACCTTTAAAAGTGGGAATGTCATATAAAAGTGTCTGTCTAATTTCTTTTTCTATAATATATAACATCATATCTCCAAATCATGTAACAGTATTCCTGGCGAACCCATCCCTACATATAGTTCATCTCCTAGTTTCCCACAGAGAATAGTATCTTGTTCAAAACTGCTATCAATTTTATATATAGATCTCCAGAGTTCAATTACCGTGGTAGAAATAGTGAATGGACGTATAATCGCTGTTTTTACCCCTTTCTTACATTCATAAGCTTCTATTACCGGCAAAAGCACCCTTCCTCTTATTGGGTCGCAAAAACATTGATCAACTTTTGAAATGAATATGCACCTCTTTTCTTCCTTCAATAAATCTTCCCTTGAGACATTTCCCGCCTGCATAATTGTATTAGAAATTCTATATTTCCAAAATGCTGCATAATTTCCTATTCTCTTATTCTCTATTCTTTCACCCTTAATTACTTGAGGTGAAATAAAACCATCTGTAACTATCTTTAAATCCTTACATTCATCATTAAAGTCATCTGTTTTCATGCTTCCACCAATACCTTCAAAAGACGGTACATCTGCTACGTTAATACTCTTATCAAGATTATGTTCTAACATTTGAGCTATTAGTCCTTTATTATAATAATTATTATCCTTTTCAAATAAATGTCCAAATAACTCATGTATCATAATACCTCCCGCTTGAGGCGATAAATAAACATTGTATTTTCCCTCCTGAATAAAACAAGTATTAAGCATTCTTTTTTCTTTATCGCGCCTAACAATATAGTCTTTCATCTCATATATGTTCTTTAAAATATCTTTTTCAACCAGAGATGAATTTGCAATGCATTTCGAGTATACTCTTTCAACTATTCCATCTTTGCACGAATGCTCTGTTACACTAATAATCTGTACAATACGTGAATTAAGCCTTTTCTTTTTATAGTTTGCCTCTATAATTTTATCTTTACAATTTAAAGCCAATACAATTTTAGAATATTTAATCGAATGTACTTCATTTAATTTCATTGCAAATTCATTTAAGAACTCATGAATTAGTTTTGATTTATTTTCTAATTGAACTTTGTTAAATGTGTCATGATATTCCATCGTATACTCATCGTAATATGTTGCTATTCCAGATTCAAATTTTTCTTTTACACTTGTTTCTTTCCCGTTTACCCATATTGTATTAATAATATTGGATATTTCCTCATATTTAATCATAATCTATTTTTTTCATCCTCTATTATTTGTAAACATCGTTTTATCACTTTAATTCCGATGCTATAATCCAAAGTTGATATCTTTAATAGTTTGTAATACTTTTTATACAATGACATAATCTCCCTTTTTAATCTAGAAATTTTTATACATAAAATTTCACATTCCAGTAATTCATTTGCACGATGAGTGATTGCTAGATAACTCAATTTCAGCATAAAACTTCTCAAAATAAAATATATATCCACATATTTGATATTGTTTCCTTTTTTACTAATCACCTCCAATATATGAATATCTGTTTTGTTAGATGAATGTATCCAATATTCAAAATCTTTTTTATACTGTGTTTCTGTTTTTATTATATTTGCTAGTTTTTCAATTTCTTGGCTTAGGTTAATTATTGTATATATATTATCTATATCTGCATCTACTATTTTGTTCAAATCATGCTGCTGTACAATAGCAAATGGTATTTCTAGAGTAATAAATGGAGCTTTTAATACATCCTCTACATATTCCTGACTAGACATTTGCAAATCATTATCTAAAATATTTTTTGAGTGAAATGTTCCAAATATACCAACCGCTTTTCTTTCTACGCCAAATCCTTGCCCCCATATTTCAGGCGGAATCCCTGCCATTGAAAAACACTTTTGTAATTTACTATAGACATTTTTATCCTCAATATTAGTATAAAAATATCCGCCATATATTGATGGTGTTTGATGTATAAATAGAACACATCTAATGCTACATTCATTTAACAAATTTTGAAACTTTTTATGATGTGCATAATAAGATAAGTCACCATACTGAAATTCAATTTGCTTTTCTATCGAATTTAAATAATTACCTTCTAAAAACCTCTCATAAACAAATTTTTTATCTATCCATATATTCTGTACAGCAACATCATAATCAAGAACTGGTATAACAAGATAATTATAACTATATGTCCACTCTTTTTTGAGAATAAATTCTTCACAAAAGAAAAAACCTACCGGCTCATTTCCATGTGGCATACCTACTATTACAATAGTTTCTGGTACATTTTGGTTGATATAATATGCACACAGATTATTCCCATCCTGCCCTTTTCCTATATCTATCTTTCTGATTTCCTTACAACAGCCGTTTTCTATTCTTTTCATTTCGTTAATTAAAAATCTATTTACATATCTTTTATTTGACACCTTCATTGCCTCCATCAAAATTATGCCCAAAAAATAAATACATAAGTAAAATCGAAGTAAGAGCAGTCATTGCAAGCATAGCATACGAAAATCCTATCTCATATACTACACTTGACAAACCAAGCATAAAAATGCTATTTATAGCATTATTAATCATACTACTAATCGACAAATTTCTCGCTTTATGTCTCTTCGTTTTACTAGAAATATATTCTTGGACAAACGGTATAACTCTTGCTTTTAGATATGCATAAAGAACAATAAATGGAACAATTATTATTATATAATTAATTGATGGCAATAAAAACAGCAACGGCATTAATATAACCGTCTTTTTCTTTAACCTTCCTTTTGTTTTAGCAAATAAAATTGAAAGTATGCTAATCACACAATAGATAACCCCTAAATACTTACTATCGATATTTAAATTATTCATAAAAACTTGTGATACTAAATAACCCGAAGATAAAATCCCAAGCAATAACCCACAAATAATAATCTCAATACATCCATAAATTTTGAATTTCTCTATAGCATTATCACTTGTCTCCGTTTTCTCTCCTTCAGTTTCTCCTATAACAGCTTTAGATTTTTTCAAATAATATGCAATGTAAGAAACGCAAGATATTAAAGTAGCGATAGCTTCAACTATCATTACTGTTTTTCCCGAATCATCTATTTTAATAATGACTCCAGAAAGTAGATAGGAAAGTAACATACTTGCAGTTGAAATCACATAAATTTCTGAAAATATATTATTACTTTTCTTTAGTCCTACGTTCTCTATTAAAACAGATACACTTCCAAGATCAGAGCCACTTATACAAGTTGAAAAAAAGCCCAATAATATCTGAATTAATATAATACTTATCAGTGTATTCGAAAATGCGAATAAGAAAAATATCACACTAGTACCTATCAATCCGATAATTACGGATTTGTCATGTCCATATTTATCTCCAAACATCCCCGTTGGTATCTCAAATATTGCAATAGTTATATTATAGGCACTTTCTATTAGTAAAATTTCTGCTGTTGTAATATTTCTATTTGTATATATCACAACCAATACAGGTAAAAAGATCAAAAAATTTGAAAAGAATATATATATTTTAAAAAAATCTATTGCCCTCTTAGCATTTATCTGTTGATTTAACACCCTAAAACTCTCCTTTTTAATCAAGCAATAACTCCACTTGATATATACCCATTGTCTATTATCCAAATAATCTTTCTAAATCTAAATCTTCTTTTTAGATATAGAAAGATAAAAATATACCTGTCAATCTGTAAATGCTAAATATTTTGTAATCATATCCCCTTTTGTATGTATATACCACGCTAATTCTTCAAAATATTTTTTATAATATTCACATTTGTCAGAGATACTATTACATGTTCCATATTTCTGAAAATTCTTATTTGCACACCCTGACTGGCAATGGCGTTTCCATTGGCATTTACTACATTCAGGTATTTTATCTGGATTTCTACTAATCAATCTCTGGACAACCTCTGAATCCTTATACTGTGTAGTTATTTCTCCATCATAAATATTTCCAATATACATCTCTTTTATTTCGTTCATTTCTTCACATGGAAATATATCGCCATTTACACTTACATCTACCATATTCATTCCTGCACCACACGGACATCTAAGACACATATACGATCTTCTAAAACTTGTCAACGCTTCAATTTCCTTACTTAATGTATAGAGTTTTATTCTTTTGTTCTCGTCCACAATTGTGCTGTTATATTTCATTATCCAATCTAATAATTCAAAATACTTACTAAATAATTCTTCTTGGGGCACTTCTTCGTTATCTATACTATTTCCTCTTCCTTGAGACCAAAAAGGAATAAACCGGAAGGCTGTCAAATGCAACTCCAAAAAAAGTTTTGTCATTTCAATAAGTTTATTTATATTTTTTTTTGTAATAACAGCGACCACTTCCGGATGTATATCATTTTTATCTAGTTTTTTTAAGTTCGATACTATCCTGTCAAACGTTCCATTACCTGATGCATCTTTTCTAAAGTAGTCGTTAATTTCTTTGGGACCATCTAAACTTATTCGTAACTGCACTCTAAATTTTTTTAAAAATTCCAAGCATTCTTCATTAAGGAATGTTAGGTTTGACTGCATTGAAAACTCAACTTTTTTCCCATACTTTTCAGCCAAATGCATTGCATATTTACATCCTTCACGAATGGTTTTATATTGTAACAGTGGTTCCCCTCCATGAAACTCAATCTTTATATTTTCTTTGTTTAACTCCAAAAATCGATCTATTGCTTTTTTCATAGTTTCAATACTCATTGTTTCTATAGTCGTGTCTTCTGTATGAGCATAACAATACCGGCAATTCAAATTGCAAAAATTACTTACGTGTAATATACATAGATTAGGAATAATATTTTCTTTTATAATTGTTTCACAGAGACCGACTGCTGGATAATTCTTCTTACCATCAATGCTAATAATTCCTTTTATAAAAAGTATCTCTAACATTTTTGGAGTCAACGTTTTTATATTCTTACATTTTTTCCCAGAACCAATATTCTCTAATATATCTCTATATTTTTTATTTACAACAAGCCAAGTACCTAATTCCTTGGATACTATTAATACTTCATTTCTACGACTCTCCGAAATATATATATCATTTAGTTTAATAATAGATTCTTGATTCATATTCATTTTCCTCTCCTACGTATGCAGATAACCCACCATCTACAAATAATTCTACATACTTAATTTCATTAAGCGTCGTCGCACACAACACCACTATTGGTACAAGTTCTTTCAACGGATTACCAACCCTTTGCAATGGAATCCTATATTTAAGAAAATTCCGTCCTGCCTCACTTGAAAAATATGTTATATGCTTTTTATGAATCATATAGCCTGGACATATACAGGCAAACGAAATATTATCAAGTTCTTTCGCCAAACTTCGTGTTAACATTAAGGTTGCCCTTTTGGTTGCAGCGTATACTTCTAATGTAGGAAAAGTAACTTTTGCATAAGTAGAAGCAATATTTATAACCCGCTTTAAGTTCCCTAAATTAACGCATCTTTTTACCATTCTTAGATGACTTGCAACATTTAACCTGAACATATTCTCCAATTCTTCTTCAGTTTGATTTTCCATTAACGAATTTACACCATAACCAATATTATTTATTAGCACGTCAATGCCGCCAACTTCTTCTAAAATATTACTAATAGCATCTTCCAAAAAGTTATCATCAAAAATATCTCCTTGAAAGGTTAATATATTACTAGGAAATATATAATCGTACTCTTTGGAAATGCATATAACTTTCATTCCTTCCTCATATAGTTGCTTCACCATATAGACACCCAGTCCTGTCCCTCCTCCGGTTATAAGTATTCTTAGATTTTCAAACTTATTTACCAACAACTTGTCCCCCCATCCATAACAATATTGGCGCCAGTAATATAAGCTCCAGCCTCGCTCACAATAAGCCTGATAAAAGGCACAATTTCATCTGATTCTAATAACCTAGCCATAGGAATCTTTTGTAACAAATTCTTATAAGAATTTTGATTGTCCACTATTGATTTTGTCATATCAGAATAAAAATACCCTGGTGATATACAATTTACACGTATTCCTCTAGGTGCATATTCTAAAGATAAGCACTTTGAAAAATGAATCAATGCCGCTTTTGATGTTGAATATGCTATACTATTCGGTATTGCTCTAATCCCTAAAGTGCTAGCAATATTAAGTATTGATGAACCAGCATCCATATACTTTGAAAAATATTTTATAAATCTTACAATAGAAAAAAAATTGGTATTAAAAATTTTCATAAATAATTCTTCATTCAACTTATCTTTAGTTTCATCTCCTGCAATGCCAATAAAATTAATGAGAATATCCACTTTAGATACTAACTGAAACTTTTCAGAAAGTTCCTTAACATTCTTGTCTTCACACAAGTCACATACATAAATATGAATTCTGTCTTTAAATTTCTCTTTCAGGATTTTTACACTCTTTTCACTAGAAACTATTGTGTAAATAACTGCATCATCTTCCAAAAATTTTTCTATCGTCTTTAATGCAATAATACTAGATGCTCCTGAAATTACTATATTTTTATTTTTTACTGAATATAAATTATATCTCATAATTATAAAATTGGGGGGCATTTGCCCCCCTCTCCTTTTGTACTAATTTTGGAGTTCTTTGCAATCTAATTCTTCAATTAGGTCGCATTCCAGACTGTAGAAGCAGTTGCGTTCCAGACTGTAGATGCAGTCGCATTCCAAACTGTAGAAGCAGTTGCGTTCCAAGCTGTAGAAGCAGTTGCATTCCATTCAGATTCTGTGTTTTTCTCATCGTCTGCGTTCCAGATATCCATTGAATCCATTGACGCATTTTCATGTTCTAACATACTAAAGTCTTTTTCCATTGTGCTCGCTCCTTTCATTTTTTTCATCTTCTTAGATGATACTTCTATTATAATAGCAAAAAATAATAATACCTCTTATTTTGTATAAATTGCACTTTTTTATGCCTAGTTGGCAAATTATCTTCACTCTCCCGTCCCAACTTGGCACACTTCTGCGATTTACATGGAAATCTACCCATGTTAGAATGATACTGTCAAAATTATATGTAGCGAAAACGCAGCTTTCCAGGGAATGCCTCTTCTCTGGTGCAAGCTGCGTTTTTTAGTGCATGGAAAGGAGTATCACAACTAAATATAGAATAAGCGTTCCTCCGTATTGACCGGACTGAAGCTTTTATGAGGCAGGAAAACTATAAGCCAGGGCAAAGTGAAAGATCTCACTTTGCCCTCTTTTTATGAAGGAGGTTCATTTACTTGAAAAACCATGTACACAAAGAAGCCCCACCGGGCATGAAACATCATCGGAACTATGGAAAATATCTCTATACTGCCTTCCTTGTCTTTACTCTGATTGCCTGTAATGTACAACCAGTTATGGCTGCTACCATCTGGGACAAAGCTTCAGAAATCATGAAAGACGTATACAACCAGATTATCCTGATTTCCACCATTGCGGCTGTTGTAACTGCATCGGTTGCTTTGCTTTTGATGAATTTTTCCAAATCCGGAAAAACCGTGGATGAATCCAGGGCATGGCTCAAACGAATCATAATCACATGGGCTATTCTCAATGGCCTGGGATTTATCATGGCTTACATCACACCGTTCTTTGCCGGCGGGCAGTGGAATGGATAATGCAGATAAGGAGGTGGTTCTGTCATGGGAATACTTGACGGAATTGTAGAATGGATTGCCGAACAGGTCATGAATATTCTGGATTTGATTACTACTTCTGTTCTGGGTGCACTGGGATGTTCCATGGATACTTTTCTCCGGTATTTTCCAGCAGCGGAAACAATGTACCAGATTTTTCTGGCATTGGCTATCGGACTCATCCTTTTAAACTGGGTTTGGCAGCTTTTTAAGAATTATTTTATGGGGACAGGGATTGACGCTGAAGATCCAATCAAATTATCACTGCGGACATTTATGTTCCTTTTCCTAACATTCTATGCCAAGGACATCGTGGATCTTCTATTGAATATTGCCGGAACACCGTATAGCTGGATTCTGACTGAAGATCTTCCACCACTGGAATTTGCCAAATTCAACTCTGTGATCACAGTAATCCTGGGGGTATGTGCCAACGGTGCTGTTGCCATTGTTGCCCTCATACTGGTACTGATCCTTGCCTGGAATTACATCAAGCTGCTTTTTGAAGCTGCGGAACGTTACATACTGCTTGGAGTTCTGGTCTACACCGCACCTGTTGCATTTTCCACGGGTGCTTCCCAAGCTACCGGAAATGTTTTTAAGAGCTGGTGCCGTATGCTCGGCGGACAGTTCTTTTTGCTTTTAATGAACGCCTGGTGTTTGCGACTGTTTACTTCCATGGTCGGAACATTCCTTGCAAACCCTTTATCACTCTAGGAAGGAGGAGATTATGAAACATAAGAAAACACTGCTCTGCAGCCTGCTATTGATTTCTTGTCTGATTCTTGTAACTTCCATGCCGGTCTTTGCCGCTGAACTTACAGAAGCAGAGGTACAGCAAGCTGTAGATGCACAGGGAAAAGAAACGGTAACCGGTAATGTCTTTATCTGGTTTCTGTGTGCCATTGCTTTTTTGAAGGTTTCTCAAAAGATTGACAGCTTTATGGCAACTCTGGGAGTCAATGTTGGAAATACTGGTGGAAATATGATGGCTGAACTTTTAATCGCCGGAAGAGGTCTTGCAAGTTCCTTTCGAGGGCATGGAGGTGGAAGCCATAGTAGTTCCCATTCTTCCTCTCCCGGAAGTGCTGCAGTACAAAGTTATTTCCTTTCCGGAGGATTAGCCGGAGCCGTTGGAAGGCAGACAGAGCGTTCTGCGGTAAATGCAGCCACCGGATATACCGAAGGACCAAGTATCGGAAATGCACTCTATCAGTCTTCCCTTGAAAAGGGCGGAGATTTTGCCAATAACGTTATCAGCAATATTGCTCAAGGAAACTATGGTCAAGTTGGCTCGATCAAAGGTGATGGGGCTGTTTCTGCATTTCAATCCTACATGGGAATTCAAAATGAAGATAAAACGGATTATTCCTATACCAATGTTGAGATTGGCGGCGGCAGGATAACAGGAGTTGAGTCCGGTTCCAATGGGGACAGCCGGGAATTCGCTATGTACCATGCCGATCAATATACGGCTCCTACCCAGGGAACCTATGAAACTGTTCAATCTGTAGACGGAGCTACCTGGTACAAACAGTATGCTGAAAATACGGTATCCAAAATTCCTTATGATGCTGGCGATGGAAAGATAGCCTACAACGAATCCATTGTCCAAAAGCTTCCCCCTACTCCTCCAAGAAAGGATCGGATTTAGTGATGGATACAGAACGCTCTGGACTTGACGAAGCAATGGATGTAGGCTCCAGTACCATTTCTCATCTAAAGTCCTTAAAAACAGCAGCCACTTTCTCCAAAGCAGGATATGGTGCAGCCCTTGGCGGGCCTTTTTCAGCAGCGATTGGCGCAGTCATAGCCAACCGGAATCAGTTCGCTAAAATTCTTCTTGTTATTCTCGCCATACTGTTGCTTCCGGTTTTATTTATTGTGATGCTCCCTGGCCTGATCTTTGGAAATCTGACCGACCAAAGCGATGTGCTAAACAGCAACTCTATGATCAGTGAAAACATCCGTGCTTCCCGTGAAGCCATCGTTGAAGTGTTAGAAGAAAGCCATGAAGACATTCTGGCAGAGATCCATGCAGCAATTTCCCGTCTTCCACAAGGTGATACTGCATCCATCAATGATCCCTATACATACAGCATCTCCGTCAATGCCAATCTGCTGATTTCACAATTTTGTGCCAGCCAGGATGACTATAAAAACATCAACCTAAACCAATTAAAGAAACTCATCCGTGAAAACAAAGAAGGACTTTTTTCTTATGATGTAGCAACCGAAACAGTTACCATGGAAGTTACCGTTGATGGCGGTGCAGAAGGAGAAGCCGGCACAGAACAGGGACAGGCACAAACACAGACGGTTACTTTTACGAAACACACCTATACTGTTGTTTATGCTGGGGATTCCTATTTTGCAGACCATGTATTCAATCTTACAGACAAGCAGAAAGAACTTGCCAAAAACTATGCAGAAAATCTGACTGCTTTCTTTGGAACTGCTTCTTCCGGCATAGTAGCTGCTATCAATCTTAGTGATGAGGTATTGTCCTACCGCCCTGCTGTAGAAAGAGCCGCTGCGAAATATGGTATGAGTGATTATGTGGATTTAATTCTGTCAGTCATGATGCAGGAATCTGGCGGACGAGGGCTGGATGTTATGCAAGCAGCGGAAGGTGGATTTAATACCCGCTATCCCCATGTGCCAAATGGGATTACAGATCCTGAATACTCCATTGAATGTGGTATTCAGGAATTAAAATATGCCCTCGACAAAGCCGGCTGTACCGGCCCTACGGACTTAGACCGGATTAAACTGGCTCTTCAGGGTTACAACTACGGTTCTGCATACATTGACTGGGCAATGGAGCGTGACGGTGGATATACCAAAGAAAATGCGATTGCCTACTCTGATATGATGTGTGCAAGACCAAGCTGGCCTTATGACCGGTATGGTGATAAAGAATATGTGGAGCATGTCCTTCGGTATTACAAAATTACTGCCAGTGGCGGAAGCTATCCCGCAAACGGCATGCAGATTCCACACTATCTCCAGACAGACTATGGAAATATCCCCTATGGCGGTGGTTCGATTGCATCCAGCGGTTGTGGACCTACCAGTTTTGCCATGATCGCCAGTTATCTTACAGGCACTACCATTACACCTATTGATGCAATATCCTGGTGCGGAAATTCCTATTACAAACCAGGAGTCGGCACTTACTGGTCTTATTTTCAGGCAGCGTCCGATCATTTTGGGTGTGGGGCTGTCACACAGACCAGTGATCCCAACCAGGTGCTTCAGGCTTTATCTGAAGGTCGTCCGGTCATCAGTTCCCAAAGAGCTGGGCTTTTTACCAGCGGCGGACATTTTATTGTCCTTCGTGGTGTAACGGCTGGAGGTAAAGTATTAGTCAATGATCCCAATGACAGTTCCTCCAAAAACTACATCAATCGGGAATTCGATATGATGACGGAAGTGCATGCAACCGCAAATGCCTATTGGATCTTCGCTAAAAAATAAAGGAGACTCTTATGAATAGAAAAAAAGCAATTCTGGCTATCTTTATGATGGCCTTTTTAATTATCATCGGATTTGTCTTTCCCTCCATCTGGAAATCTCAAAAAGGAAACAAAGAATCCGAAACCGAAAATACGCAGCACGATGACAGTGAAAATGCCGAGACAGAACAAGCAGAAAATAACGAATCCATAATCTTTCAGGATTTTGAAGCTTTAGAAGACTTTTTCTCCAAGGAACAGGTGAAACTTTTTCAGGAAGAACTGACCTCCTATCTTAAAAACGTAAAACAGATGCCTCTAACTTCCATCCGTTTCCTTGCTGATGATACTACCTATCCCAATGCTTCTGATATTAATTTTTTGTTCCAACTTCCGGATAAGTCCGTTCTTCCTGTGTACTACACTTCCTCTACTGGAAGATTCTTTTTCGGTGAGGAACGTACCCCTGATTCTGGAAAAGAAATCATCTATGAACGTCCGACAGATGACAAACTTCCTTCCATCACAACAGAGGAAATTGAACAGTTGCAAGAAGGAGGTTATGACGATACCTCCGTGAATTTTGAAAAAGCTGCCCCTGTCACAGAAGTTCCTGAAACTCCTTCCATGGAAGAACCAAAGGAGGTGCAGCCATGAACAATACTGAAGAACAACATCCTGTCTTCATCCCTCGCAATTTTATAGAAAAAGGGACCTTTATGGGCGGAATGTTTAAAATCCGTAATGCCATCGAAGGCGGTGTCCTGGCAATCCTGATCACCATTCCTGTTATCAATCTGCCTCTGACACTGACTGTCAGGATTATTATTCTCTGTATGACTGCTCTGCCTGCAGCTATGATTTCTTTAATTGGAATCGGTGGGGAAAGCATTACTGCGTTTTTAATGAACGCTCTGCGTTTTCTGAAAAATCGCCGGGTTATTTACCGTATGGATGTACATCCGGAGCCGAAAAAAAAGTACCGGATAAAAAAGCCCCGCAACAAAGAACCAAAAACCAAGAAACGCAAACGGCATCCAAAACAACCTGCAGAATCCTCTTCTGAAGAGAACTGCTCACAGATGTCTTCCGAAGAGGAGACAAAAGAATCCCCTGCTGTTAAAAAAAAAGAACGCCGACAGTTTGATACTTCTACAAAACGTGGAATACGCAAACAGGCTCGTGAAGACATCCGGATTCTTAAATTTGAGTCCCGACAATTAAAAAAAGAACAAACCGCTGCACGTAAAAGTGCGAAAAGGCAGGCAAAACTTGAAAAACAACAGATAAAGCAGCAACTTTTGGATGAACGAAAAAAAGAAAGAACTGCGAATAAAGCTTCCAACCAGTCATCTGCTGCTTCCGGGAAAAGCAAAAAGAAAAAACGAAAAGAAATCACCTTAGAAGATTATCTTCCTATTGATAAAATTGCCAATGGTGTTATCTACACGACAGACCATCGTTATGTAAAAATCCTGGAGATTGAACCGATCAATTTCCTCTTACGCAGTGCTAGGGAACAACAGGGGATCATTTTCAGCTTCATCTCCTACCTAAAAATCAGTCCTGTGAAACTGCAGATTAAGATGATCTCCAAAAAAGCGGATATCAACAAACATCTGGAACAGTCCCGTTTGGAAATGGAACGGGAATCAGATCCTAACTGCCGGCAGTTACAAAAAGACTATATCCAATTTGTCCGGCAGTTAAGTTCCAGAGAAGCGGTTTCCAGACGTTTTTTCCTAATCTTTGAATACGAACCTTTCAATGTGAATCGAAAGGTGGAGGAAAAGGAAATCCTGGCAGCTTTGGAAACTGCTGCACAGACCGCAAAAACCTTTCTATATCAATGCGGCAACGATGTGCTGGTTCATGACAATGAAGATGAGTTTACAACCGATGTACTCTACACTTTACTGAACCGTACCAAATGTACCGAAACACCTTTGCCAAAACGGATTAACCAGGTACTTACCCGCTATATGGAATCTGGCCGTGAGCAGGAAGTGGATAACATCCATATCAATGAATTCATTGCACCAGAGTCTTTGGACTTTAAGCACAGCAACTATGTGCTGGTAAATGGCATCTACCATTCTTACCTGCTGGTGCCGTGCGATGGTTACAAAGCAAAAGTAATGCCAGGCTGGCTATCCCTGCTTATCAATGCTGGCGAAGGAATTGACATTGACTTTTTTCTGCATAAACAGCCCAAAGATAAGATCCAGCAACGTCTTGGACAGCAAATCCGGATCAACCGTTCAAAGATCAAAGATGCCTCTGATACCAATGCGGATTTTGATGATCTGGATTCTGCCATCCGTTCCGGCTATTTCCTCAAACAGGGACTTGCTAATAATGAAGATTTCTATTACATGAATCTTTTGATTACGATTACGGCAGGTGATCTGGAAGAACTGCAATGGCGGATTCAGGAGATGAAAAAACTTCTCATCTCACAGGATATGGATCTGCGGTCTTGTTACTTCCTGCAAGAACAGGGATTTTTATCTTCCCTCCCTCTTGTAAACCTGGATAAGAAGCTCTATGAACTCTCAAAACGAAATGTCTTAACCACCGGAGCTGCCAGTTGCTATCCTTTCGTCAGCTACAGCATTTGCGATGACAACGGTATCCTGTTTGGAGTAAATAAGCATAACAACTCTTTAGTGATTGCTGATATTTTTGACTCCAAACAATATAAAAACTCCAATATTGCGATTCTTGGCACTTCCGGATCTGGAAAAACCTTTACCATGCAGACTATGGCACTTCGTATGCGGCGTAAAGGAATCCAGGTATTTATCATCGCACCGTTAAAAGGTCATGAGTTTTATCGGGCTGCCCGCAATGTAGGGGGAACCTTTATCCAGATTTCTCCTGCCAGCCAAAACTGCATCAATGTCATGGAAATCCGAAAAGTAGATAACTCTGTCAATGAGCTGCTGGACGGTCCAACTTTAGACGCATCTGCCTTAGCCAGTAAGATTCAACGTCTACATGTTTTCTTTTCTCTGCTCATTCCAGATATGAACCATGAGGAAAAACAGCTTTTGGACGAAGCACTGATTAAAACCTATGCAAGAAAGGGAATTACCCATAAGAATGAATCCCTCATTGATCCCAAACACCCGGATCATTATAAAGCGATGCCAATTCTTGGAGATGTATATGATGTTTTGATGGAAACTGAAGATACCAAACGACTGGCTCACATCCTGAACCGTCTTGTCCATGGCTCTGCTTCCTCTTTTAACCAGCAGACCAATGTAGATCTGACCAATAAATATACCGTTTTGGACATTTCAGAGCTGACTGGCTCCAGTGATCTCTTAACGGTAGGGATGTTTGTTGCTCTGGACTATGTATGGGATAAAGCCAAAGAAAATCGTACCGAAGAAAAAGCCATTTTCGTAGATGAAGTATGGCAGCTCATCGGTGCCTCCAGTAACCGTCTGGCCGCTGAATTCGTTTTGGAAATCGCCAAGATCATCCGGGCATACTCTGGTGCCGGTATTTTTGCAACCCAGGACCTCAACGACTTTTTTGCTCTTGATGACGGAAAATATGGAAAAGGCATTATCAATAACTGTAAAACCAAAATTATTCTTAACATGGAAGATGAAGAGGCACAACGTGTAAAAACCATTCTTCGTCTTTCCGAAACCGAAGTTATGAATATCACCCATTTCCAACGTGGAAACGGACTGATTTCAACAAACAACAATAATATCACTGTGGAATTTAAAGCTTCCAACCTGGAAAAAGAATTAATTACCACAGACCGACAGGAACTCCTGGAAATCTTGAAACGCCAGGATAAAAAAGTCGGTTAATGTTACCTGCAGCCCGAATATGGCTGCTTTTCTTTTTAACAAAGGAGGAGATTTATGTTAAAACCAGCAAAACAACCTCATATCCGGCTAACCGCCCTTTTTCTTTGTGTCACGATGTTTCTTAGCACACTCTTTTTCAATGCCCATACCGCTTATGCTGCAGATGGAACCATTGATTATAAGGCAGGAGCCAAAATTCCATACGGGGACTATTATACTTCCCGCATGAGCTTTGATGGAAATAACACGGCTTATTGCGTAGAACCATTAAAGAAAACACCAGCTTCCGGAAAATATCCTTATAACCTTTTGGGAAAAAATTCCCCACTCAGAAAAGCTCTTTACTACTTAAACGGTGGATATGGTTATGAAAAGGTAATAAAAGATCAATATTTCCAAGGATGGTCCGATGACAATTCTTATGTCATTGGTCATCTGGTCGTTTCCTATATCCACGCTGGAAATAACGGGGACACCGGTGCCTTCCATGGCGCACCTCAAAATTATATTGACAAAGCATTGGAAGTTGCCAACGCCATTGAAGGGCTTCCTGCCCCACCAGAATCCTTCCGTGCTTTTATCGTTCCTGGCGATGCTTCCCAAACTTTTGCAGGAAGCTGGTATCAGGTTCCAAACGGCTTTATCGAACTGCAGAAATCCTCTGCCAATACCGATATTTCCGATAAAAATGGCAATTACTCTTTAGAAGGAGCCAAATACGGAATCTACAAAGGGGAAGAACTGGTAGAAACTCTTGTTACCGATAAAAAAGGATATGCAAAATCCAAAGAACTGGCAGAAGGAAGTTACACCGTTAAAGAAATCAGTGCCCCAGAAGGGTTTGCTATAGATACTTCCGCCCATAATGTTACGGTAAAAGCAGAAGGAACATCTACCGTAAAGGTAAAGGATATTCCTCAAAATAATCCTGTAAAATTGCTCCTTAAAAAGCTGGATGCTGACACCCAGCAAAATTCTGCACAGGGAACCGGCTCTCTCGCCAATGCCGAATTTACAATAAAATTCTATACAGAACAGTCAGCTACCGATCCCGGAGCAAATGGAAAGAAACCGGTTCGCACCTGGATATTTAAAACAGATGCCTCTGGAGAAATCCATTTTACAAAAGATTATTTGGTATCCGGGGATGAATTTTTCTATGCCAGTGATGGAAAGACCGTCTGCTTCCCACTGGGTACAGTAACCGTACAGGAAACCAAAGCACCTGCCGGCTATCTTCCAAACGAATCTGTTTTCGTACAGCAAATCACCAGTACCGGTACGGAAGAAACCATCTCCATTTATAACGCTTCTTCTGTCGAAGAACAGGTCTTCCGAGGCGGCGTCAAAATTCAGAAGCGGGATCTGGAAACTCAGGGAACACAGGCACAAGGAACCGCATCTCTTGCAGATGCCGAATTTACCATTACCACTTTGAACAAACAGCCGGTATGGGTAGGTGGAAAGCTCTATGAAAATGGTCAGGCAGTGCTTACAATCAAATCGGATGCACATGGTATTGCTGCAAGTGCCGCTGATGCCCTGCCCCTTGGACATTACCGGATAGAAGAAACCAAAGCGCCTTCCGGATACCTAACCGATGGTGCAAAGGCTCTCGAATTTGACATCACCCAAAATGGAGAAATCGTAGATTTAACAACAGAAGAGACTTCTGTTTCTAACCAGATTATCCGTGGCGGTGTCAAAATCCAAAAACGGGATCTGGAAACGGGAGAAGCCAAACCACAGGGAAATGCTTCTTTAAAGGATGCAGAATTTACAATCACCAATCTTGGTCCAAATCCTGTTCTTGTGGATGGAACCCTTTACGAAAAAGATCAAGTAGTTCTCACTTTGAAGACAGATGAAAAAGGGCTTGCTTCCACAAAAAAAGATACTCTCCCTTATGGACATTACCGGGTTGATGAGACAAAAGCACCGGAAGGTTATTTGAATGAGGGAAAACTCTCTCAGGAGTTTCATATCACAGAAAATGGGAAAATTTTGGATTTAACTGCAAAAGAAACAGCGATTTCCAATCAGGTAATCCGTGGCGATTTAGAATTCGTAAAGGTATCTGACGGAGATTTAAACCGGCTGGCAAATGTCCCATTTTCCATTACCTCCAAAACTACAGGAGAAAGTCATACCATTGTAACAGACAAAAATGGCTATGCCAGTACTTCCTCAGAATGGAATAAGCACACTACAAATACCAATCGTGGGGAAACTTCTGAAGACGGAATCTGGTTTGGCTCTTCTAAACCTGATGATGCCAAAGGAGCCCTGATTTATGACACCTACATTTTGGAAGAACAACGCTGCGATTCCAATGAAGGTATGAACCTCTTAAAAATTGAGGTCTCTGTATACAAAAATCACGTAGTCGTGGATATGGGAACTTTAACGGATGATCAGATTACCATTGGAACTACTGCCCTTGACAAAGACAGCAACTCCCACTTTGCCAAACCAGAAGAAAAAATCACTCTGGTTGATACCGTAGAATACGAAGGTTTAAAAAAGGGACAGTCTTATAAGCTCATCGGCACACTGATGGATCAGGAATCCGGAAAGCCAATTGAAATAGATGGAAAACCTGTCACAGCAGAAACCACCTTCAAACCAAAAAAATCTTCTGGTTCTGCAAAAGTGAACTTTACGTTCAATGCCTCTTCTCTGAAGGGCAAAACAATCGTAGTATTTGAAGAACTGTACCAGGAGGATTTAAAACTGGCTGTTCATGCGGACATTACAGATCAGGATCAGACTATCTATTTCCCAGAAATCGGGACCACTGCAAAAGATAAGGAAACAGATATGAATCTTTCCCAGGCAGATAAAGAAGTTACCCTTGTAGATACGGTAGCTTACAAAAATCTTCTGCCCGGCGAAGAATATGTTATGACTGGAACCCTTATGGATAAAGAATCCGGAAAGCCTGTCGAAATAGATAAGAAAGAGGTTACTGCCGAAACCACATTTACTCCTAAAGAATCCTCTGGAACGGTAGATGTGATTTTTTCTTTTGATGGAACTTCCCTTGCCGGAAAAACCGTAGTTGTTTTTGAATCTGCTACTTATGATGGCAAAGAATTTGCAACACACGCAGATCTTGAAGATAATGGGCAGACCATCTACTTCCCAGAAATCGCTACTACTGCAAAAGACAAAGCAGACGGAGATCATTTTGCCAAAACCGATAAAGAGATTACTATTGTTGATACGGTTAAATATAGTAACCTAATTCCAGGAAAAGAGTATGCACTTACCGGTACCTTGATGGACAAAGAGACAAAAGAACCTCTTCAGGCAGATGGTAAACCGATTACTGCCACTACGACCTTTACTCCTGAAGATGCCTCTGGCAGTATTGAACTTACCTTTACATTTGATGGCAGCATCCTGTCCGGCAAAACAATTGTTGTCTTCGAGTCTTTAACGTATCAGGAAAAAGAGATTGCTGTTCACGCCGATATAGAAGACCATGAACAGTCTATCTACTTCCCGGGAATTGGAACTACTGCGAAGGACAAAGCGGATGGGGATCAGGAAGCCGTTGCTACGAAAGAAGTAACCATCATTGACACCGTATCCTACCAAAATCTGATTCCGGATACTCCATACAAACTGGTCGGCACACTGATGGACAAAACAACCCAAAAGGAAGTTATGATTGATGGAAAACCTGTCACGGCAGAAACAGAATTTACACCAAAGGATTCCAATGGTTCTGTCGAAGTCATCTTCACTTTTGATGGAAGCACATTGGCTGGACATGATGTAGTCGTTTTTGAAAAACTTTTTTCCCTTGAAGGAGAAACAGCACTTGAAATTGCTTCCCATGAGGATCTGGACGATAAAGGACAGACGATAAAACTTACGGAAGCTCCAAAAGACACACCTGAACCTTCCAAACCAGTCAAGACCGGAGATGAAACAACCGTTCTTCCTTATCTTTTACTGGCAGGTGCCGCACTCCTCTTTGCTGCAGGATTTGGTATCTTATATATCCGTAAGCGGAAAAAAGATAAGTAACTATCAATAGATATGCTCACAGGCAGCTTATTACGGCTGCCTGCTATAAAGGTGATGAATATGGAACAATCTCGTTGTAATGCCGATGCCAAACACATCCGGCATTTTTTAGATATTTGTGATGGAAATTGGCATTCCTGTATTTATGTTCGCTGTGTTTCCTGTAAAACCCCAGGTTATTGTAATGGCCCACACTTCTTATATCATCCAGATGAAAACGGCAGTCCATGTGTCCTGCCCATGGCAGATGCCCGTATGCTCTTCTCCCGCATACCGGAACCAACGGAATGTCTATCCGCCATAACACTGGAACAATTTCAGTCTTTATATGGACTCTACTTTGCAAAAGAAGCATTGACCGATAAGCCATGTCCTTGTTTTGCTTTACTGCGGCACCAGGAAGCATCCCATTATCACTGGTAAAAGGTTGCACTTTTGGCACTTTCTGCGTACAGGATAAGAAAGGAGGCGATTTTATGTTGAATTTCACTGCTATGATTCAAGGAATCGATACAATATTTGCGAACTTTATTTTTATTCCTGCACTTTTAATCCTGTACCTGAAGTTTCGTCCGAGAAAGCCCTGGAACAAACGCACCAGAAATCTGTATCGGCTATGTATAGCTCTGATTTCTGTTTATGTCATCCGGATTTTCTGTGCAGGGTTCATCTTTACACCAGTAAATTACTCACGTTTTGCAGACAGCGGTTTCTTTCCGCTTATCAAGGCACTGTTCTATTCTTAGATTTTCTGCCATTTTGTGCCATTTAGTCCGAATCTGGGAGTAGTTTCTATGCCCATCCTATGGGAATTCATCACCTGCTTTCTTACAATATACGTATAAAACACGTAAGCGAGGTGAATCTTTATGAAACAGAAACAAATCCGCTGCCCATACTGCGGCAGCATCGCAATTTTAAGGGATGCGTCCTATGTATATGGAAATAAAGCGAAAGATGGAAAACTCTATGTGTGCAGTCACTTCCCACAGTGTAATTCTTATGTAGGAGTTCATCCTGGCACTACCAATGCCAAAGGAAAACTGGCAAACAAAGAGCTTCGGCAAAAAAGGATCCAAGCACACCGGGTATTTGACCAGATATGGCTAAACCACATCTTTACGAAATCGGAGGCTTACCGCTGGATTGCTGATAAATTCTGTCTGACTGCCAAGGAAGCACACATCGGAGAATTTAGCACTTATATGTGTGATCAACTAATTCTGGAATCCATGAAGATTCTGGAGAATAACCATATCCCTCTCAGGGCCATTGGTTGAAAGGGGGGATATGTATGATCATCCCGATGACAGATGATGAACGCCGATTGACAGAGGAGTACTTATATTTGGTACCTGAAATGGTAAAAAAATTGACTTCCCGTTGTGCTTATGTCTCATACGATGAGCAGCAAGACCTTCTGCAAGCCGGAAACTTAGCTTTATGCAAAGCCGCCATGAACTATGACAACACCCGTCCCTTTGCAGTTTACGCCAGAGTTGCCATACGAAATGCCATTTACAGTTATTGGAGAAAACTGCAAAAAGAACGAAAATACACCTGTTCCATGTATGCATCTTCCGAATTTGACATGGAACCCCTGCTTGTAGACCAAAAAACCGAACTATGGCAGGAACAATGTATGAACCAGGAACCCATTTATAAGCACCTGCAGTCCTTAGAAGCGAGAAGCTGCAATACACTAAGAAAAGGAATACATGCCCTGCTCCTGCAGCAAAAAGGATATACCAACCAAGAAATTTCCAAACATTATGGTGTCCCAATGAATCATGTCCGGGCATGGCAAAGCAAAGCCCGGAAATACTTACAGCAGGATACCAAATTATATACTCTTTTATCTTGAAGGGAGAACGATTATGCTGACACTTTATACTGCAGTCGGAATCCTACGATTCCAGGATTCCATAAAGGAACATAAAACACCGACTGTTATCAATAACCGGCAGGAATACGGACTGACAGAAGAAGAATTCTTTCTGTGGAGCAGCCTCGCATTTCAAATCCGACAGATCCATGAATTGCAGTCTGCTTTTTCCGAACGCTTGAAAAAATATCACCGTTCGGAAAATATCCCCATTGAACCTTACCTGAATCGGCTGCTGCTTCGAGGACTGGTTGTAAAAGGGGATGGTTTAACTGGTGTGGATGCCCTGTACCGCCTCTTAGGAGAACTTTATATCAGCCCATTGCAGGACAGTTTTTCAGTACGGCTTTTTACCTGCATCTATCTCTGCATGAAGAAAAAACTGCACACAAAGGAACTGATCCATTATCTAAAAAAGCCGGCACGGACTGCTATAGAGGACACGGTACTCCAAATAGCAAAAAAAGTACAGATTTCTACGGCAGAGCTTGTAACCTGTGTAGAACAGGGCATCCATCCACAAAATACAGAGCAACTTTTGACGCAGCTCTATGAAACCTCGGATGCAACATTCCGTACCCTGGCACAGGATATCCAATTAACCCATGCCGGTTATCCTGTACTGGAAGCCATCAGTAATTTGTACCTCAATAAACAGATTGCATTTGAAAAATTATAGGAAGGAGCAAATTATGCCAAAACCATTTCTTAATAAGCTGATTGTCCATGGGGCAATCGGCTTTTTCTGTGTCCTATTTGGATGTATTTACGGATTTATAACAGACGACCAGATATTTCTCCTCATGAGTCTTTGCATCGGTGTTGGAACTGCCATACGAATTGTGAGTCTGCTACATACCATCAAGATACATGACTATACCGAATTAACTGGAACCTGTACAAAACGTGAAGTCAGCCCACTTACCAAGAAACAGAAAATTATTTTCCGATCCACTGACCAGAAAGAATATCACTTTACATTCGATAAAAATATCCGCCTTTTATCTGGACATTATTATCGCCTATATTTCCGGAATGTAGCAAACCTTTCGGGTGAAGAAAAGGTTACTCCGGATTTACTTGCGTATGAGGAATTATCCTCCCTAAACAAAAATATTTCCTCGAAGAACCCTTAAATTTTTTCTAAATATATCAGAAGCGGATATGCTATTTTCACATATCCGCTTCTATTATACTTTTTATCTACTCACACTTTTACACTGTTCGTTTTTCTTTTAGTTTTTTTACTTCTTCAAGAGAAAGGCCGGAAATGTTTGCAATTTCTTCTAAAGCATATTTCCCAGCTGCCAGCATACGAAGTGCTACTTCTTTTAAAGAATCTTTTCTCATATCTTCCATTACTTTACACATAACTGCAATTCCCTCCTTACTTTCTTTGAAAAACCTTACTCGATCTGCCAAAACCCCATAATACATATCTGATGGATTTGTACAAGAAAAATCATGCATTAATCTTCCGATAGGTGATTCATCACGATACGCACCATTTACATATAAAATATGCGAACCATCATCAAAGCTTTCTCCCGTTTCTAAAAAACAACGCTCAATACGATATAACGGTTGTCCTTTCCCTATAACATCATTCTCTGTAATAAAAACCACAAATGTCTCAGGAAGAACCTCAAAATCCTCACCCTTTTCAAGGAGATTTGCATCCATCATACTACTGTTGTAACGTGCCCTTTTTCTTCCTGCCCCTTTGTCAGCACGTTGAATTTCTATATTAAATTTATGTCCAACACTATTTGTTGCTAATACAACCAACCTTACAGAACGGTTCAATAAATTCTCCACAAATACCTGTGTACGGACATCTACAACCTTTAGATCTTGCTTATCCAATACAATCTGCAATATCAATTCAATACATTCAGTATCGCCCTCAAAACATTTTGTAAAAAAGTCATCATCCAGCAAGCGAAAACCTCTAAGCCGCTGCAAATCTTCTTGGTGTTTTCAATCTATCTCTTCCGTTACAGTCAAACCTATCACCTGCTTTCTTCACTATCTTTATATGTTCATACTACCATAAGTGTTCCTTCTTTTCAAGTTGGTGAGTCATGGATAAAAATTTATACCTTAATTATCTCTTTATCTGTTTTCAAATATCTCATAACTTCATCAATGGTTTTCCCAGATGCTATCAAAGCCTTAAACAATTCATCTTTCTGCTTCTCTTCTATCTTTTTTTGAAGCTCTTTTGCTTTATGACGCAGTTCCTTTAAATCGGACTCTTTTGTACGAATCTCCTGTTCCACATACTCCAGTTGCTCTTCCAAAGATGTATTTTCCAGTTTTTTTCGTCTTGCCATAATGCATCCTCCTAATAATTTTTCCTCATTCTACCACATTTTACCTGTTCTGAAAAGGTCGTAGCGTTTAGAATAAATCCCTCCATTGAATCGCAAGAAAAAAGCAAGAATATAAATCTGTTATTTTCACAACTCTATGTTAAAATGTTCTTACTTATACTACGAAAGGAGGAACCTATTTTTGTCGAAAGCAACACTATTTGACAGCCGTATCAAAAAATACGCTTACTGTAAGCCGCCAGAAATCTGCCGGGATCTTGGTACATCTGCCCTTGGACTATCCAAAGAACAAGTGGATACAATGCGGGAAAGATATGGTAAAAACAGTTTTCAGGAACGTAAAACAGATACCACTATCCAGCGATTGCGGCGAGCGTTTATTAATCCATTTCATGTGATTCTATTTATTTTAGGTATTGTTTCTCTCGTTACGGATGTTTTTATGGCCTCTAATTTTACACGGAACGCTACTACTGCCCTTATCATTTTTTCCATGATCGTAATCAGCGGTATCATCCGTTTAATTCAGGAGCTGCGGGCGAAAAGCACCGCCGCACAGCTTGACCGTTTGATTCACGAAAAGGTTACTGTAAGACGGAATGGGGAACTACGGGAAATCCCCGGTGAAGAATTAGTGGTAGGCGATCTGGTTCTGTTTTCTGCTGGTGATCGTGTTCCAGCGGACATCCGGCTGACAAAAGTAACCGATCTATTCATTTCCCAGGCCGCTATCACTGGAGAAAGCGCCATTTTGGAAAAAAGCTGCCGTACACTTTGTTACAAAGAACAGGAACCCATAACACAATTGGAAAATCTTGCGTTTATGGCAACCACAGTTATCAGCGGAAAAGGGGAAGGCATTGTGCTGGCTGTAGGAACGGATACGCTGTACGGAGGATTTACCAAACCGGATTCTGAAGATAAAAATGCTTTTCAAAAAGGAGCCAATTCCATTGCCTGGGTCATGATCCGGTTTATGGCAGTTCTGGTTCCCATTGTATTTCTTATATTGGGAATCACAGGTGGAAAGTGGCTGGAATCCTTTGCATTCGCACTGTCTGTAGCGGTAGGGCTGATGCCGGAAATGCTCCCCATGGTCATCACTGCCTGCCTTGCAAAAGGAAGCCTTGCTATGGGTAAAAAACAGACCATCATCAAAGATCTGAACGCCATGCAGAGCTTTGGAAGCATGGATGTGCTTTGTATGGATAAAACAGGAACACTAACCAATGAAAGTATCCTGCTGGAATATTATATGGATATTCTGGGCAATGAAAATACAGAGGTCCTGGATCTGGCTTATCTGAACAGTTCCTATCATTCCGGCGTCCGTAATCCCATTGACAATGCCATTCTTGCCTGTAAATCCATGCCAGGCAGGGAAATCCATTATGCCAAGCTTCTAACAGAATATCAGAAGGAAGATGAAATTCCCTTTGACTATACCCGTAAGTTTGTCAGTACCCTTGTGCAGGACAGTACCGGAAACAGCCATCTGATTATGAAAGGGGATATTGCACACATCCTTTCCCGATGCAGTCATGTAGAATATCGTGGAACACGATTTCCTATGGAGAAAGATGCCAGACAAAGCGTATTTTCTGTGGTAGGGGAAATGCTGCAGGATGGGATGAAGGTTATTGCTGTGGCTCGGAAACATGTGGGAACACGAAAGGAAATCACACCTGACGATGAAAAGGATATGACTTTGGTTGGTTATCTGTCTTTCTTCGATGCCCCAAAACAGACGGCAAGCGAATCCGTAACAGCACTGAAGAGATTAAAAGTAATCCCGAAAATCCTGACCGGAGACCAGGCAGCCATTGCACTCTCCGTCTGCCGCCGGGTTGGAATCTCGGCGGAACATATCCTGACCGGCACCCAACTGGATGAAATGACAGACTGTGAACTGAAAAAGGTGGTAGAAGAAACCCATGTTTTTGCAGAGCTTACTCCCGGTCAGAAAGTGCGTCTGGTTTCTGCCCTCAAAGAGAATGGTCATACCGTTGGCTTTCTTGGAGATGGGGTCAACGACATCCCGGCACTAAATGAGGCAAATGTAGGGATTTCTGTAGATACAGCAGTGGACGCCGCAAAAGATGCTGCTGATGTTGTACTGCTGCAAAAAGACTTAAATGTATTGGAGCAGGGTGTCCTGGAAGGGCGAAAGACTTTTACCAATATGCTGAAATATATTAAAATCACTGCAAGTTCCAACTTTGGAAATATTTTTTCCATCATTTGTGCCAGTGCATTTTTACCGTTTCTTCCTATGACCTCCATTCAGATCCTGCTTCTGAATCTGTTATATGATACGCTGTGTATCGTACTTCCCTGGGACAATGTAGATGAGGAAGAAATACTGTCCCCAAGAGACTGGTCCGGCAAGACACTGAAGCAGTTTATGCTTTCTTTCGGACCGATTAGTTCCCTGTTTGATATTGTGACTTTCCTGTTTTTATATTATTTCCTATGTCCTGCACTATGCGGAGGAACAACTTACCTGCAGCTTACCGATCCTTCCCTGAAACTTCAGTACGCTGCTTTATTCCAGACAGGCTGGTTTTTGGAGTCCATGTGGACACAGGTTTTAATCCTGCATTTCCTTCGTACTGCCAAAATTCCGTTTCTCCAAAGCAGGGCATCTGCACCGGTCATCTCTATCACTTTGGTAGGGATTCTTGCTTTTACAGCCCTTACGTTTACCAGCGGGGCATCACTGTTTGGACTGACAAAATTACCGCTTTGGTATTTTGCCTTTTTGCTGCTTGTGGCATTTTTCTATATGCTGCTAAGTTCCGTAACCAAATATTTTTATAAGAACAAATATCAAGAGTTGATTTAAAGGAGGCGTTCATGATGAAAAAGAATATCAGTTATATTCCCATGGATCATGCCCTTGAAATCTGGCTCTTGGAAAAATTATTAAGGGAACCGCCGGAAAGTGCTTATACAAAAGAGCTGATTTCCGGTATTCAGGACATGATAAGCGGTGAAGTATCCTCGCTGTTATTAGGAGCCTTAGAAGATACAGAGGTGGCTATTGGTGTACACTCGGATGAACTTCTGATCGGTGATCTGGAAATTCATCCAAGGAGCCGGAAAGTCCTAATGAAAGGTTCTGAAATCAGCCTGACACCAAAGGAATTCGATATTTTATATTTTCTTGCTAAGAATCGTGGAGAAGTATTTACAAAAGAGCAGATTTATCGTGCAGTATGGGAGGAGGATTATCTTCTGGATAACAGTAACATCATGGCCTTTATCCGGAAACTGAGAAAAAAGATTGAACCTGCCCCGGATTCTCCCACATACATTTTAACCATCTGGGGGATTGGTTACAAATTTAATGATGAGTTATGAGAAAGGCGGACTGAGACCATTTTAGTTTCAGCCCGTCTATTTTCTTGCCAAATCGCAAGAAAATCGCAAGACTTTAGCCATAGGATTCCCCGGCTGTTTTTTATATACTTTTCGTGGTCAAAGAAACGTACCACAAATACGGTAATGATTCATACCAATTGGGAGGTGTTGCAATTGAAGCGAAAACAAAAAGATTTGAAAGGAGCAATCCTTTTTGCTCCCTACCCCATATTTACAATCCTATGCAGTTATCTGGGCTGGCATTTCTCTGGATATAGAATGATTATCTTTCAGTTTTGGTATCAGGTAAGCGCTGTGGTCTGGGTTATTCTTGCTACCACTATGATTGTGCTTATCACCAAACTTTTGAAACTGACAAAACGAAGCAACCGCTTCTATCACTAAAAGGAGGATCAGACAATGGACTTTACTTGCATTTTTTTTGGATTCCTATTTACCTTTGCCGGTCTTTGGTTTGCCTTTGGAAAGGGCTACCTCCATCTTTCCTTATGGAAAAATATGCCGCAAAAAGAGAAGGATAAACTTCGAATTGTCCCTCTTTGCCGTAATATCGGAGGAATCATTACCTTAAACGGTATTATCTTTCTGGTAAAAGGATTTTTGCCCTTATTTTCAAGCCACTGGTTTGTATATGCGATGATTGCATGGATGATACTTGCCGGCTTAGATGTCTGGTATATCGAAAAGAGCAACCGATACCACAGACCGTAATTCCCATTGCGGTTTTACATAGATAGCTTTTAAAGATTGCGAGGTGAAAGACATGGACTCTGAAGGCAGTCCACAAAGGCAGAGAATATTGTATGAGTGTCCACAGATTCCGTGTCCCTCATATCATCTTCCTTGCCCCTACAAAAATTCAAGGAGGTAAGACCAATGAACAAAAAAGAAAATCGTATGGCTGTTCGCCAGACTGTAGAAAAGGCAGTCATCCGTGACGAACAGAACCGTCGCATCCAATCTGCAGCAACCAACCCGGTAAAAGAGGTTTTAAAAATCCTTCATACCACACTTAGGGGGTTAGAAGCAGATACCGTATCCGTAAACCGTTCCAAATACGGTACGAACAAAGTCACCCATGAAAAAAAGAAATCCCTGGCAAAACGTGTGGCGGGTGCATTTATCAACCCTTTTACTGCTATTTTATTTTGCCTTGCTTTTGTTTCCACGATTACGGATATGATTTTCCCGTATTTTTCACTCTTTGGAAGCGTACCAGAGGACTTTGATTTTTTGACAGTCGTTATCATTTTAACTATGGTATTTATTTCCGGTACCCTTCGCTTTGTGCAGGAATCCCGTAGCGGAAATGCGGCGGAAAAGCTGCTTGCAATGATCACAACCACCTGTACCGTCACCCGCATAGGACAGGAAAAAACAGAGATACCCATAGATGACCTGGTGGTAGGTGATATTGTCCATTTATCTGCTGGGGACATGATTCCGGCAGATGTCCGTATCCTGGATGCAAAAGATCTATTTGTCAGCCAGGCAAGCCTTACCGGAGAAAGTGAACCGATTGAAAAGCTCCCTCATGTAAGCCCACATAAGGACAGTGTGACGGATTACACAAATATTGCATTTATGGGCAGTAATGTAATCTCCGGAAGTGCAACGGCTGTCGTTATCTGTGTCGGAGATCATACACTGTTTGGCTCTATGGCCGCTGCTGTTGCCGGAGAAGCTGTGGAAACCAGTTTTACGAAAGGTGTCAATGCTGTGTCATGGGTACTAATCCGTTTTATGCTGGTTATGGTTCCGCTGGTATTCTTTGTGAATGGCATTACAAAGGGGGATTGGCTGGAGGCTTTCCTATTTGGGATTTCCATTGCAGTGGGACTCACACCGGAAATGCTTCCGATGATTGTAACCACCTGTCTTGCAAAAGGCGCTGTTTCCATGAGTAAAAAACAAACGATTGTAAAAAACCTCAATTCCATTCAGAATTTTGGTGCTATGGATATCCTCTGTACAGACAAGACGGGGACACTGACACAGGATAAGGTGGTATTGGAATATCATCTCAATGTAAATGGAGAAGATGATACCAGAGTCCTTCGCCATGCCTATCTGAACAGTTATTTTCAGACAGGATATAAAAATCTCATGGATCTGGCTATTATCCATAAAACAGAGGAGATGGAGGCGGCAGATAAACGTCTGATTGACCTGTCCGAAACCTACGTCAAGGTGGATGAGATTCCCTTTGACTTTAAACGCCGCCGTTTATCCACTGTGGTACAGGATAAAAACGGAAAGACACAGATGGTAACAAAAGGTGCTGTGGAAGAAATGCTTTCGATCTGTAGCTTTGCAGAATGTGACGGGCATGTACAACCTCTGCGTGATGAAGTGCGGAGCCGGATTTTGAAAACTGTAGATGGATTAAATGAAAAAGGCTTTCGTGTTTTGGCTATCGCCCAAAAGAGCAACCCATCTCCAGTAGGAGCTTTTGGTGTTAAAGATGAATGCGATATGGTGCTGATTGGTTATCTGGCATTTTTAGATCCACCGAAAGAGTCTACTGCCGACGCTATCCAGGCATTGAAAAACCATGGGGTCCTTACCAAAATCCTCACAGGTGACAATGAAAAAGTAACCCGAACCATCTGTAAACAGGTCGGGCTGAAGGTTCGCAATATGCTCCTGGGTTCTGATCTGGAACACATGAGTGATGCGGAACTTGCCAGGGCGGCAAAAACCACCGATGTATTTGCGAAACTGACACCGGAACAGAAAGCCCGTATTGTTTCTGTTCTTCGTGAGAATGGTCATACCGTTGGATTTATGGGTGATGGAATCAATGATGCTGCTGCCATGAAATCTGCGGACATCGGAATCTCCGTAGATACAGCGGTAGACGTGGCTAAAGAATCGGCAGACATCATTCTTTTAGAAAAAGATCTGATGGTTTTGGAGCAGGGTATCATTGAAGGTCGGAAAACCTATGCCAATATGATCAAATACATCAAAATGACGGCTTCTTCCAATTTTGGAAATATGTTTTCCGTACTGGCTGCATCGGCTCTTTTGCCATTCCTGCCAATGGAAAGTGTACATTTGATTTTCCTGAACCTGATCTACGACCTATCCTGTACGGCAATCCCATGGGACAATGTAGATGAAGAGTTTATTGCCAAACCACGAAAATGGGATGCCTCCAGTGTAGGCAGTTTTATGATCTGGATCGGACCAACCAGCTCCATCTTTGATTTTACCACATACATTTTCATGTACTTTGTATTCTGCCCATTCTTTGTATCTAAGGGTATCCTGTTCAACGACCTGCCGGCTCATTTTAGCGGAACAGAGCTGACGGCGATGCAGACACAGTATATCGGAATGTTCCAGGCTGGCTGGTTTGTAGAATCTATGTGGAGCCAGACATTAGTGATCCACATGATCCGTACACCGAAGCTTCCATTTATCCAGAGCCGGGCATCTGCTCCTGTGACATTCCTTACAATGACAGGGATTACGATTCTAACCGTCATACCATTTACGATATTTGGAAAACTTCTTGGGTTTGTGGCACTGCCAGCAGCATACTTTGCATATCTGCTTCCGTGTATCTTATTGTATATGGTTTTGGCAACAAGCTTGAAAAAGGCTTATGTCCGTCATTTTGGCGAATTGCTTTAAGGAGGTGCAACAATGAATTGGAAAGAACTTTGGATGACACTTTTTGGAACTACGGAATGGCTTGGTCTGAACATAGGATTCTGGGTGGCTTTAGCTGCTGTATTACTGATTGTAATTCTTATGAATGTCCTATTTTGGTCTATGAAGCCGAAAACAGACACCAAAAACTGTCTTAATAAAAAAGACGCATAAAAGAAACATAGGAATTCACTACGCCGAACCTATAAAAACAACATAATTGAAGTAAGCACAAAATATTGCTACGCTACTCATAAATTACACTTGCATCCAACTATTCACAAATATAGATGCCACCGTTTTTACTCTATTTTAATTTTGGTAGATATCTTTTACAACCTCGCTCCATCGGGCGAGGTTGTAAAAATTGCTCATCTGACATTTTTTTCATTCGATCGTTTTGGTTAACGTTTACATATCTGGACATGAAAATAGCCAGATAATCTTCTTTTCTTGAAAACCATCCGGCTATGTAAATACTTAACTAACTTTATATTCTCTCAAAATATATGTTTCCGTTCCATATAAATGACTCATTATAGATCTTGGATCATCTGCCAATAATTTAAGAGATTTTTGAGGTTCTATTACCGCTACACCTTCTTGCAATCTCTTCGTATTGTATTTAATAAATTTCTCTTCTGATGTTGTATCTAAATTAATCTTATCTAGTATTTCTCTGAACTTCTTCTCTGGAATTTGCGATGTAAAACCTCTACTATGAAAAAGTATCAATTTATCTTCATTTTCACTTAATAATTCTTGATAAATACTAGATTCTTTTAACTTATCGCAAACATCTTTTTTATCATTTGAAGTTATAATTATCTCACCATTTTCTGCCATGTCAAATTCCTGATAATGTAATAATTTTTCATGTATTCTAACAATATATTCAGGAACATATCCCTCTAAATTTTCTTTTTTGATGTTATCTAATTGAGTCCAAAAGGCTCTATCTGTAAACTTCAAATATTCATCATTCATTTCATGTCTTTTGATATGTTGATTCAACGTGACGGGCTTTGGATAAGGCGAATAATCCAAACTAACCAATACTTTAGAAAATATTTCTGCCATAGCATCAAAAATCGCAACATGGCGATTAAAAATAACTTGTGTATAAGCAAAATATTTGCTAACCAAATATTGATCAACTACAGAAATACCTTTGGGCTTTATCCCAACAATTTCAATCCCATTGTATGTTTTTACTACAAGATTTCTTAGCAATAATCCCAATTCAAAACCGCCATAACTCGTCCCTGAAAATGTGGCATCTCGCATAACATAATCAATTCCATCTGCATCTACTTCAGAATGAATCAACTGCACCATTGCTGATATTTCAGGATTTCTCTCCACGCATCCGACAATAATATCTTGAATATCTTGAATATCTATAAATGGACAATATCTATTTATAATTTCTTTTATTTTACTATCGCATTCGATAACCTTTGTTCCCATTGTTTCATGGTGCATGGGTTTACTATAACGATTTTTCATATAGTCTTCTACAGATATTTCATCAGAAGATAATTTATCTATCTTTTTTTTAATATTTTTATTATGATTTAATAAAGTATTATTCTCTTCTAACAGATTGCTGTTATATACATATTCTGTAACATGAGAAAGTGGGTAATGACCGATATCGTGCAATAAACCTGCTAATCTAATTAGCTGACGCTGAGCATCATTGAATCTAAGTTTATAATTTTCATCCTTTAAATTTTTAGCCATCAGATCCGCAATATACATTACACCCAAGGAGTGCATATATCGTGTATGTTCTGCTCCCGGGAAAACCCAATTTGTTAAACTCAACTGTTTTAGACTTTGCATTCTTTTGAATATAGGTAATTCAATAATCTCTTTTTCTACTTGTGTTACGTCAATAAATCCATGAACAGGATCCAAAATTCTGTCCACAAATTCAATCTTATAGTATTTAGCACTAGTTGCTTTTGTACGAGCCATTTTTAAACCCCAACTTTTATCCCTTTTGCAATGGATAGAGCCCTTTCATTTGCTTCCTTATTCGACAAATACGGTTTCCTTTCTTTTAATTCACTCATTAATTGAGTCCCTTTAAACCTATATATATTTTTCAAAAAATGCAAAGAGGCAATACATTCCATCCACTGAGTACAATTATATCCAATTTGTTCATTTATATATTCCCGCAATTTCTCAAATCCATATTCTGCGGTAGAACTAAAAGATATTTTCTGCTCATCTTTCATGCTGCAATTTCTTGCATCACTATCTAGTCCTAAAGAATAGGGACCATATTTATTCCATGAAAAACTATAGTCACCTACATCAACCCCCATATTTTCTAATAGATATACTGCCTTTTGTAATTTTATTCTACTATCTAGATTATCATAAACAAAGGGCTCATTATAAACTTTCCTATAAATCTCTTTCAATACCTCACACATAAAAACACTCCTTTAGGACAAATTAGGAATTATATCACCTTTAATAAAAAAAATCAAGACTTGTTTTTTTAGAAGTCTATTCATATAGTACCACATATAGATCTAAAATAAAATATTGATTTTTATATTATAATATGATATATTAAATTTTATGTACTTTTTAGTTGAAATTGAAATTACAAACTATTCTTCTCTATTAGTAGACCAAAAATAGAATACTCAAATATTTCATAATTCCGCTTCTAATTCTTTAATATTTTCTTTAAACAATCCTCTTAATTCGTAAATATAGCCATCCATAGTATTTATTATACATACGCCAACAAATGTAATATGCTTGGAAAACCATCCGACTCATTTATACTATTAAATAATAAATCTATTATTTTTATTACAAAAAATTGATATTTAAAATCTCCAAATTCTATATATAGTATTTTTATCATTGACCTGCTCCACATCTTGTGTTACTATGATATTGTATTTAAGTTTTGTGTTATCCCTTTATAGGGTGTCTGGATACTATCTCCAGTACACATGCAGTTTAAGTTGGAAAATCGTGTCATTATAATGCCGTTTTATACGGTACTATAATGGCACTTTTTTTATTTATCACTATTTTATCGCCCAAAGGGCAGAAAGGAGAATTTTTATGTCATCTATTATCATTGTAACAGGAAGGGTAACTGCCGATCCGGTTATGCAACAAGCAAAGAACTCCGGAACTGAATACATCAGTCTGGGTCTTGCTACCAACCAGAGAGGTCAAAACGGAAAGGAAGAACCCATCTTCTATCAGTGTTACTGCAACAAGTTTCTTGCAGATCGACTGATAAAAGCCGGTGTCAAAAAATCAACGTGTCTCATGGTCTACGGAGATTTAGAACTCCATCCGTATATTCACCAGAAAGGCAATAATGCAGGTCAAGCAGCTATCACGCCGCAAATTATGGTAAAGGACTGGCAGTTCTTACCTGCGAATCGTAATGATACCAATGCAGCAGCACCTGTACCGGGTAATCCAATGGTCGGAAATCCGAATGTTCCACCAGTACCAGCAAACGGTGCTACTTATAATGGAAACCCGGCAATGGGAATGAATCCTTCCGGTACCATGCCTACTGGCGCAATGCCAGTCAATAACAATATGATGCCACAAGCCGCACAACAGATGTCTTATGCTCCGGCAGGGGGATCGGCTTATGCACCACAGGGATTTACGGCTGGCAATGTGTCTGGTGATGGATTTACCAATATTCCGGAAAATACACCACCACAGCAGCTTCCATTCCCGTAAATTATCAAAGATCCCTAAAATGAAGGAATTGCGACTTTCCAGTATCTACTGGTCTGCTGCAATTCCTTTTTCTATTGAAACAAACATGGAGGAAATGAAGTGAATACACAAAAGAAATTTCTTAAAGTTCTAAGTATGCTCACAATAATTTTGTTAATTGCAACTATATTCATACCAGAAAATGGAAATCGTAATGCAGTCGCAAGTATCGGAATCCTTGGCATCCTGCTGCTATTTCTTTCCACACTTCTTCCTAAAATCTATAAACTGACTCTAAACCTACTCAAGAACCAGGGCAAAACAAGCCCTTGGTCTTCTTTGAAATCATCTGAGCCAGTTTCCGAAACAGAAGAATTGCTTTGGAGACAAATCAGCTATCAGATTACCGACAAACTACAGGCTGCATTTCCAAATGCAACATGGGAATTCCAGAAGCCGCCATCCATGAAGCAGCTTCTTTGCGGAAATCCCATACGTCTGAGAACCTTTCATACGGAGGACTACAACTTTGCGGAAGCACGTATGAACCAATACGGATATCTGGAACTTCAAATGCTGACCATTGCCAGCCTCAAAAAGACTGTCACAGTTACCGATGAGGACGATGTTCCGTTTGCTGATCCGGAATCCTGGTATTCCTTAATTGGCAAGAAAAAACTGGAGAACCTTATCGGGCAGCTCCATGCGAAAGGACACCATAAACTCTATATTAATGAAAACGGGCAAATTTACATCCAAAATGGTGATACAGCGGAAATCAAGGATTGTTTTGATTATTTCCCGCCACGAAACTATTGGGATGTTCTCATTTCCATCTTCCAAAAAGATGAATTGACCGCAAAAGAAAAGGACCAGGCCCTCGAATTATCCTGGATGAAAGAATAGGAGGAAATCTTATGTCAAATGTGAATTTTTTTCCAAAATGGGCTTTTGAACGGCCACTGCCAAAACCTTTTGATTGTTATTCCGGACGTGATGCTGTTTTTAAGGGCATTTCTTCCAAACACTGCATTCAGCCAAGAAAGCAAGCCACTCTGCATTCTGCTACTTTGCAGGCAGTTTTTACTTATATGGATTTGGAAAATCCACCTGCTGGAAAAGCAGAGGAAGAACTCGGAGCCATTGGAAGCCAGGCAAACAATTTTACAATCGCAGAATATCCAAGCCGTACTGGGTTGCTGCATGTAGTGGTCTACAACCGTATGACTGGGAAATTTATAGCCGGAAAGTATGAAAAACCTTTGGATCTGGACAGTAAACCAGAGCCATATCAGTTTAAAAAAGATGATGATTCGGGAAGTGCTCTTTATTTTGCTTTAATGCCTACTTTCCTTTCAGATGACGAATTCAATGAAAAATATCAGGAATTAAAGCAACACCGTGATGACGGTTTTCCTGACCTGCCCAAAGCGGCAGAAACGGCTGCACTCCTTTGTGATAACGTGTACCGTAGGATCCGTTATGGCGATTCCCTTCCTATCGGGAATATCAAAATTGATACTCCTGCAAATGGCGTGATCCAAAGACTTACACCACTGAATATCCAAAAAGGTGTTTATGCACCAACGGAAATTATCCAGGGTGCCTTTCAGGTATTAAAAGGTGGACATCACTATACTGCTTCCGCCGTTTCAATTCCCAAAGAAGATTTTGTCGATAAATACATCCTGTCCAATTCTCGGACATTAACTCCCCAAGAAGAATCAACCGTTCCTATTCTCGAAGATTGGTATGTAATCCCAAAAGAAATCCAAAGAATATGTGAACATGCCAAATTAACAACTAACAGCAAGCAGCCTATGCGGAATTTTATGCTCCGTGGGCCTGCTGGAACAGGAAAGACCGAAGGTGCCAAAGCCATTGCTGCAGGACTTCACCTGCCTTACCGATGCATCACCTGCTCGGCAAATACAGAAATTTTTGACCTTCTTGGACAGATTTTACCTGATGTAGATGAAAAACAGCTTTCTTTGGTAGGGGAACTGCCCTCTTTTCAAGACATTACCCTCGATCCGGCTACTGCCTATGAAAAATTAACGGGTACTTATGATGAAAAAGTATCAGAAAATACAGTTTATGAAGAATTGATCCATCATATATCTGAGGAAATGAAACAGAAACAAACTGCTACCTCCAACAGCCAACAGTTCCGCTATGTGGATACACCACTGGTTGAAGCCATCCGAAACGGCTATCTGGTAGAAATACAGGAGCCTACGGTGATTGCCAATCCTGGTGTACTGGTAGGGCTTAATTCCCTGTTGGACCGTTGTAACAGTGTATTTCTGCCAAACGGGGAAGTCATCCATCGGCATCCGGATACTACCATTGTAGTCACAACTAATCATGACTATGCCGGCTGTCGTCCCATGAACCAGTCTGTCATTTCAAGGATGAATATGGTCATAGATATGGATGAACCGGATGAAGAGACCATGGTAGAGCGTGTTCTTGCTATTACCGGATGTTCCGATAAAAAATCAGTACGTACCATGACGCAGATTGTACGTTCCATCGCACAGTATTGTCAGGATAACCTGATAACAGATGGCTGCTGTGGAGTCCGGGAATTAATTGCCTGGGTTCAGTCTTTTATGGTATGTGGCGATATACAGGAAGCTGCTCATTATACCATTTTATCTTCCGTCACTGCCGATTCTGAAAGCCGTATCGAAATTGAAGGTTCTTGCTTGGATACAGTTCTTGCATCATAACACACTATTGAAGAACACCTTTTATACCGAAGCCGAACTACGCAAAATTCTGGCAGAAAATCTCGTTTATTTAAGAAAATCCAAGCAGACGAAACTCTCTCAGAAAGCCGTAGCAAGACTTCTGCATCTACCGGAAAAAACAATTATGAACTATGAAAATGGGCATACGCTTCCATCTGCTTACGCCGTCTTTCGGTTAGCCCAGTATTACGGCTGTACAATGGAAGATCTCCTAACCCAAAATATGAAAAAGAAAGAAAGGTGAAGAAATTGAATAACACTCAAAAAGCTTTAAAAAGAATGATCCGGGATACGGAGTCAAAAATCACTGATGAAGAACTCTTTCTTTCATCGGCTTTCCAAAAATACCAAACATCTCTGGCGAAAGCGGCTACTGGCCGTTTTCGCTATGGGCTTCAGGTACTTATGGAATGGGACAGTTCTGAAAATGCAGACATCGCTTATACAGATAATTATAGAATTCACTGTAACGCTGCAAACCCGATAACCCAAAGCTTTCCTTCCCGATTTCTACGTTCACAAAGCCTGACAGGATTGACCGGACATGAAATCGGACATCTGCGTTACTCTGATTTTGCATCACTACAGCTTTATCTGACCAATATGGAAAATGGTTCCTTCTATCCAGAAGCACCAGACAATCTGCCTTCTGGATACAAGGCAAATCTGCAGGACATCTTAGATGCCATGGAAGAAAAAGATAACGCAACGTGTCTGACGCTATCCCGCTGTGCTGCACAGTTTAATAATATACTGGAGGACATCTACATTGAAGCCCGGATGTGTGAAGAATATCCCGGAACTTTTAAGCAGGGAATACAGATCAATAATCTGCGGATGTCTGAATTGATTCCTTCTATACAGGAACAACTTGATTGTGGCTATCAGCCGTTTTCCATTATGAGCAATTTAATTTTGTCTTATTGCAGGACTGGTAATATAAATAACCGCACGAATTATTCCGGAGAATACACGGACACACTCTCAGACTGCATGGATTATATTGACGATGCCTTAATTGCCACACAGGGGAAAGAACGCTTCCGTGCTTCCAACTATCTTTTAGTACTTTGCTGGAACTATATTCAACCTATAGTAGAGCAAACCAGAGAGTCTTTAAAAAAGCAGGATAGTACCCAAGTTGGCGATGCTCTGGAAGATCTGCTGCGGAAAGAATCAGGTAGCGGATCTCCTCTTCCAACTGGTAAAAACGGAGGAATCCCCAAAAACATTCCAGGTCCTACAGAAAAATCAAAAACTCCTATAAACTGTGACTTATCTGGTCTTGATCCAAATTACAGGCAAGATGCGATCAACCAGGCAGAAAAAGTACTGCAGGAAGGAGGAGGAAGAATTGAACTTGCTAAAACTACAGCAATATTAGATGGAAATAATCCAGGAATCACATACGCATCACAGTATGCCGGTTCCGGTTATGAAAATGCAGCGAATGATCTTGCACGCATCCTAAATGATGTTGCTACGGAAAAAGCCCAAAATGATTATGAACAGGAATTAACAGAAGACTTGCAAAAATCGGCGGATGAAATACATTACGGAAATGCCCATGCAGGCATCCATGTAACAATCCACCGCATCAATCCAGTTTCCGACTTTTTTATCAAATCTTATCAAACAGTTGCTTCCCCTCTTTTGCGGACCTCCAAAAGGCTGCAAAGTTCCATTCTTCCTTTATTAAAAGAAGAGGCCGAAGGCGGAAAACAAAAAAACCTGTTATTTGGTAAAAGGCTGGATATGCGGGCTTTACACCGAAAGGACGGCAGTATCTTTACCAGAACCAGGCTTCCGGATGAAGAACAAAAACTTTCCGTGGGACTTTTGGTTGATGAAAGTGGTTCTATGGGCTGGGGAGATCGTATTACCCATGCCCGGAAAACTGCAATCGTGCTGTATGATTTCTGTACGAGCCTGGGAATTCCTATTACCATTTATGGGCATTCTACAGATTCCAAGGGTGTTGCTTTGTATTCCTATGCTGAATTTGATTCTCTGGATGACTCTGACCGTTACCGGCTGATGGATATGTCTGCCCGTAATGGCAACCGGGATGGAGCTGCACTTCGTTATGTTGCGGAACACCTGGCAAAGCGTCCGGAATCACAAAAACTCCTCATCATAATCTCTGACGGACAGCCCGCAGATTGTGGGTACAGTGGTACGGAAGCAGAAGCAGATCTTCGTGGTATCAAGAATGAATATCGTAAACGTGGCATTGTGATCTTTGCTGCAGCAATTGGTGATGACAAAGAAAACATTCGCAGAATCTATCAGGATGGTTTTTTAGATATTACCAAATTAGAAGATTTACCCAAAAATATGACACAGCTTGTAAAACAATATTTGAAATAGAAAGAAGGAAAACATACATGAGTGAAAATTATCAAAACTCAATTACAGATCAGATATGCAAAGTACAGACCAGTAAAAAATTAATTGCACTGTATGACCGCCTCCGCTACACAAGTTATAACAGCTATGCACAGCTTCATGCAAAAGGAGAATTTGAAGAAAATGGTCATAAAGTTCACTCCCTTATTGGAATCTCCATACAGGATTACTCTAGTGGTACCGGTGATAAAAATATTATCACCCGTTTTCATCTGGCACCCGAACAAATTCAATTTCTGCTGTCCAGAGTTACCGCTGGTTTTCCTGAATTTGAATGGTCGCAAAGCAAAATATTTGGTGTACCGGATGGCAATGGCTATTCTACTGCACAACAGTTTTTTATTTCCCGCCACGTATATAACAACCAGCAGGAAATACTGACCAGCCCATGGAGAATTCAAATTAATAACGGAAAAGGTATCAAGAAAAAGAATCATAACGGCGGCACTTATATGCAGGCTCAAAGTTTTATCTCTGAAAAAAGTGCTTTTATCCAATTGACAGATATGGATTTTTATATGCTGTTAAAACGTGCTGATTCCTATATCGTAAATTGGGAAAACTACGTTGCATCCTTCCTGATTCAAAACGGCAAACAACAATTAAAAAAACAACAGGAAGCACGAATGGCACAAAATATACAGCCACATGAAATGTCTTCCTATATGCAAGAACAACCACAAGAACAATATCTGAATGGTATGTATGTCGCTTAAAGAATTTCAACAAAGAAGCAGCCGAAAAGACTGCTTCTTTTTATAAAGGAAAGGAGATTTCTATGGATTATGCCACAACACTAAATATTGACCAACAAGGGCGGATCATTATTCCTGCCAAAGTAAGAAAAGCCCTACAGCTTCATACAGGCGATGTATTGATGCTGGAAGCTGACACACGCAACATCTGTCTTCGTAAATGCGACTCCCATATCCCTATGGATATCCGGTTAGACAGTTTTCTGGATATTTTACATAGTAATGTCCCTTGCCGGATCCTGTTATGTAATCATTCCAAAATCATTGCTTCCAAGAATTATCATACAGCACTTAATATGCCTGTAACAGAAAGTATTCAAAGGCTTCTGCAACAGGGAAAGATGAAATTATTCTCTGAAAAGGAACGCATATACCCTACTATGACAGGAAAATATCCCATATCAGCCTTTTTCCCTATTTCTAAAAAAGACGAATTGGGGGAAGCCCTGGGACTTTTACTATGTGCAAAAAATCAACAGCCTTTCAGCGAAATGGATTTAGGCTGTGCCAAAATGACTGCGGCGGCGATTTCCCGCTACATCCAACAAAATTATGAAAGGACGGTGATATAAAATGAATGACTTAATGCTGCATCGGGCAGCACAATTATTAGAAGCTGAATTTGGTCCCCAATGGCGTACTGTCGCTGACATGCTTGGAACGGAAGGATTGCGAAAACGTGTAGGAAAGGAACTGACTTCTTTCATGGCATACCCAGAACGGGGAGAAGGCGGTAACAGCCAGTGGCGTGGTAACTGCTCTCCCGAAGTGGTTGCAGCACTTCTACGCTATTGCCTGGACGATAAGCGGTATTACGGAAAAGATACCAGCACCTTTACTCTCTTAGATCCTATGAGTGGCTCTGGGACTTCAAAGGCAGCTGCTGACCGTTATCAGGTACGCTCCCTGCTCTATGATCTAAATCCGGCACCTGCTTATGGAAAAGGTAACTGGAATGCTCTAAAAGATGAAGTGGAGGATTCCGCTGATCTCATCTTTTTCCATCCACCTTACTATAATATGATTCAGTATTCCGGAAATATCTGGGGAAACCCTCACCCGGACGACCTATCCCGCTGTGAAAACTATTCGGATTTTTTAGAAAAACTAAATCACTGTATCCGGAAATTTTTCCTGGCACTTCGGAAAGGTGGCAGGCTTGCCATACTGGTAGGCGATATGCGGCTCCATGGTAAGTTCTATAGTATGCAGAATGATTTAATGCGGATGGGTGATTTTGAATCCTTTCTGGTAAAGGGCCAGTTTAATTGTGTTTCTGACAATCGGACGTACAAAAAGCCTTTCATTCCCATTGTGACAGAATATGCTCTGTTACTGAAAAAAACAGATTCTTTCATTATCCCCTTCAGCATCCGGCAAGAAGGTGTGTTTTCTGTACAAAATACAGATATTCTTGCACTGACTTGGCATCATCTAATCCGGATGACAATGGAGAGTATTGGAGGAAGAGGGGCTTTAAAAGACCTGTACGCTTTATTAAAGGAACACCCAAAAGCGAAAAAGAATCCGCATTATCAGGAACGTATCCGTGCCACCCTATATGAACACCCAGACGAATATATACCTGTATCGAAAGGATATTTTCGTTTAAGTTATCCTGTTACATAAAAACGAGCCATGAAAAACAGATTCTCTATGGCGCTACAAAAGGAGTGTGAACACTATGACAAATCGAAAGCACCATGTGAAAGATAAACAAATAACGACACTCTCAGGATGGTTTCATTCTCCGCTACGGGTTGGGGAACGTGCTATTATTTCTGGGGTCAATGGTTTCTCTATTCTGACATCTCCTATCCTAACGATTTTGGAAGTATCAAATGACAGTATCGTTTTCGAAACAGAAAATACCATTTACCATTTGGTTCATACACCAGAGACCGTATCGGAAGTGATGTGTGCTTGAATAACATATATGAATTGGGAAGCAAGCTTTGTGAATTGCTTTCAACTTTAAAGAAAAACCGGGAATACGTTCCACTTGAAATTTTACAAACACAGTATCGGGTGCCTTATGAAACCCTAAAAAAGCAAATTGGTGATACAGCAACAGCTTTTGTAAAAGAAATTACATTATCAAAGCTTATGATAAATCCAGATGTATCTCTGGAAGAGCAGATTTCTGTTATCCAACAGGCCATTACAACATCCGGGATGCTCAAAGAAATGAGCTATACCTTATCAAAACTGTATGATGTGGAACTACTGCACAGGCAGGCATTAAAATTAAGGACATATATTGAAGATGCTCTATATCCATATATTGCCCTTCAGGATTGCCTTGTCGTTGATATGGAACGTATAGAGGATACGCCAATTATCTACAATACAATTACCCAAAAGGTTTATGAGAATGGGCAATGGAGTAAACAGGATTTGGATCTGCATGGGAAACTATTAATCTATGTAAAATCCAGTCCTCCCATGCCTGCAGCAACAGAACAAATAAACAATGGATTCTAAATTCAAAAATTTTTATGTCAAGAAGGGAAACTTTTATGGGTTTCCCTTTTTTGATAGAAAGGACGATTTTATGCATTTTTTATCATTAGTAACACTGGAAATCCCAGAGATTATCGAAGACGAGAATACAAATAAAGAGATTGAAGAGCAAATAGAAAAAGAGAAGGAAGTGCAAAACCATATTTTGCGTGAACTTATGTTAGGGAAATTACGCAGCTTAAAAACCACTTTTTCCAGAAGGGTCACATCATGCATCAATGACATTATGGAACCATACAGCGAAACTACAACGGATCAACGCTATCTGGAATTTATCGACCATACACAAGAGCTGGAGTATGATTATGAAAAGGGGACGACAGATTGCATCCGATTACCAAATGGTACTTTGGTAACAGAAAATCATCCCTCTTTCTTTAAAAAATATATCCTGCATCAAGGAAAAGTTTTTCAACGTGATGCAGGACCATTGCATCACATGAAACGTACCAAGCGTGCAAAAAGGATGCGGACAATGCTCTGTTATCCTAACAAAAAACTGTATCCTGATTTCCAATCATTTGCCGATGATGGATGGATTCCATTTAATGAAGAAGTACAAAAATATGGCTATTTTTGCAATCCAAATGCTATGTGGGACTGGTACTCAATCGGAGGCCGATGGGCAGATATGCTTTTAGTGAAAACCACCTGTAAAGATTATGTTCTTGGTGAACCAAGCTGGGCTATAGCAGATAAGACATGTCCGGCACCAGATGGTTATATGTGGGTTTCAGCGGCACGAAAAAAAGACATTGCTTGGCAATGTATGCACGACTGGGAAATACATACAGCAAAAAAACACTATCAAAAACTAAAACATATCTTTGAAACAGGAAGCTGTGAAAAAGATTTCTACGGAAAAATGAACGATATTGGTATTTCCGTATATGGTGAGTATGTCTATCAAAAAGGGCAGTCTCTTTCTTCCTATCTGAAAAGGAATACCATTTCCCCAAAAGTGAAATATCCACTCCCACTTCATGACATCATTGATGAATCCATGTGGAGATCCCGTGATGATATTGTGATTGGGAAAGAAAGTTCTGATTGGTCTGAAGAAATTGACGGATATATTGATGGTTTATCAGAAGATACCGTATTAGCCTGTGTTGATTATCATATATAACTCTTTTCTATGTTTACAATCACCAAAAATGAAATGTTACAGAATTATCTGAGCCGCACTATGCGGCTCTTTTTATGAAAACAATTTCAGTTGTTCATATTCTGCTGTCCGATTCAACAGTATGGGCTTCTTAGCAAGAATAAATTCTACCGCTGCATCCTCCATAATCCAATCTTCCAGTTCTTGTCGTTCCAAAAGCAATGGCATCCGTTCATGCACCGGTGCTACGGAAGCATTTGCCTGCGTAGTCAGAATTACAAAACGATTTTGTCCATTATAGATTTGATAACACCCTGCCATAAATAATGTGGCATCCTGCTTTGGACTTTGAAAAGTATATTTTTCTCTGTTTTTACTCCATTCGTAAAAGTGATGGGCAGGAATCACACATCTTCGATGCAGCACACTGTCCCGAAAGGTCTTCTTGTCCAGTATAGCCTCTACCCTTGCATTGATAAGCAATCCCTTTCCCTGGAACCCCGGAAAGCCCCACTGCATCTGCCTTGCCCCCACTTCCCTACACTCATTTGTAAGTACAACTGCAGATTCAGAAGGATGGATGTCCTGCCCATGCTCTATCTTTAAACGCTGGTCCAGTTTCTTTACAATCTTCTCAATCTCCTGTGAAGTTTCATCATCCACATAATATCTTCCGCACATTTTCTGTCCTCCTTCATTCATATTTTACTTCATCCTGGGTATCTTATACAACCAGTTTCCATGCACAATCCTCCGGACAAAATAGAAGCACAAAATTGATTTGTTTTCCCAAAAGTACCGCCTGACATCTATACTTCCAGTTCACAATCCCCGCATACCACTGTTTTTCTACAGTCAGAACCTGGATATGATTGATCTGGATAATCTCTTCATCCTCCCCTTTTACCTTCAACATCAATGGCAAAGATTTTCCGGTAGCTGTGAACCAGCACTGGACTGCCACCTCATGATAGGTTCCGGATAAAGGCTCCTGCTCTGTATGCTCTGTATTTATTCCGATTCCAAATGCCACCGTTTCTTCCCCCTTCCCGCTATTCTGTCTTTAATTTCTCATAGTCCACAGAACGTTTTTCTCGTGAAATGCCACCACTCATGTGATCAATACACCCACCTAAAAAAGCCGCACGTATTACCGAGTCATTCCCATACCGTTTTCTGATCTGATCTATCGTTTCATCCATTTTTTCCAGCTTCTCATAATCATTCGTATCAAATAGATCCAATTGCCTCATATTCACCTGATCCTTGATGCGGCTGGTATGGATTCCCAGATGCCGGATGGGTGTCCCATCCCAGAGCTGGTCAAATAACTGGCAGGCACACTGATGAATCTCTTTCGTAATATTGGTTGCATTCTGAAGCGTCATCTGGTGACTGGCATAACTGAGATCATAATTCTTGATCCCTACTGCAATCACTTCTGCCCTGACACCTGCTCCACGAAGTCTGCTTCCTACTGTCTCTGCCAAAGCCAACAGCACCAATTTTGCTGTAGATGCATCTGTCACATCAAAAGGAATCGTTGTAGAATTGCCGTATCCCTTATTGGCAGGCGGGGCAGACTGGACTACAGACACATCAATCCCATTTGCAAACCCCCAGACAATTTCCCCATGTTTCTTCAAATGTTGTTTTAAGTAACTCGGATCACTCTTTGCCAAATCTCCTATGGTCCGAATTCCCAACTTGAAAAGTGTCTTTGTTGTTGCCCGTCCTACAAAAAACAAGTCGCTTACCGGCAATGGCCACATCTTTTTCTGTAACTCAGACTTCCATAGCGTGTGCACTCTGTCGGGCTTCTGAAAATCACTTGCCATCTTAGCTAACAGTTTATTCTCTGAAATACCGATATTCACTGTAAATCCAAGCCGTTCCTTAATCTGTCTCCGCATCTTCTCCGCTGCTTCCACTGGTGTCCCCCAAAGCAATTCCGTTCCAGTCATATCTACAAACGCCTCATCTATCGAGTATTGTTCCACTGCGGGAGAATACTCTTGCAAAATTCCCATAAAAGCTTTGGAACACCTCTCATACAATCCATAATTCGGAGGCACTAAGATAAGATTTGGACATTTCTGTTTTGCTTCCAAGATTGATTCACCTGTCTGTATCCGATATTTCTTTGCTGGAATGGATTTTGCCAAAATGATTCCACGACGCATCGCCATATCCCCACCTACCGCCGACACCTGTTCTCTTAAATCGCCTTTCCATCCCAAATGATGCAGCCGATATACCGCTTCCCAGGACAAAAAGGCAGAATTTACATCTATATGAAAAATCACTTTTTCCAAACCCACGTTCCCCTCCTTTACACCTCATTATACAGAACATACGTTCTGAAATCAAGAGATAATATTTTCCATATCCATGCTTCCTCTATATATAGTAATTTTTCTCTCAGGTCAAACTATATATAGTATTTTTATATTGACACATACTACATATAGTGTTACACTTACTATGTAATTATTATTTGTGTCATCCGGAAAGGATATACGCACGCAGTTTAGGTTTGTAAAAGTGTCAGAAGTATACTACGCTACCAGCAGGGACTTCTGGCTTTTTTATTTTGCAGGAAACTGCACACATTAGAGAATGAACATCCGTGTCATTCTCTTTTTTTATGCCTGAACGCAAAGAAAGGAGGAAGAAAAACCGGAACAAATAAGAATTACAACTATACCATAGAAAAGGAGAGAAGAATAAAATGAACCACTCTAATGAATTATCAAACGTGGAAAAAATCAAACAACTGGTGGACTATCTGAATTTACAGCGTAACGCTTATTATAATGAGAACAGTCCGAATATCAGTGATGCGGAATATGACCGAATCTTCGATGAATTAGTGGAATTAGAAAAGCAGACAGGCTTTGTCTTATCCAATTCACCGACACAAACCGTAGGCTATACTCCCATCAGTGAACTTCCCAAAGTGAAGCATCCGGTCCCTTTGCTCTCTTTAGATAAGACGAAGCAGGTACAGGACTTGATAAGCTTTGCCGGTAAGCAGCCAGTTCTGTTTATGCTGAAGTTGGACGGATTAACGACTAAATTGGTCTACGAAAATGGAACACTTGTAGAGGCTTCCACGCGTGGCGACGGAGAAATTGGGGAACTTATCACCCATAACATCCCTGCATACGTTGATGTCCCTCTCTCAATTCCATATAAAGGCCGGCTGGTGATTGTTGGAGAATCCTTCATCCCAACCAATGACTTTGAGCGTTTAAAAGAAACCCTCCGAGATGGAAAAGGAGAACCTTACAAAAATGGGCGAAATCTGGCTTCTGGCTCTGTGCGAAGTCTTGATCCAGCAAATTGTGCAGGACGCTGTCTGCACTTTATGCCTTTTAATGTTCTGGAAGGTCTGGACTCTCCATTTCTCTTTCCAGACAGCAGAGCTATGAAAATTTCCAGCCTGTTTGACTATGGTTTTCAGCCTTGTCCTTATATTGCAGCAAACAAGCCCTTAACCTCGGAACTTGTAAACCAGTATATTGAAAAACTGACTGATCTGGCAGGCAAAAAGCATCTGCCTATTGACGGAATCGTAATGATTTTCGACAGTCTGGACTATTCCCAAAAATGCGGGCGTACCGGACATCATTATAAAGATGGATTGGCTTTTAAGTTTGAAGACGAAACTTACGAAACCACTCTTCGCGATATAGAATGGACACCCACCCGTTTCGGAGAAATTGCACCTGTGGGAGTTTTTGATCCTGTGGAAATTGACGGATGCTCTGTTTCCAGAGCAACCCTTCACAATCTGACCTTTATCAAAGAATTAGAATTGGTGCCAGGTTGTAGAATTTCTGTATCAAAACGCAATATGATCATTCCTCATATTGAGGAAAATCTGGAACGTGGTCATTATGTAAATGCAGTTCCTCCTGCATGCCCATGCTGCGGTTCTCAGACTCGTATCTATCAGAGAAAAGGAAATGATGGGCGTCTCATTGAAACGGTGCATTGTGACAATCCCAACTGTGACAGCCAAATCCGAAAACGCTTCACACATTTCGTTGGAAAAAAAGCAATGAACATCGAGGGACTCTCCGAAACTACCCTGGAAAAATTCCTGACCTTGGGTTATCTCCAGACATTTCCGGATATTTACCATCTAAACGAACATCAGGAAGAAATCTTACAGTTGGAAGGTTTCGGTAAAAAATCCTTTGAAAGATTATGGAATTCCATTACTTCCAGCCGGAATACTACCTTTGTCCGATTCCTGGTTTCCATGGATATTCCTATGGTCGGACGAACCAAAAGCAGGATTTTGGATACGGTATTCCACGGCAGTCTGCAGGAATTTTTTGACGCTGCCTCTGGTAACTATGATTTCACCCAGTTAGATGACTTTGGTGATACTCTGAATCAGAATATCCACGACTGGTTCTCTGATGAAAATAATTTAATTCTCTGGCACGAACTCCAAAAAGAACTTATATTTGAAGAAAGAAAGGAAATAAACACTATGATGAAAGAAAATGTATTTACAGGATGTACTATCGTTGCAACAGGAAAACTTGCTCATTTTACAAGGGATGAAATCAATTCCAAGATTTTAGAACTTGGAGCAAAAGCCGGCAGTTCTGTCACAAAAAAGACAGATTATCTGATTTGTGGGGAAAAAGCTGGAAGTAAATTAGCAAAAGCCCAGTCTCTCGGCATTAAGATTTTATCTGAAGATGAGTTTCTTGAAATGATTGCGTAAGGAGAAATCTATGAGTATCATTACATCCGTTTTTCATATCTATGGATTTCTTATTACAGAAGAGGCTGCTAATCTTATCCTTCGATATACAGAGGAAGTTTTTCCTGATTTATACAAAGAGTTCTCTGATCCAGAATCACTCTTAGCCTTTCAGGAATATCTTTGTGAGAAACTTGATGGCTGTCGTTATGGCACTGCCGAGTCTATGACGGTATGGAGGATCAAAGATCAGGAAGAACTGGACTTAAATCCAGGAGAAGAATTTTATATCATTGAACTTAAAAATTCTTCCCACTTATTTTCACAGGCGTATTCTTCTTATACGGAAGTTATCCAAGAAATTCAAGAAACGTTTGGTGAATTACTTCCTCCCGATTTTCCATTAGATGATTTTCTTGTGGAAATCATGGGCGAAGTCTGGGGATAGTGAAATGGGGTGACGCCCCATTTCAAACATCTTTTTCGACTTTTTATTTATAATTATTTTACCGTTGGAAAGCACCTTCTTTTTTGATATAATGAAAGCAAATGGAGGGATAACGTATATGAGTATTCAATCAGATATAGAGATGCTATCAATTGAAGCACTGGAATATTATGCTAAAAAGCACCAACTATCGGAAGACGATGCCTTTAATATTTTCTACAAACATCAAGTATTTGAAAAAATACTGGTACAACACGAAACGTTGCACCAATTAGATATTCATGATACTTTTCAATACGTAGAAGATATTATAGAAGAAGATACGCCCACGCTTGTTCTTTTCCATGGCTCCAATATTGCATTTGATAAAATCGATTTGAACAAATCACATAACCGTCGTGATTTTGGTCGTGGATTTTATTGCACAGTTCTCGAACAGCAGGCAAATGAATGGGCGAACCGCCTGTACTTGCGTACTCATACTGGCGGCAAATATGTGTATCGGTATATCTTCCAGCAATCCGAGGAACTAAAAATCAAACATTTTGCCACCTTGGACAAGGAATGGTTGGAGTTTGTCAAACTCAACCGTACTGTCGGCGATATCCAGCATCACTATGATGTTGTAATTGGGCCTGTTGCGGATGATAATACCATGGAAACTGTACAGCTTTATTTGTCCGGTATCTTGAGCGTGGATGAAGCGGTTACAAGGCTTCGGTATAATAAGGTTAATAATCAGGTTTCCTTTCACACCCCACTTGCTCTTGAACATCTGGTATTGGAATCTCGAAAGGATGTGTAAAACATGGAAGGTAAATATTTTTTTAACGGAAAAGATATTTCAATGAATCTGTATATTCAGATCCGGGATGTTGTCGATATTATTATGGAAAAGAGTAATCTTTCCTTTCCGGATGCCATGGGCAAATTTTATCATTCAAAAACTTACAAGGCCCTACAAAATACAGAAAATACTCTTTGGGCGGAATCTGCCGGCTATATTGCAGACCGCTATTACGAAGAACAAGAAGAAGCACAAATAAACAAATAACAAACAAAAAAATATGTTTAAGAAGGAACTGCTTACCATAAGCGGTTCCTTTTTTGTATAAGAAAGAAGGGATTACATGTATATTAATACCTATTCGAATCATTACCAGCAAACAATTGACCACTTTCATGGAGCATACGCTTTTCTTAGTAACTTCTATCCTTCCCGGATATATTACCGGGGCTACTGGTATGCAAATAATGAGGCTGCTTTCCAGGCACAAAAGACTATTTCCCCTAAAGAACAGCTTCAATTTACCAAATTAAGGAATCCAAAAGATGCAAAAAAACTGGGAAGAGAAGTGCAGCTACGTTCAGACTGGGAAAGTGTAAAGCTTATGTACATGTATGAAATTTGTATGTGCAAATTCATGCAGAATCCTACCCTATATAAAGCATTACTTGCTACTGGTAATTGTCACCTTGTTGAAGGAAACAACCGGGGAGATTACTTTTGGGGTTCTGTAAATGGTCATGGCGAAAATCATCTGGGCAAAATTCTTATGGATATACGTGCAAAGCTTCAATTTGAATGTTAAAACATAATTTATCCAATTTGGCACTGTATGAACTGCAAATATTTTGCTATAATGAAAGATAGATTTTAAAGAAAGGATTTGTGCTTATGTATCTGAAGCGTTTTGTCTATGACCGTCTTCTGGATTGGAAAAATGAAGGAGGTCATAGTACCCTGGAAGTCGGTGGAGCCCGTCAGGTTGGAAAAACCTACCTGATACAAAAATTCGCTGACGAAAACTACAAACACAAAATTTATATTAACCTGTTTGAATTAAGCGGCAAACAGTTTATGGAATGTTATAAACAGGCAACCGACTGGACACCTGGAACAAAACGGCGGGAGCATCCTCTCCACGATGCCTTCCAGTTATATGAACCGGACTTTATTGATTCTGAAGATACCGTCATCATTATTGACGAAATCCAGGAGTCTTCCGAAATTTATAACCGTATCCGGGAGTTTACACGTCACTTTAAAGCCCATTTCATCATCACTGGAAGCTATCTCGGACGGATTTATGATCCGGAATTCCGTTATTCTAGCGGAGATGTCACTAGGCTTACCATCTACACACTTTCTTTTGAGGAATTTTTGATGGCCTATGACCAAAGCCTGTATGAAGATTATAAAAAAATACCTTTTGTTCCTTCTAGGGCAGAGGTCTATGATCGCTTAAAGGAAACCTATGAGCTGTACTGCCAGGTTGGTGGCTATCCTAAAGTGGTCGAAAACTATCTGGAAAACCGGAACATCGTAAAAGCTCAAGGCGAACTCGTAAAAATCATTGATACCTTTACCAATGAATCCATTCGCTATTTTACAGATATTTTGGATACCAAAGTGTTTACCCATATTTTCTTTTCCATCTGCCGTATTTTAAATCGTGAAAAGAAAGGATTTTCAGAAGACAGCATCAGTGAAGAATTGCAAAAACTGGTAACCAAAGACTACTCCAGCAATATTTCAAAGGCTACCTGCAACCGTGCCATTAGCTGGCTGTACTTTTCCGGAATCATCGGATTCTGTGCCAAAATAACAGAAATGGATATTCTGGATTTTAAGTCCGCAAGCCGCTGCTACTTCATGGATATGGGGTTGGCAAACTATTATCTGACACGTACCGGTACCGATTCCCGTGTACTTGCAGGCACATTAAATGAAAATTATGTCTATATCAACCTGAAGAAACGCCAGGATTTTCCACAGGAAATTTCCTTTGAAACCCCTGCTTTTGCTACCTACCGTGGCGGAGAAATTGACTTTGTAGCACAAAGCCTATCCTCTTCCACCCGCTATTTAATAGAAGTCAAAGCTGGAAAAGGTACTGCTTCTACTGCCCAGAAAGCTTTGGCTCAAGGAAAAGCAGATAAGCTTCTTTATTTAAAGGGCGCAACCAAAGGTGGTATAGACGGTAAAATTGAAACACTCCCCATTTATTTACTGGAACAATACAAATTTAATTAAGTTTATGTTTACGAAGAGACTACTTCCCAAGTGGTCTCTTTTTTATTTAGGAGGACAATAATATGAATTCAATAAAAGAATTAAAAGAACAATTAGGATATGAAGAAATCGGTCTCGATGATACATTTGTATTTCACTGTACTCAATGCGGGAAATGTTGCATCCACCGAGATGATATCCTCTTATCCCCGAAAGATCTGTTTAACATAGCAAAAAAATTTCAGATTACACCAGAGAATGCCTTGGAACAATATTGTGAAACCTATATTGGATCTAACTCCCGTTTCCCCGTAGTACGCCTGAAACCACAAGGAAGTGTGAAACGTTGCCCGCTATTAAAAGATCGAAAATGTTTGGTACACGATGTAAAACCGACAGTCTGTGCCATGTTTCCAATTGGCCGGTATCTTGCCCTTCCTGCCGATAGTAATTTTCCGGAAAATCCGGAAGAAATGTCTGTTGGATATATCTTTAATAATCCGGAATGCGGAGACGGATTGGAAATACATACAGTTCGAGAATGGTTTCATGATTTCAACATTCCACTAAAAGATGACTATTTCTTTACCTGGACAAAAACGCAGGCAACACTCTGCAAGCATCTACGCTTTCTGTAGGAGCACCTATCGGAAAAGACCATGCTCCGAATATGGAATGCTATCTTGATCTCGCTGTATCTGCACTATGAGATTACAGAAGATTTTCAAACACAATTTAAGAAAAACTCAGATGCGATTCTATCCTTAATTGAAACACTAAAAAATTTTGACATCCCTATGCCTAAGAAAGCATAAACAACCACAAATACTTCGAGCCGCCCAGTTTTGGTCGGCTCTTTTTATGTCCATATAACGCCCTTTACATTCCGGCAACCATGACTCTCACAGCAGCAATTTCCGTGCTGTAGTTTTCTGCATAAATGTTCCCCCATAGATCACGAATTCCTTTTACATAAAGCGGATATTCCTTCGCACCTGCCTTTCCACGAGATGCAATACTACTGAAAGCTACAGTATGCGTTTCTTCCTACATGAGTAATTCTTTCTTCCTTCATCCAACAATTTATTCACCCCATATTTTTCACCACCTTATCGTAGCATTTCGGCAGTAATCGCAATTTACTGCCGAAATGCTACCTTTATTTACCATCTACATAATCAGCTCCAATAACATCCTATAAATTTTTCTTATCTAACACGTTCTTTATAATGGAATTATCCTTGGAACTTGTACCCCTGCTGAAATTCCCCTCTCTATCTTTCTCCTATAATTCCGAAAGCTATGGACATGAAACCCAGGAATTCCCCATGCACATGAAATTTTGCGAACATAGTACTCTTTTGATTTTGTAAATATTTTTCCTTGCTTCCTATATAATAACTTCATAATCCGCAACGACTGAACCGAAATCTTAGGGAACGTTCCATTAAGTTTTTTGTACAAATCTCCTCTTTTGGTTTCTTCCAAAATAACAGTTTTTCCATGCATACAGGACCATTCTATACATGGAATATCTGCACTTCTTATCCCTGTTTCCATTGCAATTCTCAAAAATAAGGAAGTTTCAAAATCCTTTTTGTATAGGAATTGATCCGCTATCATCTTGTAATGATCAACAAAATAAATTTCTCCTATCTTTCTTTGTAGTTCTGCCAAAGAAATACTATCCAGCCATTCCAGTTTTCCTCTATATTTTTCAACAAATATCATCTCCTGCTCAGCTTCAAAAGATTGCCTCAAATCACAGATAGCCTCTGGCCAACATTTTCTTTTTCCAGGTAACAATAAACATACCATTTTCTGTAAAAATTTTTCTTCACTATCCGGATGCCACTGTATTAAACGCTTTAGTTCTTCATAGGCTTGATTCACTTTGTATTCCATTGTACTATTTCTCATCTTCTGATTCCCCTTCGTATGGCTCCAAAATCTTTGAAGCCCTCTCCACAAACATCCTGTCCGCCCCTGAAAGCTCATATTCTTTCCAAAGTGTCTTATGTATCTGTTCCTCTGTTAAATCCCTACACTTTTCTTGCAGCATACGGACAAATGGATATATCATAGTCGCATGAATATTTTTCCCGGACCGTACCATATCTCCTTCCATTTGATATGCTTCCTGTAAGCATTCCAGTATAATGCGAACATCCGTAACACTTTCTCTCATTGCGCTTCCCCTCATCAGGCTTATCCTCCTATTTACATACGTACTCTCAGTCCATCTAATCTCGACACGTTCAGTCCAACCAGATACCAGTCATCTCCCATTTCAATTCGGACCGGAACCCAAACATCTTTCACTTTTACATCGAAACATTCCCCGCAATGTAGTCCTCCATAAAAAGATTCCAAATCAAAACGTATATCATACCTCCCTGTTTCAGTATCATAAAACAATGTTCCTTCTCTGTGTTCACTCATAACATCTGCCTCCTTAAATTTTTCTTTTACTTAGTAATTACCTCACCCCTATACAGATTGAAGAAATTCCGGAAAATTTTCATAAAAGTTTTTCCGATACCGATAATAGGTAGAAGAAGTTAACCCCAACTCCCGCTGCAGTTGTGTCGGTGTTACCTTCTTTTGTACCACCCTCATAAATTCCTGGTTAAACTTTTCCTGTTCTATAGCCCGTGGTCTTCCTACTTCATCCCATTCACCCCGAAGCCTTTTTGCCTCCATACCTTCCTTTTGTCGCTTCTCCTTTTTCTCCATCTCTGCCTGTGCCATGGATGCATAGAGTTCAATCATCATATTATTGATTGTTTCTATCATCATCTTTGCCAGATTATTTTCCATCTGAGACAGGTCAAACAACGTGGTAGGAAGTTCCAATACCATTACCCGAACCCCTTTTTCTTCTAAAAAACGTAGCTGCTTTAAAATCTCCTGCTTGTTCCTGCCAAGTCTGTCCAGCTCTGTAATAATCAGGGTATCCCCTACCCGTAAAACATCTTCCACAAGAACGGTATAACGTGGTCTGTCAAAATTTTTACCGGTTATCTTATCTGTAAAAATACTTTCCAGTTTAATTTTCTGATTTTCACAGAACCTCTTTATTTCTATAATACCTCGGTCCAAGTGTTGTTCCTTAGTACTGATTCTGTGATACCCATAATATGCCATACGTATCCCCCTTTATACATTCCCAAAAAGTCTTAAAATATTTTGGCATATCTCAAAACCTTCTTATATACTTTTTGGAAATAAAAAAATAGCCTATTACATCTCCCATCAAAAAGCATACTTTTTGGGAGGTGACTTTCACTACTTCTGTACGCAAGATGGCATAAAAAAGCAACAAAAAAAGACAGAGGTTTTAAAAAATTTCCTCTGTCTTCAGATCAACTATTCTGGAAAGATGTCCATCTTTTTTCCTTCAAACTTATATCCTACACCTCTCACTGTTTTAATATAGCGGCACTGCTTTAGCTCCGGTTCAATTTTCTTTCTCATACTGGATACCAGACAGTACACAATATTATCAATGCTTTCCGGCAATTCCTCATTATAAAGAATCTCAAAAATTTTTTCTTTGGTAAATATCACACCTGGTCTCCCTGACAAAAGCATAAACAATTCATACTCTGCTTTCGTTAAGACGATCTCCGTCTGTCCTCTATAAATCTTATGATAATCCGGATAAATCCTAAAATCGGAATTTTCTTCATCCTCTCCCCGGATGTTTTTTATATTTTCCACTACATATTCTTTGTATCCCAATACAGTTGAAATAGTTACTTTCCCCAAGCTACACTTCCCTTCTGTTTTCTCTTATTTAGAAATCTCATCACACAGATTCCTTTTAAAAATGATTCTCTATTCTCCATTCATCGATAAGCTGTACAACCTGCGTTAAATTGGTATACCAGATATAATGTCCTCCATTTACAATATATAACTGGTGATTACCAGATTCTAAATCCAATTGATTTCTATGAGCAGTCTCCCATGCCGGAACATTTTGTACATTCTCTGAAGAAATCATGGTTAATACAGGAAGTGCCGATGGGAATTTTTTATTCTTTATAGAGAGTAATGATTGATCCATCCCGTTCACTTCATTTCTAATCGTATCGTTGCTGCTTAAAGAATATGCCTGAATGTATTCCTCCCTATCACTCTCCGTATAAGTGTACCCGGAAACCTGTGGTAATGCTGCCCCATATTTATCTGGATCTGTTTTCAGTGCCATCTGGAATTCTTCCAAAGAAGAAAAAGAATTCTTGATTTTCTGAAATTCATCAATTCCCTGCAGCATATATTTCTTTTCCATTTCCATAGCCTCTGCCAGTTCTTCATCATATACCGTATTATCAACAGCAATGAAACCTTTTACTTTTTCGGGATAATTCTGTACAAAGTTGAGTCCATATACTCCAGAAATCGAATGTACCAGCAATACACACTGCTTAATTCCCATGGTGTCCAGTGCAGCATTCAATTCACTATTGATATTATCTACAGTTCGATCCGTTGCTGCAACATCACTAAACCCATATCCAAACGGCTCTACAATCACTATGTTAAAACTCTCATCTAAAGATTGTGCCAGAGGTTTGAAGTAGATATGCGGTGATGGAACTCCCAGAGCCGGCATCATCACCAATGTGGTTTTTCCTTCATCTGCAAATGTTTCTCCACTTGCATCCAATTTTCCATACAAAGCAAGATGCATATTATTCCCTTTCACTGTGATATATTTACTTGCATATCCAACTTGTGTTGCTCCCATAGCATATACCATATTAGAATTTCCTACCAGAAATGTAAACAGCATCGCAATCGTCACAATTCTTGAGATTCGCTTTTTGTATCTTCCCATACGTTTCCTCCTAATAAATTATTTCAAATATTTTTTCAGTTCTTCTACCTTATCTAATCTTTCCCATGGAAGGTTGAGATCGTTTCTTCCAAAATGTCCATAGGCTGCCGTCTGTTTATAGATCGGACGGCGGAGATCCAACATCTGAATGATTCCTGCTGGTCGCAGATCGAATTCTCTTCTTATCATCTCTACCAGACTCTCATCTGAAATTTTCCCACTTCCAAAGGTGTCTACCATAATAGAGGTCGGATGAGCCACCCCAATTGCGTAAGACAACTGAATTTCACATTTTTTTGCCAGACCTGCAGCCACAATATTCTTCGCAACATAACGAGCAGCATAAGATGCAGAACGATCTACTTTCGTACAGTCTTTTCCAGAAAAAGCTCCGCCGCCATGCCGTGCCATACCACCATAGGTATCTACAATAATCTTGCGTCCTGTTACACCACTATCGCCGTGAGGACCGCCTATGACAAAACGCCCTGTTGGATTGATGAAAAATTTTGTATTCTCATCTACCAGTTCTGTTGGAATAATCGGTTCCAATACATATTTTTTTATATCTTCGTGGATCTGCTCCTGTGTCACATCTGGATCATGCTGTGTTGACAGAACCACTGCATCCAGCCGATGCGGAATACCTGCTTCGTCATATTCTACAGTAACCTGGCTCTTACCGTCCGGTCTTAAATAATTCAACAAACCATCTTTACGGACCTGGGTAAGCTGCCGAGTCAATTTGTGTGCCAGTGAAATTGGATATGGCATAAATTCATTCGTTTCGTCACATGCGTAACCAAACATCATACCCTGATCCCCAGCACCAATTGCATCAAGCTCTTCTTCTGACATTTTGTGTTCTTTTGCTTCCAATGCCTTATTCACGCCCAAAGCAATATCTGCTGACTGCTCATCAATTGCCGTTAAGACAGCACAGGTATGTGCATCAAATCCATAATCTCCATTGTCATAACCAATTTCTTTGATCGTTTCTCTTACCACCTGCTGCATATCTATATACGCATTGGTCGTGATTTCTCCCATCACTAATACCATACCCGTTGTAATTGCAGTCTCACAGGCCACTCTGCTCATCGGATCCTTTTCCATAAGAGCATCCAATATGGCGTCTGATATGGCATCACACATTTTGTCCGGATGCCCTTCTGTTACTGATTCTGAGGTAAACAATCTTTTCTCCATAGTAAATTCTCCTTTGTATCAATATTTCATATTTGTCAATAACATAAAATATCTTTACTATGATTACTATATTTTTTGTCTACATTGTACTTTTTTCTGTCCGGTTGGCTTTATCTTTAAACCAAATAACTTTTCTATTCTTCTACGAAATAACATATTCGTCTGATTAATTCTGGAATATTAACAGGACTGGTTATATAATCGCTTACACCTTCATGGCGATATTGATATTCTAAAGATAAATCTTTATTATCAGTGAATATAAAAAACGGCAGTTCTCTGAATATTGGCTCCTTCTTGTTTCGATATATTCCAGCAAGCTTTTTCATAGAATGAAAAAAATCCATAGCAATTCCATCTTGTAAAAACAAATCACACAGAATCAATTCAATATCTTGACATTCTAATAGTTTATTCTCTGCTTCCCATATAGTTTCTACCATAATCATATATATCCCCTTTTTAAGAAGCTCTGTTTGTATAATAGACGTGATTTCCGAATTCTTTTTTACAAGAAGTATCTTATGAAAAGTAGCTCCCTCTCCATTGGATTCTTTATAAGCATATTCCAATAATGTTTCCTTCACTAAATCGAATTGTAATTTATTCATGCATATCTTAGCTCCCTTTTCCAATGCTTCTTTCTCATAATATTTTTTGTCATAGCATGTAAAGAAAAGGAATGGAATTTTGTATGTTTTTTCCCGCAAGTATTCTAGCAGCTCCATTCCACTCCCATCTGACAATTTCAAATCCGAACCTATAATGAGTATTTGTTCCTTTTCTATAAGCTCTTTTCCTTGTGATACTGTAAATGCAACTAATACATGATATCCTTTTCGCTGTAGAAAGTTTTTTATATGCCAAATGTAATTACTATCGTCCTCTATTAACAATATCTTTTTCATTTCTTATCTCCATTAAAAAATAATAGCAATGAGAAGTTACCTCTATTTTATTTGTATCTAAGGCACCATACCAATTTCATCATAAACCACTTTAAGCAAGTCCGGTATATCTATTGTATATTTTGATTTTTTCTTTGCCTATTTTAATCTTATATATTTTTAGCATACATTATTCTCCCCATAAAAAAAGCAGTGTCATCCACTGCCTTTTCTCCATCACTTAATCTGTTATTTCCACAAATGAGTATCTTTCTTCTTTCTTTTGCACAATTGCAGAACCCGTTTGTTCTTGTATCGTTTTTAACAATTCTTCTACATATATTTGAGCTTCATGCACTTCAATATTCATGGCGTATGCAATTTCTCTAATTGAAAAACTCAACTCTGAATCGCTCATCAACAGTTGTAAAATCTCCCATTGCATATCAGTAATTACAATTTCTGCACCATCATAAATCATCCTTTTCTTGTCAAATTCAATATCCCATTTTCCGAAATGAATTCTTTCTTCTTCTAATATATTTTGCATATCTAATCGCATAACTACAAAAGACACTTCCGGCCAACATTTCTTTAATAATTCCTCTGCTTTTTTTCTTTCCTCACAATTCTTAAAGTATAATAATTCTCCCATCCTCTATCTCCTCATATCATTTATCATTATACTTTAAGTTTACATCCGAATTATTGCAGAAATCTTATTAAATTATTCCTTTAGCCTTTTTTCTACGATACTATCTTCATTGTATTTGTGTAATTGACCGCCCAATAAACGCTTTCCTATAATAATCCAAGTATCTCTATTGTACTGATCCATATCCCTATACAATTCCATAATTTCTCTTTTATTATTCTGATCTCGCTGCTGTTCCTCTTCATCTTTTCTCAATATATAATCAACTGGGACCTTAAAGAATTTGGATAATGCAAGCAACATATCACCAGAAATATTCTCGTCTACATTTTCATACTTACTAATTGTCTGCTGACTGACTCCTATTTCTTCCCCTAATCTCGTCTGAGTCAGGCCTAATTTTTTTCTTAATTCAGATATTCGATTCACAAGCGTACACCTCCCGATACACTCATTTTACACTTAAATACGCCCGTATTTTACTTCGTTTAAGAGTATTACTACTATGTATCATAGTATATCGTAGTATTACTATCATCATTTCCTTACATCTATACCGAAAAAAAGTCAATCTATACAAACAATATTACAATTTCTTTTCTTTTAAATATACTAGTGCTTATAGGGGAGGAGAAATGCTTATGAAAAAACTATTATTGATTGGCAACCCGTCCGTCTTGGGGATAAATCTGGAGAATATCTTAAAGCAAAATTATGATACCGATTTTATTTCCACCGTACCAAAACAAATCGGCAGCATACCATTTAACTCTTATAATGCTTTGATCTTGGATTTCACACTTTTACATAACTACAGTCTTACCATAAGTAAAACTGCAAAACAATGCTATCCAAACATCATTGTTCTGTTTTTATGCTCTACCAATATTCCAGAACAAATTATTTTGGATTTCTATGAATCCGGTGCCGATGACCATTTATATTCTTCCCTCTCATCACCAGCACTCTTACTGAAAAAATTGGATATATTATTTACCAATTATCATCTAGCCTCAAAGTATGAAGACAGCCACATAACTTTAAATTTTGACTCCTTGACCGCAGTGATTGAAGGTACTGCTACTTCTTTTACTCCATTGGAATTCAAACTACTCAAACTGCTTTCTTTAAATCCAAACACCGTTTTAACCAGACAACATCTTTTATATTCTCTATGGGATCGAAATGGGAATTATGTAGAAGAAACTTCTCTCAATAGTATGATCTGCCGTATACGGCAAAGAATTGATACCGAAAGGCATCATTATATTAAGACAATATATGGAATTGGATATATGTGGATTTCTTATTTAATATAAGTTTAATATAAGCAGAATCCTATTAGATAATAGGTGATTCTGCTTATATCTCAAACTTCATTTCTTACTGATCACAGCTAAAAAAACAAGTAGCCATAATACAATCTGTAACACACTCATGACGTACCTGACCACAATTTACGTCATATACATTCACTTCTTCTTTTTGTAATTCCTGTTTTTCCAAATTTGCCTCTTTCATAATAATCACCTCCTACTACAATATTTTTATGATTAATATCCCTTACAACCAGTAAAGATTTATCCATCTTGTTACTTAAGGTGCTAGAATGAGTGGGGCAATAGGTCTGGCCTTCACCTCCTAGAACTTTACGTCCGTGAATAAATCAGCCAACCCGCCCTTCATCCGCAGCATTACGTAAGTTGAACCCTCCAGCGTTCGTGTTAAGCACCTAGTAGCTTGAACAGTCAATGGGAAAACTGGTATTGACCATTGCTATTACATTACAAAAGAGTATCTGTTATGAATGCTGTTGGTATTGATGTTTCTCAAGTAAAAAGTATCGTCACTATCCGAATACTGGGAGATGTGGGGGCTTATGCCTCCCTGCGATATCCCACACACTCAGTCTGCCATAAACTGCCTAATCAAGCATATCCCAAATCTTGATGGTGAAACTAATGTCTGTTTGGAACATACTGGCAGATACTATGAATCGGTTGCCACCTTGTTCATTATTTATATTTTATTCCCACGGAGAAATCATTGCATTAATACCCATACAGTCATGTAGACATTCAAATTTTATTGCCCCACAATCATCTGTATATACATTCACTTCCTCTGTCTCCATTTCATAATTTTTTGCTATTCTCTCATTATCCATATCTTATTTTCCTTTCTGTATAAATTTATTCAGTTGTTATTAGTATTCAATATTGAGCCAAGCACTTCCGCCCAAGCAATCATTTAAACAATGAAATTGAATCTCACCACAGTCATCTGTATAAATGCTTACTTCTGTAATAAGGAGTTCTCTTGTATCTTCGTCTTCTTTTCGCTCCTTCATCAAACTTCCCTCCTTCCTATTAATATTTTTTGATAACATAAGTATACTATTTTAAAATTTCAATTCCATATTTTATGTGCAGATTGCATTTTTTTCTTTCTGTTTGGATAACTATTCTATTCTTAGTTGATCAATGATTGATTTTTTCTTCTGCTCTCTTATTTGGTAAGTAGATAATATAACCTGTATTAACAGCAATACCAATACATATATTCCCATATAAAAAAACGGAAATGAATACTCTACCACTTTGCCATAACATCCTATACTCATTTGACGATAAATCAACATTGCAATAGGTGTTCCAATTAGCAGTGTCATGCAAATACTAGAAATAGAATAGCACATTCCTTCACAGATAATAACTTTATAAAGCTGTTTTTCTGTTAATCCTATAGACCGTAAAACACTGTATTCACGTCTTCTAAACAATTGATTTGATAGTGTTGTATTAATCATATTGATTACTCCAAACAAAAAGATCAAAACAGAAGCTACTTGCAAAATTATATATATAGTATTGGCTGACCTATAGCTTTCTACTCTACCATGCAAACTCTCTATCTCAATATCTTGATTTTGTATGATTATATTCTCAAGTTTCTTTTCAATGTTACTCTGCTCTTTAGGATTAACTGTAATTCCCCATGTATAATCATAATTCTTAACTCCGGGAAGTAATTTTGTAAATGCAGCTTCAGACATATACATCATAGCCGCATCAAATCCTCCATGTCCATTTCCTTCTGAAATAGGTGCCTTAGATGATTGAAAAATACCTGATACCTTTACCGGTATTTTTTCTTTCCCAAATGATATTTCAAACTGCATTCCTACTTTTACTTCTTCCCCGAAATCTTTATAACCACTTTTTACTAGTACTTCTTGTGAATTTTCTGGCAATTTACCAACAATTAACGAGTCCTCAATTTCCTTTCTATTTTTCTCTGTAAGCATATCGCACATGCCTCTTCCATCTTTGTTTTCATATTGAAAAGTAAAAGTTGCCGATTTTCTTAGTATTTGTATGTTTCTTACACCTGGAATTTTACTAATCTCCTGCTTTAAGCTTTCATTAAGTGGATTTTCTGAATACAATACTTTCGTATGTTCTTTATCCGAATCAATATATAGTTTATAATCAACATTACCAAAATAGTATTGTGCCATCCGTTCCGGAGATTGTAAAAGTAGAGCTGACGATACCGCTAATAAAATAATTCCACCAAGACTCAATGATATAACAACACTCCATACTTTTTTTGGTTCTCTCTTAAAGTTCATTATACCCAAAGATACTGGCTTAAGTTTTCTATTTTTTCTGTGTATGGGTATATTGAAATTATCAGTTGTTATAACTCTTACAGCTTCAATCGGAGATGCTTTCATAGCGATTTTAACTGGTTTGTTTATAGATATACTGACAATGATACTGCAAATAACTGCCGTTATCATTGTGCATACTACGTAATTTGTAATATTAACTCCTTTGGCTAATATTATTAGTGAACAAACTATTGCTAATGCAATACCTGCGACGATACCTCTAACTCCTAAATATCTTCCTTCTTTTTTAACAATATTTCTAATCTCCTTTTGTGTAGCTCCTATTGTTCTAAGTTGCCCATAATTTTGAATTTTGTTAACTATAGAAATTTGGAAGATACTTTTTATAACTGTATAGCTTCCAATTAAAACAAGTGCTGTTAATACACTTAAAATTCCCAATTGTTCTACTGAGATGACTTGATTAATGTATCTAAAATATTGGTTATTAAACGCTACAGGTAAATTATTCTTTTCGGCAATTTTGCTACAATATTCCTTTATTTCTTCAGCATTTTTTTTAACATGTACATAAACCATACTTGAAGTTTCATCATATTCTTCATAATTTTTCAGTCTTTTCTCCGATATTAAAAATGGAAATGTTTCTCCACTGCTCCTCATATCAAGAATACCTGAAATAGTATATTCTCCTGACAATTCCTCCGTATTTAAAGTAATCTTATCTCCTATATTTTTATTAAATCCGTATTTGTCTAACCACTTTCTACACACAGCAATTTGATTTATTGCCTTTGGAACTTCTCCACTGGATAAATTTATCTGATTTCTCATCATATAAAGCATTGGCTGATCCATGTAAAAAAAAGTAGCTGTATATTTTTTATCAGACTGTATATCCCCAACAAGATAATATTGTCCTACTCTTTCAAATCCCTTTTCTTCTCTTAGCTTTAACAGCTTTCCTTCTGAAACATTCATATAAACTGCTTCGTATGTATCCTGAATCTGTTTTTTCTGTACTTCCATCAGTGAAGTCGCAATTAGTCCTGAAAAGCAAATCAAAAATGATGCTAGAGCTATAGAAATCACTAACATAACATTTCTTCGCTTTTCAGACTGAAGATTCCTCTGTACAATCTTTTTTATTACTTTTTTATTCCCTGATTCTCTCATTTTCACCAACTCCAGTTCCCAAAAATTTTCCGTCTTCGATCCTCACTATCCGTTCTGCTAAATCTGCAATGTGTTCATTATGTGTAATCATCACAACACTTTGCTCAAATTTTCTACTCGTGCGTCGAATCAATTCCAGTACATCCTGGCTCGTCTTGCTGTCAAGATTTCCTGTTGGTTCATCCGCAAGTATAATTGCCGGTTTTGTAATCAAGGCTCTCGCAATCGCAACACGCTGCTGCTGTCCACCAGATAACATATTCGGCATACTTTTAAGCTTCTCCTGTAAACCGAGCATATTAATAATTTCATTCAAAAAGGTCTGATCAACTTCCCGCCCATCTAATTCAATCGGCAAAACTATATTCTCATAAACATTCAACATCGGTAGTAAGTTATAGTTTTGAAAAATAAATCCTATACTTCTTCTTCGAAAAATTGTGAGTTGCTCATCATTTAAGTCTGACAATTTTTTCCCTTGGATCTTAATTTCCCCAGATGTAGGTATATCCAATCCCCCCAACATATTCAATAGGGTAGATTTACCGCTTCCGGATGTACCAACAATAGCTACAAATTCTCCTTTTTCAACACTAAAATCTACTCCATCCAATGCCTTTGTTATATTAGGCTCCTTTCCATAATATTTTTTTATATTTTTTGCTTCCAATACTTTCATAATTTATTTCTCCTTTTAACTCTATTTTTAATTCGTATCTATAATATCAATGAAAGGCTACTCGATTTTATTTTCTCGAATAGCCTTCCATATTTTTCTATGTATTACTTAGTTGTATTTAAAAAAGCGCCGCCACCAATGCAATCATTTTCACATTTCTTACGAACGATATCGCAATCCGGCAATTCATAAATATCAACTTCTTCTTTTAATAACTCTTCGTTTTCAGTTACTTCTATTCTCTTTTCTTCCATGACAATAACCCTCCTTTTTAATAATCCGGATTCAGAAATGATCCACCACCAAAGCAGTCCTTTTTGCAATGATTTTGAATTTCTCCACAATCTGCCTTATATACGTCAATTTCTTCTTTTGATAATTCTTGAGCTTCTCTTTCTTTTAATTCATCCATAAGAATATTATCTCCTTTCTACTTTCCGATACTTACTCCATAGGTGTAACTAGAGCCAACACCCCAAAACAATCCGTTACGCATTCATACCTTGTGTTACCACAATCATTAGTGTAAACACTTACTTCCTCTTTGTTAAGTTCTGAGGATTTTCTTTCTGTATTGAATTCTTCCATAGAACTCACCTCCTTATGTCTATATGTATACACTTTCACATACCTTTTATCTATATTTCTTGTCTAAATTGCTCTTTTTTCTTCCTAGTTGGCTTCTTTCTCCCATTTTCTCTTTACCGCCGACATATACTCAATATAAATTTCTAAATTTTTCTTTCTATTTTCTTTAGAATCATAGTGAAACAATACATAATTTAATACTGCTTTTAAAAAAATACACCGGTAATCATAGGGTTCTTCTGATGCCATACAACGTCCACCACATATATAGCGGTAATCACATTCTTTACATATTTCTTTATGTTCAGCGCAGAACAATCTCTTAATTTCATCTTTTTTCAATAAATTTTCTAATTCCTGTAAAATTTTCTGTGGCTCATCGGACAGTATATTTCCCATTCGAACCTGGTTCTGCTCCATACACTGGCACATGTAAATATCGCCTTCTGGGAAAATTGCCATAACTTTTCCATAACCCCCACAAGAATTTCTTACCTGAATTCTTTGATAAAAGGCTCCCCCTATTTTTTTATTCTCGTATCCCTGTTTCAATATATATTTTGCTATCTTCAGGTTCATATCAAGATGTTCCATATCTGTTAAAATTTCAGAGTTTTCTTTCGCCCTACCCACAGATGAAACAATATTAAAAAGAACATCAATGTCATATTTAGCAGCTATATCAATCAATCTATACAAATCCACTTCATTGGTTTTCTCATAAATAAAACTAAGGACAACTTTTATTCCAGCTTGCTGACACATCTCGATATGATTAATTAGCTGCTGCTCCTTTTCAGGTGTTCCAAACATGTGCATGGTACTGAAATCAATTTCATCTATATATCCTTTGAGTTGTTCTGTTAATTCCTCGGTAATAGCAAGACCATTGCTCTGCAGTGTAATTGGGCAAGTCAAACCATTTCTTAATGCTTTTGCAATTTTCACAATTTGATCTTTAATCAGTGGCTCTCCACCTGTAAGAATCATTTTATGTGGTTTATTTTTCTGAAAGAACGGAATCACCTTATTCTGTATATCCTCCAGCTTAAATTCTTTTTCTGGACGAAGCTTGTCGTTTGCACTGATCGCACAAAAATCACAATTCATATTACATTTCCTGGTTACCATCAAATATACCGTATTGATTTTCTCATGATTATTCTCTATTTCCTTTATAAATTCAGTTTGCTGCTTCCATACAGGGAATAACTTTTCCTGAAACTCTGGTTTATCTAAATTGTCTGCAAATCTTCTACTTACCCCCAGGCAGACTTTTCCTATCGGATCAATTAAAGCCACTTTTTCTCCCTCTGTAATCTTAATAAACTCATTCATTTTACTTTCCATGGCGTAAATATCTCCTTTCATATTCTTGTTTCAGCTTTTCAAGCTGTTTTTCAGTTAAGTTTGTTTGAATCAGATGATACATCCACTTCGTCACTTCACAATTCACTTTTATAGGTTTATATACATTCTGGTGAATTTCATAATTTGCCATCTGACAGCCTCTTGTTTTACAATGTCTAATATATTGACATTCTTTACACATTGTATCCTCTTGATCCTCTAGGTAAATAATTTCTCGAATCCTCGGAACATCCAACCCGGCTTCCACAGAACCGATTTTAAATTCTGGAAGTTCCGCACAAGTATAAATCCCACCATCCGTTGTTACATAGCAAGTTGTCAAACCCGCCTTACATGCATAAAATGGACATGGAATCAGGAATGATTTCAGATATTGTTCCCAGAGATTCCAGAAGATTACTTCTTGATTTTTTTGTATATATGCTTTATATAAGCCAAATACTTTCTCTATCTGCTCTCGTAATCCCTGTATCTGCTCATCACTCCAGGAGCAATAATAATCAATTCCTGATTCTAATTTTTTAATTCCTAAATCAAGCAAAAACTGGAAACTTTCTGCATAATATTGATAGTTATTACTTGTCACAACACTGGCTACAGAAATCTGATTTCCTGTTTCCTGCTCATATTTTCTCAATAACGGAAGATTCTTCATGATTTTTTCAAAACTTCCATTTCCTGCATAGTCTCTCCTGTTCAAATTCTGAACATACTCAGGACCATCTAAACTCACCTTCACCTCAAATGTATTTTCCACAAAAAAATCAATTACTTCATCCGTAACTAATGTTCCATTTATCGTAGTACTGAACTTGCATATTAAGTTTGTTTCCTGGCATTTTTTCTTCGCATAATCTACCGCATCTTTCATCAGATTAAATGCCATAAGAGGTTCCCCTCCAATAAAGTAAACCATAAGTGTCCGATCATGCTGTTTATTTGCTTCATGCACAGCAATATCGATTGCCTTTTGAGCCGTTTCTAAACTCATGTATGTATTTTTCTTCTCGCCCAGATAGCAGTAAGTACAATTCAAATTGCACTTATTTATAATCTCTAATGACAATGTATACATTTTCCTGCCTCCTAAACTGTAAATTGGTTCAAATTTCTATTTGTTTTCTTCTGGAAATCCAATCTTTCCACCATATTAAATAAGGGATATCGCAAAATAATTTCTGTCTTCGGATTTTCCATGGCATATACCCTGATTCTCTCTTTATACTCACATATTTCCTGATAATTGTTGTGATCAATAAATAGCACCGGATACTGTTCTGCTGTTTTTATATTTCTCAATTTCTCCATTCCACTTTCAAAAGTATCACATCTCTCTGTTCTCGTTACTTCCCGTATGAAACGCTGCTCTAAAGGTTCTTCTATACGGTTCGTTAGAAAATAACACTGTTTCTGCTTCAATGTCTGATATGGATAATAGTTATTCAAAGTATTGAAAGTAAACTGTAAAATTGCCTGTTGATACTGTTTCTCATAGTTACTCAAATAGCCTGTTACCACAGCACAGGCAAGGCTATTTCCTGGATGCAGCACCGGTATTCCTAAGTGATATAAAAAGAAAAGCCCACAAGAAAAAATTACATCATTTTTCTTTTCATCATATTGAAGCACTTGTACCGGGTTCTCCATATCCAGGCATCTTACCCCCATTACAAAGGGGAAGGAAGCTGGATAGGTTGCTTCTGCTTTCTGATTGGAATATGCAGCCACAATCAAAATCCCCTTTTCTGTAGCTGCTCTACACACTTCCTCTATTTCTTTGTGATATTTGTACTCATCTCCCATACTCATATTAATTATGTCTACCTGTTCCTCTATCAGTAATTCAATACCTTCTATCATATCCAGAACCGTACTCTTTTTGTTCTTCCTTACAATGGGTACCAGAACAATTTCAGCTTCTGGGTTTTCCTTTAAAATAAAAGAACAGACATATTCCGCATGGGTAAATCCAAGGGTATCTTTACTGTATTCCTGACCTTTCCACTTGCAGTCTATTTTTACAATTTTCTTATCCTGAAAAAAAGGATTATCAAAAGATCCATTGGAATCCAACACACCTATCCTCACTTTTCACTCACCTGCCTTATATGTAGCTTCTCCAAATCCACAATAATATCTGCTTCTCGCAATTCTTCCAGATTGTGCGTAGAAAAAATAATAATTTTCTCCCTTGATAACACATGCAATAATTGATAAAAACGCCCTCTTCGTTTTTCATCAATATTTGCTGTCGCTTCATCAAAAATCAGAATTTGTGAATTTTTCAAAATATTCCTCATAATATCCAAACGCCGCATTTGTCCCTCTGAGAAATTGCACGGATCTATCTTTATCTCGGTATCCCATACCATTTCTAAAGTATGGATTTCATCATACAAATCCAAGCACTTTGCCACTGTATCCATTTCTTCCTCCGAAACAATATGTAGTAATCCCATGTTCCGTCTTACTGTATCATTGAAGAACTGTGTACGCTGCATAACATATCCTGTATTTTCCCAATAGCTGTTAATATCTAATTCCTGCAAATCTGTGTCGTTCACAACTACTTTTCCTTTTGTCGGTTGATACACACCTGTTATAATTTTGAACAGAGTGCTTTTACCTTGTCCACTTTTTCCATGAACTCCGTAAAGAGTGCCTTTTTCGAACTTCAAATTGAGCCGGTCAAATACCTGCTTATTTGACTCTGGATAAGAAAAGCTCATCTCTTCTAAGGAAATGTTGTTAACTGTTGTTACTTTCTTTCCGTCTCCTTGTTTCTGATCCGGATACTGGAGTAGACCATTGATATCCTTTAAGGAAACTACGGCTGTATGATACTCGTTAGCAAACTGTGCAATTCCAATAATAGGATTCATAATAATTGTCTGGTAGTTCATCAAGGCCATAATGGTACCTATGGTCATATTCCCTTTGAATACTTCTTGTGCACCGACTACCCAAATTATGACTGTTCCTATAAACTGAATCACAAGTATCGTAGATGTATTCATTATATACAACAAGTTCTGGCGATTCGTCTCTTTTTTGTATTTCTGATTTTTTTCAAAGTACATATCATGCACATATTGCCCACATTGAAAGAGTCTTGTAATAAACCAATTATCATAGGTGTTTGTCAGAATATTCGTGATGCTGTTATATCCTTCCAATACTTGACCACTGGTTTCCTGTATCAATTTCCCCAGGATTCTACTAATAAAAGGAACACTGACAAGTAAGATAATATTGGATACGGCAATTCCCTTATGGATAGAAAACATATATGGAGGAACAACCACCAGGATAACAATGTTGGAAACCAATGTGATAATACTTGTAATTCCACATTGTTTCACTGCTGAAACATCTTTATCTACTTTCAGCAAAATGTCACTTAGCTTTATCTTCTCAAAAAAATTCACGCTTACTGTTGATAATTTATCTTCTACCTTTTGTCGCATATCTGCTGCTATCTCTTCCGATATGACAGCCACAACATAACGCTGTACATAATTCATAAGGTAGTTCAGTAGCAACATTCCCAAGAACACAGCTAGAAGGAACATAAACGCAGATAAACTGGTACTATGCGGATTCCCCAAATCATCTATCACTTTTCCCTGCAGCTCCGGACGCACTAAAGAAACCCCCGCTGTTAACACAATTATCGCTATCGTTAAAATGTAGGAAGGTAGTAGTTTTTTCCTAAAAGCATACTCTTTTAAAAATCCAAGGTATGGGCGGCTTTGTTTACCTTTCATCACTTAACCTCTTGGCAATCTTCTCTCCGAACTCACTGAATTTTAAATCTTCCTCCTGGATATAGTCTATATACACTCCTAATTTTTCTCTAACTATTTCAATCGGCTGCTGTAAATAATATTCAAGAATCTGCACCATTGCCTTATAAAAGATATGTTCAAAAATACACTCTGCATCCGATGGTACATTAATCTTCCCTGTATTGATAAAATTCATATATCCGCATTTCATACCATGACAAAAATCTCGGATTGTGCATCCCTTGCACTTCGGATCGGTTTTATCAAAGTTCGACATTGCTATTAATTTTGCCTTTCTTATATCAACACCTTCCTTGATATTGCCTATACAATATTTTTCATTACTTGTAAGAAATCCGCATGGGTATATCTGACCGTTCGGAAAGATCTTGAAATTTCCAATTCCAGCATCGCACATGCCAAAGCAGTTTCCAAAGTTACACAACATATTAAACATTTTTCCATCAAATTGATCTATAGTAAAAACTCTGCCCGCTGCTGCTTCAGCCAAATAGTACTGCAAAATTTGTCCCACCTGCTTTTCAAATTCTACCTTCAGCTCATCACATATTTTTAAATATACATCCATAATCATACAGATGTTATCCAAGCCATGCTCATGCAGGTAACAGATGTTTTCGAACATATACGGAATGGTATTTTCTGTGACTGTCATTCTTACAGAAAAATTCAATCCACTATCCTTTACCTTCATGATATTCTCAAAAATTTTTTCATAGCAAGAAACTCCATCTTTCGCAACTCTGTTCAAATCATGGGTTTCCTTATTCCCATCAAAACTAAGGCGTACTGTAAAATGATTTTCTTTCATAAATGCAATGAACCGATCATCCATCATGGAACAGTTGGTAGTAATATAATACTTTACTTCCCTTTCCGGATAATTATTTTTGATATAGGCTACTGCCTTGTAAATTAAATCTTTCTTCAGCAAAGGCTCACCGCCCAAAAAATCAATCAAGACTTTCCCTCTATCCCCATAATTCATCATAAACTCCAAAGAGTCCACAAGTGTTTTTTCATTCAACTGATAATGGTTATGGTAGTCTTCATAACAATACTGGCATTTAAAATTACAATCTGTTGTCATATATAATGTGAAATTATACATATCTGTCTACTCCTTTCTTGAATATACTAAAAACAATTTTAATCAAATTCTCCTATTTCGCCATATATTTTGATTATTTTGCGTATTTTAGTGTCTAAATGGCATAAAAACAGGTCTTGATATTCTTAATACCAAGACCTGAGAAAAAATCTTATTAATAGATTCCGACCTCTTTGCCAAATTTATACATATATTGGGTTACTGTCTGTATGGCATGCTGAACAGATTGTCTGCCTGCACTATCATAGGTACTTTCATTTTGAGCATTCGCCGCAAGTCCTTTCGCATGCTTTGCTGCTGAGTACATCAAGTTTCCCGTTGATGTATTTAATGCAGTTGTATATACGGAAGAATTAAACGAATTCCCTGTTATTGTGTAAGATTTACGGTTTTTATCTACATATTTTTCAAAAGCAGAATGATTGCTGTTTACTGCCGTCAGGTTCGATGCGTGGTGTGGTTCATTTAAGTCTGATACATAATGTGTGCCTTTTCCTAAATTTGACATAGCCAATTGTACGTCCCCTGCACGATACGCATTTACTGCTGCCTGAAAATATGACTCTGCTCTTGTCCTAGCTGTCGGGGATGTTTGCCCCAGCCAGTTTTTCCCAGAATCAGGATCATAAAAGTGTCCGGCAAAAGTTCCTGCATCCGTTTCATTTCCGAGTTTATCCGGCCAGTCAGTTGCTTCCATAAGAATAGATGAATTCAATTCGCCATTAAATGCACTATTGCCCTGATCATTACTCAGAATTTTAAGTGCATTTGCGACTATATACTGATGTGTGTGATCTACTCCACCGGACGAAAATCTTTCATCTGGATTTGCGCCATGCTCAATCGGAACCCCTTCCCCATAGAGGTCATCAGAACCATTTGCAATATCCTGCACTTTCGTTGGAAGTTCCGGCTGTTCCGCTGCCATAACTGGTATAGTTCCCAATAAAGCCCCCACTGATACCATGGCAATAAATAGTTTCATTTTTTTTCGCATACTTATGCCTCCTCTTCTTTTTTTTCTTTATTTTACATCCTACTTCAAGAAAAAACATAAAATTTGTTTAGTTTGCATTTTTTATGCCCTGCCTGGACTAAAAAAATGGCACTTATTTTCCATAAGCACCATCTTTTCCACTATATTTCTATCGGAATAATTACAGAGACAGAAAACATATCATCTAAAACATTAAATGATACTTCTCCCCCGTAATCCTTCACGACACTTTTAATATTTTTAACACCAAAACCATGATTTTTCTTATCTTCTTTTGATGTTTCCATTGTTGTATTGTCTCGCAAATAACGTACTTGTGATTCTCTTAGGCTATTTTCACATAAAATTGACAAGAAACCTTTTACTTTTTTAGCCTTTAGTTGTATCAAACACTCTACCGTAGGATTTTCTTCTTTCATTAACCGGCATTCTCTTAATGCATTATCTATTGTATTAGAAATTATAACACATAAATCCTCGTTCCTTACCTGCTTAAACTCTGTGAAATCAGCAAACACCTTAAATTCAATTTCCTTTTCGATGGCCTCTAATCGTTTCGTATGAAGCAGATTATCAATAAATGTATTCCCTGATTTATAGTAGCTTTGATACTTATTTAGCTTACGCTCAATACCATTAATGTACTCTATTTTTTGCTCTGGCTCTACATTTTCTTTCAAAGCTTCCAAATGGTTTTTTATATCATGAGAAAGCCTACGGATATTTTCCATATCTTTCGATTGCCTCATATAATAATCATACTGTAGACTCATCTCGCTTATTTGAAGCTTCTTTTCATTCTCGATTTTTTTTACATTTAAGTAGTTCTCCAAAATTACTATATTACAGACAGTTCCTAAAAACATAACGATAGGTACTATTAATATCGTAATAACCGACCATACATTACCGATAATTACCTCTTTATCGTTATATAGGTTATCGGTACATACCGCCATAACTATAATGTTAAGAAATAGCGGGATAAGAATTGTAATCACATTAATGCTTGATAGGAACGGTGGAATTCTTTCTATAATTCTCTTTAATGCCAAACTTCCGGCAATAATAACACCTTCCGCAATTACCATCATACCCACTTGGTAGATTCCTGGCAATTCAGCTAATATCCTATTTCCACTATATGGATACAGAAAAATGCAGCTTAATAATTGCCCTAATAACGAAATGGATAAGTAAATGCAACCTATCAAGATACAATACTTCATATTACGCTGAAATAAAAAATGTCCTATAAACATAGCAATTATCACTATGGTAATATAATTATAAGCAATATGTATGGATACTCCATTTTCCATTACTCGCACCAAAAATATACTTCCAATACACAAAACATAGGAATACCAATTTTTCTTTCTGTAACTTTGACTGTTTTTTCTATCAATTAACAAATATGTAATCAACGAAATATTAATTATTGAAAAGATATTCTTTATAATACTCTGTCCATACACACTACACACTTCCTCCCCGTTCTGCCATTTTTTTCATTAGGTTTTGTTTTCTGGATCGTGTAATATAAATCTTATCTCCGGAATAAAGCGTGACGGTAAGATCATGTAATGATTCAATGCAGTCAACATTTACAATGATACCATTATGACAGCGTACAAAATAGTATTTTTCCAAACGTTCTTCCAAATCTCTCATTTTAAAATATCCATCTTCCTGATTCCCGTTTCTTAAATGAAATAACACTTTTCGTTTTACCGTTTCAATGTATTCTATATCCGAAAGAAATAATTTAAAGTATCCTTTCTCATTTTTTACTGCTATGTATTTTTGTTCGTATGAATCCAGTTTTCTTAACGCTCTGTTCATTTCACAATTGATCTGTACCTGTGTAATCGGTTTTGTGATAAAATTCTGCACATCATATTTATATCCTACCCCCAAAAATTCATTATGGGATGACACAAAAAGGATAATTGATTTTTCATCATGTCTGCGGATGATATCTACCAGTTCCATACCATCCATCGCAGGCATCTCTATATCCAAAAAGAAAATTTGGAATTCTTCTTTTAAAGATTCCATTAACTGCAATGGCTTTGTATATTTTTTTATTACAAAATCCTTACCGTTCTTCTCCGCATAAATTTTCAGCATTTTTTCAACTGTATCTACAAAATATTTTTCATCATCACATATCGCTATTTTTATCACTTATATCACCCATCTGCTTCTTCAGCATATTTTCCATCTGTGCTTCATTTAGTCTTCTTCCCATCAATAATAAAGTAGCTTTGTTTATCTCGTCTAACTTCTGAAAAACATCCCATAATTCTTCAATTTGACTCTTACACAAATCACTATTATCTCCATGTACTAAAATATCTATGGGAGTGTTAAATATGCTTGCCAGTTTCACCAGTAAACTACAGGGAATATTTTCAATATCTGCCTTTTCGATTCTGCTGATTGTCTGTTGACTTGTACCTAGTTTTTCACTTAACTCCTTCTGAGAAATCCCCAGTTCCTTTCTCTTTCTCCTGATTATATTCATTTCCACCACCACACCAATAGAATAAAACACTCACCGCATATCACTTTAGATGTTAGTATTTATAATAAAAATAACGTATTTTTACCAATATTTCAAGTTTTATTTTTTAAAATTACAATTCTTTAGCATACGCCTCCCAAAGACTTTTCTTTTTCTGTTCAAAATAGCACATATCAGGATTATGTCCACCTATTGATCCACTATATGCCAAACTATTCATAATACAGTTTTTGCTTTGACACTCCCTATAGAGATTACATTTTGAACACATTGTACCTTCTTCCTCTAATTTCCTCAACCTTTTGATGCGATCCATAGACAATCCATTTTCAACATCGCCAATGCACCCACTAGATTCTAAATTTGCTGCACAACCAAAGATTCTTCCATCCACCTTCACATATATTTGAATGAGTCCCACACCGCAAAATCCTGATTTCCCGTTATTCTCTCCGTATTTCTTCAAATCTAAAACCGATCCCCAAAGAAATGCTTTCCCTACTTTTTGTCTTTTTATATAATAACATAATACTTTTTCCCATTCATCTGCCAAAACATCCAATTGATCAGTTGTCCATCTATGCACAACATCAATGGAAGAGTCCACTATTTTAAAATTTAGATTTTCAACTAAATGACAAACGGAATGAAAAGTTTCCCCATAATTATTCTGTGTAACAACATGTGCTGCTTGGATATACTGCTTTGTCTGATTCTCATATTCTTTGAAATACATACAGTTGTCAATAATATTCGCATAACTTCCACCCCCATCAACCCACTTCCGATTTCTATTATGGGTTTCCTCAGCCCCATCAATACTTACCTTTAAATGAATTTTATATCTAATCAGCCATGCTAAAATCTCATCGTTTAGAATAGTTCCATTTGTCGTAATAGAATATGTCACTAAAATGTTCCTTTTTAAAGCCTGTCCCTCTATATATTCCACCAACTGCTTTAAAAATGAAAAACTCAAGAGTGCCTCTCCACCCACAAAATCCACCCATAATCTTCGATCTCTATGCCTTTCTACGTTTAAAAAAGCAATTTCCAACCCTTTGTATGCTATCTGTTCTGACATCTTTTGGTTTGTCTTCCTTCCAAGATAACAATATGTACAGCGTAAATTGCATATTTGGTTTACTTCTAAAGTGATTGTGTACATCCTTTTCCTCCAAAAAAGAAACCGCACAGGCTATCATATCAGGATAGGCTATACGGTTCTTTGTCTTATTTAGCTTCATTAATGTATGCCCCTGGAAATGGCCATGGGCAATCAGTTAAACATCTTTGTGTCCTTTCAGAACATCCGGTATAACTTTCTATTTCTTCTTCTGTTAAATCCAGTTCTTTCAAGAACTCTTCTGTTGCTTCATTATTCACCATGTTTTTTCTCCTTTCTGTTTAGTATATGAAAACTATAATCCCTTTTTTTCCATACAACAATATTCTTTGTATAAATCAACATATTTTTGACATAGATTTTCAGTTTTCCCATTTTCCCACATATCTAGCTAACGCTCTCATGAACTCTTCCTTCTTATATTTACTTACTGGAATAGTCTTTAACTTCTGAGCTTTATCTTTGATTAACACACTATCTTGCTTAACCCCTTCAACATAGTCAAAATTGACCATATAACTATTATGACAGCGATAAAATTGCTTTGTGCTTAACCGCTTCTCTAGTTCATTCATTCTTTGACTACTTTGCACATCTCCATGAATTGTATGTAAAATCAATAGCTTGTTTTCTGTTTGTATATAGATTATATCGGAAAGCTGTAGCGTAATCAATCCATCGTGGCATTTCAAAAATAACTTTTCCTCTGCATTCAACAATTTCTTTTTATATATTTTGTTTAAGATATTCTCAACTTTTCTATACAGTAAAGGTTTTGATAAAAAATCTTCTGCCGCAACTTCAAAGCCTTTCCCTGCATTAGTGATTGTATAATAAGAAGTACAAAAAACGATTGAAACATCAGGATCACTCTTCCGAATCTCCTCTGCTGTTTCAAATCCATCCATTTCAGGCATAGACACATCCAAAAATATAACATCAAATTTTCGTTTCTGATAATTCAATAATAACTGACTGCCACTTCCATACGAAGTAATTTTGACTTCTACATGATTTTCATTTCCATATTTTTCGATATAACTCTCCATTTTTTTATTATAGTCAATAATATCATCACATAATGCTACTTTAATCAACTTATTCCCTGCCTTTCTCGTGTGCTAATAATCGCTGAATCAAAATATTGATGGTTAATTTATTTTCTTCACACAAATTTCTATATTGTTTTAATAATCTCCATTCTTCCTCTGTTATTTTTCCTATTTGTTCCGTACTATTTTCTTTGCAAACTATTCCGCATTCTTTTTGCTTCATCTCCATCGAAATGCCCTCCTTATTTTTTATTATATTAGGGGATTCTTGTTTATTCCGTCTAGTATTCTTGTTTCGATTGCGTTTTTTATTGCCTAATTGGTAACTATAATTATGTAATCCATTTACTGAAAATAATAGAATATGCTAAAGAAGCGTAACGATTGTACCGCTACGCTTCCCCTATAAACCTATTCTACATCTCTAAAATACCGTATGCACTTCAGTAATTCTGCTGTCAATTCCTGATACAGATCTTCATCAAAGATCCCATCTACCAAAGCATTTTTAATTAAAAGTGGTCGGTACATTTCAAATATTTCCAGAATAGCATCTTCATCCCCTTGCCTTGCCCGGTATAACAATTCTTTAAAATTCATGATTTCTTTCCTCCCATTCTCTTTCGTATTTTGCGGATAGCCCAATAATATGCACCTTTACACCGTTCTTCCGGCATCTGATTCAAGATGCTCATTTCTTTAAATGTACGTTCCTCAAATACATGCTGATAGATAAGCTTTCGTTCTTCCTCCTGCAAAGAAAACATGGCTTCCATAAGGTTTATGTCCGTCATCTCATTCCACTCTGGATAAATTCCCTTGGATTCATCCAGAAGTAACTGTTCCTTTTTCTCAAGTTCTAATCGTTCCTCCAAAGAAATGTCTATATCTGTGATTTCTTTATCCTCCAGATTCTCCTCCGCAAATAATATTTTCTGCTGCTTTTCCAGATACCGGAGCCTTCTCCCCTGGATAGATGCCAACAAATATGCCGTAAAATAGTTTCTTGTTTTAGATCCACTGTATTTTTTCTCTTCTTTCATCCTTTACCTCCGAAATTTGAAAATGAATTAGTTTCCAAATTTCTAAAGGTGGCGATCTGCAGCCAGGATAAAAAAATAGTTTCCTTCCATGATAAAAGAAAAAGCCGAACCAGCATTCAACTAATCCGACATTTCTTCTAAACCATGCAGGATACTGCACGGAACATCTAACACTTAACGCATATCCTGCATATAAATGACTCTCTTCGTTTCCCCATAATGGAAGAATTTTTTTGATGAATCGCTACACGAATGCCTTTTCCTTGCTTGCAGCATGGGTGCTTTCCTCCTTTTACAGGTTCTAAAGCACCGCTTACTCACACTATATTGCGTTTTATCATGTGCTATAATGCGTTTCTCTTACTATCAATCTACGTTAAAATAAAACAATAAGTGAGGTGATGCGGATGCGGATGGATACCGTCAAGAAAAAATTAGGCTACACGGTAAGAAGCGAAAGAGAACGGCTTGGCCTGTCACAGTCCAGTCTGGCAGAACGGGCAGGAGTTTCCACACGAACAATCTCTGATATTGAAACCTGCAATGGAAATCCAGAGCTTGCTACTTTGATTCCTCTTACCCAGTATTTGAGAATTTCTATTGATTCCGTTGTTCAGGAAGATGAAGCAGATACTACCACATATCAAATCATGAAAGAGCTGCAAACCTGTTCCGAAGATGATCGCCAGATTGCCCTTCGTACATTGCGTGAACTTCTTTCTGCATTAAAAGAAACAGAGCATTCCGATTAACTTTTTCTAACAATATCTAACCTATGAGTATATGGATAGAATCTGTGAAAAACCTTTGTCCAATCTGTGCGTTTCCTGTGGACGACAAAAAATACACAAAAAAAGAAGCATCTCAAAATCAGAGTGCTTCTTTTTTGTTTATGATCGATTACGGAATATGCTCATAGCATCTCTTACACTTTTTGCTACTTCCGGAGTAATGGTTTCAAGTGATTCCTGCTGCACAGCCATTACACTATTTGAATTATGATTCGGTTCCTCTGGCTTTATGGAATGCAGGTGCATTGCTTTTGCTACTTCTTGCTTTACCATCTCCTGCATTAGAACCTGAAGAGCTTCATTGCTTAAAACAGCCCCTTCCTCTTGTCGGACATCATCTATGTAAGATACCAACGCTGAAGCGATTAAATCTGCCTTATCCTTTACAGAGTTTAGGATTTCTGTTGCCCTCACATGTGAAGGCTTTGTTTTATCAAATCCAAGTGTGAATTTATAGGGATTCTTTTTCTCCACATTTATCACACTCCTCTACATAATCTGAAACAGTCTGTCATATCCTTTGGCATTGGCAGAAATATCCTCAATAAAGGTATATTTTCCCAGACGGTCTGATTGTTCCAGGAAATGGCTCAATAGCTTTGCCCCGCCTCCAATAAATACCGTATATGCTGCTTTGGTATCTATACCTCTTTCTCGAATACTGTTCAGCAGATCTTTTACAAAATCCTGCACCATACCTTCTGTCATACGGACTACAGCCTCTTCATAAAACTCTGTGTTTCCCTGAAGGATACTGTCAATATCACTTTCCTCTAACAAAATATCATATTCACTGTTAATCCCTGAAATAATCTTGTTATACATGGTAATCACGCCTTTTTCCATGGAATCACAGGCTTCCATATCCGGATTACCTTTCCGCATCAGAAGATAGTCTGTAGTAAATCCTCCTATATCAATTCCTACTACTTTGGGAATCTGCTGCAGCTTTTCAATCATAGTCATCATAGCCGCATAGTCCTGCGGAAATGCCATTACCTCTCCAATGGTGATATGATATGTACTACCACAGTAATTGATATCATGGATTTTCCCTTGTCTTTTAAAATATGCTTCATACCGTTCACAAAGTTCTGCATAATGCTTGGGTGGCAGCCCAATCGGAAGATCCACCTGAATGACATCCCCTGGTTGAATTTGAGGGTTTTCCTCCAGCTCTTTTACGATTGCAAATAGAGTAAGGATAAAAAACCGATCATCCTGCGTTTTATCTCTTTGATAAGGAATCCTATTTTCACTCAGCACATAATACTTTCCCTCATAGAACAGGAACTTTTCCCCTCTGGCAGGCTTTTTATCCTGAATGGTAAGCCCTGTCGTAAATACCTGGGAACAGGTTTTCATATTTCTATTGCCATGGTCTACCGCAATCCGAACTTTTTTTATCATAAAATCATCTCTCCTTTTTTCTTTATACTTCTCTTGTACGCAGAGCTTCCGTACAAAGCAACTTTTTTTCAAAAAAATATCCTGTCTGCAGCATTTTGCTACAGACAGGTGCTTTCTTTTCCTATGCAATTCTATCTTCATCAAAATTCAGGCACATCTGACCAACGGATTCCCAAGTTTCATACGGTATCTCCATGTATCGCAGCACATCCTTTAATCCCAGCCCACCTTTCTCCACCGCTTTCATACAAAAGCATAGCACTTTGGATGGGTTAGCATCATTCTCTGAAAGCGGTTGGGTTCTTCTTCCTGATTAACACCAAAACAACAGTACATACAGCCAGTTCTTTGTTCTCCCGTAAGCTGATAATATCCCTGTAGGTTTCTTTTGACCTCCTTATATACACTACAAATTTCAAATGGATATGAAGTTCCACCTTTTACCGGAATTTGTTTTCCTAGGTGTTCATAGACAAAGCGAAATATATCTTGCTTTGTCCATGGTCCAAGCGGTTGGCTTTTAACCATGGAATCTGTATATACATTGCAGCCTGTTTTCTCATACTGATGAGCCCTGCGAAAGGACTCGTCCTGGGTAATTCCAATAAAAGGAACCCTTCCTTTTTCTTTCACATATTGCCTGAATGGTTTCTTCTTCATAATATCACAGCAACGTTCAGAAATTTCAAATGGAGCATCTATGTATCTCTGCCATTTCTTAGGCAACATACCAAATTTTCCTCTTTCGTCACCATTTAATAGATAATTACGGTAACGTTCTGATAAATTTCCATGTCGCAATTTTCTTATTTTAGCAGCATTTTCTTTGCTGATTACAGGATAACCTTCATCCAATATAACCTGCCGGAAATTCTTTTTCGGACGTATTTCTTCAAATGCCCCATATAATGCTGCTTTTCTGGCAAATGAAACAATTTCCGGATATTCTAGCCCTGTATTACAAAATACTGCCGGCACTTCCTTTCCCAAAGTCATCCGAATTAAAGCCAGCAAAACAGTAGAATCTAAGCCTCCACTGAAACTTAAATATACCTGTCCTTCCCAAAACTCATTCCATTCTTCAATGCGGCGTATTGCCAGTTTTACCTTTTCTTCATAAGGCAGATTTTTCCGCTGGGCAAACGCCCAATCCTGATATTTTAAATCTTTCTTTTGTATGTACATATTCCTTCTCCTATAAAAAATTAATCTGTTCTGCCTTTTGAGGCAAAATCTTTTTAAACAGTTCCATATAGCGTTCGTATCCGGCTGTAATCAATGGACCACGAAGTGATGTTTCTGACCAAAGTAGCAGTTCTTCTTCCTCTGAATAATACGGAATATTACTAACTGTAAATTTCCCGCCAAAATAATGGGGTGTACTGACTTTCAAAAAATCCTGCATATCCTGCTTTGTCGATACCAGTGGCAAACCTTCCATTTTTCGCACAAAAAAAGCCTCTACCACATCGGGTAAGAAGCCTTTCTTTAAATAAGCATTTGCTCTGCCAAATATTTGGGTTAAACACTCCAGCCGTACTTCTCTTTCTTTTTCGCTGCAAGTTGTATCCAGCACAACCTCTGCCAATGCCTTTGCATACTCAAAATCTAACATCTGTTATTCCTCCATTTTTATTTTCTGTTTCAGTTTTCCATGTACTAAATAGCGATAATCCTTTCGGGTATTTACACAAGTTGATAAGGTCACTACCTGATCCTCCTTGGTAACTGTCATCCCTGTGTTATACGCAGCACTTCTTTGTAGTGTTTCCAGAAAAACTTCATAGTCCTCAGAAGTAGGAAAATCATAAGTATATGCTGGATGATCCGTCGGTGCTGCATAACAGGAAAAAATCTGATACTCATAAATATATCCTGGCACATACATATAAAAATAGGGATAGTTTCGATAAAGTGCCTGTGACTGATACTGATCCAGGGTTCCAAACATGCTCCCATCCTTCATATTATGCCCATAGATAATGGTATTTCTGTCTGATAAATCCTCCTGGTTGTGAAAGTCCATAAAAATACTGCCACTTTTATGATTTTCTCCCGTAATCAGGTGATGCAGATAATAGTCATTATCCCTCCCCTGGACTACCGGATAACTAATTTCCAAGCCAGGAATCTCAATCCATGCAATGACATCTGGATTGATTTCTTCCAGCTTGTTAAAATCCACCTGTAGGAATCCCTGCTCTGCGACCTCCTCTGGCGTTTCCCCTGGAACCGCTTCTGGTGACAGGTCTTGATTCTCTATCTTTTGTGTAAACTCTTTCATCTGCTCATAGACTTTTTGACTTTCCTGATAATTCAAATAAATTTGCAGTATCCTTCCTCCTGCAAATAAAAAAACAGCAATGGCTACAAGCATAAATATGCCGTAAATTTTCTTTCGTTTCATCGAATCCTCCTCTTCCATAAGACCGGACAACTTGCCCGGTCCATATTCACCCCGTATTTTTCAATACATAGTAATAATCATCAATTCCTTTGATCTGCCCATTCCACTCACCATAAGAATCCATGTCCCAAACCATACGGCTCATGGAAATGGACAATCCACTACAGATTTCATACACTTTTCTACAGGCATTTTGTAAAATCTGCCGTTTCTGCATCTTATGCGGACAGTAAAAAGCGGCTGGTTTGCGTTGACAGGTATCACATTTCTTGGACTCTCCATCACAATATACCTTCATTTTTTTATCCATATCATAAGCTTCATATAAGTGCTGCAGATGCTTGCTTTTCAGTGTTTCCAACACTGGCTTTAAATTTCTGTACTGATTCACACCTGCAACGCAAATGAATGTATCTCCCGATAAATAGTGGGCTATCGTACCTTTTAATGCACCTTCTGTTAAATAGATCTTTTCTGCGTCCAGGCTTCCTATGATATGTACCGGACTCCCTGAAGACACTCCGCTCTGGAATTTCACACTGGAAAGCCAGATATATTTCCGTCCCTCCATTACCTGATCCAACCGTATCTGAAATCCTTGGATTTTCCCTTCCATGGATCGAATCGGTATCAAAATCCCAGAGTTTTTAGAAGTAAAATTAATTGTCCATTTCCCATCTTGATCTTCATAAAATCCCGGCACACCTTTTACTGTCTGTCCGGATTCTAACAGTTTTTGTACCATACTTTTAATTCCAAACAACGGTACACTACGATACATCTGTATCTCAATCTGTTCTTTCGTTAACCCTCTTTTTTTAAGATCCTCCTGATGCTTATCATTTAAAGTCAATAACGACAACATCTCCTGATATGTTCTGTCAATGACATCTGCATCCGCCAGCTCAACATTGAGAATTTCTACAGATTCATTTTTTTGAACTACCTGATAATCCGTCCGGTATTCTCCCTTTCCCAGAGCTTCACGAATCTGCCGGTTTGCCTCTGCACTGGAAACACCATGCAGTCTTCCATATAGTTCCAGCATTCCGCCAGAAGCATCACACCGATTACACCGGAACACATTTTTCTGAAGATTGACATTCATTTTCCCTTTTGTTTCTCCACAAAACGGACAATTCACATCCATTGATGAAGAATTTTTATGCCGTATTCTAAGCTGTAGTAAATGCACGACATCTGTAATATCGTAGTTAAAGCCTGACATATCATACAATCTATGTTTCCTCCTTTCTCCCACAGCCGGTAAAGGCTGTGGAAAGAATGATGAACCGGCTATTTGCTATGCCTTTGCAAGAATTACTCTGGCTGCTGCCGGTATGAAATGGTTCTGTCCATGATACTGTTCTGCGAACCATTGCAAACTGGAAGGACTTTCCATTGCAACCTGTCCCATAGTTTTGCCACTGAATTTTCCCTGGCCGGTTACTGCTACCTGTATTGCCTGCTCATAACTCATCCATTTCACCAGTTCTTCCACTGGCATATTGGGATCCAGAGACTGTGGCTCCGATGGTATCTGTTGCATAATTGGTACGGCTCCAGTTGCCGGACTCATTACCGGATTTGTCATCTGTCCTGTACCTGTTGCCCCGCCAATTGTATTTCCATTGGCTTGCGCTTCTTGATAAAACTGTTCCATCATCTGCTGTCCCAGAGTTGCTTGAGGCGAAAATGATGGGTTTGTCCCTGCCGGCTGATTGGGAATCTGCTGCATTCCAGGGGCCGGGGGTTGTGCTGGCATTGCAGCCTGCATCGGTGTTCCCGGATTTACAGGAATTCCTGCATCTACCTGCATCGGATCATTTCCTTCCCCTACATCAGCAAATTGCAGACCATATCCCGCATCTGCCAAAGCTCTCCCAATCGCTGCTGTTTCTGCCATTTCAAGAAATTTATCGCCAAACTGTGTATCTGCTGTGCGAAATTTCTGCGAAAAGGAATTGGCAATATAATTATCTTCCTGATCACACTTATCCAGATAAATTCTGGCTTCTACAACTGCCATATTTTCTGTAAAATGCACAATCCGGCTGATAATCTTACCTGTAGGGTTTACCAGACGGAACCACAGCTTCCGATATTTCACATCCAGATACCGTTGTTCCTCCTGCCCCTCATTAGAAATAACCCTGGCAAGTTCCAGAGGATAAAATCCTTCCACTTTATTCAGTTCTTCTACTGCTTTTGACTTGTTATATAATAATTCGCTCATTGCCTGCTCCTTTCTTTGGAACCAGCAGGACATCCCTTTATAAAGTAATAACCTGCCAATTCTCAACATTGAACCATTTTTCTATTTTTTACACAGCTCTATTACAAACTGTTGTAGGGATCCGTCTGTTTTCCTGTCTCTGATACCGTTCATAATACTGTTGTATTTTTACTGCCAGCATCGTCTTTCTGGTTCCCGTATCATCTGTGTGGATTGCCTGACAAACGGCTTTCCATTCCCCAACAATATAAACTCGCTTTTTTGCCCTAGTGATTCCTGTATAAAAGATGTTCCGCTTCAGCATAGGATAAAAAGCTTTTAACCACGGAATGATGACCACCTGGCACTCGCTTCCTTGGCTTTTGTGTATGGTTATGGCGTTTGCATGTTCCATCATTTCCACCTGCTCTGCCTCATACTTCACCCTGCGGCCATCTGTAAATACAATTTTTACCAAAGGGTTATTGTCCTCATCTTCAGCAATCTGTACCAGTGTACCCAAATCTCCGTTACTGGCAAATTCCGTATTCTTGTTTTGAAGGATTCTGTCACCTTCCCGGAATATCTCACCGCCAAGATGAAGCTCCCTTTTCCCGGATACAGGGGGATTTACCTCATCCTGCAGACTGCGGTTCAATTCTAAGACACCGGCTGCACTTCTCACTTTGTATGGAGAGAGTATCTGTACCTGCTCCATACCATACATCTGGATTTCCTTGAGATAGATCTTCTTAACGATTTGTGCCGCCTCATCTGCTCCTGAACATTCAACCATCTGGAAATCATCCCCCCATTGCAGGTTTGTCTTTCCTTCATTGATAAGTTGAGCATTTATGGGGATATTACTGTCCTTGCCCTGACGATATACCAGATTTAAAACAGTAACCGGTATTTTTCCGCACAGGATAAGCTGCCGGAACACATCCCCAGCTCCTACAGAAGGAAGCTGATGGACATCCCCAACCAAAAGCACCCTGGCTCCTGCCTTTACTTTGTAAAAAAATTCATAGGCAAGGTGCATATCTACCATAGATACCTCATCCGCATTAATAAAATCTGCGGATAGCTCATCCGTAAGTGCTTCATAATCACCGTCACCAAAAAGCCCCAGTGCCATGTGCATAGTAGTTGCATCTCCATTTCCAGTACTCTCTGCCATTCGCCTTGCAGCACGTCCAGTCGGTGCCATCAGTTTGACTTCATTCCCGCATTTTTTCTGATAAATATACAAAATGACCTTCAAAACCGTTGTTTTTCCGGTTCCAGGTCCTCCAGTAATAATGCAGATCGGGTTTGCAAAAACCATACGCACTGCTTCTTTCTGCTGTTCGGATAATGTTATGTTTAAATCCTCCTGTGCTTCCTCCAGTTCCTTTTCAATCGTAAAAACTGGAATTCGCTCATGCAATTTTCTGGCAATCATAGAGGCTGTATCTTCTTCCTCCTGATACTGTTTAGTAATGTAAATTCTATTTTCTTCTACAACGATACTGTCCTGCATTGCCAGACGATACAGCACATTTAAGATCTCTGTTTTCGTCACCGGCTGAAGATCCGGTTCTTTATTCAGAACCTTCAAAGCATCTTTTACCAGTATTTCTTGCTCCAGATATAAATGTCCATTCTGCTTCATGGCTTCCCGCAACACATAGCTGATACAGCCGGAAATACGCATAGGATCATTTGCTGCAGCACAACACTGCCTTGCAATGGCATCCACCGTGAGAAAACCAAATCCTTTAACTGAACAGAGAATGTAGGGCTGCTTACGAATAATCTCTACGGATTGATCCCGAAACTTTTGGAGAATCATATTTGCTTTTTTAGGCGTAACATGAAACGGTGATAAAAAAGTCATCAGTTCCCGGAATACTTTGTTTTTTCCAAAAGAATCCACAATACGGTCTAATTTTTTCTGAGATATCCCCTGAATTTTTAATAATTCTTGTGGATACTTTTCCATCACCTCCAAGGTATCCAGCCCAAAACGATCCACAATCCGTTCTGCAGTTTTGGGACCAATCCCTTTTAAAGAACCACAAGAAAGGTATCCTAAGATACCTTCCCTTGTTCTAGGTACAACTTCCAAAAAAGTTTCTACCTTGTATTGTGTCCCATAGGAACTTGTTTCCCACTCGCCTTCCATCTCGATTTCGATTTCATCCGTAAGAGGTAGATCATATCCTTTGGCAGTAAACGCAATGATTTTTTTGTCTGCCCAAAATTTATCTCTGGCCGAGAGAGGAACCTCAAGGTCCAGCGTGGAAAATAATGCAACCGTATACCCGTTTTCCTCATTTTGAAAAATCTTACGTATATATTTGCATCTCATCTTCTATGCGCCCCCAGTTCTCTACTTTCATTAATTCGCCTGGTTTCATCTTGGAATCATACCAATAAACATCCTTCCCTTTCTCAAATGCTGTCTGAATCTCACTTTTCATTCCCCCACTAATCTGTGAGCCACAAATAATCAATGCTCCACATAAATCCAGCATTAAAAGTCCAATCTGCATTGCAGTCTCACGTTCTTCCGGTATGCGGTCATCCAACATTAACGGAAGATGGGCGTGCGAAGCAAAAGTACGGCAATGATACAGCCGTTTCATCTGCATGAGATAATATTTTGCCAGTTCCATATTATGCTGCACTCCCTCTGGATTTGGAGCAGACAGTGGGGAACAGATATATGCTTTTTTCCCTTGTAACATTATGCAGCCTCCTTCTTAATCCGGAAAATCCTGCTTTCTGTAGTGCTTGTATATTCTTCATAAATATCCGGATGCTGATTTTTCAATTTCTCCATATTTTCTTTTCCAATCTGGGTGCGTATCGTAGGATTATAAGTAATCCGGTAACGGAAACTCCCATCCTCAACTACTGCCTTACACCCTTGTCCAAGAAGCTCGACAAACGGTACGCTCAATGCACGTTGTTCCGCTTCAATCTCTCTTTTTCTTTTTTCTAATTGGGATTTTTCTTCAGATAATTTTAGATATTTCTCAAGACTGCGTGATTCCAAGCTAGATATGCTGATTTCAGGAATGGATTTGTCTGCGTAACCATTATATTTCCGGATACTAGCCAAAATGAGATCCGGCTTTCCGGAATACGGTGGTTCTATTTTCTTCTCCACATATTCTTCCCAGAAGTATTTCTCCTGGTCAATGAGTTCTTCTTCCTCCCTTGCATCCCGTTCCAGACACCGATAGACAAATTCATTTTCATTGTTTCCATAAAGGCAGGCAATATATGCTTTATTTATATTCATGACTGCCAGATAATGACGGACCTGTAAAACATAGTTTTCAGGAATCCCATCATCTGCCCATTTGTCTTTTGCATTGTAATTACAGGTTTTACATTCCAAAATACCAATGCTGCCATCTGGAAAACGAATAAAATAGTCTACATCCGCCAACATAAACGGATATAACGGATGCCGGAACATTTTCCGTACAGGGAACACTTCAAGTCCTGTCTTCTTGGCAAAAATCATGGCAACCAGATCTTCCAGGCGGTGTCCCACTTCTTTTGCTACCCAATTTTCTTCCTCTTCTTCGATTACGGGCGCAACACCAATTTTATCGAAATACAAATCCCTGATTGTTGCAAATGGGGATAAGCCCATGATTGCCGCTGCATCACTTCCGCCAATACCAAGACGTCGATAATTCAACCAATCTTCCCGGCTCAAATCTGCTGTATCTACAAGAACTTCCGGCTGATAATTTAATGCTGTATTCATTGCATGTCCTCCTTATAATTTAATCGTTCCATATACATCAAATGCTTTCCAATCAAAAGATAGAGTTTTTGCAATATCTTCTTCCAATTTTAAAATCCGGTGTCCCGGAAAGCCTTCACAAGCAGCAAAGAACGCCGCTTCATTCAAAGAAAAGTACAAATCATGTGCTGTACAGGGTTCTTCACCATACTGCCCCAAAAAGAGTTCCACTACTTCATTTCGTATTTTCTGGCTGATTTTAATTTCCTTCATAATCAGGTGCAGACAATTTACCGGGTTCTGAATATCAATATCCATCAAGCCGATAATTCCTTTTACCGCTTCCTGGTAGCGGGAAAATATTTTATCCAGATTCTTTCTAAAATCCTGTAATGTTGCCCCTTTATCATGTGACAGCTTAATTGGGCTGCCCAGACTAACAATCCGATTACTTGTTTTAGAAAGCATCATTGGGTACAAATTTGCTCCGCTAACTGCTACGTCTGATGTGGTCAAACGCAATGCTGGAGAAAGGGATTTATTTTCAATCCCATGAACATCTAAAGCCTGACGATATGTATCTAGCAGTTCCTGGTTGCCTTCCAGTGTCCACATAGCAGATACAATAGAGTGATCAAAGCTTCCTGATCCTTCCATATAACTGCTCCCTTTAAAATGAACACTTAAATAATCACTGGTCATGCTGAATATGGTTTGTATATCCAGTACACAGTAATCATGTTCATCTCCACCATGAACTGCAGACACTTTTCCATCCGCCACCTTAATAAGTGCATCTCCCTTTGCCACCTGTAAACAGTAATTTACAACTCTCGCATACGTGACTTTCTCAAGTTTTTTCAAACCAGTTCCATTAATGCCGGCTCTTTTCAGGATTGTCTGAATCGCACAGTCACGAATTGGATAAGATTCCTTGTTGAATTTCAATACCAACTGCGTATTTCTCTCTGTATCCTCTACAATACCCTCCATTTCATTTTCACAAGTGTCCTCTAAGCTCTCTGCCTCCTTTTTCAATGGAACTAATCTGAGCATTCGGGTAGGTTTACGAATCCATTTGGATTGCTTTGCCCTTTCTGCCAGAAATTCCATCATCTCTGTTGTGCTTGCAAATGTAGTGCGAAACCCATCTGCGTAAATTCTTGTTTCATTCATTTGTGTGTACCACCTTTCTTAAAAATTTTTATCCATAAACAGCCGTAGCTGATTGTGGCAAACCATTTTCACTCATTTAGAGCACAAAAAAAGGAATGAAACAAGAAGTATCTCTTCTCAATCCATTCCTATCCTATCGGTATTATTACCAAAAACAAAAAGTGTCGCTATTGCCCATAAGGACGGATAGTAACACTTTATACAATCATAAACAACTTATGCGGAATAAGCAGCCTTACTGCTTTCCTTGAGTCTTCGAATTTATACAAATCCAAAACTCCCCCCTATGGGTACGCATAAAATTAACTATAGCAGTATACTAGCACATGTTATAGTGTATGTCAATCTTTACACACAATATATTGTATATTCTCAGATAATACGTCTTGCATATATAACTTCAATTGAAAATATTACAATATCGTTTGTCCAATCCTTTTTTCCATTTTAGTAGCAATTTTTATAAAATTGACATAATCTGTTCAATCTGGAAAAATCCCTGTTAATTACTTAATGAAATTGTTAAGACAAAACCAAGTCTTACGCCTCTGTACCTTGACAACTTCATAGACTTCCGAGGAATGTATATAGGCGCTGTAGATAGTGTGCATAAATGCTCACCTGCAGCTTGATGCTTACATAGTAACACCTTCTACGTGCATGAAACAGGGCATAGGAAACGGTTTCTTGGAAGATAATTGAAAATAATATAATACTGGAGGGATATTTTGAAAAAAAATGAACTTACATATTCTGATGTGTTTAAAGACTATCCAGATGTAGTGACCGTCGAACAGATGAGTGAAATGCTGGATATCAGCACAAAAACCGCCTACAAACTCTTAAATGAAAACTGTATCAAGCATTTTAAAATAGGTCGGATCTTTAAAATTCCTAAATACAATATTCTTATTTATTTGGGCTTAGTTGACACTCAAGAAAAAAAATAACATTATACTGCCATTTTTATGCCACTATGCTATAATAAGCATGCTAGTTAGGTGTAAATTTGACTGTTACCTCAAAGGAGGTCAAATTTAAAATGGTAGCAGGACATCTACGTGAGCAAAACGGTATCTATCAAATGATACTAAGCTATAAAGACAAAAGTAAGAAACGAAAAACAAAATCTATCAGCACGCACTTACCCGTTAAAGGAAATAAAAAACGTGCTGAAGCGATGCTGTATATTGCCAGAAAGGAATTCGTTCCCACATTATGGGATGGCGATACCTTACTCTGGGACTACCTAACAGACTGGATTGATTATTGTAATTATACACCAGAACAATACGCATTTCATAAAAAAATACTGAAACTGTATATTGTTCCTTATTTTCAAGAAACTGCAATTACAATCGCAAATTTAAATGTGAGGGACTTGGAACAATTTTATAAGTTTGTTCGTTCAAAGCCACTTTCTTCTAAAGAGGATTCTCTAAACAGAGTATTAGAAACATGCCATTCAATAATCTCAATAGGAATCGATCATGCAATTTTATCGAACTGGACTCAAATCAATCCTTGCAAAAAAATTGATCCTATTTCAGGTAGAATAAAAAAGCTCTTTTCAGATTTTATTTTAGAATGGCTGGAAATAATGAAATCCAGCGTAGAAGAGACAACTTTCTCTGGATACTCTTCCGGTATAAAACAACGAATTGCTCCCTATTTTGCTGAAAAAGAATATACATTACAAGATCTGGAAGCAAATCCAATTTATATTCAGGATTATTACCAATATGAATTAACGGTAAAACATCTAACAACTAATACCATAATTCACCGTCATGCGAATATACGAAAATGTCTACAATATGCCGTTCAAATTGGCTTGATAGATTCTAATCCAGCTGATCGGATTGAACGTCCACAAAAAAATGAGTATTCGCCAAAATATTATGACTCACATGAATTAGAATTGTTGTTTAGAGCATTCAAAAATGACCCTTTAGAAATTCCTGTCCTTCTAGCAGCTTTGTATGGTATGCGTAGAAGCGAAGTCGTTGGCCTAAAATGGAACGCAATTGATTTCGAACAAAAAACAATTACGATTAAACATGTTGTAACAGATGCATACATAAATGGACATGTGAAACGTGTCATAAAGGACAAGGCTAAAAATAAATCAAGCACAAGAGTTTATCCGCTCTTACCGCCATTGGAAGTTGCTCTACTGCAACTAAAAGAAAAACAGGAGCAAGAGCAAATAATTTGTGGTAATGCCTATTCTCTTAATTATTTGGATTATGTGAATAGGACCCCGATTGGCGAACTCATAAAACCTGGATATATATCACAACACTTTATATTAGTCTTGGAGAAAAATGCTTTGAAAAGAATTCGCTTTCATGATTTAAGGCATACATGTGCTAGCTTGTTATATGCAAAAGAAATCGATCTCAAATCAATACAAGCATGGTTAGGACACAGTTCCATCAGTACAACGGCAAATATTTATACGCATTTTGACTACAACAAGAAAGTACGATCAGCAAACGCAATATTATCTACATTTTCCAATTATTTACAGGAGGGATGTATGACCAGTTTAGGAGGGATGTAACATAGAAAAAAATATAAGAAGAAATTTTAAAGAAAAAGAAAAATGACTTAAACCTATAATTTAAGCCATCCATTGAAGTGCCGCAGACCGGAATCGAACCGGTACGGGTATCACTACCCACGGGATTTTAAGTCCCGGGCGTCTGCCAGTTCCGCCACTGCGGCATATATACTTATTTTTCTCATCCAATCACTTTTTCCCTTTTCTAAAAATTGGAGGGATGTTTAGGAGGGATGCGAAAAATAATCACAATATGAAATTTTTCAAACCCTTGTAAAATAAAGGTTTTTCAAACAAACCAGGAAATCCACTAATGGGATTTTAAGTCCTGTGCGTCTGCCAGTTCCGCCACGCCGGCATTACTGGCTTTATGAAATGGGACCTACAGGGCTCGAACCTGTGACCCTCTGCTTGTAAGGCAGATGCTCTCCCAGCTGAGCTAAGATCCCAGAATATACAATCTTCTTTTCTTTAAAAACGACCCAGAAGAGACTCGAACTCTCGACCTCCGCCGTGACAGGGCGGCGCTCTAACCAACTGAGCCACTGGGCCATATTGAAGATATATTGTACCTTCAAAACTGCATACAAAGAATCATCCTTTTTCCTATCACCTTGCTTGGTTATGCCCTCGACCTATTAGTAACAGTCAGCTCCATGTGTTACCACACTTCCACCTCTGCCCTATCTACCTCGTCGTCTTCAAGGGGTCTTACTAACTTGACGTTATGGGATATCTCATCTTGAGGGGGGCTTCACGCTTAGATGCCTTCAGCGTTTATC